>Ga0247808_10001079_pt1 | contig 13124 bp, 15 predicted proteins | sample UWRJL089202R1_FD_179914 | JGI IMG/M metagenome (GOLD analysis project Ga0247808, IMG submission 179914) | Plant litter microbial communities from Arlington Agricultural Research Station in Wisconsin, United States - UWRJ-L089-202R-1 | ecosystem: Environmental > Terrestrial > Plant litter >... | reverse complement strand
CAACCAAAAAATACTTTGGTCTTGCCCTTCAAATCCTCGGGTTGCATCAATAATCAAGATACAAACATCAGCATGTTCAATCGCACGAACCGAACGCATCACCGAATAAAACTCCAAATCTTCCTTAACCTTCGCTTTTCTACGGATTCCCGCAGTATCCACCAAGTTAAATTCAAACCCGAAACGGTCAAATTTGGTGTCAATCGCATCACGAGTTGTTCCTGCAATATCCGTCACCATAAATCGTTCCTTACCAATCAAAGCATTGATAAAGCTTGATTTTCCAGCATTCGGACGACCCACAACTGCAAAACGAGGCAATTCAATTTCTTCCTGAGTAGGTTGCGGTTTCTCTGGAAAAGCATCAATCAATGCATCCATCAAATCCCCAGTTCCGCTTCCAGAAATACTTGCAAACGTATAATAATCACCTAAACCTAGGTTATAAAACTCAAGTGCATCTTTCTCACGCATCGCGTTGTCCACCTTGTTCACAGCCAATAAAACCGGCTTGGTAACTTTACGCAACAACTTCGCAACAGTATCATCCATTGGCGTGATACCTTCCTCAACATCCACCACAAAAATAATTACATCGGCCTCATCAATAGCAAGCTCCACCTGTTTTCTGATTTCTGCTTCAAAAACATCTTCAGAACCGCGGATATACCCACCTGTGTCAATCACAGAAAACTCTTTCCCGTTCCATTCACTTTTTCCGTAATTCCTGTCACGGGTCACACCCGAAACCGAGTCAACAATAGCTTCTCTTCTCTTAATCAATCGGTTAAACAACGTCGATTTCCCTACGTTTGGTCTTCCTACAATGGCAACAATGTTATTCATTTCTTTAATTTTAGAATGCAGATTTTAGATTTTAGATTCTCAAAACCGCATCTTATATTTTTTGCAAAGGTACTCTTTTTACTTCACAGTTCACAGCAACCCTTTTTGCTGATTATTTCTTATGTTTTTCAGGAGCGAAACTCTTGGCACTTGTTCAGTCCACATTCCCGCCTTCCTTCCAAATCTTTTTTGTTTTTAAAGAAAAAACAAAAAAGGATTTTCCCTCCAGTCGGGGCTAGATGAAAAACTTTAGGCTTCTATTAATCTTTCTGACAGACTGAACATTAATCACTGAATATTGACCACTCTCCTACTGATTATACCCGAATCTTTTTAACATATTAGCATTACTTCTCCAATTCTTGTTCACCTTCACATACATTTCAATATGAATCTGTTTCCCGAAGAATTTCTCCAAATCAGCCCTGGCTTCCATCCCGACTTTTTTCAAAGCGGCTCCTTTATGTCCGATGATGATTCCTTTTTGTGTATCGCGTTCCACCATAATAAGCGAACGGATTCTGATGATATTTTCATCCTCCAAAAACTCTTCCGTTTCAATTTCAACCGCATACGGAATTTCCTTACTGTAATTCAAAAGGATTTTCTCACGGATGGTTTCGTTTACAAAGAAACGTTCCGGTTTGTCCGTCAAAGTATCTTTCGGATAATAAGCTGGCGATTCTGGAAGCAAATCAATAATTCTCGTAAAAACTTCTTTTACATTAAAGTTCTGCAAAGCCGAAATCGCAAAAATCTCTGCATTCGGCACTTTCTCCGTCCAAAAAGCAACCTGCTCTTCCAATTTTTCCTGATTTGAATTGTCAATCTTGTTCAACAAAAGTAAAACCGGAATCTTGGCGTGGATGATTTTATTAAAAAATGCTTCATCTTTTAAGGCTTGTTCACCAATTTCTACCATATAAATAAGGATATCAGCATCTTCAAAAGCCGATTTCACAAAATTCATCATCGATTCCTGCATTTCATAAGCCGGCTTGATGATTCCTGGCGTGTCCGAAAGGATCACCTGGAAGTCGTCTCCGTTTACAATTCCTAAAATCCTGTGACGTGTTGTTTGTGCTTTTGAAGTAATAATGGACAATCTTTCCCCGACGAAAGCATTCATCAAGGTCGATTTTCCAACATTTGGATTACCGATAATATTTACAAAACCTGCTTTATGTGACATTTATTCTTTATTTATGTTCTGCAAAGGTAATCATATCAGCCGAATAGATGAAATAAAACATTTTTCATCAAAATGCTTGTTTTTCAAGATAATCGTCGTAAATTTGCACTCGAAACATCGCGGGATAGAGCAGTAGGTAGCTCGTCGGGCTCATAACCCGAAGGTCATTGGTTCGAGTCCAATTCCCGCTACTAAGTTTTACTGATTTAATTGGTAAACAAAAACATATTGAGAATACAAACGCACATCGCGGGATAGAGCAGTAGGTAGCTCGTCGGGCTCATAACCCGAAGGTCATTGGTTCGAGTCCAATTCCCGCTACAAAGGAACCATTAACGAAAGTTAGTGGTTTTTTTATTATAATAATTCCTGAAAACATATCCAGTAAACACCTTCTAAAAAATAATTCAAAAATAAACTTCAAAATATTTGGTGAATTATACCGATTGGTATAATTTTGTACCATCCTTCCAGATAATTTAATTTTTATGAATAAGGCCGAGAAAACCAAATCGTTTATCATAGAGAAAACCGCAACCCTTTTTAATACAAAAGGTTTTGCTGGAACTTCATTGAACGATATCACGGAAGCAACAGGCCTTACGAAGGGAAGCGTTTACGGCAATTTCAAGAACAAGGACGAAGTGGCTCTTGCTGTTTTTGAATTTAATACAAAGAAAATGCAATCCTTGTTTAATTCCGAAATTGACAAGAAAAAAAGTTACAAGGAAAAACTTCTTGTTTATCCAGAAATCTATAAAAATTCGTTTACTCAATTATTTACAGCTGGTGGTTGCCCTATTTTAAACACTGCAATCGAGTCGGACGATACACATCCACAATTAAAAGAAGTCGCAAAGAATGCTTTTATATATTGGAAAGACAGCATAACCTATCTCATAGAAAAGGGAATTGAACACCAGGAATTCAGTCCAGAAACAAACCCAGAAGAAGCTGCATTGACCATTCTTGCAATGATAGAAGGTGCCGTGATGATCACCAAATTGACCGGCAAATTGAATTATTTGACCGCATTGATGAATTCTTTAAAAACACAAATTAATACGTACTAATTTTTTTAATCAAAAATATACCGATTGGTATAATGTAATAACTAATAAATATGAAAACAAGTAAAAACACAATTTTGGTTACAGGTGGCGGTTCAGGAATAGGCTTTGAAATCGCTAAATTATTTTCTCAAGCTGATAACCATGTTATCATAACAGGGAGAAACGAAGAAAGACTACAACAAGCAGCTTCAAAACTTGAAAATGTTTCGACAATTGCCTGCGACATAACTAACGAGCAGGATGTAGAAAAATTAGTTAAAAGCATTTCTACAGATTTTCCAAATTTGAATATCGTGATCAACAATGCAGGAAGTGCTTCCTATTTTAACCTTTTGGCACCAAGCGTAAATGCTTTTGAAAAGGCTTCAGACGAGATGAATACCAATTTTCTTTCGGTTGTAAGACTTACAGAAAAATTATTGCCTTTCTTAAATCTTAAAGAGAATGCAGCAATTGTAAATGTTTCTTCTATTGTAGCATTTGTGCCAACACTTAGATTGGCAACCTATTCTGCAAGCAAGGCCGCTTTGCATTCTTACACACAAACCTTAAGAATTGCATTAGAAAATGAATCAAACATCAAAGTATTCGAAGTAATGCCTCCTTTGGTAAACACTGATTTTTCAAAAGAAATTGGAGGAGAAAACGGAATTTCGCCAATACAAGTAGCCAATGATCTTTTCAGTGCCTTGGAAGAGAACAGATATGAGATTCACGTAGGCCAAACGTCAGCAATTTATGACTTGTTTCATTCTTCTCCAGCAGATGCCTTAATTGCTATGAACTCATAATTTAAGACGATGCACAACCAAGCTTTTGAATTTTTAAAGAGCCATATCGGGAAGGAAGTCACCCACTCTCCTTCCCCATTTATGAATTGGCTGCAACCAAAAATGATTGCAGTTGAAGAAGGGAAACTTTCGTTTGAATATACAATCCGGCACGAAATGACCAATCCATTCAAAACACTACACGGCGGTATCACAGCTGCCATAATTGATGATGCCATTGGAGCTACTTTGATTTGTTATGGAGAACCTCATTTCTATGTTACCATCAACAATGTCATTGATTATTTTTATTCGGCCAAAGAAGATGATGTCATTATTGCTGAAACTTTGATCAATAAAAAAGGCAAACAAATTGTAAATGCACAATGTGAAATATGGAATGCTGACAAATCTAAACTTTTGGCAAAAGGCTACACGAACTTACTAAAAACCGACATCAAATGAAAAGAAAAATAGCCTTTGCAATGATTATGGGAATTATTACCACCTGTATTATCTCGTTTTTACTGATTTCCATCAATGTTGGTTTTACAGAAAAATTCTTGAAGGTGTGGCTCAAATCCTGGCTCCTGTCTTATACAATTGCAATTCCAGCCATTTTAATAATAGCTCCACAAATCGAAAAACTAGTAGCTTTTCTTTTTAAGGATGTAACTGAAAACATATAAAATGATTCAATAACAATCAATCACGTAAAAATTCATTCTGTAAAATAAATAATTGTTAATTTTTTAATAAAAAATAATTACTTTTGATTATCAAAAACAAAAAAATTAATTATTATGGAGATCAATTTCTTAGCCATTCTAGTGGCGGCGTTATCGAGTTTTGTGGTGGGTTTTATATGGTATAACCCAAAAGTTTTCGGAAACATCTGGATGAGAGAAATCGGGATGACCGATGAAAAGGCCCGACAATCAAATATGATTAAAATCTTTGGACTTACGTTTGTATTTGCTTTTCTACTGGCCTTTTGTATGCAGTTTTTAACCATACATCAACTTGGTGCTTTTGGGATGATTGGTGGCGATGAATCGAAAGCATTACCTTCCTTTACTGCATTTATGAACGATTATGGAAATGCTTATAGAACCTTTAAACACGGAGCATTACACGGGTTTATGTCGGGAATATTTATTGCGGTATCTATTGTTTCGACAAATTGTTTGTTTGAACAAAGGTCGTTCAAATATGCCGCCATTACTTCCGGTTATTGGGTTCTGGTTATGACGATAATGGGGGCCATTGTTTGTGGATGGAAATAATTAACATTTAATTTTAATACAATCGCTCTACTTTTGTGGAGCGATTTTTTTTTGATTTGAATACAACACTTACGTATAAAATTTTCAGCTCAACTGCAGCGCTTCCTGAAAACTGGAATGATTTGGCCGTTGAAAACATTTTCCTTTCCAAAGACTATCTTCAAGTATTGGAACAATCGGGTCCGGAAAATATGACGTGTCATTTTATTGGTTTCTATAAAAATGAAAGCCTTGTCGGAATTGCCATGTCTCAATTTTTAGATGTAAACCAGTTAAAGTCGTTTGGAGAAAGAGACCGTTGCGTGAAAACATCCGTCAGGAATTTTATTTTTAAGAATTTCAGTTCGCACGTGTTGTTTATGGGAAACAATATGCTGACGGGGCAAAATGCTTTTTATTTTTCTGATGAAATAAATCCTACCGAAGCCCTGAAAACGTTGAAGAATGTTTCGGATGCTTTGCAACTCATCTTCAAGGAAAAAGGAAAAAAAATACACCTAACTTCGTTCAAGGATTTTACCAACGAAGAAATAATGGCTTTTGAAAACATCGGATTCAAGGAGTACTATAAATTCTGCATCCAACCGAATATGGTTTTTGAAATCAAGGAAAAATGGCTATCGTTTGATGATTATATTGCCGAACTCAGCAAAAAATACCGTGACCAATACAAACGAAGCCGAAAGAAAGCCGAGGGTATCGAAAAACGAAAAATGCACTTGGAAGACATCATAAAACACGAAGAAACGATTTATGACTTGTACTTTCACGTGGCCCAAAATGCTCCGTTCAATACGTTCTTTTTAGCAAAAAATCACTTTAGGATTTTCAAGGAAATGCTGAAAGAGAAATTTCTTTTTTATGGTTATTTTATTGAGGAAAGACTCATTGGTTTCAATACTTTAATCAAGAATGGCGACTCGATGGATACTTATTTTCTAGGCTACGACGAAACCATCCAACGAGAAAAAATGCTGTATCTCAATATGCTGTATGATATGGTGGCCTACTCCATCAACAAAGGTTTCAAGGAAGTTGTTTTTGCAAGAACGGCCTTGGAAATCAAGAGCTCTGTTGGGGCAAAGCCTATAGAAATGTATGGCTACATCAAACACAGCAATTCACTCATCAACAAGAAAATGGATGTCATCTTTGATTATTTGGAACCAAAAACCGAATGGAAAGAGCGAAATCCTTTCAAATAATTACTCGTCTCCTCCCTTATTTTTACTACCATCAGCGTGATTATTGTTCGAAACCGTTTTCACAAAATCATCCTTACTACTATTAGAATGAGCTTGGTCATTGATGTTGTATTTGTCAATCAATTCCCTACTTCCTTTATGTTCCAAATCAGCCGGATAATCAGAATTGGTACCATCTTTTGAAGCTCTTTCGGCTTCGCTATAACCACTTCCAGTTGTTTCATCCTTAGCAATCCCCTCTACGGAAGTGTCAAGTGGATTTTTAGTGGAATCAAAATCGCTTAATTGTTTTTGACTCACTTCATTACGCAAATCTTCCATAACATTTTGATTTAAAGGTTTAACTTCTCTCAAAGGTCAAGATTTTATACGCGAAAAATTTATACGATTGTAATAAAAGGTTACAGGATTATTAATTTCCTATTCGAAGCAGTTTGTTCTTGTCGGTAATAATGATTTTTTTTCCAACAAGTTCTATTGCATTTTCCTTTTTGAGTTCGGATAATAAACGGATACAGCTTTCAGTGGCGGTTCCAATCATTCCAGCGATTTCTTCACGGGACAATTGCAACTTTAAGGATCTATCAGGGTTGATTCCGAAGGTTTCTTCAAGATAAACCAAGGTATGTGCCAATCGTTCTTTCACGGTTTTTTGTGCCAATCCCACCAAGATATCATCGGCTTCCTTCAAATCGCCACAGATGGTCTTCATCACGTTCATCGAGAAATTATTATTCTGGTTGAAGAAACCCATTATTTCAGTTTTAGGGATAAAGCACACCTGCATATCCTCTAAAGCAACTGCCGAAAGATTGGCCGGCTCGTCACTAATCATAGAACGTTGACCCAAGAGTTCGCCCTTTTTAACCAGCTTCACGATTTGGTCTTTTCCATTCTGGCTCAATTTGGTCATCTTGCAAACGCCATCTTTCACACAGAAAACACCATTCACATTCTCACCTTCTTCAAAAATAACATCACCCTTTTTTACCTGCATCGACGTCTTGCATTCGGCCATCTTGAGCAACTCTTCTTTACCGAGTGCCTTCAGGGAACTGAATTCTCTAACGATACATTGTTCACATTTACTCATTGAAAAAAGGGGTTTAGGGGTAGGCAAATTTACAACTTTATATGACATATATCATATATTAATCTGCTCTGTTGGATGAACTTTGCCAAAGGTAAATGAGCAAAGTTATGGACACAGCAAAATGTTTCCATTGTGGACTTCAAACTATAGAAGAAGCGATTGTTTTTGACGAAAAGAAATTTTGTTGCCAGGGTTGCAAGACCGTGTATGAAATTTTCAGTCTCAACAATATGACCTGCTACTATGATTTTGAGCAATCGCCAGGAGCGACCCCACAGGACATCAAAGGGAAATATGATTTTTTAGACAATGAAAAGATAGTTGAAAAACTATTGGAATTCAGGGAAGACACAACGGCGATTGTTTCGCTCAATATTCCGCATATCCATTGCAGTTCCTGTATTTGGATTCTGGAAAACCTCCAGCGCCTCGAAAAGGAAGTCAGTTCTTCGCAGGTTAATTTTCCCGAGAAAAAAGTCAGGATTGTCTTTAATTCCGAAACGCTCTCGCTAAAGGAAATTGTTAATCTCTTGAACAGAATTGGCTATGAACCCTACATCAGCCTTGAGCATTATGAAACTGGAAAAACAAAGGTAGATAGAAGCCTGACCTATAAACTTGGAGTCGCCTTTTTCTGTTTCGGGAACATTATGCTGTTGTCGTTTCCGGAATATTTCGAAACGAAGGAATTTTGGCTTGACCATTATAGAGATTTTTTCAGATGGCTTATTTTTGCCTTGTCACTTCCGAGTTTCTTTTATTCGGCAAGTGGCTATTATGTTTCGGCTTATAAAAGCATCAAGGCCCGAATGCTGAACATCGACATTCCGATTGCTTTGGGAATCATTGTAATGTTTGTGCGAAGTACGGTTGATATTGTCTTTGATTATGGCCAAGGTTTCTTCGACAGCCTGACAGGATTGGTGTTCTTTATGCTCTTGGGTAAAATATTCCAGATTAAAACCTATAGCTTCTTGAGTTTTGAACGCGATTTCAAGTCGTATTTCCCGATTGCTGTTACAAAAATAAATGCCGATACCGAAGAAAGTGTTCCCATTTACGACATCCAAAAAGGCGACCGATTGTTAATCCGAAATCAGGAATTGATTCCGGTTGATGGGATTCTTATCAGCGAAAAAGCTTCGATTGATTACAGTTTTGTGACAGGTGAAGCCATTCCCATCACAAAAAATTCGGGCGACAAGATTTTCGCCGGAGGCAAACAAATTGGAAAAGTGGTCGAAATGGAAGTCCTGCATTCGGTTTCGCAAAGTTATCTGACCCAGCTGTGGAGCAATGATGTATTCCAAAAAAAAATCGACCAGCAATACAAGACCATAACCGACAAAATCAGCCGTTATTTCACTCCGATTTTACTACTGATTTCGTTTACAGGATTTGGGTATTGGATGTTTTTTGATACGAATATTGCCTTTAATGTTTTCACGGCGGTTTTGATTGTGGCATGTCCTTGTGCCTTGGCATTAACCGCTCCCTTCACAATGGGAAATGTGTTGCGGATTTTAGGCAAGAAAAAATTCTATTTGAAAAATGCCCTTGTAATTGAGCAATTGGCAAAAGTGGACACCTTGGTTTTCGACAAAACTGGAACCATAACGACCAATACGAAATCGAATATTTTTTATGAAGGAGAAGTTATTTCAGACGTTAACAAAATACTTATTAAAAACACGCTTCGAGCTTCCAATCATCCATTGAGTCGAATGCTATATGATTTCCTACCAGAAAAAGAGAAACTAACGACAGATGCTTTTGAGGAAATTACAGGCAAAGGAATCGAGGCTTCCGTCAACGGAAATAGCATTAAAATTGGCTCGGCTTCGTTTGTGGAAAGAAAGGAAGAAAATAGCATTCAACAGACTACGGTTCATATTAACATCAACGGAAATTATATAGGGAAATATAGTTTCAACAACCAATACCGTGAAGGATTGGAGGAACTTTTCAGAACTTTAAATACTCAATATGAAATTAAAATATTGTCTGGCGATAATGGAGGGGAAAAAGAAACATTAGAAAAATTAGTTCCAAAAGGAACCGAACTCATCTTCAATCAAAAGCCCGAACAAAAGCTAGAATTCATCAAACGATTGCAGGAACAAGGCAAAAATGTGATGATGATTGGCGACGGACTAAACGATGCCGGAGCCTTGGCACAAAGCAATGTCGGGATTTCGATTTCGGAGAATGTGAATGTTTTTTCACCCGCTTGTGATGCGATTTTGGATGCCGGAGCGTTTGAGAAATTGCATTATTTCCTGAAACTTTCAAAAAAAGCAATGACCACCATCAAGATGAGCTTTACACTTTCGCTTTTGTATAATGCGATAGGGCTGAGCTTTGCCGTTACTGGGAATTTATTACCGCTCGTGGCTGCTATCATTATGCCTTTGAGCACCATTACTATCGTAAGCTTTGTTACTTTGATGAGTAATTATTATGCTAGAAATCTGAAATAAGAAAGACACGAATTGCACTGATTTCCACAAATTAATTAGTAAAAATAAGTGTAACTTGTGTCTAATAGAAAATAGCATAAATAATAATCAATTATTTCCCTTGCTCTTTCTTGATATATCGCGCCACATCAACCATTGTAGCCACCCAAATATCCTTTTCTCTTTTCTTTAGATAGTCTAAGAGCTTTTGATGTTCGCTCTTTTCAACATTCATCGGATGTTCGCCACCCACACCGTGAAAAATAAAGGTAACAAAAGAACCCGCTTTTTCTGCCTTTTCAATCTCGGCTATCATTTGCTGAGCAGTAGTTCCTGCTTCTACGAAACCTGTAATATTAGAAAGGTTTACTTGCTTGGCAGACGGATATTCTGGAGTAGCACCTCTTGCACCAGCAAATTCATTTTCTACCAGATTATAAAAAGGTTTTCCATTAATCGTAAAATCTACACACGGATAAGCAAAAGTACGTTCGGTCTTGCCGTCGAGTGCTGTCAGAAATGTATTCGTCATCCTAATTTCGTGAACCGCCCTTTCAATAGAATAACGCGAAAGGTCGGCTTCGGCGTTTACCCATTCTCGACTAGGCAAGCTTCCATCACAAGGGTGATTGAGGGTGTGATTGCCGAGTTCGTGACCGTTTTGGGCTATCTTCCGCCACTCTTCAAGTCTATTTGCGATTACCGGTGAGGAAGCGATTACATAAAAAGTTCCCTTAAAGCCATACGCGTCAAGCGAAGGAACCACATTATCCAAATGAACATTCAAAGCATCATCATACGTGAGGACTACCGCACATTTTTTGTTGTTCCAATTGCGTGAGTCTTTTTGTGCATAACTCTGTCCGCTTATTAGAAGCAACAGCCCAAGTATTTTTATTATTTTGAAATTCATGAAGTTATTTTGATGAAGTTAGAATCATAATTTATCATAATCAATTAAATGCTTATAAAAATCCAAAAGAGGTATTATTACACCTATTTTATCTTCGAATCCAAGATAAAACCCTAATGTTATTCTATCTTCACTATTAATAATTTCAGTTTCAATTGTTGGTTCAAAAAGATTGTCTCTCGCTATTTGCTCCAAGCCAGTAGTGATTAAAATTTCCTCAAGAAATTTTTTAAATTGTGGATTCTTACATTCAACTTTTAGAATATTCTTTTTAGAAGAGAACAATCTGGAGAAGTGACTATTGTTGGTAATTTGAAAAGTAGGAACCTTATCACTGCTCAAATTAACTTCAACTTTTGCTAAATCATGATTACCTAATTCATAAACTAACTCTATTTGACGATTCTTATAAACATAAAACAATTCATAAATTGAAATATGCACTTTTGCACCAGGACTCGAAGCAAATTTCTGATGCACAACATTTGCTTTGCAATTATCAAGTGTTTTTGATAGCTGTATAAAATATTCTTCAATCATGCGGAATCATAATTACATATTTGGGTACTGGACTAATAAACTAATTTACCTTACTCACAATTTCCGTCAACATCACAAGACTCCCCTTTTGAGACCTCCAGCTTTGCTTTTGGATTTTGCTGTTGCCATTCTTCAAAGGATTGTTCTAACGCTTGGAGGAAAGCTTGTGGTGGTTGTGCTCCAGACACGGCATATTTCCTATCGAACACAAAAAAGGGAACACCTGTCACGCCAATAGCGCTAGCTTCGTCAATATCTTGGTGTACTTTCTCCGCATATTGATTATCCGTAAAAGCGTTTTGCAATTCATTTTCGTCCAGACCGATATCCTTACCTAATGTTGTCAGGGTTTCGAGACTAGCTATGTCTTTCCCTTCTGTGAAATAGGCATAGAACAATCTTTCTTCTGCTTGGTCTCCCTTTTCTTTTGTCTTGGCAAACTGTATCAATCGATGGGCATTAAAGGAATTGACGATAACCGATTTTTCCAAGTGATACTCTAATCCTGCCTGCTTGGCGGTTTGGGTTACATGCTCCAGCATACCTTTCACCTGTTCAACCGGAAATCCTTTTCGCTTAGCGAGGTATTCTTCGTGATTATCAGTGGCTACTTGTGGTAAATCCGGGTCGAGCTGGAAGCTTTTCCATTCTATTTCAATATTTTTTGCTTGGGGGAATTGCGATAATGCTGTTTCGATGTTCCTTTTTCCAATGTAACAGAAAGGACACATCACATCACTCCATATTTCTACTTTCATTTGGTTTGTTTTAATACTACGAAGTTATGAAAAAAGACCACAGTTTGAATTTTGCTATAGTGAAGATTATTTTTACAATATTAAATTTCTTCTAGAAAAATCATATCAAAAGCACTCTGTCAAAACAAAAAAGCCTATAAATTCTTAGACTTATAGGCTTTTGAAACTATTTGCATTTAAACTTGTGACCGCGAAGGGATTCGAACCCCCAACCCTCAGAGCCGAAATCTGATATTCTATCCAGTTGAACTACGCAGCCTTTTTATTTTAGATTTCAGAGTTTAGATTTTAGATTGCTGATTTAAGACAAAACAAATCTAAAATCTAAAATCTAAAATTTTTTATGATAATAATTTTTTAACGATTGTAGAAATGGTTTTACCTTCTGCTGTACCGCCTAATTGTGCAGAAGCAAGTCCCATTACTTTTCCCATTGATGCGATTCCAGAAGCTCCGGTTTCTGCAATGATTTTTGCGATAACCGCTTCTACTTCTGCTTCAGAAAGTTGTTGTGGAAGGAATTTTTCGATTACTGCAACTTGTGCCAACTCTGGTGTTGCTAAATCCATACGGTTTTGCTCTGTAAAGATTCTTGCACTTTCTTTTCTTGTTTTTACAAGGCGTTGCAGGATTTTTATTTCGTCTTCTTCACTAATTTCTTCTTTTGAGCCTGATGCCGTTTGTGCTAAAAGCAACTCTGACTTTATAGACCTTAATGATTCTAATGCAACGGTGTCTTTGGCTCGCATTGCATTCTTGATTTCGTCCATTATTCTTACTGAAAGACTCATTGTATTTTAGATTTTAGTCCCGAAGCTTCGGGAGTTGATTTTAGAATTCAGATTGTCGGTTAACAATTTATGATTTGCTTCCTAGCCCCGATTGAAGGGAAAATCCTTTTGGTTTTTTTCTTTAAAAAACCAAAAGATTTGGAATGAAAGCGGGAATATGGATTAAACAAATGCCTAAGCCTTTCGCTCCTAATCATT
>Ga0247808_10001078_pt1 | contig 13128 bp, 11 predicted proteins | sample UWRJL089202R1_FD_179914 | JGI IMG/M metagenome (GOLD analysis project Ga0247808, IMG submission 179914) | Plant litter microbial communities from Arlington Agricultural Research Station in Wisconsin, United States - UWRJ-L089-202R-1 | ecosystem: Environmental > Terrestrial > Plant litter >... | reverse complement strand
CGTGCGAGCGGAAATGGTCTTTTTGCGGGTGGAAATCTGGGCGAGGCTCAATTTGGCTTTCCGTTCCAGGGTAGGCAGCACCAGCTGGTCGTCGGCGGCCATGGCCATGCGGATGGCGCCCTCGACATCGGAGGTTTCTACCGAGCCGCCTTTTTGCAGGCGATCATACAGGAAATCCAGAGCCCGTCTCGCCTGGTTGGTGGCGAGGAGCTCGCCAGAAATGGCAACCGAATTGCCGCGTGCCCTTGCGTCGATCTTCAGACGCTGTTCCAGAAGCTTCAGGTTCTGGTCGAACTGTCCGAACAGTTCGCTGGCATACCTGTTGTTCTCGAAGGTTAGGACAAAGTGGTTGGCGTCGGTCGCGGCGTTGCGGGGCTGGCGCGAAGATGAGGATACCAAGTCTTGTCCGATCAAGCGGGTCACGCTCCTGTGTTGCCGGTGTTCAGATCCTCATCTAACTCTCTGCCCGCTCGGCAAACAAGCTGTTTGGACCGGTTCCGGTGATTCGTACCCTGATAATGTCGCCGATTTGCGATGTTTTTGCATCAACATTCACCGACTGTAACCAAGGCGACCGTCCGATCAGCTGTTCCGGCATGCGGCCGGGCTTTTCCAGCAGCAGATCGATGGTTTTTCCGACGCAGGATTCGTTGAATTCCCGCTGCTGGCGAACCAGCAAGGCTTGCAAACGTTCCAGCCGCTCGCTCTTCACATCTTCCGGCACCTGATTGCCGAGATCGGCACCCGGGGTGCCGGGACGGGTGGAGTATTTGAAGGAATAGGCAGCGGCGTAGTGCACGGTTTCGACCAGCTGCATCGTCGCCAAAAAGTCTTCTTCCGTTTCGCCGGGAAAACCGACGATGAAATCGCCCGACAAGGCGATGTCCGGGCGGGCCGCACGGATGCGGGCGATCAGCGTCAGATATTCGGCAGCCGTGTGGCGGCGGTTCATGGCTTTCAGGATGCGGTCCGAGCCGGCCTGCACGGGCAGATGCAGATAGGGCATCAGCGGCCGCAGATCGCGGTGCGCGTCGATCAGCTTGTCGTCCATGTCGCGCGGATGGCTGGTGGTGTAGCGCAGGCGGGCGAGGCCCGGAATTTCGGCGAGGCGATAGAGCAGCTCGCCCAGCCCCCAGGTGCTGCCGTCGACGCCCTTGCCGTGCCAGGCATTGACGTTCTGGCCGAGCAGCGTGATTTCTCTGACGCCGCCAGCCACGAGCTTCTCTGCCTCATGCAGGATCTGCGCGACTGGCCGGGAAACTTCGGAGCCGCGGGTATAAGGCACCACGCAAAACGTGCAGAACTTGTCGCAGCCTTCCTGAACGGTCAGAAAGGCAGTGACGCCGCGCGAACGGGTAACGGCACGATCGGCATCCGGCAGATGCTCGAACTTGTCCTCGACGGCGTAATCGGTTTCCAGCACCCGTTCGCCGTTGCGCACGCGCCGAAGCGCGTCCGGCAGCCGGTGATAGGTCTGCGGCCCAATGACCACGTCCACAGCCGGGGCACGGCGCAAGATTTCTTCGCCTTCGGCCTGCGCGACGCAGCCTGCGACGCCGATCATCATTTCGCGGCCCTGGGATTCGCGCAGCTTTTTCATATCGCGCAGGCGGCCAAGAGCGGAATAGACCTTTTCGGCGGCTTTTTCACGGATGTGACAGGTGTTGAGCAGCACCAGATCGGCGTCTTCCATCACCTCGGTCGGCACATAGCCGTCCTTGGCCAGCGCATCGCCCATGCGGGCGGAATCGTAGACGTTCATCTGACAGCCGTAGGTTTTGATGAAAACCTTGCGGGTATTGGCGCCATCGCGGATTTTTGTGTCCGGGGCCGGGAGAATTGCTGTGTCCTGGGTCATGGCGGCTATTTAGTGCCTTTTGCCCTTGGATTAAATCAAAAAATGCAGGTCATTGTTTTGACGCTGAAAACTCAGTCCTGCGGCCGACCGCGCAGCCGCGTGTGCAGAGCGCGGTGCAGGCGGCGTTCGACCAAGGCGCTGACCTGCTTGCGGTTGCTGTCGATCGTATAATCGACCGTCTCGGCAAAGGTCAGATCGACATCGATGGCACCGGCCCTCAGCACGCCCAGCAGATGCGGCAACAACTCGATATCGCCCGGCCAGGCCGCAATCGGACGGTGAAAGCGGCCCATTGCCATGCCGTGCACCCGTGTATAGGCGATTGCCACCGGCTGCACATGCACGACGCCTTCCGGCGTAAACGGCACTGCCGCAGCCGCGGCACCAAACAACGAGGATTTGATTTCCAGCAGCCGGTTACCGTCAGAGGTCGTACCTTCCGGAAACAGCACGACGATCTCGCCGCCGGTCATCCGAGCTGCGATCTCGTTCACCTGGTCGCCGGTTTTTCGGCGCTGCTCGCGGACCACGAAAATCGTCTTTTGCAGTTTGGCCAGCGTGCCGAAAATCGGCCAGCCGGCCACTTCGGCCTTGGCAATGAAGGCAACGTCGGCGACCGAGCCGAGCACGAGAATATCCTTCCACGAGGCATGGTTGGCGGCCAGCATCAGCGGCCGCCGGCTGTCGAGCGTGCCGTGGATGTGGATGCGGATGCCGAGCAGGGCACAGGCGATCCTGTGCCAGAGGCGCGGAATGCGGCGGCGCAGTTTCAGGTCGAGCCAGAGTGAGACCAGCTGTACCGGCGCCAGCAGCAGTGTGACCAGCGTGAGGACGATCGCGACCAGGACGATGCGCAGGCCGTTGATCAATCGCGTCTCTCCCCGGCGGATGCCATCGGGTTACAGATCGTCCTGTGTCAGTGGCACGCCATACAATTCCAGCCGATGATCGACGAGCCGAAAGCCGTGCTCGCGGGCGATGCGCTGTTGCAGCGCCTCGATCTCGGCGGAATGGAATTCGATGACGACGCCGGTCTTCAGGTCGATCAGGTGATCGTGATGCTCTTCCGGCACCGTCTCGTAGCGCGAGCGGCCATCGCGAAAATCATGGCGCTCGATGATGCCGGCATCCTCGAACAGCTTGACGGTGCGATAGACGGTGGAAATCGAGATGCGCGTGTCGATCTTGACGGAACGGCGATACAGTTCCTCGACATCCGGATGATCGTCGGACTCCTGCAGGATGCGGGCGATGACGCGACGCTGGTCGGTCATCCGCATGCCGCGTTCGGCGCAAAGCTCTTCCAGGGTCTTGGACAGGTCTATGGTCATGGCCGGCCTTCGAGATTCAACTGTCGCCAACGGACTAGCGAAGAACGCGCTTCATGACAAGCGCCGTCGGCCGGCTGCCGTCCTTGGCGGTGTAGTAGGAACGGCGCTCGCCCACTTTCTCGAACTTCAGTTTTTTGTAAAGCGCCAACGCTGCGACATTGCCGTCCTCGACTTCGAGAAACATGCTCTCGCCGCCACGCGCCACCGCCTCGCGCATCGCCGCCTGCATCAGCCGCCAGCCGAGCCCGGCACGACCAAATTTCTGCTCGACGGCAATCGTCAGGATTTCCGCCTCGCCGGCGACTTCGCGGGCCAGCACGAAGCCGGCAAACGGCCGGCCGAAAATGGCGTTGGTCTGGCGGGCAACGAAGCCGAAGACGTTGTTTTGCAACAGGAGATTCGAGAATTCCCCATCATTCCAGCCGCGGGCGAAATTGACGCCATGCAGGGCGGCAACGGAACGGCAATCGTCGGCTGCCATGCGGACGATTTCGAGGTCGGGTTTGCGGTTGAAATAGGTTTCGAGCATGCCGGTCTTCGTTTTTGCGCGTTGGAAACTGTCTACTGATGCTGGAGGGCGAAGCCCGTCTGCGGTTTGGCATCGGGGCCACGCAGATAGAGCGGTTTCGGCTTTTCGGCCGCGTTGTCCACCCTGGCGCCGAGCCGTGCGACCCAGGCGATCGGGAAATGATCGGGTGTCCCAGCCTCCGCCCCATCCTTGAGGATCGGGGTGGCCGAACCGACGATATCCGCCGCGAATTTTTCCGCCAAGGCTTTGGCATCCCCGATCGCCAGCGCTTCTGCCTCGCCCATCGACATGCCGTCGGTGGCAAACAGCCGTGTATAGACTTCGCCGCGCTTGGCATCGATCGCCGCCAGCACTGGGCGGCCATTTGCCGTCTCCAGATGGGCGCTGGCCAGCACGTCGAGCGTCGAAATACCAACGCTCCGGATCCCGAGCGACAGGGCAAAACCGCGCGCGGCTGCAACGCCGACACGAATGCCGGTAAATGAGCCGGGGCCGACCGAAACAGCGATGCGTCCGATATCCTGTAAGGTCATGCTCGCCTGGTCCAACGCGACATCGACCAGCGCGATCAGGCGTTCGGCATGGCCGCGGCCGATGGTCTCGCTGACCGATCCGAGCATCGTATCCGAAATGCTGTCATAAACGGCGGCCGAGCAATCGACGCCCGCCGTATCCAAAGCCAGTACAATCATGCGGGCAGGCTCAAAACAATCATCAGACGGCTTCGACTTCCAACACTTCCGGCACGAAATGGCGCAGCAGATTCTGCACGCCGTGCTTCAGAGTGGCGGTCGAGGACGGGCAGCCGGCGCAGGCGCCCTTCATGTTCAGATAAACCTTGCCGGAGCGGAAGCCCTTGAAGGTGATGTCGCCACCGTCCTGCGCCACAGCCGGACGGACGCGGGTTTCCAGCAATTCCTTGATGGTCGCGACGATGCTTTCGTCGCCGGGCTCGAAGAACTCACCATCCTCGTCCTCGTCATTGGCAGACGCGGCCGAGCCCATGACCGGCACGCCGGACATGAAGTGTTCCATGATCGTGCCGAGGATCGCCGGCTTCAGGTGCGGCCATTCCTGGCTTTCCTTGGTAACGGTGATGAAATCATAGCCGAAGAATACGGCCGTGACGCCCGGGATCGCAAAGATCCGGGTTGCCAGCGGTGAAGCCGCGGCATCTTCAGCGCTGCGAAAATCGGCGGTGCCGTTTTCCATGACGATCTTGCCGGGCAGAAATTTCAGCGTCGCCGGGTTCGGGGTGGCTTCGGTCTGAATGAACATGATGTCTCTCCATGGACGATGCTTTGACCGCCCCAATTTAGAATTCTTCAAAAGAAGATAGTCCCAATCCAGTTTCTCTACAAGTGCGTCCTTGTCGCAGATCAATCAACAGACTGTTAGCTGAGCGCGTCGATTTCCTCGTTGGTGAGCGAATCCGGCAGCACCGTCACCGGGATCGGGAAGGCGGCGCTGCGGCCGGCGATCAGCGATACCAGCGGACCGGGGCCTTCCTTATTGGAGCCGGCGGCCAGCACCAGAATGGCGATGTCGCTGTCTTCCTCGATGAAGGCGAGTATCTGCTCGGCGGCCGTGCCTTCGCGGATGACGATTTCCGGATCGATGCCGATGGTTTCGCGCACCGTCTGGGCCGCGCGCGCCATCGCGGCCTCGGCCTCGTCGCGCGCTTCGGCGCGCATGATTTCCTCAACCCCCAGCCATTGCTGGAAATCGCCGTCAGGGATGACGTAGAGCAGCACCAGGCCGCCATTGGAATTTTTCGCCCGGCGTCCGGCATAATGCACGGCGCGCTCGCATTCCGGCGTGCCATCGATCACCGCCAGAAACTTCCGGCGATGCCCCTCAAGACGCGACAGCCGTTTTGAAACCATCCCCCGACCTCCGTCTCGATCTTTTCCCGGGCGCTTTTTTCGCCCGTCCTGTCAGATGGGGTGCAGTGCCCCTACCCGACAAGATCCCCCGAAAACTTTACTGCACGAAGCCGATAATGTCGCGCACTTCCTGCATGGTCTTCTCTGCCAGAACCCGGGCACGGGCGCCGCCATCGCGCAGCACCGCGTCGATATGGCCGGGATCGTCCATCAGCTTGCGCATTTCGCCGCTGATCGGCGCGAGCACGGTGACGGCCAGATCGACCAGGGCCGGCTTGAACACCGAAAACTGCTGGCCGCCATATTCAGCCAGGACGTCGGCCTTGGTGCGGTCGGCCAGCGCCGCAAAGATGCCGACCAAGTTGTCAGCTTCGGCGCGGCCTTTCAGGCCATCGACTTCGCTCGGCAAGGCGTCCGGATCGGTCTTGGCCTTGCGGATCTTTTTCGAGATCGTCTCGGCATCGTCCATCAAGTTGACGCGCGACAGGTCGGACGGGTCCGACTTCGACATCTTTTTCGTTCCATCCTTCAAGGACATCACGCGCGGCGCCGGACCATCGATCAGCGGCTCGACCAGCGGGAAATAGGCGTGTACCGGCTCTTCGCCGACCATCACATCGACGCCGAGGCCGGCGCGACGCACATGTTCCATGAAGTCGATGTTGAACTTCTGGGCGATATCGCGGGCCAGTTCCAGATGCTGCTTTTGGTCATCGCCGACCGGCACGTGCGTGGCGCGGTAGACGAGAATGTCGGCGGCCATCAGGCTCGGATAGGCATAGAGACCCAGGGACGCATTCTCCCGGTCCTTGCCGGCCTTGTCCTTGAACTGGGTCATCCGGTTCATCCAACCGATGCGGGCGACGCAGTTGAAGATCCAGGCGAGTTCCGCATGCTGCGGAACGGCCGACTGGTTGAAGACGATATGCTTTGCCGGATCGATGCCGGCCGCGAGGAAGGCGGCGGTGATCGCCCGGGTCTGGCCCTTCATGTCCTCATGCACCAGCTGCGCCGTCAGCGCGTGCTGGTCGACGACGCAATAGATGCAGTCATTGTTGTCCTGCAGCGCAACGAATTTGCGGATGGCGCCGAGATAATTGCCGAGATGGAGATTGCCGGTCGGCTGGACGCCGGAAAACACAAGCGGCTTGAACTGGGTCATGATCGTCCTCAACGGGCCGGTGGAGAGCCCGATTTTCCAAATTTTGTCAGTTTTCGGCTTATGCACGCAGGCGGGGGCGTTATCAAGAGGGCGAAGGCACATGCCGGGCCGGCAGAGGACTGGTGACGCCGGCTTCTAAAGCAGGCGAATTGGCCCTGGATAGCGGGCGACCAGACTGTCCATGGTCAGCAGGGTGATTCCCTCTACCCTCGCCTGCGCAACCAGAATGCGATCGAACGGATCCTTGTGCAGTGGAGGCAGAGCATCGACCGCAATCGTATGCGAAGCGGTGATGCTCAGCTCCGTATAGTCGTTGTCGATCAGTCCACGATACAGCCGCATCGGATCGACCTGAAAATCGTCGCGACCCAGCTGACGCTTGATGCTGATCTCCCAAAGGCTGGCGGCGCTGAAGTACAGCAGGTTCCTATCGTCCTCTACGATGTCTCTAGCCGCCGCCGGCAGATTCGGCGAATCCTCTGCCAGCCAGATCAGCAAATGGGTATCGAGGAGGAATTTCATGTGCCGTCGAACAGTGTTTCGATCTCGTCGCTGCCGATCCGGTCGAAATCATCCGGCACGGAGATCTGGCCTTTCAGAAAACCGATCCGCTTGATCGTGGTCAGGCTCGCCTGATCGAGCGGCACCACCTTCACCATCGGCCGGCCGGCCTTGGCTATCACGAACGCCTCGCCCTTTGCTGCATTTTCCACCAGACGAGACAGATGCGTCTTGGCCTCGTGGATATTGATTGTACGCATCATGGCCTCGAAAAGTCGGGTTAGTTTATCAAACTTAGTTCAATGGCGGCAAAAACTCAAGCGATTGGATTTGCCGCGCCAAATCCGGCCGCTCCAGTCCAAGCTTGTTGTGGGCAGCCGGCCCATGACCGACAGCACGTATTGTGCTGCGCCACCCGACACCGATAAGGTAAACCTCCTTTTTCAAAACGAAATCGATTGCCGTGACCGTCAATTACCGCACCGAACCTGCCGTCCTCAACGCTGCCCAGCTGGCGACGGAGGAGAGCCGTGCATCGGCAACGCCGATGATGGAACAGTTCATCGAGATCAAGGCCAACAATCCGGACTCGATCCTGTTCTACCGGATGGGCGATTTCTACGAGCTGTTCTTCGAGGATGCGGTCGAGGCCTCGCGAGCACTGGGCATCACGCTGACCAAGCGTGGCCAGCATATGGGCCAGGATATTCCGATGTGCGGCGTGCCGGTGCATGCCTCCGACGACTATCTGCAAAAGCTGATCGGTTTTGGCTTTCGCGTTGCCGTCTGCGAACAGATCGAGGACCCGACGGAAGCCAAGAAACGTGGCGGCAAGTCGGTGGTCAAGCGCGACGTGGTGCGGCTGGTCACGCCCGGCACGATTACCGAGGAAAAGCTGCTCTCCCCCTCGGAATCCAACTACCTGATGACGTTGGCGCGCATCCGCGGCGGCACAGATGCGCAGATGGCGCTCGCCTGGATCGATATTTCCACCGGCGTCTTTCGGCTGGCGGAAACCGAACAGTCGCGGCTGCTCTCCGACATTTTGCGGATCGATCCGCGCGAACTGATCGTTGCCGACACGCTGTTCTACGATCCCGAAATGAAGCCGGTGTTCGACGTGCTCGGCCGCACCGCCGTGCCGCAGCCGGCGGTGCTGTTCGACAGCGCCTCGGCCGAAGGCCGCATCGCCCGCTATTTTTCGGTCGGAACCCTCGACGGTTTCGGCACCTTTTCGCGCGCGGAACTGGCGGCAGCGTCGGCGGCGGTCGCCTATGTCGAAAAGACCCAGCTGGCCGAAAGGCCGCCGCTCGGACGGCCGGAGCGCGAAAGCGCCGGCTCGACCCTGTTCATCGACCCGGCCACACGCGCCAATCTGGAAATGACGAAAACGCTGTCAGGTGACCGCAACGGTTCGCTGCTGAAGGCGATGGACCGCACGGTGACCGGCGGCGGCGCCCGGCTTCTGGCCGAACGACTGATGTCGCCGCTGACCGATCCGGAACGGGTCAACCAGCGGCTGGATTCGATCGCCTTCCTGATGAACGAGCCGTCGCTCTGCGAGGATCTGACCAGGGCGCTGAAGCACGTGTCGGACATGCCGCGCGCTTTGTCGCGGCTGGCGCTCGAGCGCGGCGGGCCACGCGATCTCGGCGCCCTGCGCCAAGGCCTGCAGGCGGCCGCCGAAATCACGCAACGTCTGCAAAAGGCGCTGCTGCCGGTCGAACTCGATGCGGCACTCAAGGATCTGGCAGCCCTTCCGGCCGATCTCGAAATTTTTCTGAGCGCCACGCTCGGCGACGAACTGCCGCTCTTGAAGCGTGACGGCGGTTTTGTCCGCGAAGGCGCCCGGCCGGCGCTGGACGAGGTGCGGGCGCTGCGCGACCAGTCGCGCCGGGTGATTGCCGGGCTGCAGCTGCAATATGCCGACGAGACGGGGATCAAATCGCTAAAAATCCGGCACAACAATGTGCTGGGCTACTTTATCGAAGTCACTGCCGGCAATGCCGGCAGCATGATCGATACCGCTGCGGCAAAAGCCCGCTTCATCCATCGCCAGTCGATGGCCAATGCCATGCGCTTTACCACCACCGAGCTTGCCGATCTGGAAAGCCGGATCGCCAATGCCGCCGGTGAGGCGCTGACGATCGAGCTGGAGGCATTTTCGGCAATGACCGGGGCAGTCGTCGCCGATGCCGAAGCCATCAAGGCCGGCGCGCGGGCGCTCGCCATTATCGACGTCGCGACCGGACTTGCGGCGCTGGCCGAGGAACAGGGCTATTGCCGGCCGACGGTGGACGGCTCGACCATGTTCGCCATCACCGCCGGCCGCCACCCCGTGGTCGAGCAGGCGCTGCGGCGGCAGTCGGCCAGCCCCTTCATCGCCAACAATTGCGACCTCTCGCCGAACGGCGATGTCGCCGAAGGCGCGCTCTGGCTGCTGACCGGGCCGAACATGGGCGGTAAATCGACCTTTTTGCGCCAGAACGCGCTGATCGCCATCATGGCACAGATGGGCTCCTTCGTGCCGGCGGGCTCCGCCCATATCGGCATCGTCGACCGGCTGTTTTCCCGCGTCGGCGCCTCCGACGATCTCGCCCGCGGCCGCTCGACCTTCATGGTCGAAATGGTCGAGACCGCCGCGATTTTGAACCAGGCGACCGCCCGCTCGCTAGTGATCCTCGATGAGATCGGCCGCGGCACCGCCACCTTTGATGGCCTGTCGATCGCTTGGGCGGCGGTGGAACATCTGCACGAGATCAACCGCTGCCGCGGTCTGTTCGCCACCCATTTCCACGAGCTGACGGTGCTTTCGGAAAAGCTTGCCCGCCTTTCCAACGCCACCATGCGGGTCAAGGAATGGGACGGCGAGGTGATTTTTCTGCATGAGGTCGGCCCCGGCTCGGCCGACCGTTCCTACGGCATCCAGGTCGCCCGCCTCGCCGGCCTGCCGGCCTCGGTGGTGGCGCGCGCCCGCGACGTGCTGACCAAGCTGGAAGACGCCGACCGCAAGAATCCCGCCAGCTCGCTGATCGACGACCTGCCACTGTTCCAGGTGGCGGTGCGCCGCGAGGAAGCCAAGCGGGCGGGGCCGTCGAAGGTCGAGGAAGCGCTGAAAGCGCTCAACCCCGACGACATGACGCCGCGCGACGCGATGGAAGCGCTGTATGCGCTGAAAAAGCAGCTGACGTCCTAGGGCCGTTCCAGCAAAAGTGCGCAGCGGTTTTGCGTTCGGAACTGCGGCAAGTCAAAGCGCTCGAGCACTCTGGTAAATAGCGATGCGGGTGTATCATTTAACGTCGACCGCCAATTCCGCCGTGTCACCGACATGAGTCCGTGCAACTGGCGCAACCGGAATGCCGTCGATTGGCCCTCCCCCGCTTCAGACAGCAACAACTTGGCAAGGCTTGATCGCTAATGTCTGGGCAACACGCCTCAAAAACGCTATAGCGCCGCACCATATGCTGGCCGGATGGCGAAAGCACAGGACGACATGGTCAGACAAGAAATCGACTATTCCGACATTCTCGATGTGGCGGCATTGCGCGCCGAGGTGGAAGCCATCGGCAAGGGCGAAGACCTTACCCAGGTCGAGGTCCGGGCTGCACTGCTGCCGATCCTGCGCAAGGCGAGCGTCGACGGTCGTGAAAAGGCCCGCATGCTGCTGTCGCGCGACGGCGGTGGCCTGCTGTGTGCCCGGCGGATTTCCTTCGTGCAGGACAGCCTGATCGCCATTCTGCATGACTACACGGTGTCGCGCATCTATCCGCTGCAGGGCAGCCATATTGCGGTCGCCGCCGTGGGCGGCTATGGCCGCGGCACGCTGGCGCCCGGCTCCGATATCGACCTGCTGTTCCTGCTGCCGCTGAAAAATGCCGAGGCAATGCACAAGGCCGTGGAGTTCATGCTCTACATCCTCTGGGATCTCGGCTTCAAGGTCGGCCACGCCACCCGCACAGTCGACGAATGCATCAGCCTGTCGAAGAGCGACATGACGATCCGCACCGCCATTCTCGAGACCCGGCACATCTGCGGCCTGAAATCGCTGTCGGACGAGCTCGAAGTCCGGTTCGAAAAGGAAGTGGTGAGCGGCACCGGGCCGGAATTCATCGCGGCAAAACTCGCCGAGCGCGACGTGCGCCACAAGAAATCCGGCGACACACGCTATCTGGTCGAACCCAACGTCAAGGAGGGCAAGGGCGGATTGCGTGACCTGCACACGCTGTTCTGGATCGCCAAATATTATTATCACGTCCGCGATGCCGCCGATCTCGTACGTCCCGGCGTGCTGTCGCGCCAGGAATTGCGACTGTTCGAAAAGGCCGACGACTTCTTGTGGGCGGTGCGCTGCCACATGCATTTTTTTACCGGCAAGGCGGAAGAGCGTCTGTCCTTCGACATCCAGAAGGATATTGCCGAGGCGCTCGGTTACAACGCCCGCCCCGGCCTGTCGGCCGTCGAGCGTTTCATGAAGCATTATTTCCTGGTGGCGAAAGATGTCGGCGATCTGACCCGCATCTTCTGCCTCGGCCTCGAGGACCAGCAAGCCAAGGCGGCGCCGGGTTTCAGCGGCGTCATCAGCCGGTTTGCCCACCGGACGCGCAAAATTGCCGGCACGCTGGATTTCGTCGAGGATCGCGGCCGCATCACGCTGGCCGATGCCGAGGTGTTCAAGCGCGACCCGGTCAACGTCATCCGCCTGTTCCATCTGGCTGACATCCATAATCTCGAATTCCACCCGGATGCGCTGAAGCGGCTGACACGCTCGTTTTCGCTGATCAACACCGAGTTGCGCGAAAATGAAGAGGCCAACCGGCTGTTCATTTCGATCCTTACATCACGCCGCGACCCGGCGCTGATCTTGCGGCGGATGAACGAAGCCGGCGTACTCGGCCGCTTCATTCCCGAATTCGGCAAGATCGTTTCGATGATGCAGTACAACATGTACCATCACTACACCGTCGACGAGCACCTGATCCGCAGCGTCGCCGTGCTGGCCGAGATCGATGCCGGCAAGGCAAGCGAGATCCATCCGCTGGCCGGAAAACTGATGCCGGGGATCGAGGAGCGCGAAGCGCTCTATGTCGCCGTGCTGCTGCATGACGTCGCCAAGGGCCGCCAGGAGGATCACTCGATCGCCGGCGCCCGGGTGGCGCGAAAACTCTGCCCGCGTTTCGGCCTGTCACCGAAACAGACAGAGATCGTTGTCTGGCTGATCGAGCAGCATCTGCTGATGTCGATGGTGGCTCAGACCCGCGACCTGCACGACCGCAAGACGATCACCGATTTCGCCGACAAGGTGCAGTCGCTCGACCGGCTGAAAATGCTGGAAGTGCTGACCGTCTGCGATATCCGCGCCGTCGGCCCGGGCGTCTGGAACGGCTGGAAGGGCCAGTTGTTGCGCACGCTGTACTACGAGACTGAGCTGCTGTTGTCCGGCGGTTTTTCCGAAGTGTCGCGCAAGGAGCGGGCCAAGGCTGCCGGCGAGGCGCTGTCGGCGGCGCTCGGCGGCTGGGACGACAAGGACCGGACGCTCTACAGCACGCTGCATTACGAGCCCTATCTGCTCTCGGTACCGCTTGAAGACCAGATCCGTCATGCGCAGTTCATCCGCGAAACCGATCTCGCCGGCAAGGCGCTGTCGACCATGGTGCGCACACATTCCTTCCACGCCATCACCGAGATCACCGTTCTGGCGCCTGACCATCCGCGCCTCTTGTCGGTGATTGCCGGTGCCTGCGCCGCGGCCGGCGCCAACATCGCCGACGCGCAAATCTTTACCACCTCCGACGGCCGGGCGCTCGACACCATTCTGGTCAATCGCGAATTTGCCGATGATGCGGACGAAACGCGCCGCGCCG
>Ga0247808_10001076_pt1 | contig 13132 bp, 13 predicted proteins | sample UWRJL089202R1_FD_179914 | JGI IMG/M metagenome (GOLD analysis project Ga0247808, IMG submission 179914) | Plant litter microbial communities from Arlington Agricultural Research Station in Wisconsin, United States - UWRJ-L089-202R-1 | ecosystem: Environmental > Terrestrial > Plant litter >... | reverse complement strand
ACGTTCTTGCGTGAGGGATCATCCTCCCAGCGAGGTTTTTCCGCGTTTCGCGGTGACAGGTATCAACATGAGCGCCACTTCGTTAGCGAGAATCGCACGTGTCTTGGTGGTCGACGACAACCGGGATCACAAGTTCCTGCTCACCACTCACCTCGAGCGTGCGGGCTGCACGGTCTCGGCCGTGGACTCCGCAGAACTCGCCATTGGTGTGCTCGACACCTTCACGCCCGACATTGTGATTGTTGACCTGATGCTTCCAGGCATCAGCGGACGCGAACTGGTGGCGTGGATCAAAAACCCCAGCCGTCCCCAAACGATTGTCGTCACCACGTCGGTACTCGACGCGTCACGCCACCCCGATGCAAACCGAACGCTGATCAAGCCGTTCAGTCGTGGGGCCGTGCGCCAACTTCTCACGGACTTCGCGCCGCGTCATCCGCAGTCCGAATAATTCAGCACTAACCGACGCAGGGCCGACTACCGCAGCGCGGCCTGGTCGTGTGTGCCGGGCTGCGGCTGCTCGTTGGGCGTGAGGTCGAGATCGAGCGCCGTGCGCAGGTAGGCCGCGTAACCCTCGGGTGCGCGACCCTGGCGACGACCCGAGGTGACAACCTCACACTCGTCTGACGCAAGCAGGGTGACCCCGCGGGCGCGCAGACGGTCGACCAGGGTGACGTCTTCGTGCGCGGGCTGCGCGAGGAACCCCTCTGCCGCGAGGTACACATCGGCGCGCACACCGAGGTTCGCTCCGTGGACGTGTCCATTGGGGCGACCGCGGGTGTGGGTCGCCTGCCACACGCGGATCTGGTTGGACGAGAGGTCGGCAAAATCGGGGCGGACCGTTCCAATCATGCCCGGGTGACCGTGGCGGGCGATCTCAGCCTGGGACGTGATCCAGTTGACCGGCACCACGGAATCGGCGTCCGTGTTGCCGATCCACACCTGATCGAGCGGGCAATCGAGTTGTTCCAGTCCGAGCTGCACTCCACTGGCGCGGGCGGCGCCCACGTTCTGACCCTCAACGGCGCAGACGCGCACACCCGCGAATCCGGACGCGATCTCGACCGTGCGATCGGTGCACGCATCCGCAACAACGATCACCTCGATGTGTGGCGTACGCGGGTCGGTGTCGCGCGCAAACTGCACGGCCTCGGCCATCGCGGTCAGTGCGGCACCAATCAGGTCTTCCTCGTTGTGGGCAGGGATAACAACAAGAAATGCGGCGAGCTCGGTCACAGCAGTCCCGTGCGCTCGGCGACCGAGCGACCATCGGGGGAGAACACCTCGAGCACAAAGTCGGCTTCGACATGCACGGCGAGACGGGTGAGTCCGGGCCGACGGCGGATCGCGGCGTGCACGTCGTCTCCGCTGAGGGGGTAATCGTCGACCGGATGACGCCAGTGGCACGCCACAAGGATGCCCGAGTGACCGAGGCTCTCCTCAATATTGCCCAGCACCTCGTCGAGGGTGGTGGTGTCGAAGTAGTAGCCCACCTCGGAGAGCAGCACCAGATCGAAGTGGCGGTCGGGAAAACGGCGGCCTACGTCCATCCGGTCGATGGTGACGTGAGGAGAGCCAACAAGGCGTGTGCGGGCGCGGTCAACGGCCGCCTGTGAGATGTCAACGGCGAGCAGCGCGGCACAGCGTTCGGCCAGCTGCTCGGTGAGAACACCAATGGAACAGCCGATCTCAAACGCCGATTCGTATCGTTCCGCGGGCAGGGCGGCGAGTGTCAGCGCGCGTTTGCGGCTTTCGTACCACCGGGTCTCAAATCCCCACGGGTCGGGACGCCGGGCGTAGGCCGCGTCGAAGTAGGAGCCGGCGAGGGATGACGCCTCGGAGCTCGATCCGATGTCGGCGTTAGTCACAAAAACCTCCATGGGGCGGCCAAAGTTGCGCAAAAATCGTGGGTGCAGCACTGCTTCGTCGCCGGGAGCGGAAGAACGCGGCAGCACCTGGGAGGGATAGGCGGCGATCGCCAGTCGTTTCGCCGCGATCGACTGGGGACGCAACGCCAACGAGGCAAGCTGGGGCCACGGGGTCACGGCATTCTCCGGGGTGGACCAGTGCCACATCCAGATGGGGTACTCCATCAACCGCAGGGCGAACGACGCAGCAAGGTCGGCGCAGATCTCGCCAACCACACGATGGTCGCGGTGTCCGTCACCGCGCCACGGAACAACAAGAAGAGTGGTGCCAGGCGAGCGCTCGAGCAGTGTGGCGAGGGCGTCGTGCACCTCGTCGCGGAGTTCGCGGATACCGCCGTCGGGATATCCGAGAAGAGTGACTGCCGTGCCGGGAGCGAGAATACCCACCGCCGCGCGCACTTCAGCTGCACGGATGGCGGCAAGTGCGGCAGGGTCGCCGTTGGGCGCGGTCGGGTGGGATGCCGCACCGTCCGTCACAATGATCACTTCGAGCGGGATACCGAGCGCAAAACATTCCGCGATCAGGCCACCCGCCCCGAGGGTCTCATCGTCGGGATGAGCAGCCACCACAATCACGCGGTCGTTGGGGCCGAGGTCAATGGGACGTAGCTCCGAGAGACGACCGTCCGAAGTCCACGCTTCAGCGGGAGTGCCGGGCAGGCTGGAGTCGAAGGTCACCACGGTGATCTCCCCGTGCGAACCAGAGCATCGCCGAGGGACGCGTCATCCCGTTCGGCATGATGCTGCCGGATATAGAGCTGCAGGTCGGCGACGCGTTTGGCGTGGTCGGCGTCCTGCGCGAGGGGTGCTGGGCCGAGGCTGTGTCCCACCCGCAACAGAACCTCGTCGCACGCTCGAGCGACGGTCGCACGCACCCGTTTGGCGAGGAGTTTACCCTCGGACCCTTCGGCGTCGCCGTTGTCGACCAGGTAGGCCGCTTCCGACAGCGCGCGTCGCGCCGACTGCAGCTGTTCATCAATGGCGCCCAGGTGCATCAGCGCAATGCGGTCGGGTTCCTTTCGAAGGGATGCCGCGAAGAGCGTGCGAGCGAGGCCGACGGCGCCACCAAACCAGCACGCCGCTACGCCGATGCCTCCCCAGGAGAATCCGGGGCGGGTGAGGTACCAGCCGGGAGCGCCGACGGGATACCCGAGTGCTTCGGTGAACTGCACGGGACCGCTGGGGATCTCGGTCAGCCCGCGGGCCTTCCAGGCGGAGTTGTCGGTGGTGATGCCGGCCTGGCGAAGGTCGACGGCGAAGAGTGCACGCGAACCGTCATCGAGAGTCACGGTGACGAGGGCCGCGTCGAGGGTGTCGGCGAGAGAGCACCAGGGTTTGATCCCACTGATCGACCACGCACCTCCGGGTTCGCCTGGGATCGCGCGCAGCGGGTCGGGGCTGCCTTCCGCGGCGAACACACCCCAGGTGCAGCCGACGGTCTCGGCAATTGCCGGCAGAGGTCCGGGCGGAGCTTGGTCGAGAATCGCCAGTGCGTCAAGGTGCGGCTCGATAGCCCGGGCAGCGCCGAGGTCGTGCGCGGCAAGGCTGGCGAGGGTTTCCCACAGCAGACGGGTCCGCCCCGTTCCCGGTCTCGCGCCTTTGGCGCCGAGCAGCACACCGAACTCGAGCGCGGTGGGCACGTCGCGGGGGAACTGTTCCGCGGGAAGTGCACCCAGAAGTCCGAGCCGGTCGAGGCTGCCGGGCAACGGGGAGAAGGAGATCTGCGCGGGCGCGATGGGTTCGGTCACTGGTTGGTTCTTCCTGGGCCGAGCGGATACGGTCGCCATACACATCCTCACCTTGGGGTGTCTCTGTGTCCGCAACTGTACGGGGACTCCCGCGTGGCAGGCAGGTGGGACACCACGTTATTGCATCCGCGAACTAGGTTTGTGGGCTTGTCAAGGCCGTAATTCGAGGGTAGTCCTTGCCCTCCTGCGAGGTCACCGAGAAGGCTGCCCGAGACAGTCGCGCAAAACCTGCGAGTGTCTCAAGCCACTGACAGTGGCGGACGATGCCGCTACCGTGGAGCTAATGCGGCCTGCTGCGAGAAAGCGTCGGCGATCGCGGATGCTCGGCAGGCCCGGTAGGTGAGTGACCGATGGACAGCATGGCGATGCAGATGATGGAAATGCACTCGAAAGACATGCCGATGACCGGCATGGACATGACCATGATGCAGGAGTGTATCGAGGCCTGCGCGGCAGGCGAGCAGGCGGCAACCATGTGCGCCGACTCCATGATGGGCGACGACATGATGATGTGCCGCAGCATGTGTGCCAACGCCGCCGATGTGATGAACACCATGATGCGTATGATGATGCGCCCCGCCGGAATGCAGGGCGAAACCATGATGAGTATGCTCTCGACGACGATGATGATGGCGACGGCCTGCGCCGACGAGTGCATGCGTCACGCCGAGATGAGCGAAGAGTGCCGCATGTGCGCTGAGGTATGCCGTCAGTGCGCGATGGCGTGCCAGAAGATGATGGATTCGATGTCTATGGCGTAACGAGATCTTCGCTGCGGCACATCCCGCCGCGGTAGGTGCTACTGCTCGTCGAGCGACACCGCGACGAGCACATTAACGCGCTCGCGACCCACCGCGAGAGCGTGGTACAGCCCGTGCAGTGAGACCGGTGTGCCTACCGGCAGGGTGGCGGAGCGATCGGTGTGGTTCCACACCCACGTCGTCTCGTCGGACGCGATCAGGTGGAGTTCAATCCATCCGTTGGATGACGCGGAGAGAACGAACGCGTCGTGCCACTTGCTTGGTGTCGCCGCGGTGACTCGCTCCTGAAGCGCAAGGATCGTGTGACCGGCACCGTGGGAGGCGCAGCTCTCGGAGGAGGCGTCGCACTGCATAACATTCCGCACTCCTGGTGTCAGATTCGTCATCTTGGCCTCCTCTCCGCCGTCCACGAATTCTCCGCGTGATAGCGAGTGTAGGTTTCCGAATCCGGCGGGTCACCTGAGGCCGTAACAGGACGAAATACAACACAAACCTCAACTCGAGGCGCATTCCGTAATCCCACCCAATAAAAACGTGCGTGTTACTCGGCGACGGTTGCAGAGACCTCGTCGAGACGGGCCAGCTCCGACGCCGTGAGTGTCAGGGTCGCGGCGGCCATCAGGCTGTCGAGCTGGCCGACCACACTCGCACTGGCGATCGGGGCAACAACGGTCGGCTTGGCCTGCAGCCACGCGAGGGCGACCGTGGCAATCTCAACACCACGCGCGGACGCGATTTCGTCGAGTGTGCTGACCACGGCGAGGCCCTCGTCGGTGAAGTATCCGCCGACCATTTGGCCACGAGCGGCACCTTCGAGGTCGTCGCGGGTGCGGTACTTGCCCGTGAGGAATCCGGCGGCGAGTGCGAAGTAGGGAACAACGCCGAGGCCGTGCTTGTCAGCCAGCGGGGCGATGTCGCGTTCGAACGCGGCGCGGTGCACCAGGTTGTACTGAGGCTGCAGCGCTACGGGCAGGGCAAAACCGTTGGCCTCGGCAATGGTGAACCACTCGGCGACGCGCGCGGCACTGTAGTTCGAGAGTCCGACGTAACGAACCTTGCCGGCGACGATGAGGTCGTTGAATGCCGAGACGGTTTCCTCGAGCGGGGTGGAGGCATCGTCGAAGTGCGCGTAGTACAGGTCGATATGGTCGGTGCCGAGACGCGTGAGTGACGCGGCGGACGCGGCAGCGACGTTGGCGGCAGAGAGGCCACGGAACTCGGGGTGTTGGCTGACCTTGGTGCCAAGGACAACGCTGTCGCGGTTTCCACGCCGCGTCATCCACTGTCCGATGATCGTCTCCGATTCACCACCGGAGTTTCCCGGGGCCCATGCCGAGTAGCCGTCCGCGGTGTCGATGAAGTTGCCACCGAGTTCGAGGAAGGTGTCGAGCACAACCTCGCTGGTCGCTTCATCCGAGGTCCACCCGAAGGTGTTGCCTCCCAGGGCGAGGGGGAAAACAGTGAGGTCGGAGGAGCCGATCGTAGGCATAAGGTCCTTTCGTAAAACGGTACCTCTTCACCAACTGTCGTTCAGCGAGGCCTATTCCGGTCGGGCGGCCTTCCGATCTTTTTGTCAGGATGACGCGGGTTTGTCAGGATGACGCGGGTTTGTCAGAATTACGCGGGTTGGTCAGGATGACGCGGCGGGACGCTATTTGTCGCTGCCGTCATGGAGGTCCTCCTCGGGGGTGACACTGGTCGAGCCCATGGTTCCCATGCTGGTGCCCGCTCCCGTGGCACTCGATCCGGGCTGGGACAGGGTGTCATCGGCGGCGTCTGTTGCCTCGTTGCCCTGGCCTGCCTCACTCTTTGCGCGCAGCGCGTCGGTCTCGGTCTCGTCGTTCTGGTTCTCGTTTGGGATGCTCATACCGTTCCTCCAAGGATTGGGATCGTGCCTTGATCGTAGGTGACGGGGCAGTGTGCACGATGTTTGTGGGTGTACAACTCACCGTGATTTCGAGCGCGGGGCTTGTTCGCCCGTTCTGCCCGCCATACGATCAGCCACAGGAGGTCTCACCATGATTCCGTGGACAGACGAGGATGTCCCGGATCAAAGTGGCCGTACGGCACTGGTCACCGGGGCCACAAGTGGGCTCGGTCTTCGTGTTGCCGAGGTGCTTGCCTACCGCGGTGCGCGCGTAGTGCTGACGAGTCGCGATGCCGACCGCGGTGCCCGCGCATTGAAGCGTGTGCAGGATGCCAGCAGCGGCGAGGGTCCAGAACTGGTGACACTCGACCTCAGCAGCCTGGGTTCGGTGCGGCGAGCAGCGGCCGCGATCCGCAACCGCATCGACGACCGCCTCGACCTTCTGATCAATAACGCGGGGGTGGCGGCACCTCCGTTCCGCTACTCCGCGAATGGCATCGAGATGCAGTGGGCAACCAACGTGATTGGGCCGGCCGCGCTGACCCGGTTGCTGTTGCCAGCGATCCGCGACGTGCCCGGTAGCCGGGTGGTGGGGGTCAGCAGCCTCAGCCACTTCGGCGGGCGATTCGATGCCGCGCGGCTCGACGCGGACATTGTGGGCGATGACTACGACCCTTTTGCGTATTACTCCCGCACCAAGCTCGCCGTTCTGTTGTACACGCGTGAGCTGGAGCGGTACCTGCGCAAAACCGGGGCGCAGACCATCAGCGTGGCCGCTCACCCGGGATGGGCGATGACCGAGATTGGGTCCAAGGCCGAGTACAGGTCGCCCGTCGAAAAACGACTGGTTGATGGGATCACCAACCTTGCAGCGCAAACCGCTGCCGCGGGGGCACGACCATTGCTATACGCGGCGACGGCGCCCGGTGTACGCGGCGGACAGTACTTCGGGCCCGGCGGAATCTTCGAGGTGCGCGGGAGCCCAGCTCGCGCGGCACGCAGCCCCAGTTCACGCAGTGATGCGCTCGGCGCTCTTCTTCTGCGGTCGATCGATGAACTGACGGGTATTGTCCGGCCCACCTGACCCCACTAGCCTCACGTTATGATCCCGCTGCCCACTCTCCTGGCGTTTATTGCAACGACGCTGGTGTTTGTGGTGATCCCCGGCCCCAGTGTGTTGTTTGTCATCGGCCGGGCGCTGTCGCTGGGGCGTGCGGGCGCCCTTCTCAGTGTGCTGGGCAACGCGTGCGGGTTCCTTGTTCAGATCGCGGCCATCGCCCTCGGGCTCGGCGCGATCATCGAGCGGTCGATCGTGCTGTTCACCGTGATCAAAGTCGCTGGGGCCCTGTTTTTGGTGTATCTCGGGGTGCAGGCGATCCGTCACCGTAAACAACCGATCAACCGCGACGCAGTGCCCACAGTGGGACGGTGGCGCTCGCTCGCTGAGGGCGCCATCGTTGGCGTCAGTAACCCCAAGTCGATTGTGTTTTTCCTCGCGGTGCTTCCGCAGTTTGTGACGGTCTCGACCGGGTCCGTTGAGCTGCAGCTGATCACATTGGGTGCCGTCTTCGCGGTGATGGCCGTGGTCACCGACAGCGTGTGGGCGATTGGCGCAAGTGCCGCGCGCACCTGGTTCGCGCGCTCGCCGAAGCGCATCGAGGTGCTCGGAGCATCCGGCGGCGTTGCGATGATTGGGCTCGGCGGCGCGATGGCGCTCACCGGGACCAAGAACTGATGAAAACCAGCGCTAATCAAACGCCAGCACGGCGTCGGTGATCGCGTCGCGCACGGCCGCGTCATCCGCCGTGGCCGTTCCATCACCGGGCTGGACTCCATAGTCACCGAAGCTCGCATGGTTCGCCCCGGCGATCTCGGTGAACACGGCGTCGCCGGGGAGTAGGTGTGCGGCGTTTTCGATCTTCTCCGGAGTGCTCAGTTCGTCGTTGGCTGCGGCAATGCTGAGCACCGGTACGTCAGATGAGCTGATATCGGTGGCGCAATAAGAGCCGAAGAAAACGAGGCCAACGATCGGCGTGGTGGTTGCGGCCGCGTCATCCACCTCCGAGTCCACCCCCGAATCGCCGGGTTTATCGACAGGCTGATCGGCGACGTACTGGCACGCGCGAACCCCACCAAGGGAATGCCCGCCAACAAGCCAGCGATCGACATTGGGGGCGAGGTCGGAGAACTCGGTGAACGGACGCCACTCGAGAATGGCGAATCCGAAAACGGGACGGGCGATAACAACGGTGAGACCTGCCTCGGCGAGTCCGGAGAGTTTGTCGGCATAGGCCGCGGGGGAGACGCGCGCGCCGGTGAGAAACACGAGTCCCTCACCGGTGGCGCCGTCGCGGGGAGCGAGGATTACGGCGTCCGCCGATTCGGTGACCAGCAGGGATGTGTCAGCGCGCACTCGGTCGAGTGGGGCCGACTCGGGTTGAAAGGGTGTGCTGGCGTAGACGGCGAAGGCGAGAATCGCCAGGAGGACTACCGCGCAGAGGGCGCCGATCACCGAACGGATGCGCCGGGCGCGACGAGGAGCGCGCGGTGCCCGGGAACGAGAGGCGGCGCGGGAGGCGTCAGGCAACGAGGTGTGACGGCTGGACCACGGGTGATCGCAGCGTGGATGCAACGTCCCAGGCGATCGACTCGGCCAGGGTGGTGGCGAAAAGAGCGTCGTCGTCGTTGGGGCGGCGAATGGTGACGGCGAAGGAGCCGTCGGGTCCGAGGGTGCGCATCAGGCGGTCGTGAACAAGCTCGTACACCAGGCGCTGGAGGTCCTCGTCAGCGGGTGCTGCTGCGCGCGCACGCGTCCGGAGCGAGGGTCGGAGGAAGCGCGAGATCTTGCCCACGGAGGCACCTTTCGTCACGGTGTGGCTTCATTGTCAGCCTCGCCACGGGGTACACCATGCCGACACGCCGGTGCCCGCTCCCGGTACGCGGGAACGGGCACCGACTGGTGGTCTGGCTACTTTTTGGGCGAGCCGAACACCTCGTCCTCCATCACGTCATACCCCTCTGTCTCGGGGTCGCCGTGGAGGCCGCCGCTGAGCGCGTACTCTTCCTCGGGCGACAGCACCAGGCGGTGGCGACCGATCACCGCGAAGATGATCACACCAATAACAAAGATGACCAGGAACGTTGTGACGGCCAGGCGGAAGTCGGGCGCGAGCAAGATGCCGATGAAGGCGAGCACCGCGATGACCCCGGCGACAATGGCGCCCGGGATGCCGGTGGGGCTCGAGTAGGGGCGTGTGGCGTTGGGGAACTTCCGGCGCAGGATCACGTAGGACGCCATCTGCATGATGTACGAGATGACGGCACCAAATACCGCGATAAAGAGGATGATTCCGTTCACCGCTCCGGCGATGTCGGGAGCAACGGTTCCCACCACAGTGACGGCAACGAGGATCGCAAAACCGATTACTCCACCAACAACCAGCGCGACCCACGGGGTCTGGTGCTTGGCGCCCGTGAGGGAGAGGAACTTGGGGTAGTAGCCCGCCCGGGAAAGCGAGTACATGTTGCGGCCGTAGGCGAACATAATGCCCTGCAGGGACGCGAGGAGTCCGATCAACGCGAAGGCCGAGATGATGGCCGCGACGCTGTCGGGCAGGAAGACGCGGAACCCCACCAGGATGGGCTCGTCGAGTCCCGGCGATTCGGTAAGCGCCGCCGAGCCGGTGACGCCCGGGTTGAGGAACAGGACAAGAATCGCGAAGAAGGCGAGGGTGATCACACCCCAGACGCTGGCCTTGGGGATGTCTTTGGTCGGGTTTGTTGCCTCTTCTGCTGCGAGCGGGAGCTCCTCGATACCGAGGAAGAACCAGATGGCGAAGGGGAGCGCAAAGAGGATGCCCGTCACTCCGAAGGGCAAGAACTCGGAGTTGCCCTCGGTGGGCGCGATGTCGAGAAGTTTGCTGAAGTCGACCGAGCCGGTGGCGAAGGCGATGATGCCGTACACGAGCAGAACGGCCATCGAGATGATGGCGACGATGAGGGCAAACCGGAAGCCGACGGAGGCACCCAGCGAGTTGAGCCCGATAAAGATGGCGTAAAGCACGATCCACCAGATCCAGGCGAGGTCCGGGCCGTCTGCGGGGGAGAGGGTGAATCCCACGAGCTCGAAGATGATGCTGTCGAGATAGTAGGCGGAGAACAGCACCACGACCGCGGTGGTCACCACGTACTCGATGGTTTCGGCGAGGCCCGTGATAAATCCGCCCCACGGTCCCATCGCGGCTCGGGCGAAGGAGTAGGCGCCGCCGGTGTGGGGCATGGCTGCCGACATCTCGCCGATGGAGAAGATCATGGTGAAAAACATCACGATGATGATGGCGGTGGCGATCAGGAGGCCTCCCCACCCGGCCACACCCAGGCCCGGGTTCCAGCCGGCGAAGTCGCCGGAGATAACGGCAGCGATGCCGATGCCCCAGAGCCCCCACACTCCCGCCGTGCGTTTGAGGCTTCGTTTCTCGAAGTAGCCCTCTTCGGCCTTGGTATAGGTCACACCGGACCGGCTTGTGTTGTCAGCCATCAGTTCCTCCAGCTGGGATAGCAGGGTGGGAGTAGCAGGGGTGGGCGTGCGGCTCGGCCGCGCCCACGGGTTACCCGAGAGCATGTCGTTTATTGGTAGCCCCGTCTACCAATAGATGTAAACAGTGCGTTACAAAACCCGCAACCGGTCGGGGAGGCGCTGTGGTGTAATGGTCGGACTGTCCGCTCTAAGTGAGGGAATTGGCCGCATATGACAACGCTCGCCGCACACCCACGGTCCGGCAATCTGACTGTCGACGAGCTCACCGCTCTCGTCGCCGCCCGCGAGATTGACACGGTCATCATCGCCTTCACCGACATGCAGGGGCGGCTCGTTGGTAAACGGGCGTCTGCCCGGCTGTTTCTGGAAGAGCTGGCGACGCACGGCGCCGAATGTTGCAACTACCTGCTCGCGGTGGATGTCGAGATGAACACTGTTGACGGATACAAGATTTCATCCTGGGAAAAGGGCTACGGGGATATGGCGATGATGCCGGACCTTGAGTCGCTGCGCGTCATCCCGTGGCTCCCCGGAACTGCCCTTGTGATGGCCGATCTCACCTGGCTCGACGAGAAGCCGGTTGTGCAGAGCCCTCGCGAGATTCTCAAAGCCCAGATTGCGCGGCTCGAGGAGAAGGGCCTTGTTCCCTTTGTGGGCACCGAGCTCGAGTTCATTGTGTTTGACGACACGTACCGGTCGGCGTGGGCGAAGAACTACACGGGACTGACCCCGGCGACGGACTACAACATCGACTATGCGATCCTCGCGTCCACCCGGATGGAACCGCTGCTGCGCGACATCCGGAATGGGATGGACGGCGCCGGGATGTACTGCGAGGGCGTCAAGGGCGAGTGCAACCTCGGCCAGCAGGAGATCGCGTTCCGCTACGACCATGCGCTCGCTACCTGCGACAACCACTCGATCTACAAAAACGGCGCCAAAGAGATTGCCGACCAGCACGGCAAAGCGCTGACGTTTATGGCGAAGTACAACGAGCGCGAGGGCAACAGCTGCCACATCCACCTCAGTGTTCGCGGCACCAACGGGGAACCGGTGATGTCCGGCGATGGCAAGTACGGCTTCTCGAAGCTGATGGAACACTGGCTCGCCGGGCTACTCGCGACAACGCGTGAGCTGAGCCTGTTTTTCGCTCCGAACATCAACTCCTACAAGCGTTATGTCGACGGCAGTTTTGCCCCCACGGCGATCGCCTGGGGTGTCGACAACCGCACCTGCGCCCTGCGCGTTGTGGGACACGGCCAGAGCCTGCGCGTCGAAAACCGTGTGCCCGGGGGAGACGTCAACCAGTACCTCGCGACCGCCGCGCTGATTGCGGGTGGGCTCTATGGAATCGAGAACGAACTCGAGCTGCCCGACATCTTTGAGGGCAACGCGTACGTCTCCGGTTCCCCGCGGGTGCCCACCACCCTGCGCGAGGCCGCTGAACTGTTCGGCGAGTCCGTCATCGCCCGCGACGCCTTTGGCGAAGACGTCGTCGAGCACTACCTCAACAACGCCCGCATCGAACAGCAGGCGTTTAACGCCGCAGTCACCGACTGGGAACGGGTACGCGGTTTTGAGCGGTTCTGAACCTCCCGTCATCGGACTCACCACTTACCTCGAACAGGCGCAGACCGGGGTATGGGATGTTCCGGCGGCGTTCCTTCCGCGGGTGTACTTCGACGCGGTCACCAAGGCGGGCGGCATCGCCGTGCTTCTCCCTCCCCAACCGGTGTCGTCGCTCGTCGCCGAGCGTGTACTTAACGGCCTCGATGGCCTAATACTCACCGGTGGCAAAGACATCGACCCGGCGAAGTACGGGCAAGAGCCTCATCCCGCGACCGATGTTCCCCGACCCGATCGCGACGACTGGGAAGAGACCCTCCTTCGCGCGGCCATCGAGCGCGAACTGCCCTTTCTCGGCATCTGCCGGGGCGCTCAGATGCTCAATGTCGCGCTCGGCGGAACCCTCGTTCAGCACCTTCCCGACGTGGTGGGCAGCACCAAGTACAACCTGGGTCGCGGAGAGTTCAACTCGATCCCCGTGTCGGTCGACCGCGACACCCAGCTGAACTACCTGGTCGGACACACCGTTGACGCGAAGGTCTACCACCACCAATCCCTCGACCGGGTCGCCGACGGCTTGCTCGTTTCCGCACGGTCGAGCGATGGGATCATCCAGGCCGTTGAACTTGAGACGGTTCCCTTCGGAGTCGCGGTGCAGTGGCATCCCGAAGAGTCGCAGGACGACATCCGACTGTTCTCCGGTCTTGTTGATGCCGCGCGAGTGT
>Ga0247808_10001075_pt1 | contig 13136 bp, 16 predicted proteins | sample UWRJL089202R1_FD_179914 | JGI IMG/M metagenome (GOLD analysis project Ga0247808, IMG submission 179914) | Plant litter microbial communities from Arlington Agricultural Research Station in Wisconsin, United States - UWRJ-L089-202R-1 | ecosystem: Environmental > Terrestrial > Plant litter >... | reverse complement strand
TTCCCCTCCCAAAAAAGCTGTGCTCAATCTCGAACTCTCCACACTTCTGCTGCCAGTTACTAACACATCTCAATCTTTCCAGTTCTGCAAGAAACTACATCTCATCAAACTTCAGCTCGAACCCGCTTTGCGAAACTCTGAAACCCATTGCTACGAGAAAACAGCCGTGCAAGAGATCCTACCCTGTCGCAATCATGACGTCCCCAACAATCAAGCTCAATAATGGATATGAGATGCCACAGGTTGGCTTTGGACTCTGGAAAGTCGATAATGCTACGTGTGCCGACACTGTATACAATGCCATCAAGACTGGATACCGATTGTTTGACGGAGCATGTGGTAGGCATATATGATCCACGCGGGAGAATGAAAACTGATGACATACTAGATTATGGAAACGAGAAGGAAGCAGGAGAGGGTGTTGCGCGAGCAATCAAGGATGGCCTCGTCAAGCGGGAAGATCTCTTCATAGTGAGCAAGCTCTGGAACACCTTCCACGAAGGCCATCAAGTCGAGCCCATCGTCAAGAAGCAATTGGCCGATTGGGGCGTTGACTACTTCGATCTATTCTACATCCACTTTCCCGTCGCCCTGAAATACGTCGACCCCTCCGTAAGATATCCCCCCGGATGGGAATACGATGGAAAGGAGGTCATCCCCATTGGCGCGCCCATTCAAGAAACCTGGACAGCACTCGAGGCGGTGGTTGAGAAGAAGCTGGCAAGGTCGATTGGAATCTCCAACTTTCAGGGTTCCTTGATTCTGGATATGCTCCGTTATGCCAAAGTCAAGCCTGCGGTTCTTCAAATCGAGCACCACCCTTACTTGGTCCAGCCAACGCTGCTGAAGCTTGCTGAGGCCGAGGGCATCGCCGTTACCGCATACTCGTCCTTTGGACCTCAGTCATTCGTCGAGCTTGGATGGGACAAGGCCAAGGACACCCCTGTTTTGTTCGAGCATCCAGTGGTTACTAAGATCGCTGAGAAGCACGGCAAGACCGCCGCCCAGGTGCTTCTGAGATGGTCAACCCAAAGAGGACTCGCTGTCATCCCCAAAAGCAACAGCCAAAATCGTCTACAACAAAACTTGGAGGTCACCAGTTTCGACTTGGACAAGAGCGAGATTGAAGCTATTAGCGGCCTCGACAAGGGATTGAGATTCAACAACCCCACAGATGTAAGTAGTAGTACAATCCATCCTCTAATGGAGCTCATGTTAATTCTTCCTAGTATCTCGGTACATTACACATCTTCGCTTAGGCTCAAATTTACTTGTATGCTGGATGATATCTCCCTTACACGCTGTGTGGCATTGCTCGGACTCAAGAATTCTCTTCTATGTAGTATTTTGATACCTAGAAATTGGCTACAGCAAAGGTTTGGTAGATAACTGTGGAATTGATTGATTTTTCATCTGCCCAATCAATGTACAATCTCTCTATGCCTAATCCATCAAACGTCCTTTGAGATCCACTAATTAGTGCAAAAATGTGGCTAACAAAGAAACTTGATTTCAAATTGATAACCGCCAACGCCTTCCCTGGATAATTCATGCCTCATGATAAAGAACAAGACATCTTTATGATCCCCTCAGATGTGCTATAGCCATTAGTACAACGCAAGGCACGTAGAGCTAAAGAAAAATAACTTACTCGCATCAATTTGAATAAGTTGAGGCAACATTAACCTTACTTTATTGCGATATAGTGCTGGCTGTTTCAGCTGTAAGGGATTACCCTCAAAGTAGACTGTCGTTAACTTTTTCATGCCCTTCATTTCCTTCTCCACTTCCCCGAAGTCTCCAATCTGGTTATAGCTTGCCCATAGCTCCTCCATATCGTTCAGGTGCTGGATTCCTTTAACGCTGGTGATCTGGTTGTTGCTAATATCTAGCACCCGTAGTTTATGGACATGTTCCAGACCACTTAGAGACGTAAGTGCGTTATGTGAGATGTAGAGCTCTTCAAGATTGACGAGCTTATCGAGCCCTGATATCTGGCGTATACGGTTGGACTGTATACTCAACAACGTGAGGTTTTGCAAAGAATCAAGACCCTTCATCTCAGTAATCTTGTTTTTTCCTAACCACAGCTGCTCTAATGCTTCTAGAGTATCCAGGTTCTGTATCTCGCGTATCCGATTCGCCGCAAGCTCTAGGTTGCGCAGTTTCGTGAGCCCGTCCAAACCCTCAATTGTAGTTATTTTGTTCTGCACAAAAAATATGTCGGTAAGTTTGGTGAGGTGGTTGATCCTCTTGATGTGCTTGATTTTGTTAAAGGAGAGGTCGAGGACGGTCAGGTTGGTGAGGTCTTCAAGCCCGCGGATGTGTGCAATTAGATTATCATAGAAATCGAGCTCGGTGAGTGTAGGCGCGAGGTGGGAGAGGCACTCGATATCTGTAATGGTGTTTTGGCGGAAGCAAAGTCGTTTTACAGCATTGAAGCGATCGAGTTTGAGGGGCTGTAGTGAAGATACACGAGCATGTACACAGTCTATCTCATCTGTATCGGCATCATAGTCGTCTAGAAGATCTGGTATAATATTAGTCGTGTGCACCGCTCTATTACGACATGATCATACCTTCATCTGCCGCTATAACTTCTCCTTCGAGAACTTGCTCATCGTCGGTATAGTCTGGATCTGACAAAGCTTCTGGGTTTACAAGTTCCAACTTCTTTTCGACCTTGTCTAAACGCAACTTGCCGTCCCAACCGCTACTGCTTCGAGGCGTGCCAGTACTTTTGGGGGAGTCATGGCCTTCGTGGCCTATTATATCCTCTTGATTTATCGAGATATGAGTAGGTGTTGCAGGCTTTTCTGGGGACGCCGAGGTGTTATCCTTTCCTGAAGCCATCTTCGTTGTATACTGTAGAAGTGGAGTGTTGTGAAGGGTTTATAGAATCAGGCTACAGAATTTGGGGCCGACGTCAGATAAGCTTTTGGCGGGGAGCTTTTTTGTGTTGGTGGGGACTCCCGAGGCTGAAAACAATCATCGACTGATCCTAACAATTATTGTTACACAACTTCATCCATCTCTACAGTATATCTAGGTCACTGAACATGGCAGAAACACATTTATAGCCCCTGGCGTAACGATGAACCGCATGCTGGTACAACGCATCCCACAATGCATGGTTCCTCAGAATGGGCGACTGAGCCGTCCATTGACATTCACAACGCGCATGTCGCAGCGTGGCACCATTCAGCAACGCCGCACATTTCTTAATCTGCCAAACATTCTGGTGCCTCCAGTGGTTTTCACCGGCCTCTTCGTGTCCTTGTGGATATGGAAGTGTTGTATGATGGTTGTTTTCCAGAACAAGATAATCTACATGCCCGGTCTGCCCCCAAATGCTCGATCTGAGACCATAGCGGATTACGAGAGTCAGTGCGGAGGCATAGAATGGAGGGAAGAAAGAACCAGGTCGGCTGATGGAACACAAATTAGTCTATGTGTTGCACATGTTGATAGTGGTATTGCTTCACTGTCTACAGACCGAGTTTATATCTTATATTTCCAGGGTCATTCATCTTCTCTTCTCCAATCTTGTGAACTGTAGCTCATTGTCTCTAGGCAATGCTTCGTCTCTACCACCCAGACTCCCATTCTTGTCCCCAATTCTACGTATGCTGAGAGATGCAAAGGTGACTCGTCCGGTCACGTATATCATGGTATGTTGCAGTTACAGAGGGTACTGGACCTCAAAAGGAAGACCTACAGAGAATGGCATTGCTTTGGATGCCGAAGCTACCTTATCGTGGATAAAGAAAGAAGAGGAGCAGCGAGTCGATACATCAGCTTGTAGAAAACAAATCAACGTCGTTGTGTGGGGCCAAAGTATTGGGGCTGGAGTTGCTACAACTCTTGCTGCCAAGCAAGATCTATTCACGAAGAATGTAGCTCTCAAGACTTTGATATTAGAGACGCCATTTCTAGGGGTTCGCGCCATGCTAGAGACTCTTTATCCCCAAAAGTTTTTGCCGTACCGATACTTATGGCCATTTCTCCGAACTCATCTCGATAGCTGGACGGCACTGGCAATTCTGAAAGAACGGTCCACGGAGTTGAAGATCAAGCCACCCAATATCGTACTTTTAGTGGCTGGAAGAGACGAGTTGGTCCCTAGCTCACAGAGTGACATACTCGAAAGTAGATGTGCGAGCCTAGGACTTAGTACCAGGAAAGAGGTCATAGCCTCAGCATACCACACTGAAGTACTGGTGCGGCCTGGTGGTCGGCGCGCTGCAGTTGAAGCAATCCAGGATTCATTGAAACAACATGAAGTGGACGAGAAAGTAAAGTCATGAGTTAAAAGGATTCCTACGCTGCTATTTAGCATCACAGCTTACATTTTCATCGCCATATCCAAGCTCTGTATACTATATCCGTCGATGCTGTGATTAGCGTAATAAGGAAGGAGTATATTGGCGAAACTTAAAACGAAGGCTTTAGGATATTCAAGAAGGCTATCCATTGTTTCGATCTCTAGTACATATTTGGTATCCCTTCAAGAACCGGGACAATAGAAGAGCTGACACAACAACGGTAGAGAGAATATTCTTGAAGTTACATACCCACAAGGTGGTCCGAAAGCCGGCGCTATTGAGTGACTTATTAGAAGGGCAGTTGAGCTTTGGCAACGCCACACTAGTGCGTAAACCCGCAAACTGTCTGCGAGATGTTGCTATGGATATTGAGCGGAGTTTGAAAAAGTGCAAGATTTGATGAGAGCCCATAAGGGAAGTTTGTAGCATTTAAAGTAAATAGTACTATATACATGTTTTCCAAGAAGTCTGCCTTCCTGTGGGAGTATTATTAAACTTCAAAGTATGTGATATGAGATAGGTAATGGTTAAGTGGTGTGAAGAGTTGGATTTCGGAGTGGATACGGATGTGGATGAGCTTTTGTGCTTTTTGTGAAAACCGTACCATGCCTATTCAATTCCTTGAGATAACCATCCAACCGTCCAGGCTGGAATGTCAACCGGCGCATGCAGTACGACTCAGTCCATTCCTTGTTCCCTTGTTTGTCATTTCTTGTCATTTCTTTTCTAACAGTATCTTTTATGATAATGATATTATTTGCTTTTCCGGCCCAACCGAATTTGCCATCCGTTTCACATTCAGGGGCATAGCGCCAAGATATGCTAGAAGGCTAGAGAAGCTAGTGTGCGGAGTACAGTAATACAGTAAATACAACGTGCTGCAGCAGGACGGAGACGTTCCGGTTGAGCGGTACCGGGCCTGCTTGGGACATACTTATGGTACAGGACTACAACGTATACCATCAGCAGAGAGAGTAGCAATGATAAGCATACCTTGTACTGTACCGTACCATCAGTCCCGGGGATGGAGTCAGGAACAAGAACCCGGGCTTGCTAGCGTGCTGGCTCCATTAATCTGACCCTCTCCTCTTGCACCATTTACTCATACAGCATCATTGCTCGTCCCCTTTCAGCATCCAGGGATTTGGCACACAGCACTCGATAGCACAGCACCAGTGCTAAATCCAGATGAGACGGGATCGGCAAATATATGAGAGAGAGAGAGAGAGAGAGAGAGAGAGGCAGAGAAGGCAATTCAGACTCGAAATTGACAGACGGCAACTCGCATGCCCTTCAGTTCCGCACTGCCTAGTTACAGTATCACTGAGGCTGGGTTGCGCTTAAGGTGAGGTGGACGTGGACGTGGACGTGGGCCTATTGCCTTGTTTTTGGAATGCTACTAATGCTATTGATGCTATCCCATCATCTTGTTGGAGCACACGCACGCATCGTCGCCTTCTTTTCACCTTCTCCAGCTGTGTTCGGGTGCTTGTTCAGCTCTGCGTTTAGGTATGCCATCCCCTACCATCCCCTATGCACCATCCTTCTCGGTTAAGTTACTCATATATTTCGTTTATAGCGGCGGAGGCTTCCCTGGTCTTTCTGTAACATCCGTCGCTGCTTTTCAACCCAGCCTGCCCCACTTGCCACCCGCTCATTCGGCCAGACCAGGTGACTCCGTGTTCGATCACCTGCTTTGGCGTAAATGGATTGTTCCCCCCGACGCGGTGTTGCCTCGCGTCTTCACAGGCAGATATTGGCTGACTTGGCCTCCATCCATCCCATATAAATAACTCTTCCCTTCCCTTCCTGCTTCTATTCGACTTCTGCTTCGTACGCCCGCCAAATCGCCCATCCCACCAAGTTCTTCGACAATCCCCTCACTGATCGAATGGTCACTGCAGACTCGTTCATCTCCCAGTCGACGCCGATATCAGTCATCGAACATGTTTGGTCGAAATGTCAACAAGTCACAGACGGAGAGTTTTTCAAAGGGTCGGCGAAGCACAAAGACCAGGTCATCCTTTCGTGAGCATGCGGTGTCGAAGAATCGCCATGATCGCTCGCAACGTAGAACTGCCGCCGAAGAGAATAACCCGCTGGGAAGGTAAGCCTATTCGGCATATCTTTCAGTTCGTTTACGATCACTAACTTCTCCAGCAGTACGCTCACATCTTCCATAATTACCCTCGTGGTCGGACGAGAGCAGCGGCTATTCGCTGCACATGAGGATGTCCTCTGCCACTCGCCTTTCTTCCAAGCAGCATGTCGTGGACAATTTATGGAGGCTACGAATAAACGAATAGCCCTCCCGGATGAAGAGCCAGAGATCTTCTCTTCTGTCCTCGAGTACCTCTACAAGGGTGATTACTATCCGCGGCTGGTCCATAATAAGCGTAGGAATACCTGGGAGTTGGAGACTGGAGATGGAAGTGCAGGCAGTGTCGAGTCGACTGTCTATCACCATGGGGTTGATGGTGAGCTGTTGAAAGATACCATCATATATTGCACAGCTGAGAAGTATGGCTTGGATGAACTGAAGCGTGTCGCGTTGCGAAAGCAAGGCTTACGTAGGTTTCCCTTTTCTACGTTCACTTTGATCTTTAACTGACTATTCTCAGAATCTGGTATACAATGCAGCACGATTCTTGCATCGGCCCGCTATGCATATGCCAACACTCCGGACAGTGATTCGAAACTTCGGGCACACTACCTTGCCCTGATCATCCGTAGTCGTAGCACATTCAAGCGAAGCGGCACGATGCAGCTGGAGATGCATGCTGGAGGCTCGCAACTCTTCTTCGACCTCTTTGTCGCTCTGTGCAATCATGTTGATGACGTTTCATCTATTGCGTAAGTGTCTTCGTCACCCCAGAACTATCTATGGCTAACAATTCTCAGCAGCTCACCACGCAGTGTCCGAACTCATCACTGATCTTGCCATTTCTCTCTCAAACACCATCCACTTCCTATCCTTCAGTTCATTACGGTCTTTTCCTCTTAATTTTCTCTCATATTTGGGATTTCATACACATAAGGCAGCAATACCAGGCGTTCCGGGGCGGCGTTCTATTTCTCACGGCTAAATTTGTACCACCACTCCCTCATCAGTTTATCAGCTACTCCAGGCACTTTGGTTTACGATTTTCAAAGTTAATCACTTAGCGAAAGAAAGTACTTTGTCCTCCTGTCTCTTTTCGACGGTCGAGTTGAAGTTGTTTTGAATTATCAAGAAAGAGAAAAAAATTGTATTTCTACTACTCAGCTGGTTCTTTCTTACAGCATATCTTGTTTTTTTTATATTTGGGATGTGGCACTCGGAGGATTTTCGAATTCAGGGAGTTCCTTTTGCTGCAGATTCTCTTTGTTCGAATGATTTCTCGTCAGAGTGCGCTGGGTTTTGAAAGAGAGAAGTATAGTTACGGGAGGAAAGATAGAGGGAAAATTGTTTGCTAGCGAGGCTCACTAGAGATGTTTCGTATTTGAGAGTCTGAGAAGTGTGAACTGAAAGTGCCTGATAAGCCGACTTTCTCAATATTAAAATGAAGAAGATATGAATAATCTGACTCTCTGACTTCTATGTGAATGGCTGGATTGTCTTGGTGAGATCTTGAATATATAAAGACCTAAATATTTGAACCACGGCTGCGTGAATCAAAATCCAAGAGCTCCATAGAGCAAGGGAGATGCCTCTAGAGAAATACCTCTACCGCACTAGATAACACCGACAAGATCACTGAGTAAGTCACTGAGAAAGTCACTATAGGCCCCCTAAATATTCACCAGTACAGGCAGGGAGTTCACCAAACGTCACTATCAAAGTCACCAATACTATATAGCACAAGGATCCCCTTATCAGTGGAAGTGGTTGCATTAGCTTACTCCCTACTAGCCCTACCTAGCCTTTCCATCCCTGCCTTGCAATCCGTGTACCAAAAAGTAACTCTGCCTCGTCCAGAGTGCGTCAACATGATTTGTCAATTGGAGGCTCGGGCTATAGCGTCTGAGTCACGGGTGAACGCGTGCTGCTTTACGCGTCTGGTAGATGCTTGGCGTGTGGGTCGCGTACAAGGGGGCAAAGAAGGGAGGGAGTCAGGTATACATGTGTGAGCGACGCGCTTGTGCTGTACAGGTGGTGGCTGGAAGGGGTGATAGTGATGATGGTGGTGGTGTGTTGTAAGATTCTTATTGAATTGGTAGTTGCGTGCTTGAGGTACTATATAGTGTGCAAAGTACCGCATGCGTTCACCGAACGTTCTTGGTGACCCGATGGACAATGGCAATAAGCACGAGCGACTTGCAGATGAACTCGGCCAAATACAGAACGCACAGCAGTGATCGACTCTAGTTTGTTTCGGGCCTGAAATCGCCTACCAACGCCCAACCTGGTCTGGAAGAAAGGAGGTCAAACACCCGTCCCAGGGAAAGCTCCTTTTTTATTGAGCACCACAAATCCTCGCTCGCGGGCTATATAGCCTTTCATTAAATTCTAAACTAGGTTAGTCGTGTCTCTTAGGGTTTGAGGGCAGCTTCTGGTCATTGTGGATGAGATACCGAGGAAGGCAACTGTAAGCAGGAGATTTACCTTATAGATCATATTTGCCAAAAGGCACTCCACCTCATCATTTTCCATCATCTCGTTGCCTCCAATACTGACGGCAGCTGCAAATGTCGCGAGGGTGATTCTTGTACGACGTACAGGTTCTTCGCCTGGTGTTTTTGGCTCTTCAAACCCGCCAGCGATAAAAACTTTGCGAAAGAGGTTCCTCAATGCGATATCGCGACCCCGCTCTAATGTTAGGTAAATGCGACGCTTGACAAATTCGTCCTCGCCGGCTGCCAACGCAGCGTCGTAGCCTGAGAGGTCGCCATTTTTAATGCAGCGGCAGAGCGGCAGGAAGAAGGCTTGGAGGTGGGGATATGGTTTTAAAAGGGCTTGTGACGGGAGGGTGTGAGTTGTGAGGAGATGGCAGGGAATTAGGTAAGTCAAAATAAGCCTACAGTGTCAGTGTATCGTTGTGGTTTGTGGGTTGGGGACATACTCTCTGTTGCGTATTGAATCCTTGTGGCAGAGTTGCCAGGCTTCGGTAAGGTTCTTTTCTGCCTATTAGATGTTAGCTCTTGTCATGATTGGACATTCTTCATGCTAGGCTACCTCTACGTAATCTTCTTCGAGGAAATAGATAACTCCAACATAGTATTTAAATGTCACCTGGTGAGCCTTCGGAAAAGATTCTAGATCCGGCATATCACCTCTATATGCTCTAATTGCAGCAAGTATGTTTTTGGACAAGCTGATTGAGTTCAATTTGAAGTAGGTCTTGAATAAGAGATTGATGATATTGTAGATGCCCCACTTTCTCGAATCCTCAAGAGGCGCCCTACAAAGTTAGTATGAAGTTCCCTATGATGGTTACATATTAAATACCTGTCACTTAAGCATATTTTGAAGATGCCATTTAGCTGTCTGGCTGCATCCTCTAGGTAGTGATTCTTACCAGCATCAATATTGAGCTCTTCCCCAAAGTCAGTTGTTGGTCCGAGGGTTTTCCCTCCCTCGTCTGCCTTGATGGCAAAAACTCGTAGATATTTGCCTACCATATATAAGCAAGGAACTGTCCAGGCTTCAATATTGCAATTGGTGTAACCTCGAACGAGATTATTTGTCAGTTCTTTCCATGCCTCGTAAACCTTTATCCATGATGGCTAATTGAAGTGTTAGTTATTTTTCTCCAGTAACACATATATGAATATGGTTGAAAGTCACGTGATGACTTCAACCTTTTGCAGCAACACACATGTATAACTCGAAGATGGGGAATATAGAACAAAAGAAAAGGATTTCTAGGCAGCAGTAAGTCAGCACTGTACCTTTTGATTTTTCAAGATCGCCGCCTCCGCTTCTAATAACTCGCCAATTGCGCTCCAGTAGGAACAGTAAATTTCCACCCAAGCTTTGCCCTCAACAGCATCAAGTCGTACTGGATTAGAGTTGTCGTATAATAGACGATACTGAAAATCGCTCCTTACGCTCTGGAAATTGGTGCTTCGATAAAAACGCTGGAGTTTATCGGGTTGTGAAGGAGGTGGGATGGGAGATAGCGTTTCTGCAAGGCCGTAACCTTGGCCTTCCCCGTACGCCGTTGAGAACTTCTTGAATAATGAATCCATTTTTGTGGCTTTTCCAGGCTAGTTGCACTCTATCGGTGCGTCTTGAGGGATGTATTCTCTGTTTAATCGTGGTGTTTCGTGACTTCTCTCGGCTATTTGCAAACTGTGAGACTTGGGTACAATGGGACTACACACTTCAAGTTCATTTAATAGAGTATTAGCTGGAATCACTAGGGATGTAATTTAGAATTGAGGAGAAAGAGACTGAAACATTGTGTAGTTAGCTAAGAAAGAATATAAGATGAGGCTCTGCCACAAAATGCCTTATCCGGAAACGGATTAGCGTCACTTGGCTCGCTTAGTCGATAATTAGTGCGGTCACTTCGCACACTCTCAGCGGGAGCAAATTTCGAGTTCCAATTTTGCGACAACCACACGACACGACGACGTCCAAAAAATCAATCGTGAGTTAATCTGTTGTGGTAATATCTGTTTCTCTGCTAACCTTTCGGAAAGATGGGTAAGCTAGAACTCTTCTTTATTCTTCAAGGACGCACCAAAATTTGAGGCGCGGCAAGGCGGTGGAAAACCTTTACCTGGAATCTGGCAATCGACGATACTCTCTGGACAATCTTCACCATGGAAAATATTCGAAACCTTTCGGCAGAGGACTTTTTGTGGTGAATTGAGGATCTCAGGAACTGGAGGGTTTGTTAATGGTATTCTGTTGCATGTTGATGCTAGCGGCTCTGTCTACTGGAGAATTTCGACTTTGTTTTACGACAACCAGTGATCTAAGCAGCTCGATGGCTGGCAGCTGAAGCCTTGATGAACTGAGATTTCAGGTTCTCGCACAATGTACATTGAGATTTATCACTGGTCCGAGCAACACTTCACGACTCCCGGGACGACCTGCCATTGGAATCGCAATATGAGCTCGCATTATTGTTTATCTAATTTATAAAGGGCTTGCAACTGACTTGCGTAATTAGGTCGCCTCACAGAATACCAGGTCATTGGCCGCCACTTGCCATCGGAGGCAACCCCAGCGCCAAAGTTGTACCGTATGAGAATTTTTGCGCCAAACACCGTGGTTGCAAAGTCTCGTTTCTGGTACTTCTTGATGAAGTTGCGAAAGGTCAAGAAGGCGAACGGAGAGATCGTCAGCTTGAACGTTGTATGTACTCTGTAGGAGTGTTTTTTGGTGACCTTTCTAATTAAGCTAGATCCACGAGAAGCGTCCATTGAAGGTCAAGAACTTCGGTATCTGGATCCGATACGACTCCCGCTCCGGCACCCACAACATGTACAAGGAGTACCGTGAGATGTCAAGAACAGATGCAGTTGAGGCTCTCTACCAAGACATGGCCGCCAGACATCGCTCACGATTCCGTTCCATCCACGTATGTTTAGCCCTAGATCTCGCGTGTACTCAAACTAACAAATAAATCAGGTTCTCAAGGTTGTCGAGCTCGAGAAGACCGAAGATGTGAAGCGCCCCTACATTAAGCAACTCCTCACCAAAGACCTCAAATTCCCACTTCCTCACCGCGTTTCCAAGGCATCCGGCACTAAGATCTTTGTCGGAAAGCGACCATCTACTTTCTACTAAGCGCATTGGGATAGATTATGGGTTGGGTGATATGGTTTTTGCAATTGCATATGGGCTGTTCTTTAGTTGGGATTCACGACTAGCAAATGCATAAAGCAAAAACATGATACTATTTCTACTTATCTCGTTTGTGATCTACTGTGAAACTCACCGTGGCACACTACTGAAGATTAGTGGCTTATGTATAAGAACCGGATGAGTACTGAGAGTAGTTGATGCCAAGCAGTGCGGTCTTTATGCTGCTATTTTAAGTGCTTGAGACGATGAAAGGTTTGTGAACGTGTAAGCATTTCAAAGTTCTATATCGATTTTGATCGACCAAGTACCACATGGCTCGGATTTTCTAGTCAAGTATGTATTTAGGCTCAATCACTTAGTATTAAACGGACACAGCTCCTGTGATGCCCGCCGACGTTATCTATGGTCAACATTAATGACATCGTTTGGAGCAATCAGATCAACCCACACAGCGAAATAAATGCTAAAGGAAGGCAGTCTATCGTTAATATTGGATATGGAAGCAACCTCGGATCCACAAATTGTTCAACGCAACAGAGATAATGGCATCAGGTTTGAAACCATAGTATTCTGCATGAGTTTACACTTGAATCTTTGATTTGATATTCGTACGATCCCACAACTTTCCATTGAGCAAATTTCGTTGGCAGTTCCAAGGTTGATCAAGAGAACAAAATCCTCTTCCATTTGTTTACTGCTAGAAAGCTGTTATTAGCTTGCTATCTAACCTATTCACTACCATCGAAATTAAATGGATAGTCTCTTATTCTGAATTGCTTTACACACACGTCACTTCACGATTATAAAAAGGAGACTGACATAGTTGCAGAATAGATCATTCCTCCCAACGATATTATTTGTCATTAGGAAATTCATCACGCTATATCATTGCAACAAAGGAGGCAGAGATCTTGATAAATATAAGGAAGAACCACCACAACCATGCAGTATGTTAATTTATGCCTATAAAGTAGCACTAGTGAAAAAAAATAACAATGGCGGCGCGATTGTTTAACTCACACTTTACTTTCAGCTTCTATCTCTCCCATACAATCTTTCACAAATTAATC
>Ga0247808_10001074_pt1 | contig 13141 bp, 12 predicted proteins | sample UWRJL089202R1_FD_179914 | JGI IMG/M metagenome (GOLD analysis project Ga0247808, IMG submission 179914) | Plant litter microbial communities from Arlington Agricultural Research Station in Wisconsin, United States - UWRJ-L089-202R-1 | ecosystem: Environmental > Terrestrial > Plant litter >... | reverse complement strand
GCCGAGGAGCCTCGCGCGCTCCTGCGGCTCGCCGGTCGCCAGGAGTTCGACGACAGCATGGCCGACAGCGGCGGCGAGAGGATTGCCACCGAACGTCGAGCCGTGCTCACCAGGACGCAACACCCCGAGGATGTCGCGGTTGCCGACCACGGCGCTGACGGGCACGATGCCCCCGCCGAGCGCCTTGCCGAGCAAGTAGAGGTCGGGAGTGACACCGACGTTGTCGCACTGGAACGTCGCACCGGTGCGTCCGAGGCCGGACTGGATCTCGTCGGCGATGAACAGCACGTTGTGCTCGTCGGCGAGCGCGCGCACGGCCGGCAGGAAGTCGGCGGGCGGCACGACGATGCCCGCCTCACCCTGGATCGGCTCGACGAGAACGGCCACCGTATTCGGCGTGATCGCTGCCTCGAGGGCAGCGGCATCGCCGTAGGGCACGCTGACAAAACCCGGGGTGTACGGCCCGAAGTCGGCGCGCGCCTGCTCGTCATTCGAGAACGAGATGATCGTGGTGGTTCGGCCGTGAAAGTTGCCGTCCATGACGATGATCTCCGCGGCATCCGGGGTCACGCCCTTCACGCGGTAACCCCACGCCCGCGCGACCTTGATAGCCGACTCGACCGCCTCGGCGCCCGTGTTCATCGGCAGCACCATGTCTTTCTTGGCGAGCGCGGCGAGCGCCGACGCGAACGGCCCGAGCTGGTCGTTGTGGAACGCCCGGCTCGTGAGCGTGATGCGGTCGAGCTGCTCTTTCGCTGCAGCGACGAGCAGCGGATGCCCGTGGCCGAAGTTCACGGCAGAGTAGGCCGCCAGGCAGTCGAGGTACCGCTTGCCGTCCACATCGGTCACCCAGGCACCGTCACCGTGCGAGACCACGACCTCGAGCGGGTGGTAGTTGTGGGCGAGGTTATCGGTGTAGGCCGGGTCGACGCTCATCGTCGAAGTTCCAGAGTGCAGCACTTGACACCTCCCCCGCCGAGCAGGAGCTCGCTGAGGTCGACGCCGATGGGGTTGTAACCACGCTCGCGCAACTGGCGCTCGAAGTCTTTTGCGCGCGAGGCGATGACGATGTTGTAGCCGTCGCTGTAGCTGTTGAGTCCGAGCACGGCGGCGTCTTCCTCCGTAGCGAGGATCGCGTCGGGGTAGAGCGATCGGAGCTTCGCGAGGGACGCCTCGTCGAACGCACTCTCGAGGTACGCGATGTTCGTGTCATCCAGTACCGCGATTGCTGTATCGAGGTGGTAGAAACTCGGGTTGACGAGGTTGAGGGTGACGACCTCGCGGCCGTAGATTCCGGCGATCTCCTCATGACTGTTCGATGCGCTGCGGAAGCCGGTGCCGGCCAGGATGCGATCGCCGACCAGCAGGAAGTCGCCTTCACCCTCGTTGATGTTCTGCGGGTCGCGAACGTCGAACCCGTTGGCGGCGAACCATTCCATGTAGGCGGGGCCCTCGGGCTGGCGCTCCGGGTGGGTGAAGCTCGCCCCGTACGCGATGTTGTCGATGACGAAGCCGCCGTTGGCCGCGTAGACCATGTCGGGAAGCCCCTCGATCGGATCGACGAGCTGCACGTCGAAACCGAGGTCGAGGTAGGTCTGGTACAGGGTTTCCCACTGCGTCACTGCGAGCGAGGTATCGGTCGGCAGGGCGGGTCCATCCACGGGTTGATGCGGTACACAACCGTGAAGAAGTCGGGGCGGCACATCAGCACGGTGCGCTTGGTCGCGGTGCGCGCAGGCATGCCGGAAGGAGTGTCGGTGAGCGTCATGTACCCAGTGTCACAGGGGCTTTGGGCAATGTCAGAGCGTAAAGCGCAGTAAATCGCTGTCTTCTCTTGGGTTGGCACAAGAAATCACCGTAGGGTAGCCGAATGGACGCCCTCGACTACGGCATCATCGACCAACTCCGCCTCAACGCCCGCGCCGGTTACGGCGACATCGGCGAGATCATCGGCCTCTCCGCGTCAGCGGTCAAACGCCGCGTCGACCGGCTCGTCGCCGACGGGGTCATCCGCGGATTCACCATCCAGGTAGACCCGGCCGTCGACGGTCTCGCGACCGAGGCCTACGTCGAACTGTTCTGCCGCGGCACCGTCGCGCCAGACGAGTTGCGACGCATCCTCTCGGGCGTACCCGAGGTCGTCGATGCTGGCACCGTCACCGGATCAGCGGATGCCATCGTGCACATGCGCTCACGCGACATCCCGTCTCTCGAACTCGCTCTCGAGCGGGTGAGGGTAGCCCCGAATGTCGACCACACGCGTAGTGCGATCGTGCTGTCTCGGTTGATCCACCGCACTCACGACTAAGCGGCAGTCACTCCGCTGAGCGACGCAGGAACTCCACGTGCATCGCCGTCTGCGACAACGCGGACTGCACGTAATACCCGTGGAGGTTGGCCCAGCCGCCCGTCCACGAGAGCTGGCTGGCGATCTCCCACACCGTGGCATCCGGTCGGTTGACGAGTACGCGCGCCACCTCGGCGGCGCGGTTCTCGTGGTGCAGGGCGATGCGCTCGACGCGCTCTGCGAGGCCGGTGAACCGGTAGCCGTGTCCGGGGCACACCTCGTGGTCGTCGTAGACCGCCACCTTGCGCAGCGACCCGAGATAGTCGGCGATCGGGTTGTCGACGCTCGGCCCACCGAGCCCGAGGCCGGGGTGAACGGACGGCAGCACGTGGTCGCCGGAGTACAGGATCGCCTCATCGGCCTGCCGAATGCAGATGCTGCCGCTGGTGTGTCCCGGCGTGTGCAGCACGGTGAGTTCCCGGCCCGGCACATCGAGCAGCGCTCCATCCTCCACGAGCTCGTCAGCCTGGAGAGCCGGAAAGTTGACGGATGCTGCGGCTACATCCACAAGCTCCTTGCGACGGTCGGCAGGCACTCCGAGCGCGTCGAGGTCGGGTGCCACGGGGCCGGAGGCGGCCACCACGTCCAGTGCGGCCTGCTCCTCGCGGTGCATGACGATGCGCGCACCACCCGCGCTCTTGCGGAGCCGCTCGGCCATGCCGGTGTGATCGCCGTGCAGGTGGGTGATGATGATGCTTGCGACATCCGTCATCGAATGTCCGATGCGCTGCATGGCGAACGCGAGCCCGCCCCAGTTGTCGACGGAGTTGTAGCCCGGATCGATCACGTGTACCCCACCAACGGCGTCACGAATCAGATAGGTGATCGAGTAGGGCACGGTTCCGTAGGGCATCGGCATCGGCATCGCCCAGATGCCATCGCGCACGCGCTCGAGGTCAGGAACCGTATCTTTGACCGTTGAGTCGTACTGACTCGAGCTCGTCGCCTGCATCTCTTCCTTAGAAAATCGGGGAATTGGGGTGCCACCGTCACGTGCCGTCGCTGGCAGTCGAATGGCGGTCGTGCGGTGAGATTCGGGCTCGCTTCACAGTGTATCGTTCGAGCCACGAGGCAAATGATCACTCCTCGCACGGTGCCACTGGCCGGCACGGTTGTACCCCGTTGTGGCCGCCACGCGCTGGTACCCGGCGGCGGATGCTAGAACTGGGGCGTGGCTACCTTCGCGATCGACACGCGCTCGTCCGTTCCGCCCTTCGAGCAGGTGCGGGTGAACCTGCTCGACCAGGCCTCGACCGGAACGCTTGCAGCGGGAGCCCGGTTGCCGACCGTGCGCCAACTCGCCACCGAACTCGGTGTCGCTGCAAACACCGTCGCGCGGGCCTATCGCGAACTCGAGGCCGACGGGATCATCGAGACCCGCGGGCGCAACGGAACGTTTGTCAGCGCACGAGGCGATGTCGCGAGCCAGCAGGCGCAACTCGCGGCGCGTGCGTACGCCGACCGCGTCCGCCAGCTGGGCGTCGCCGCCGATGACGCGCTGGCCTGGGTGACCGCAGCGCTGCGCGACTGACGCGGTTCGTCTGGCGAACTCCGACCGCGGCCTCAGTGACCTGAGCGGTCAGAGTCGACACCGGCGTCCGGGCCGAGCGAGAGGCTGTCGAGCGCTGCGAGGTCGTCTGCCGTCAGCTCGAAATCGAACACGGCGAGGTTCTCGGCCTGGCGAGCGGGATTGGCCGACTTCGGCAAGGGGATGAGCCCCCGCTGCACGTGCCAGCGCAACACGATCTGGCCCGGAGTGCGCTCGTGCTGTTCGGCGAGCTTCACGATCACGTCGTTCTTCAGCACCTCGGCAACGTTGCTGCCGCCGCCCAGTGGTGACCAGGACTGCGTCAGGATGCCGCGTCCCTCGTTGTACGCCCGCTGTGCGAGCCGAGGCCGGGTCGGGTCGATCTCTATCTGGTTGACCGCGGGCACGAGCCCGGTGCCGTCGATCAGGGTGTCGAGATGCGCCGGCGTGAAGTTCGAGACGCCGATCGAGCGCACCTTGCCGGCATCCTGCAGCTTCTTGAAGGTGCGGAAGGTCGAACTGAATTTGCCGAGCTTCGGCAGCGGCCAGTGGATCAGCAGCAGGTCGACGTAGTCGAACCTGAGGCGCTTCAGCGACTCCTCGAGGCCCGCGAGTGCCTTATCGTCGCCCTGGAATTTTCCATCGAGCTTCGTCGTCACGAACAGCTGCTCGCGCGGCACGCGGCTATCGCGCACCCCCTGCCCGACGCCCTTCTCGTTGCCATAGCGCACGGCGGTATCGATGTGCCGGTAGCCGAGCTCGATGGCGGATGCCACGGCCTCCGCGGCCGCCTTGTCTTTCAGTGGCCACGTACCGAGGCCCAGCTGGGGGATGGTGGCCGTCGTTCAACGTGAGGGTGGGTGCTTCGAGCATCGTCCCATCCTGTCACCGGGTGGCGTCGGCGCGTGAGGCGCCACAGATCGTCGCCAAACCTGCGCCATGGGAGCGTTCTGTGGCTCCTCAGCGGGCAAGCTCGGCCTGGGCGCTCGGGGAAAGGGCGCGTCAGCGAGCGGCAGGTGGGTCAGACCTCGAGCGCCTGCATGGCCGGGTCGGGGTTGCCGAAGCGGTGCGCCGTGATCGCGACGGACTGCTCGTGCAGGAACGGCAGCAGCTCGACGCGGCCCGAGGCGGTCACGGCGCCTCCAAAGATGGCGATGTCGGGGTCTCCGCCGACGGCCTGCGCGAGGGCCGTCGCATCGCCGCCGATCAGCCGGATGCGACCAGCGGTGTGGGGGTGCGCGAGGAACGCGGCATCCGTCTCCACTGTCGCTCCCGGGTAGGGCAGCGCGCTCGAGATCCGCACGGCAGCACCGGCCCGGTGAGCCGCCGCCACAACGCGCACGAGGTGCCCGAGCGGGGCGCCCTCGGCGAGCCTCACCGTGAGCGGCACGGGGCGGTACCGGAACACGTTGCGCTCCACGCCCAGCGCCGAGACATCGCGTGCGACGCCGAACTCCTCCTGCCACGCGCGCTCGTCGCTCGACACCGACTCACGCACGAAGGCGAACTCGTCGAAGGTGAGCAGCGGCTGCGAGGCTTCAACTAGCTCAGCGACAGCAGGCGTGAGCGCGGCGAGGCGCAGGTCATCGGCGGGAGCGGACGGCACCGGATGCCACGCCCCCAACCCCATCAGATAGTTCGGTCCCCCGGCCTTCGACCCCGTGCCGACTGTCGATCGCTTCCACCCGCCGAATGGCTGGCGTCGCACCACGGCGCCCGTGATGCCGCGATTGACGTACAGGTTGCCCGCCTCGACGCGATCGAGCCAGACGGATACCTCGGCCGGGTCGAGTGAGTGGATGCCTGCGGTGAGCCCGTACGCGCTCGCGTTCTGCAGCGCGATGGCCTCGTCGAGGGTGGCGGCGGTCATCACGCCGAGGATCGGACCGAAGTACTCGGTGAGGTGGAACTCGCTGCCGGGCGCCACGCCGATGCGCACGCCGGGCGTCCACAGGGTGTCGTCGAGCTGGCGGGGAGGCACGAGCCACGACTCCCCCGCCCCCAACCTCGTCAGCCCGGCGAGCAGTTTGCCCTGTGCTGGTTCGATGATCGGCCCCATCTGCGTGGTCGGATCCTGCGGGAGCCCGACGTGCAACGTCTTCACCGAGTCGACCAGCTGGCGCATGAAGCGATCGGAGCGGGCGGCGGTTCCGACGAGGATCACGAGCGACGCGGCCGAGCACTTCTGGCCGGCATGCCCGAACGCGCTCTTCACGACATCGGCGGCTGCGAGATCGAGGTCGGCGTTCGGGGTGACGATGATGGCGTTCTTGCCACTGGTCTCGGCGAGCAGCGGCAGATCGGCACGCCAGGAGCGGAACAGCTGCGCGGTCTCGAAACCGCCGGTGAGAATCACGCGGTCGACCGCGGGGTGCGCGACCAACTGCTGGCCGAGCGCGCCCTCTTCGATGTCGACGAGGGCGAGCACATCGCGGGGCACGCCCGCGCGCCACAGCGCCTCGATCATGACGGCAGCACTGCGTCGTGCCTGGGGTGCCGGCTTGATGATCACGCCTGAGCCGGAGGCCAGGCCCGCGAGAACCGAACCGGCCGGGATCGCGACAGGAAAGTTCCACGGCGGCGTCACGACGATGAGCTTCGACGGCACGAACCGGGCACCATCGACCATCGCGAGGTCGAGCGACCTGGCAGCGTAGTAGTGGGCGAAGTCGATCGCCTCGCTCACCTCGACGTCGGCCTCGGCGATCGTCTTGCCCGTCTCCGAGGCCATGACCTCGATCAGGTCGGCACGAGCGGCGGCGAGCGCCTCCCCCGCGTCGTGCAGCACGCGAGCACGGGACGAGTCGGATGCCGCGGCCCACCGCTCCCCCGCCGCGACGGTCGCAGCGATGACGCTCTCGAGTCGGGCCGAATCGTCTATGCGAGCAGCCGCAATCGCCTGTTCGCCCAGGGTCGAGGCGGCAGACCGCTCGAGGATCGCCCGCCCCCAGGCCCGGTTCACACTGATCGAGGGGTCAGTGTCGGGCTCGTTCTCGAACCGCACGCCGTCGAGCGCGGGAGCCGCTGCCGCCGTGCGATCCTGCACACGGTTCGACGCGGGCACCTCGGGCGTGAGGTCGGCGAGTGACGCGAGAAAGCGATCCTGCTCGCGCAGGAAGACCTCGTCGTTGCTGGCGAGCTCGAACACGCTCGACATGAAGTTCTCCGGTGAGGCGTTCTCCTCGAGGCGGCGGATCAGGTAGCTGATGGCGCTATCGAACTCGCGCGGGTGGACGACCGGCGTGTAGAGCAGGAGGCCGCCGACGTCGCGCTTGACGGCATCCGCCTGGCCTGTCGCCATGCCCAGCAGCATCTCGAACTCGATGCGATGCTGCACCCCGCGCCGACCCGCCAGCAGCCAGGCCCAGGCGACGTCGAACAGGTTGTGTCCGGCGACGCCGAGGCGCACGGCATCCGTTCGCTCCGGAGTCATCGCCCAGTCGAGCACCCGCTTGTAGTTGGTGTCGGCTGCCTGCTTGCTCTCGACCGTCGCGAGCGGCCAGTGGTGCATCGTCGCGTCGACGCGCTCCATCGCGAGGTTGGCGCCCTTCACGACACGCACTTTGATGCCGGCGCCTTCCGCAGCGCGACGTGCCGTCGCCCAGGCGTTGAGGCGCTGCATCGCGGCGAGCGCGTCGGGCAGGTAGGCCTGCAGCACGATGCCCGCCTCGAGTTTGTGCAGCTGCGGCTGGTCGAGCAGCCTCTGGAACACCTCGATCGTCAGGTCGAGATCTTTGAACTCTTCCATGTCGAGGTTGATGAACTTGGCGGTCGGGGATGCCGCGGCGAGCTCGTACAGCGGAGTGAGCCGCTCGACCACCCGCTTGACGGTCTCGTCGTAGGCCCACATCGAGAGCTGCGACACCACACTCGACACCTTGATGCTGACGTAGTCCACGTCGGGGCGAGCCAGCAGCTCGCGGGTGCCGACCAGGCGGCGGTCCGCCTCGTCGTCACCGAGCACGGCCTCGCCGAGCAGGTTGAGATTGAGGCGGGTGCCACGCGCTCGCAGCGTTGCGAGGGTCTGGTCGAGGTGCGCCGGAGTCGCGTCGATCACGAGGTGCCCGACCATGCCGCGCAGCACCCGTCGCGCGATCGGCACGACGATCCCGGGGAAGGTGGTGGCGAACGTGGCGCCGAGCGTGACCGCCGCTCGCAGGTACCACGGCAGGAACCCCGGGATGATGCTGCCGAGTCGCTCGAGGTTCTTCGCCGCGACGCGGAGGTCCTCCGGGCGAACGACCTTGTCGACGAACCCGATGGTGAATTCGAGTCCGCGTGGGTCCTTGAGCACTCCGGCGAGACGCTCGGCCGAGGCATCCGGTGCCGCGTCGGCGCTCTCTGCGAGCCAGCGGCGCACTGTCGTAACTGCTTCGGTGGCAAGGGCGGTGTCGGTCGCGGCGCTCATGGCACCAGTGTGCTCTTGACCGACAGTGAAGCAAAAGCGACTGTTTACGCACGATATGCGTAAGCTACGGTGATGCTTGACGTGAAGCGCATGAGTCTGCTGCGCGAGTTGAAGATCCGCGGAACCATTGCCGCCGTTGCGAGCGCGCTCAATTACAGTCCCTCAGCCGTTTCGCAGCAGCTCTCCCTGCTCGAAACCGAGGCCGGGGTGACCCTGCTGACCCGGTCGGGCCGCCGCCTGCAACTCACCCCGCCCGCCGAGATTCTGGTCGAGCACACGACGGCCCTGCTCGAACGCATGGAGCAGATGGAGGCCGAACTGACCTCATCGACGACGGATGTCAGGGGCACCATCAAACTCGCCGTGTTCCAGTCGGCCGCACTCGGCATCATCCCGCAGGCGCTCACGCTGCTGGCTGCGGACCATCCCGCCCTCCGCGTGGAGATCACCCAGCGCGAGCCCGAGAACGCACTGTTCGAGGTGTGGGCGCGCGACTTCGACCTGGTGATCGCCGAGCAGTATCCCGGGCATTCCGCACCACGCCAGCCCGATCTGGATCGCGTCGACCTGTGTGCCGATGAACTGCGACTTGGCGTACCGGGTGGCCGGGGCATCCGGAGCCTGATCGACGCCCAGCACCTGCCCTGGGTGATGGAGCCTCGGGGCACGGCGAGCCGCCACTGGGCCGAACAGGTCTGCCGCGTCGCCGGTTTCGAGCCAGACGTACGATTCGAGACAGCAGACCTCCAGGCGCACATCAGGCTCGTCGAATCGGGCAACGCCGTAGCCCTGCTCCCCGACCTCGTCTGGGCTGGGCGCGAACCGAGTGTCACGCTGGTTCGGCTCGCCGATCACCCGACTCGAACCGTGTTCACGAGCGCGCGGGAATCGAGCCGCGACCGACCGGCCATCGTCGCTGTACGTGAGATTCTCGAGACGAGCGTGGCGTTCGTCGCACAACCGTCGAGTTTCATCCCCGGCCCTGCGTCACCCATACTGGGTACACGCAAGGCACAGAGGGAGTGACCATCGTGAATACCGAGGCCACGACAACCCACATTCGACGGCAACCAGCGCAGGATCGCAGTGCGCTGAGATTCGAGCTGATCCTCGACACCATGGCAGGCCTGATCGACGAGGTCGGCTACAGCTCGATCACGATCAGCCTGATTGCGAAGCGCAGCTCGATGTCGGGCCCGGCCGTGTACCGGTACTTCGACGACGTCCAGTCGATCTCACGCGAGCTCGCCACGCGAAACCTCAACCGCTACATCGAGAGGGCCGCTGCTGTCATCGCCGACAACGGCCTCGAGTGGCCAGACACGATGCTCAGTGCACTCGAGGCGTTCTGCGAGATGCACCGTGTCGAACCCGGGTTCCACTGGCTGCGGCTCGGCGACGGCATCGATCGCAACCTCATCTCGACGACCGACACCAATCACCGCATCCTGTCGCGCCTGCTCGCCGACCTCTTCATTCAGCGCTACGGCGACTGGAACAGGCCCAACCTGCTCAAGCACATCGAGACGATCGTCGAGATCGCTGAGGCGCTCATCGCGAAGGCGTTCGAGTCGGATTCCGACGGCGACCCGTTCTTCATTGGTGAGGCTCGGCGCGTGATCGTCATGTACCTCGACGAGTACGTATCCCGGGCGCCCGAAGACGCATGATCGGTGCCCGATGGGCGGTCGCGTACCTGCGTCAGCACGGCTAGCTGCTGCGTGGCTACACTGTGGCCATGCCGCACACCCCCCAGGTCTCGCCTGATGAGTGGGAGGTGTGGCGCTCGCTCCGCGCGATGCGTCGGCAGCTCGACCTCGAGCTCGAGCACCAGCTGCAGCGCGATGCCGACATCTCGGGTGCCGACTACGGCGTTCTCCTCTCGCTGTTCGAGTCGCCCGAGAAGCAGTTGCGTGCCGGCGAACTCGCCCTCGAGCTCGGCTGGGAAAAGAGTCGCGTCTCGCACCAGGTGAGCCGCATGGAGAAGCGCGGGCTCGTGAAACGCGTGCTCTGCGACACGGATGCCAGGGGCACCTGGGTGGCGCTGACACCCGATGGCAGCCGCTCCGTTCTCGCGGCGGCGCGCGGGCACGCTGCGACCCTGCGCCGCCACTTCTTCGACACGCTCAGCCCCGAGGAGCTCGCCGTGCTCAAATCGGCCTCCGATCGCGTGGTGTCGACGATCGAATGCCCGGCATCGGAGTGACCGGGTCGTATGACGTCGTGATCGTCGGCGGCGGTCACAACGGGCTCACCGCCGCCACCTACCTCGCGCTCGCAGGCAAGCGGGTACTCGTTCTCGAACGGCTCGACCACGTCGGCGGGGCCGCAGTCTCCGCTCAGGCGTTCGAGGGCGTCGACGCCCGACTCTCGCGCTATTCATACCTCGTGTCGCTGTTGCCCACGCGTATCATCGACGACCTCGGCCTCGACATCGCACTGATCCGTCGGCGGTATTCCTCGTACACGCCGGTCGGCGACAGCGGCGTGCTGATCGACAACGAGGCAATCTCCGCCATCGACGGGTGGGACGACTTCTACGCGAAGACCTCGCGCATCGCCCGCGCGCTCTTCCCCACGGTGACCGAACCGCTGCTCACCCGAAGCGAGGCGCGTGCCGCGCTCGGCGACGACGAGCTGTGGAACGATTTCATCGAGCGCCCGGTCGGGTCGATCATCGAACGGACGTTTTCGGATGACACGGTGCGCGGCATCGTGCTCACCGACGCTCTCATCGGCACCTTCGCCCCGAACCTCGACGCCTCCCTCGCCGCGAACCGCTGTTTTCTCTACCACGTGATCGGCAACGGAACCGGGGACTGGGATGTGCCGGTCGGCGGCATGGGCGCCGTGACGGGCGAGCTGTACCGGGCGGCACGAGCAGCCGGAGCCGAGTTTCGCACGGGCGCCGAGGTCACCTCGATCACGCCCGATGGCATGGTCACCTTCGGTGACGAGACCGTCACGGGCAACGTGGTGCTCGCGAACGTGGCGCCGTACGTGCTCGACAGACTCGTTGCGTCGACGGGCCGCACAGCCGAGCGCCCCGAGGGCGCGCAGGTCAAGGTGAACCTGCTGCTGTCGCGGCTGCCTCGCCTCAAGGATCCGTCCGTCGACCCGGTGGCGGCTTTCGGCGGAACCTTTCACGTCAACGAGTCGTGGTCTCACCTGCAGGCGGCGTTCGAGACGGCTGCGGCAGGCGGCATCCCGAGTCCGCTTCCGCTCGAGATCTACTGCCACTCGCTCAGCGACCCGTCGATCCTGTCGCCGTCGCTGCGGGAGTCGGGCGCTCAGACGATCACGGTGTTCGGGCTGCACGTACCCGATCGGCTGATCACGGCATCGAACAACGAACTCATGCGGGCACAATTGCAGCAGGCCGCGATCGACTCGCTCAACTCGGTGCTCGCCGAGCCGATCGAGAGCCTGCTGCTGACGGATGCCGCGGGCCACCCCACGATCGAGACGAAGACCACTCTCGACCTCGAGATCGCGTTGAACATGCCGGGCGGAAACATCTTCCATGGCCCGCTGTCGTGGCCGTTCCTGGAAGACGATGCCCCGGTCGCGACACCAGCGCAACGGTGGGGCGTGGCGACCGCCTGGCCGCGCATCCTCCTGTGCGGCTCCGGCGGCCAGCGCGGCGGGGCGGTGAGCGGGCTCGGCGGTCACAACGCCGCGATGGCCGTTCTAGAGAACGACTAGCAATCCGATCGCGACGAAGAGCGCAGCAAGCAACAGCACGACGTTCATCGGAATGGCCTTCTGCTCCCCGCGGCGGAGGTGCAGGGGAATAGCCGCGACCTGAACGAGTACGAGTCCCACGGCTGCGGCGACCGAGAGCCACGGCGCGATGTCGAGCAGGCGCGGCAGGATCAGGCCCACGGCTCCGAGAATCTCGACGATGCCGACGAGGCGAGTCCAGTTCTTCATCGACTCGGTCCACGGCATCATTCCGCGCAGTTTGTCGAGCGGCGTGAACGTCTTGGTGAAGCCGGCGAACAGATAGAGCAGGGCGAGAAGGCCCGAGACGATCCAGACTGCAATTTCCATGGGTGCTTCCTTACGATGAGTGAGGTCAGTTACTATCAGTAACTCAACCAGCACACGGTCGGTTACTTCCCTGTGCCTCAGTCACACGGGAGTCACCATGAGCATCGACATGGAGCAGGTCTGCGCCGGCGAGAGCCGCGACTACGCACCCGTGCGCGACATCCTGGATCGGGTGTGCGACAAGTGGAGCCTGATGATCATGGGCATGCTCGAGAATGAGCCGTTGCGCTTCACGGCCCTGTTGAACGCCGTGCCGGGCATCTCACAGCGCATGCTGACGCTCACGCTTCGCAATCTCGAGCGCGACGGGTTGGTCTCTCGCGAGGTCTTCGCGCAAGTGCCGCCGCGCGTCGAGTACACGCTCACGCCTCTCGGCGTCACCCTGCTTCCCGCTGTGCTCGCGATCGCCTACTGGGCCTACGAGAACCACGCCACCGTCGAGGCCAACCGCGACGCGTTCGACGAGAAGCGCGACAGCCTCGCACTGGCGTCGACCACCTTCGCCTGACCGTACGAGTACGACCTGTTCGACCCGTCACCACTCGCTAGGGGCGGCCGCGCGCGTCGGCGGCAACGAGACATCCGTGCTCCACTGCTCGATCCACCCGGGCAGCGGCAACTCGGAGAGGTCGGTGCCGACGGCCTCGGTGAGTTCCGCAACGGTCACGGTGCCACCGGCCTTCTTGAGAAAGCGGGCCTTGACGAACCCCCGCGCGTAGATCTCTCCGTCGACGGTAAACCGCTGCTCGCAGTAGACGGCCTTCGTGTCGAGCCCGACGAGCTTCGTCTCCAGATCGAACCGTTG
>Ga0247808_10001073_pt1 | contig 13149 bp, 12 predicted proteins | sample UWRJL089202R1_FD_179914 | JGI IMG/M metagenome (GOLD analysis project Ga0247808, IMG submission 179914) | Plant litter microbial communities from Arlington Agricultural Research Station in Wisconsin, United States - UWRJ-L089-202R-1 | ecosystem: Environmental > Terrestrial > Plant litter >... | reverse complement strand
GGATCAAATTTAGCCTCTTTCAGATGCGCGCTTCATTTCAGTCTTAGAATTCGTCACTTCTTTGGAAAGTTTACACATCAAACGTTGACAGATTAATTGCGAGCTTTACGTTTGACATACTCAAGAAAATCATCACTCCCGCCGTTCAATGAAGGTAATTGAAAACAAGATATATGTGAATGTATCTCTCTCCTGGCGATGAGTAGCGACACATCTACATGCCAATACCCGGAAGCTTATTAACCCCTGCCAGACATTAAGATTAGCGTGTGTGTCTCCATGTTTTTAGGGAGTACTTACATCCGTCGATGTTGTCATTAACAGTAGTCTTGATGGTGCACTTGTTGGCGTTGGCAACGCTCTGACTCTTCAGCGCTGCGTCGTTGATCAAGCCGGTATGGTCCATAGCCTTCTGAAGTGCATCGCCCTTCCAGCCGAACAGGTAATCACCGTGGGTGCCGTAGCCCTTGCTGTCATCGTAGCTCCAGACAAACGGCTGTGAGCCATCTGCAGGCCAGATGGACTTGTCGTTAAACGGCCGCGTATCCCACATAGTCTCGTAAGCGACCTGGGGCATGCGGACTGGGTGGGAGGCTGGACATGCCCCTGCGTTCTGGAAAGCACCTTTGCCGGTGTTGTACATGTGGTCCTGGTGGTTGGGACTGTCAAGGTTCTTGCCATCCCAGCAAGCTGGGAAGTGATGGATGGCCATGATACCAGCCTTGCAAGGGGCTTTGGGAAAATCAGAAGTCTCAGGGAATCTGGTGTTGATGTCATTCAGACAGGTATATTTCAGTCCAGGGTTGGTGCCAGATGAAGTGGTTGGGCTACCGACCGTCATGCGAAAACCCTATATTCATCAGCTTCTTGTAGTACGCCGAAGAGAGAGTGACTTTACTGGCTTGAATGATGTGATCTTCTGATTCCCATTGGAATTGAAATCTTGTTGGATATAATATACAGTCATGCCGCCCGTTAAGGAACCTAGAAGAGCGTTCGGATACTGCGAGACACGTTTGTAGGTTCCATTTCGAGCCTTGAAATACAGAACTGCAGTCCAGTAGTTTGATGTGTCCTCTGTGAAAGTACATGTGGTGCATGTAGCCTTGTTGGCAATGTCACCCGCGTTGGGGTCCATGGTGGCATTGAAGGCATTGCCTCCAACGATTTGATGTAAATGAGCCGAAGGAACCTTTCCTGGCTCAACAAGAGGATCAAGTCGCTGGACGCTTAATGTTGCACATCCAAATCGAAGATAGGCATGCGTCGGTGCCACAAGCGCAAGAGCAAGAGAGAACCACTTCATCTTTACTTGATGGTAGTCAAACTATTCTTCTGGAGGAAGAGATACACGGCTGAAAGAGAGCAGTTCGAGTAATCCTCGACCTGCTATATAGGTACGAACCATTGCAGTGCTGATAGTTCTTCAAATCCATCTGCCGTGGTCGCCTCCAGAACCCCGGGCCGACATCATATATTCAGAATTCATCCATGAAAGACCCCAACCAGCTATTGACGCTGCCAAGTAAAACCGTAAATAACCCTAGGGCTCTCCCCGCATTATGCGATGCAGAGCGATCACAGTACCTTGTGTGGAAAGCTCATCATACGCTGAGCTGGTGCTAGTTCTGCAGGTGGTAATATTAAGTGAACCTCTATCTACACGGCAGTAGAAGACTCCCAGAACCTATCTCCATATCTTTAAGAGATGCGTGAGCTTCAATACATGTGGTATATGACTTAGAATTTCCATCCATATCTTCGAGCCAGTTGTGAATGTTGTTCGGTTTAGGGTGTGGTTGCTGTCGCATAACTACCGAGAAAGCTATCTGCCGCTCATCTAAACTGACAACAAACGACAATAAGCAGGAAACAACAAGATCTTGTTTTTTTATCACAGAAAACTAATATAAAGAAAACAGGTGACAACGAAAAAGCCAAAGGCCACCATTCACACATACGCTTTGTATGTTTAGTAATACTTGACAAACCAATGTCCATCAGGAGAAGGAAAGTTAATAAATTAAAAATACACATCTGTCGCCTGTATTACGTCCTCATGTATGCCAATCAAACAATCAAATCATTATTTTTGGTTTCGCTGTAAAATTGTAATCACTGAGAGGGAATGAATGAATGAATGAATGTTGTCTAACTGGTTTCTATCCAACTATTTTGGAAACATGAGCTCTGGAGTGAAATATATACTCAATGACTGATCCTAAACAATCACTTGACGTTTCAACCGATGTATAGGCTACCTCATTTCAAATCTGGTGGAAACTTTGGCGTATGCTTTTATTATCAGCAGTCTGGAAGATTGGAAAATCGGGTTGATACTTGGAAAAATTGGATAATCGGACAGATTACTAGCAAATGATATTAGGTAATAAGTCCAGTCTATGGTAGCATAAAAATTCAGAGGCATGGTATTTTTAGTCGTAGATGCAGACCCCATTAACAAGTGACTCGCCCTGATTCACCTGTGGCATAACACCCATGAGATCCCATATCTCACTTTCCGTTCCATCTCTCTAATACCGTAATCACCCCTGCGCTACCCACAACAACGCACCATTCACCTCCTACACTCCAAGCAACCTGCCGTCCCACAAAACTGAGATTTTTCACCACCTCCTCCTTATGCGGTACCAGCTCCATCTGCGGACGCCCGATTCCGTATCTCTTCGTCCATATCTCCCTACTCTTCTCCGCGTCAGTCATCTTGTGTTCTCCTTCCATACTCCCTGAAATTCTAGAATCCGTGATTGTGCTACTCTTCTCTGACTCCGAGGGAGAAGCGCGACCTCCACCACTTGTCAGACGGTTAATGGGGTTTGTAGCCTTTCCGCCGCGATTCCGTGATTTAAAGGGAACGAGAAAAGCGGGTCGTTTGCAGTCTGGATTGGCTTGGACGGATTCAAGATACTTGCTGTGTTCTTCTAAACGGGTGAAATCCCAGAATGAAATTTTGCTTGCCGAATTACACATGGCGAGAATGGGTCCACCCCTTCCGCCACCGAACTTTTGGAAGGGGGCATTGGCGTCACTACCTGGAATTCCATGACCTGGGAAGAAACCGAATCGCATGAACATGACGTCGGTATCTGGGATGGAGAACTGGAGGAGTCGGGTGTACATTTCGGTACTAGAAAGAGTGGGTGAACAGAATGCGGAACGGGTGTCGTTGTCAAGATCGCGAACTGTGGGGGCGGAGAGTGGAGAGGGCGGTGGGTGGGTGGATGAGAAGCCTGTTATGGACCACAGAACGATGTTGCCTTCACGTTCTGCTTTGGAGAGGATGAGATCGTTGTGGAATGTTACGCTGAGGGGTATTAGAAGATACACGAGAGAGCTTAGGGGTAAATAGACGTGCCAATCTACAATGTACATATGTACTTGAGTGGTTGAAAAATGGGGATAGAATATTCGTGTTGGCTTGTCTGTACCTGTGTTCTCATCGGGAAATTCTGGAAGAACCCACTGATCATAATGTTAGAATTTTACCAAAAGGGAGAGCACTTGTCCTACGAGAATTATCTGCCGATCAATGCCTCCAGATAGTAAGTACCGCCCGGTAGAATGCCATGCCTGCAATATCAGCTTCTGAACGGTAAATGAGGGGACTGCAATCTATACCACCGACTGTATGGTATCTCGGTGACCATCGCCTTCTAAAATGCCAGCACATGGCTGCTTCTTGTCATCTGGCTTTAGCGTCCAGATCCTTACTGTCTGGTCATCAGATCCAGATGCTAATATTTGAGGATTTATGGGTGATATTGCCAGATCATTGATGGGCTGGAGTGATCGTCAGAAAGAGCTTCACATTATTTTCATACAACCTCTTACCCCACCGTGTCCAGCCAACGTCTATGTGTGTAAGCAAGAGATAAACCATGTCAGCAAGCAACATACCCTTAATAATTCTCCAGTAAGAGCATTGATGATCAGTATTTTTGCGGTATGTCCAGCTACACATAGTAGAGGTGCACCACTGTCCAAGTCTTTCGTCCACGCACACGCGAAATGATTCGCATCAGTCTACAGATAATCAGCATACACAGCAGTAGAACCGAGAGGGAAAAAGTACTGACTTCCTCATCTACAACGCTTCTAATAACTTCAACATTTCTGTTGTTTGCTGGTACTCGGCATATAAGAATCTAAGAAACCACGTGAGCAAGGTCACGTACGCTTACGGAAACTCTCTTACATGCTTGCCTCCCACAACAGCAAAGATAGGATCAACGCCGGGGTTTGTGTAGGGATAGAATTTCACAGACCATAAGTCTGATAAGATCAGCTTTCGGCGGTGAAAATAGAAGGGAAGACATACCGCCTGCATCCTATAAAGCCATTAGGAGCTGTGCCAGGTAGCCACCGCAGAAACGGAGACATCTCCTGGACAGGAATGGTTGCGGGCATGGGCTCACCGGTACTTGGAGTGATTCTCTTAGATGAGGGAGCTCCCATTCGTGCTTTTCTCCGAATTTGAACGCCATACTAGGATCTGTACTGAAAATCGGTGAGGTTCCAAGTTCAACTCTTGAAATCTAGATTGAGCGATAAGAACGCGTTCTGAGAAGATCTCAAACCAAGGAGGTATATAACGATGACAATTGACTACCGGCTGAGTATGGACAGGCTTGAAGACCGAGTTCTATTCACGCTTTCTTGTTACCAAGACTTGGCTTTCAGCATGCCCACGAAAAGTCAGCAAAGTCGAGTGAAGGGTAGCACGACGGTCCCTATGACAGTTCGAGAGAATGGCAGTCTTACACCCGAGATGGCATGCTCTAGCTGTGGATTGTATCTATAGCTGGATCGCCGATGAAGCTTCCCTTTCTTGGGCTGTTGTGGGCTAGCGCTCTGAAATTAGCTACTCGCACAGACTGTATTACTCGCAAAAAGAAAAGCAAAACCTTCTCGTGGGTTTGCTCACGCGTGAATCGAGGAATGGATTCAGTTCACGGACAGTCAGTTGTCATTGGTAGAGCCTGGAGGTGATGGTTGAAGGCTTACAGTTGGGGTCTATGGAGGAGAATGAAGGTTATCGGTTCGGGTCAACAAGCCGGCAATCTATCGGGTAAGTACCGAAGCCCACCAATGCTGTGGCTCATGCCAAGCGCATCTCCTCCTGCTTTTCCGAGTTTCTATATATTAAATTCCCTACTTAGATTTCATACGTAAGCGATGAACATTTCAGATCCAATGTGCCGCCAATGCAAACAGTGAAAATCAACTCAACTCTATCGACATGTCAGAGTTCAGATCACACTAGGGTGGAATGTGCTCCGACAGGAATTGAAAGTTGCAGCCACGCCAATAGTTGCAGGATGTATTGGACCAGGGTGTGTTATAAGATCCCATCGCAATGGAACAGCGGGTAAAGTGTTCACAGTGTAAAGTGTTGTCACTACGAATTGCTTTTTGCTTTTTGCTCCCGCTGCAACACAGATTACGCAGTACGCTCTTGACTCCTCCAAGCCTTAGTCTCTCGATCAATCATGGACGTTCACTTGGTCACTAGTACCTGCAGTTGATCTTCGATCTCATATCCGAGACCAATCGGGGATATGAATTTGGCATGCTTCGAATGTTAATTACAGCCCGACCATGTTCAGTACTGTCGTGACACCAAGCACGGATTCAGAGTCGAGGGTCAAGGGTTGGTGAATCACCCACGCCCACGTTGGTCCCCGGCAGAAGATGCTCAGGATGAGAGTGTTACACCCGCGTTCTCATGTGACACATATGGCCTGTCTCCTCGCCGTGGCATTGTGCATGGATGGGGGAGATCACACATGTATGTGCAACGTTGGGGGCCCGGAAAACGGGTTGGCTTGAGTGTGCGCCTCAAGGTCGGCATAACTTCCCTTTTTTTACACGCCATTCACGTTGGAAGATGATCCCAAGGAAATCGCAATAGCATCAAGATTACACATCACAACGCCAATACGTGGGCGCAAAGTGAATCACCAGAAAAGCGCAATCAATGTTCGTGGCCGTACGTCAAGGAGGGTGGAAGACCTATCACCACGGAATGAAAACAAATAACTTTATATGAAAACGGTTACAGAATCTTTTGATTTCCAATCAACTCCGCATCCACGCTCGCGCGGTTCGTGCCACCTCATTCAATGTGTTCAATCATGTTGCAATTCCGATACTACACTGGAGTGGCCTGACCCTGTTGAATCCTACCCATCACATCAGTTGTGATGCCGAAGCCAAAAGTCTAAATCCAACGACAATACCGCCCGTTGAGCCATATTCCACCTATCCCACATTCACACCCATTAGCTTTGGTCAGCCATGTTCAGCAATCCTCCCTTCACTTCGCATCCCATGCCCAGTAACCACATATTGGGCACAGACCTCAAAATTACATACCACAACCAGCCTATCGGTCAATCAATCAGTCAATCAAGCAACGCTCTACTCGCTGGGAATGCCCTCATGTTCTTCCTTATCTTATACCCCCCTCCCATTCATGTTCCCTTTTCTCTAACCCGGTGGACTTCGTAATATATGTGGCGTCAGGTTCAAGCGCGAACCCGCTCCACGTCGATCACGGATCATTGCCGCGCTCCTTTTTATGGTTTTTTTTCCGCACCGGCTCGCAAGCCAGCCTTAATCCAGCCACCGCCTTCGTCGCCCCTCCACTTTCGAACATCCATCCCCAAAAATTCAATCACCAACATCACTTACGCACCAGCACGAATTGTCAAAGCCGGGTTTGGCGGTATTCGGATCTGACATTATCTGATATGATATGATATGATAACCTGGACCTCACATATCTGACTCGGTGGCCCACGAATGAGAGTTTTACATTGCTAAACGCCATTGCCACCCGTTATTCTGTCCTGTGTTTCTCCCAGCGTCTTTTATGGGGAACGATTTTGCAATCGGCGATCTACCTACGCCGGAATCCTCGCGGAGCAGCGCATGCTACCAAGCTACCGTGCGTCGTGTTCTGCCCGTGAAGCAATTGACGGTTCTAGTTTCCAATTATCCTCGTCCGGCATGAGAAAGTCAAGACACAGCTCTCCAGCCACTTTCCTACCCCTCGTTTGCCCCATACTATTTATACCGTCGGCCATACCGCACTGCATCTGATTCTGTAACTACAACTCTCCGAACTTCTGACCAATTTGAACGAAAACACGCACAGGTCAACGACCGCCGCACTCCGCCCGCTGAAGAACTGAGCATCTTATTAGAGATACAAACGCCAGATTCTTCACAATGGAGACCACTTTCATGACCATCCACAGTAAGTAGAGCATTTGACAAGGTTTTCAAATCTGATAAGCCTCGATAAGACATGATAAGACATGTCGGAAATGCTGGCTGCGATCCTACATTGTTCTCGGGTTGATTCTCCATCACTACCCTCTGATTTCTAACCCCCCTTCCACTTATCTTACGCTTCCCCAGTGTAAAAATTTCCTCTCACTTATCGACTCTTCATCAGCCGTTGATCAGCTTGGGACAATGTGGGGTCTTGACCAACGTCGAGTTTCGTAAATTAGGTGCAATACTAATATCTACTGCCAGACCTTACTCCCGATGCCAACATTCTCTATGCCTCTGATTCAATCGTTGATATCTTAGGGTACCACCCAAACGAAGTTATCAATCGATCATGTTTCGATTACTTCCACCCTCAGGAGGTCCCGTTTGCTCGCAAGATCCATGGCCGGGGGGTGAGAATGGACAAGGCCGCCGTTCTCCACTATGCGCGGATCAAAAATCGAGACCAGGAATGGGTCAGCTGTGAATGCGTATTCTCTGTTGTACACGATGTCTTGGTTGCTTGTACTAGCATCTATCGAGGCGACGAGAAGAGTCGACGTAAGTTATCTGTTGTTCCCGCCAGAAACTGAAGTTAATTCGGAGCAGGTCGTGCCGAAGATGCACCAGCTGTGCGTCGTAGGTTTGCCTCATCTCCTCGAGACCCTCGATACCACATGCTGGAGCATCTTTCCTCCAAGTTCAGAGCACCCGCTGAGCCAGCTCATAATGAGCCGCGAGCAGCTCTCATTCTAAATAGATTCACCCGCACCTTGACCGTCATGTACGCCACCAATGCTGTAGAAAGCATTCTTGGAGTATCCCCGGACGAGTTCAAAGATAAGAGCTTCTATGAATGTATCAAAGAGAATTGCTTGCCAGACGCGATTCGATGCTTGGAGAGTGCTAAGGCTAACGACTCTATTGCTTATCTTCGCTTTTGGTACCGCAACCCTCGTCGACATGAAGAGATGGCCGACGAGCAAGCTATGCGTGATGCTAGTCAAAGCAGTGACTCGGAGGATGGCGGTGTTGAGCTCAACGACCGGATGGATGTTGACTCTAAGCCGTCTGGCGAAGGGCGCTCATCAGCCCCCATGCCTGCCTCCAGCTCCAGCGGGCAGGAAACATCTGGTGATGATCAAGCTATTTACACTAGTGCATCCCCACCAGCTCTCCGTTCTTACAATTCATCCGGAGCTAGCAGCAACGGAAATAACAACCTTACTGTCTTTGACCATTCACAGGGCTCACGTTCTTCTACCTCGTCTGTTGCTGCGGATCCTCAGAACCACAGCCGAAGAACACCTCGAACCGATGGACGCGCTCCGATGAATGAAGATTATGAGCTGGAGGCTGTTGTATCGTGCACCTCAGATGGCCTCGTAGTCATTCTCCGTCATGCTCGACCTGTCCAACCAAATTTCGAAGAGCCCAACGGCATCTTCGCGGCACCTTGGGGCGAAAACCCAATTCTTCCTCATGTCTACCAGCCGAACCCGCAACATCCTTTCGAACACGGCTTCGATGCTCCAATCGTTCCTCCAAACGCACAAGCAGAGGCCCCACTCATGGCTGCCATCCGCGATGTGGCTGTCTTCGCTTGGTCTCTCGCGGGTATCAATGGCAACATCGCCAGCTATGGACACGGCACCCCTGCTGGGGAAGCTGTTCCATTTCATGGGTTCCCCATCTGGGATCCTTATGGCCAGCCTGACCCTAACTACCATCCGCCCTACAATCAAGCAGCCGAACGTTGGAGTCAGCGTGATCGAATGCAGGCTCACCATATGGGAATCCACAGTAGGGTCCCACCTCAAATTGGCTATGAACAGTCCGACTACAATCACAATAACCACGGGATTGGCAATGGCACTGTGAATCAAGGACATATACCTCGACGTAGTCTTGGTGGCGGATACGTCTTTCAAGGCCCGGGCAATTATGTCCAAAATGGTTATGAGAATCAGTATGGACCATATGCGAATAACATTGGTTCTGAACAGACTGGTTCATATGGACAAAATCAGCACAATTCATATTCACAATACAACCCATACAACCAGCAAACTCTGCAGAATCAGGGAGAGCAACAGGGGCAAGGAAGTGATGGCCCAGCTAGTGACAGATATATGTGGTACTGAATCTCACTGAAAATGTGTGATTTTGGTTCCCTTTTTCCTCTGGCCACAATGAAAAGGTGCCTTCGACCAACGTGAATGGGGCCTTGGTTAGTGTATGGACACTCCTTAGCTGCTTAAAACGCTCACTGTAGTCAATACAATGCTGAATTTTTGAGTTTTCTGCTTCAATATCTACAAATTCCCTCATATAGCAAAGCAATGTTATAAAATACTTTTTTAAATCAGCAAGGCGTGCGAATAATCGCCGATGAGGCCTTACTTGCCATCATGGTTTAAATTTCAGCACCATGCAAAATATTCAGGAGGCTTTTGTATTATTCCATGCAAGTTTGGTTCTACCCAACCTACAATACAATAGGAGCTTGCATAGAACATGTTCCCTGAAAAGGTTCGATAGCATCAATTGTAAATGCGTTTGCATAACAGTTGTAAGACATACCCGTTCGTTACTCAATTTATAACACTCCTCGGCCAACAACCAACATTCTCACAAAATCAGCACTTCCCCACAATATGACAACAAATGCGAGATGCGCAACAATCTACTGGTTTCTTTTTCCCTCATGCAGAGCATACCTGCGTCTCCCCTAGCTAGCGCACTTACCTAGTCGAAATAATACGCCTCCAAACTACACAGAATGAACAGCATGCCGGGAAAATAAGAGCATCCTCACAATCCCCCGTCGTCCAGGAAAGGTGCTTCCCAATTGAAGTATCTGATGCCTAGTTCAGATGCATGAGTGGTGCTATAACATAATTCTTTTACCCCTGGAGTATTCTCAAGGTGAAGCGGATAGAAGGATTGTAGTCATGATACTGGTGACAGTGCGAAGACATGGGCTTCAGATCTAACAAGGTCGAATGGGGTTGCTTTGTGACTGGGGAAAATTTGGATGAAATAGAGTATGGATTACATTATCTGCACCTAACTCCCGCATGATGAAATGGAGCAATATGAGGACGATTGCTAGTCAATATTGCACATATCTTTTCTTGAACTTTCAAACTCTGAAGTAAAAGTGAGTAATCATTCTAGTGAAGTAGTATACCAAAACAACAACCTATTGTGAAACATGACGTGCAAGATTTGGCATTCAAATATTGGCTAAAGATATGTCCCATATATTGCTTAGCAATTACTTTTCACCTGGCTAACGGAAAGAATGGATCCAATAATATTGAATCTTGCAAACCCAAGGACATAAGCCAAAACGAAATCCAGCGCAGTAGAATGCAAAAGAAGGAGTCGGTTCGACGCGGAGCCACATCCAACTGTGCCCATTGAACTTGTTTAGTTGAGTTAATTTTCCTTGTTGAGAGCGCTATAGCTCTCTTTCTACTCTGCAGTCATAGTTCACATCCAACTGCGGACTTGGTAGGCCAAGTCAAGAATGACTATTCGCCATACGCCTAGTCCAGCATCACGTGATTATACGTAAATTAATGCCTACAGGTTAAGAGCATACAAACCCATATCTTATGATTATGTGTACCAACTAGTGAGTGAGCTTTGAATAGCTTATATCTCACGCATTTACTATGGTTGTTCAACGTAAGCATAGCCAAGAATACCCGATCAGCCTCAATTTACCCTAGCTACAACAATATTCTCATCCCAGGCTCTATCTCTACTAGGACTTGCCTGGCTACACTCTGGGGCTCAGCAATACCAATCTACTAAGATACTTTACCGTTACAATCTTTACTTCAGCTCCTCTCGACCCCTATCATCTGGCTCGCTAACAGCCGAAATCGTAAGTGGAGCATCCGGAAAGGACCACCTCGTCGATCACGTCTCACCTCGATTTTTAACCATCTTAACTTCAACCACGTTCGTTTTGGACTATCCCGTCAATTGCTTGAAACTCATAGCTTTATCTTCTTTTTGTAATATATACGCGTGCTGTGTGAAATGCCTCGTGAGGAAGATCGAGATGACGTAGAACTTGGGGAGATGGAAGAGGAGGACGCATTCATCGACAGCGGACGTTATGCATCCAAGGACTACGACAGACCCGGATTCGTCACGCGCTGGATACCGCTTCAACTCAGGCAGTTCGTAGAGAATCTGTCACGGATAAAGGTTAGTTAGGTCAGGTCAATAGCGTACATTACATGCAGAGCTTTTGCTAACTTGTCACGTGTCATTTAGCTGGTGCTTATTTTATTGACCATATTCTTCACCCTCCTACTAATTTCCAGCTGGTTTGGAAGCCTCCCTGTGACTTTGTCCATATCAGCAGAGTCAGTGGCAGTTGCAAAGGAGGTTGCGAAGAGCTTGAACCAGACGGCGATTCCTGGTTATGTTCTTACGTATGGTATGTTCCGCGTCCCAAGCTTTTCTCTGGGCCACGGCTAACATCAGTGTGCAGCACCTTTAGTGTCGCTTGATAAAGAAGACATTTATTATCCTAGTGACATTGCCACACATGTTGTTAATACACATGCTACCATCAATTTCACTGCAGTCAGAGGAGCACCAAAGCCACTTTCTCTAGACAATTTGCACTTACTGAATGAACTTGGGGGTGAGAGTATTTATCTTACTTCCATTGAGAACGTCATAAAGCTCCCCAAATTCCTCGGCGGCAAGAAGCCCGACACGAAGACATTACAGACTAAGGATGCATTCAGCTGTGTAATCATTTGTGTCGACAAAGGAAATGGAATCTTGGATGCATTCTATATGTACTTCTATACCTTCAACGAAGGGCCAATTGGGTTTGGTCATCGAGTTGGAAACCATCTGGGTGATTGGTACTGAACCAAGATGCTTGAAAGGAATAATAATAGCTAACAGGATCCAGGGAACACAATATGGTGAGATTTGAGAATGGAAAACCGACTGCAGTGTGGTACTCTCAACACGAGTACGGTGAGGCATACAGCTATGCAGCAGTTCAAAAGGTTGGCGATCGGCCCATTGGCTTCAGCGCAAAGGGTTCGCATGCCAACTATGCAAAGTCCGGAAAGCATGACCTTCATCTCCAAGGTATGGACTCTTCTCTGCCTTTAATTTTCATACTCACATTTCCCAGATGAACAGATCCCAGCAGGTGTTGCATATGATCACACGTCATATGGTCCCCTTTGGGATCCGACCCTTTCCGCATACTACTACACATATTCCATGGAGACAAAGAAACTGACACCGGCGAAAGACCATACGCCTGTCAACTATCTGGAATTTCAAGGCCAATGGGGAGATCAAGAATATGGAGATGAGGTCGAAGGGCAGGAGAAGTTTAAGGGTTTCCATAAGTGGACCGGCGGACCTCAAGGACCAATTTTCAAGCATCTGGATCGGAAGGATGTTTGCTTGCCGAATAGACCGGTTTGTGTTATTCGAGACCATGTATAACTTTGTAGTCAGGATTTGAGCGTTCTAAATTAATAGTACAGAAAGGCGTTGATGTTCAATAACGGGTTTTGGCAGAGGTGATCTCCGAATTTAGTATGTCTTATCTAGCTATCTAGGGTAAAGACTACAAATATCTTAGCCGAGGATAACACAACAATACTGCTTTGACTTATATCAACAGCGATTAATGTTTACTCTACCCGAGATTTTCATCGGAAACCAATCAAAATTTGTCCGTATCTCAGGGCATATTCCCCTTCTTAACGGCAGCAACTAAGAATTCAATAACTAATTCAGCTTTCATGACTAATTAGATATCGCTAGTAGTGCTATCGGGCTCAA
>Ga0247808_10001072_pt1 | contig 13150 bp, 13 predicted proteins | sample UWRJL089202R1_FD_179914 | JGI IMG/M metagenome (GOLD analysis project Ga0247808, IMG submission 179914) | Plant litter microbial communities from Arlington Agricultural Research Station in Wisconsin, United States - UWRJ-L089-202R-1 | ecosystem: Environmental > Terrestrial > Plant litter >... | reverse complement strand
CGGAGAAGGAGTCGATCCAAACTCCAAAACTCTCATTGTCGACGATAGAAGGCAGCCAATGTCGGATATTGACTGGAATCCCAGCAGTGAGATCGGTGAAGTTGCTGGGGAGATTTTCAAAGATAGAACAGGCGACGAGTGTTAATAATGTGGCGGTGACGGTGGTTTCTTGGGTTCGACATGCATGGAGGAAGCGAGTTGTTGTGATTTTGGAGATAGAGAGAGATTGGAACTTGGAGATAATAGGCAATGTAATCTTTTCTCCACTCCACAGAGCTGTTGGTCGTGTAGCTATCGATGATGGTGGAATGGGTAGGGGGTGAAGAAGCTCCAGGTTGGGTAATAGTTGCTCATTTGGTGGGTAAATAATGATATCTGTTGACAGGGCAGCTCTGTTGAGTGCTCGAAGGAAATGCCTATGAAATATAAATCCAGATGCTCCGTCGCCTAAAGAATGATGGAAAATGAATGAGCCTACAAAAGACGGCATTTTGTCATTTGGATCAAAGGTTACAAGCAATCTCCAGAATGGCAACTTGCCGTACTTCTCTTTGAAAGGTAGATTGTGTTGCTCTTGTAGGAGTTCATCAAGTTGCACATCATTTGAACCATCAGCACTTATTTTTTCCCTGCGTGGAATAAATGTCACGACTTCCTCAAGGTCAATTTTCGGCAGACGAGCAAAGTATGGAGAAACCGAGTCTTCAGCTACTACAATACAAGAGAGAATAGAATGGCGATGGATCACATCTGAAAGAGCTGTAAAAATAGCTTGTTTTAGATCAACTACATCCTTGGAACTGTGAACATAAGTCACGGATACTCCCACATTGTGAAAGAGACCTAAGTGATGTCTTGCCGAAGAGAATTGCTCAAATTTACCTGTCATGGTCAATTGAATACATAGAAGTAGAAGGCATTTGACAAACCTAGTGGACGTAAATTTTGTAGTTGCTCAATGTCTATACATGAATCCGTCATGCCTGTTAAAATTTTAGTATCAAATAAGAAGTTTGACTGTTTGATTATTGCCAATTAAGATAACTACAAAGAGTTGAGTTGTAAATAATTGTGTTGAAGTGACCTTGCTACTTGTTAGAGAAACTTTAAATTCAGTGGAAAAGAGCGAACGCGAGGTTCATATACCTTCTTCACTGATAATAAATAAGCTAGAATGTATGGAGTAACATTTAAAAAGGCTTATAAGTATGAGTCAAACCTTTGTCTTATCAAACACAATTCTAATTTTATTGGTCAGCAATTCTTATCTTCTGACAAACTGTGTTATAACTGTCATACCTATGACTCACAAATGCACATTATTCCCCGCCATCGGTACAAGCTTACCTCATATTTTCGTGCCTCTACTGTTAGTGTATTGTATGACATTCTCTAAATTAGGAACTTGGCCTTGATATAAATTGAATGGGCGAAGAAGTCGCTTTCCATTCAGTATTATATTATAGGCACATTAAATATGTCTCTAATGCAGCTACATGAAGTAGGGGAAATGTGAGTGGTAATTAGTTCACTCGTCACGTTTCTCATCCCTCACACATTGAAGTTGTTCCTGATATTTGTTTGCAACTTTCGTAGTTCTTTACATATTACTCTAATATATGTCGTGCTTATGCTACTTGCCCATGCTAGAAAGATTATTCGGATAGTAACACAGTACTGTATTAGGATTTGGGAACTCTTACTTACTATAATTTCTAAGCGAGCCCCTTAATGCGCCAAGATTGTCCTGACAGGCATGCCACCACATCTACATGCCTGGAGGAGGAGAATTCGTCCAAATACTATTGATCCAAACAAACAGACTACTATAACCTAGGGAAGACGCGAGTCATCTCATACCGGTCACCAATTTATCTTCCAGTCATATGCACTTTCGAGGTATAGTGCAATGTTTTAGGTGACGTGATTCCACATAAGATTGCCGCATTCTGCCAAAACTCATCTACATCGACCACATGATTGCGAATGGCAGATCCTTACCTATTGCAGGTCGGCGCTTTTGAGTATTGAGAGGCTAGCACTAAGCTGACCCAGATTCGTGAAAGGGTGGCGTATCTCGATTCCAGGTGCATGGGATATTAGATCTGAATCTCACCGTTTACAGATGCAAGCCTATCGAATCATTTCACTTACAGTCACGAAACCCTAGTAGCCCAATAATCACCCTACTGATACTGACGATGCTCTATCCTTCAATGTTATCTTTACCACTACGAGTCCATGAGCAGGCAGTACGCCATTATACGCCGCAAGAAATGTGCTCTCTCCATGGTGGAATATAGTCCAATTGTATCAAGACTTTACATCAAGCGCCAGCTCATAACCACCCACATATGTCATCAAGTCAGTAAAATGGATTCAAAGAGGCTGAGATTGACGTAGTTGGCAACCCAATGCCATTATTTGGATTTCAAACACAAGTTAAAAACGATGATTACGTGCTTTATCCAGCATATTATATCATAATATGCGCTAAAATTGTATTCTAAATTAGGACCGTGTGTCTGTTGTAGCACAGTAGATGCTCAAAGGTACAGCACTAACATAACTAAAGAAAAAAGCAAAAGACCTTCACAAGTATATAGAGTATGACTTTAGAATGAAGTAGATGATTTTCAAACTCAATCTTCATCTTAATATTTGGCAATAATAATCTTCCAAATCTTTTATCTCAGAGTCTCATAGCCAGAGTGATATAGACAGATAACACGATGTATCCCACGATTTTATGTGTTGCAGGTCTTGCTTCTACTGTTCTGGCTTTACCAGGCATGGATCTAGAATATGCAGCTAAGATCCAGGAACGACAATCTCTGCCTAGCAATCTTCCTCTGAGTTCAGCAGAGGGTAATTCTGGACCCATTCCAAGTGTTGGATTCAATGCAGCAGATCAATTCGTGGATGTACGACCTGGAAGCACTCATCAATTCATAACACCTGGTAGTGGAGACAAACGAGGGCCTTGTCCTGGACTGAATGCTGCAGCGAATCATGGGTTTCTACCAAGAAATGGTTTGCCAACGATTGCTCAAAGTGAGAAAGCATCGTACAGTTCTGAGGCTAAACATAGACTAATTGATGACTAGCTGTTACTGGTCTTAATCAAGCATATAGCTTTGGGCCCGAATTTGCTGCTGCTCTTGCTGCTTTTGCTGTAGCTTTTACAGGCGATCCAACGACAACCCGTTGGTCAATTGGCGGGCCTTTCTCTCCTGGCCTACTAGGTGGGCTACTCTCTGATCCAAGTGGAATTTCTTTCTCTCATAACCTTTACGAAAGTGACGCATCACCTGCCCGTGTAAGTATCACCACTTCAGACATATTTCATTGAGGAATTTCTACTGACATGATTGGATAGAGTGACGCTTACTTGAATAATGGCGATGCATCCTCCCTCAACTTGCAAAGATTTGATGTCCTTTATAATAGAGCCGAGAACTTCACACTTGAGTAAGAGTTTCATCCAAATACCCCATATTCCACCACTAAGAAGCTGACCATTATACTTAGCATACTCCGTGATCATAACAAATATGTACAGTGAGTCTTTCTAAAGTACTATATGTCTCTCGTGTTCCCCATGAATTTTCATCAACCCGAAGAAGTTCTACTTGAAGACCCTGGAGGATTGTCAACATCTTTATATGCTTGTTCTGTCGAGCGATGGCTGATCAAAACTCTCATCAGTGACTTCTCGATCCAGAACAATCCTTACTTCTTCCAAGCAGTAAGAATACCTTTATCCGAGTGATTTCCTGATCTAATATCAAAATAGCCGTTCGCAGGGCTCGTCCCTCCTATCGCACATCACTTCATTATCAATCTCATGAGTAATGTATGGGAACTCGTGTCATTATTTTAGTTTACTAAGACTTCGATAGCACTCCGCAGACAGTATCCAAGGTTACCTCGATCGCAATATTCTAAAGAGCTTCTTCTCGGTCTCTGGCCCCGACGGAGCTCATGTATGGACTCCTGGCCATGAGAAAATCCCGCAAAACTGGTATAAGCGTCCTTCTACAAATCCGTATGATGCTGTCCGAGCAGTTGTAGGTCTTTAAGATACCTTTCTATACCTCATTTTAACTCTATGCTAGGCTGATGTTGTGATATTGGCAACCAAGTATCCTGAAATAGTTCAAATTGGTGGTAACACCGGCACAGTAAACTCGTTCACAGGAATCAATCCAGGAGATATCACTGGCGGGGTTTTCAATGGAGCCACTCTCCTTCAGGGCAACAATATTGGATGTTTCGCTTTCCAAGCTGCGCAGCAGGCGCTGCCGTCCGTCCTTTCGGGTATCGTTTCAAGTATTGCTCCAGTAATTGCGCTAGTGAATAGTTATCTCACCCCAGTATTACAAAGCCTAAACTGCCCAGCTTTGACGACATTTGACCAAAGCGCATTCAATCAGTTTCCAGGGTACGGATATCATCCTGAGCCATAGCCTTTCAGGTGGTAGTAATCAAGATAGCTTCGAAGCAAGTAGTCCATGGACTCGGATCACACTTTGGGAGTACTTCTTTCTTTCTTGAATGACGAAAATGAAATATGTTACAGTTACTTCTTATGACTGAGGAGTTTTGGGTTACGAAATGCAAATTCCTTAACTGACATGCCCGATATCGTTCTACCTAATGAACTTTGACGAGCTCTTCTTTTCTGATAAGTGAGTCACAAGATTTGAATATGGTATCATTTTGCGCACCTGATCAAGTCTGAAATCAATTTAACGACGTGATACAATGATCACAGTGGCACAAATTAGACTAGCACGCTCTCGCGATTGACCGCTCATTAATCACTACTGTCTAGGGATTTTCGACTCCTGGTAGAGGTGTGAGAGTAACTGGGAGTCGTACTGTCCGCTGAAATGCGGAGTTTGTTCTTCCTTTCCTTTGTTCGCTTATCAATCATCTCCCACTCGGCTTTCCAATTCTTGATACTTTGCGTGAGATCTGGATCCCCACCAGCCACCATGAATTGCGAAGACTGGACCTCAATTGCTTGTAATTGAATGCGGAGATATTTCAGCTCTGACTGGCTCGCTTCTTGATCATCTTCCCTTCTGATTGTTAAAATAAGCCAGGGATGCTGTATTGGGAATATTTACAATTCTTCGAGCTGCTCTTCAAAGGAACTAGCTAATTGTGCTGCAACTTCTGCTCTTTCGACAAGTAGTCTACTAACGTGCTGATTTCGTAGTGTTAGCTGAATAGGAACACTACGGTCTTAGATCTTACATCGGCTTCTTCTCTTCTTTTACGAAACTCGGCGACAGTTCTAGCTAAGCTATAGCCACTAGTTAGCTGAAAACGCTTTCATAGTATAAACCAACATAAATTGAATCTACTTAAGAGAAAGTATACCTTGCCGCAAGATTTTCTGCTTCGTTGGCTATCTGAACTGCTTTCGACGGACTGGTTTGCTGCTCCTGATTCAATCCTCGAGGTGACGTTGAAGACGCAGAAGATGTAGATGATTTCGGGGGTTTTTTATTTCCTCGTAAAACTTCCTCAATTTGATCTACTTTGGAATGAATCTCAGTCATAGCTCCGGTTTCATAATCATCGCTTTGAGATAGAAGATTTACCAAGTCCTTGACCCTCTCAATAAGAACATCTCTATTGTGTTGGGCCAGTTCTTGACCTGGAGACTCTTCCGAGCCTTTGCTAGTGAGCTGGCAACGAGTCGGTGAGCGGGCGTTTCCAAATTGTCGAAGGCTCATGATATCTGTTGACACAAGAGCATTACAGGAGCCCGCAGCGAAGGCTGGCTACAGCAATTTGGGGATGTTCGGATTCTATGTGGACTCGCTATCGTCACGCGTAGCAAAAAGACCAACAATACCTGGTTTTGAGATTGAGTTGGCAGGAAAAGAGATATTGTGTTTCTCTGTAACTTTCGCCTGCTCTGTAGCTTCAGATCGCTTGGGACATAGGTTTTCTGATCACGTAGGACCTGAGCAAATAGGTTTCATTTAGCCATGTATGAATTTTGTGGCTGGTCATATACTCTATTCTGATGCCAAACAGCGCCAAGCACTACCAAGACTGTGGAGCGTAGTGGGGTGTTTGGCAGAATACCTTAATTTTGTACTTGAGTTTGTACACCGCCTGAATTAATGCTGTGACTGTGTGACTGATTCTCAAGAGGTGAGTTGTAACCACAGCTCGTTGCACATAGCGAATATCTAATCTAACAAAGTCATAAAGACACCCGCCGCGATGGCAATAGGAGTAAGTCAGACAAAATGACACTTGCTTATCCCACCAGACAGCTGATTGCTTTTCAGGAAGACCTCAGACCTTCTCTGGAAGTAGTCGAAGATATAATATCAAAATCAATTGGACGGTCCAATGCCCCAAATCTAGTCCCCATCTTCAAAGAAATCTCTGCAGACCTCATCACCCCATCTGCTGCATATTTGAAGATCTCAGCACACTCGAAATCAGAACTATCCTTTCTATTTGAAAGCGCGGCCACAGAACGAGTAGGAAGATATAGTTTCGTTGGTGCGGGACCTCGAAAGGTCCTCAAGACTGGGGAAGGTCATGGCGAGCAAGTTGATCCATTACCTGCCCTCGAGGCGGAACTCTCGAAGAGTATAGTCGCAGAAGTCCCAGGGCTAGCATTGCCACCGTTAATTGGAGGAGCCATAGGGTATGTGGGCTACGACTGCGTACGATATTTCGAGCCAAAGACAGCGAGACCAATGGACGACGTGCTTAAGGTACCCGAGTCGCTATTTATGCTTTTCGACACAATTGTGGCATTCGACCGATTCTACGATGTAATAAAGGTCATCACCTATGTTCAAGTTCCTGGACAGTTGTCTGGCATTTCCACTGCCTATAGCAAAGCTGAAACAATCATCAACGAAGTCATTGAAGTTCTACTTGCACCCGATACTCCCACTCCTGTCCAGCCACCCATTGTGCCCGACCACGAATATACCTCAAACATCGGACAATCTGGCTACGAACAACATGTGACTGCGCTCAAGAAGCATATCACCCTAGGAGATATAATACAAGCAGTGCCATCACAACGGTTTGCCAGACCGACATCACTACATCCATTTAACATATATCGTCATCTTCGGACGATAAACCCATCCCCTTACCTATTTTTTGTGAATTGTGGAGATTTTCAAATAGTGGGAGCTTCGCCAGAACTTCTCGTCAAGAGCGAAAGTGGACGAGTAATCACTCACCCAATTGCTGGGACTGTTAAAAGGGGCAAAACTCCGGAAGAAGATGAGGCTCTTGCCGAAGGCCTCCGACAATCATTAAAGGATAGAGCTGAGCATGTGATGCTCGTGGATTTGGCAAGGAACGATGTGAACCGCGTTTGCGATCCATTGACGACACGAGTTGATAGGTTGATGGTTGTAGAGAAGTTTAGTCATGTGCAGCATTTAGTCTCTCAGGTATCTGGTGTACTACGACAAGGAAAGACTCGATTTGATGCATTTCGATCAATATTTCCAGCTGGTACTGTTTCCGGAGCTCCGAAAGTTAGGGCGATGGAGTTAATTGCCGAGTTGGAAAAGGAAAAGCGTGGCGTTTACGCTGGCGCGGTTGGCTATTTCGGATATGGCAGTGTTGATGCAGAAGGCAATGAAAGCGAAGGCGCAATGGATACTTGTATAGCACTGAGGACGATGATGGTGAAGGATGGCGTAGCCTATCTGCAAGCTGGTATGTCTATGACCTGTTCTATTTGGCGACGGTGAATTTTCTGACTAATGCAATTATTTAGGTGGTGGGATTGTATTCGACTCGGATCCGTACGACGAATGGATAGAGACGATGAACAAGCTCAAGTCAAACATTACTACCATTACCCTTGCCGAAGAGAAGTATATTCGACTTCAGTCGAAACAGGGACTGAACGGATCAAGTTCTAGGTAAATATGGAAATGATTCAATTCAACGAGAGCCAATAGAGATTATTAAATATTCAAACAAAAGTTTCACTATGTCTATGTTCACCTAGTGTTGAACTCATAATTGGGTGGTGGTTATGAGTATATTGGTAGGCTCTATGACTCATTATGTTGGTGTTTCAACTACCAATCTTGGAATTACTTTTTGCTTTCTTTTTTGGTTTGCTTCAGGTTGCTGCACTTGCTTTCAGAATCGAGCGATTCTACCCAATCCCCTTATTTAGTTTTGAATATTCTTGCAGTGCTTCGTATTTCATTGGAAAGAAAAGGCGTGTCAACAAGGTTGACCAATCATGGTATACCCCTGGAGCTCTGTCCCTAAGTATAGAACGATATCACCCCTCATTCGAAAAACACATACACACGACGAAAACCTCAGCCAACAAGAGAAGTTTCTAGTGGAACTCTTGAGATTTACGTGTGTCTAGTCTTGTTCATCAACCTGACATATTCAATTGACGGGATCTCCATTTAAGGGAGTATAAGACCCCACCAAGATCTCTAATTCTTGGCGAAACAACGCATGAATACCCTCAACTCACTGTGAAATGATTGGATTCCCATGATTTTTGAGCAAGCCCTACCTAGCATTCTGTTTATGAAAAATCACGCGAAGTATGCGAAGGGCATAAACCTCATTTCGTTAATTATAACCTACTATATCTGCACTATATACTATATTTTTGTACCGATATTTAGTCTTGCATTGCCCGCCCTCCCTTTTCTTTCTCCAGACTTAGTTCTCAGACAGTCATTACATACATACCCACATTCATTTAAACCACAGTCTTTACATCACTTTCATCACCAATAATTAGCAAACCAGGGGCAACGTGACACCTCACCCAAGCTCCTAGCTAGTATCTTATGGCCCTTTTCGAAATGGGAAAGAAACCAGCGCCACCGCTCAAAGACTCCCCAGGCGTCACCGATACCGAGGTCCCTATCACCCCAACCAAAAGACCAGGAACCTCAGGGACCGAGCTCGGCCTCCGAGCAAACCGCGAGAAAGCATCCTCGGCCTTCCAGCGCGCCGCCAAAGCCGAGCAGGCATACCGGGCAAAACGCCAGGCTCATGCTGCTCGTCAAGACCTGACGGACGGGAAGCAGCACTTCAAGGACGGGTTGAAGCATTTGAAGGAGGGATTAGCATGTTGTGGAAGAGCAGTCAAGGCGGTGCCGAGTGTATTGAGTGAAAAGAGGAACGGGGCGAGAGATAAGAAAATGGTGAAGAGGGAGGAGGAAGTGGAAAAGAAGAGAAAGAAGCTTGAAGAAGAGATTGAGAAGGCGAGGGCCGCGAGGGGAGAAGGTGAAAAGGATGAGACAGCGGCTTGAGTAGGTGAGCTTGATGGAACTAGTCTTGGTGAGTTAAGGAAATAATGGATGGTTATTATCATGGAAAGGGAGGTTGGAAGGCGGAGTTGGTGGTTTTTCAGGGACCTGGGATAATTTGGGACTTGTTTCTTTTGTTGTTGGACGACTTCTCTGCTGCAACAATACCCATGCTCTCTTTTCATTTGTCACCGGCGGAATCTTTACTCAATCATAGGATAGCTACGAAAACACAGAAAAAAAGGTGAATTAAGACATTTAAGAATAGAAACTCAATGGACACAAATTGTTCCTGATGGAACGGAACATAGTGCTACAGCTTTTCACTCTGAAGTAAATCTCTTAATACTTCTAGCAATCCCTGATGCGTAGAATGTCTACTGGCCGTCAAGGTACTCACGGCTTTGCTAAGGTTGAAAATATGAAGCAGATGTTAGAATTTATTTGGCAAAATGATGATCATTCGATTGGAAGACCTAAACCTCGGATCGAGGAGCTTTTTGCTCAAATCATTGGCCGAGTCACTATAAAATAAAAGCTCTTATAAAGTGGTACTAGAAGCCACTGATTACCCCTTCCACCACCTGGATACTAGTTGCATTTCACAATATTCTGCACTGTACCAGCGCTTTCTATTCGATCACAGCATGCTCCTGATTTGAACCACAGCTCAAATTCAAGCTCCCATGCTTATAGAATAGTTTCTCCCGAGTTTTCTCCCTCGAATCCCAACTCAGCAAGTTTCTTCAGGCGGCTCTTATCCTTTCTTGCTACTGTATGCTTCATCTCCTTCTCAAGCTTCTCGACGACCTTGAGATCCGCTTGCTCATAACCGGTGGGGATATCATCATCTTTGTCCAAATCAATCTCCCCTAAGAGAAGGACGTTCTCGCCTCGGACAAGAAAAGTGCCTCTAGGCTTGTCCGCAAATAGTCCTGGGCTTTCGGTCGAAGTTGGTGGGATGAAAATACGTTCGACCGTGGACTGTAAAACTAGATTTGCTGCAGTTTTATGTTAAGTTTGATTCGGGTGACAATTACAAATGTACGCGTATGATTAAGGAAGGCATACCGAATTGGTCCCAACTGCGTAAGACCCCAATCAGTTTCCTACCGTCGCGGAGCGAAACCATGAGCTTTTCTACATAGATAACTAAGTCAGTAACAATTTACTGTATATCCAACAATGCGCTGTAATCTTCCTGTCTCTTCCTTAGGCATGTTGGTTGAGTCAGACAACCCAGAACAGATCCAGCGAAACCACTCTAACATTGGAGGTCTTACTATCTGTCATATCTAAGAGTTGCGCGGCAGTAGTGAACATTTGCGGAGGCAGCTGCTGGCTCTGCTGGGGTGGTTGACCAGGTCCTAATGGTGGTGGCATTTGTGCCCCTCCAGGAGGACCTCCATGCTGCGCATCCTCGAGGTTGAGGTGCTCCATCGTTTTTGCTGATGAAGATTTTATCGAGTTGAGAGTGGACTGCGCCAATCCATTACGTGTGAGTCGATTAAATAATGAAGGAATCGCGAATCTTGAGGTCGAAGAAGGGACAATACCTATCGTAGGTTAGACGTCTAGAGGCGGCTAAATATCGGCCTCGATTGGATAGTCAGACCCACAAGGCTGAGAATGCAAGAGTATATCATTACTTATAAAGAAATCAGATAGTAACAGTGAACATAGAGCTTGGAGCGAATTATCCATTCGTCATCTATATAGCTAAGTCTCGTTTTCAAGACCAGTATCTAGCTCAAGTAGATATATATATGTATATATGTATGTACGTAATTCTCCTAAAATAGCCAAGTAAGTCTAGTTATTCACAGAAGCTGATTCTGTTGTCTGGCGGCGGAATCGACTTCTTCAACAACGACTTTTGAAGTAAAAGACGCGGTAAGATAAAGAAAGCAACTTATTAGTTTGTCATTGATTCAGAAGGTGCAAGTTACTTCCGAGGTCGCTTTAGGCTCTATATCAAAAGTGAAGACGTAGTCATTCGTGAGCACTGCCGTAGACTTGACTTGATTTGTCTTCTAATGCCAGAAATAAAGAACAACGATATGAAAACAACAATAGTAGGAAACCCGCGAACCTATGCCTGTGACGACCCGGGACTTGAATCTTGTGGGAACTCATCGTTTTTTTTAAAATTGCTTTTTTTTGTTTGGCTCACACAACCGGTATCCCAAACCCACAATCAAACATTTAGTATATGCAGGCGCCGTAATTCCTCATCTCGACTCGATCTTGACGGGGCAAGGCTTCGCATAGCAGTTTAAAAGGAGCTGAACACCGGTACCACAAGGCTACCGCTGAAGGGTGCAGCGCTTAAGTGCTTCTAATAGCTCTGGCCGAGCTTTAAGAGCTTCTGCAGCCTCAGGGTATGTTGCCCACCACCGAGTTCTTTTGTCCATTTCAGGCCATTCATTCTCTTCCGCGGTGACAGTCGCTTGGTAAAATTGATACAGTGCCTTGGGGGCTTCTTTCGAAACCTGCTTAGGGGTTCTGGTTTCCTTGATCTGACCAAGATCATATTCAATATCAATGTAGATGCCAGCCTCTTCCCAAGCCTCTCGCGTTGCAGCTTGCATACAGTCTTCGTCAGTTTCCCACCCACCCTTAGGAAGTACCCAGCCAGCACGCTTTGTGGATTGAATCAGGAGCACATGGCTCTTTGCGGCATTCAAAGGAACAATGCCTGCAACAAGTCGTTCTCCGTTGTCAGAGTAGCCTAAATCGCATGATGTCAGCAGTTGCGCCGGAAACGAAGTCCACAAGCTTGATCTATGATTGATATATCGCAAAAACCGAGTTTTTTCAATGTCTTACGTTGGTTTGTTCTGCCAGTGCGAGACTCCATCGTGCGACTTGAGCCCGCCATTATTGAAGTTATCCAGATAGCACAGTAGGTTTCGATCGGTAGGAAAGTAATCTCCCGGGTTGCAGTTGGCTAGGAAATTTGCTGGCTCCTTTCTTTTCAAAGATCTGGCGACATACTGTGGGGGAGGCGATGGGGGGCGGAGGGGTTCAAGTATTGAAAAGTGAGTGTAAATTGTATTGTGTTGTATATCAGGCAGCCTTGCGGTGCCAGTGCAAGCGAATTCCTCTACGGGTGACTCAAATCTGACCGCAGGTTGTGTGGTGAATTGGTGGTGTTGTGTGTCGAGACGGTTTGGTTTAGAGCTCTCTTATAAAAAAGATGGATCCTAGGTGGACCAAATGCGGAAACGGCCTCTTGCACTCAATGAACGCAACGTCAAACGAAATGGGTTAGAATGGAGTTTGGGAATAGTGGCAATGGGAAGAGGAGATGTAGGATCACTGGGTGGAAGAGTATGAAAAGAGACATAGCAAAAGTGCGTCGACGTTTTGGTTGCAAAAACCCTACATGATGGCTGACCCAGCTAAGCGCACGGCGGGTGCCATGCTCGAGTCACATATGGCGTTCTGCCAAGGTTGAAAAAAACTGCCTGGTGTCAATAATGGCGCTGCTGGTGAATACGGTAATAAGAAAGTGTAAAAGGGGAACCAGGCGGAGAACCGTCGCAGAGGCAACTCCAAATGTGGGTGGTGGGGGTTGCATCTCGTCAGCCTCATTGGGATAAGAGTAACAGTTGTTGTGCACCTCCTGTATAATGCTATTTCTCCCCTAGCTTCGCAGGGGACTGACTGGCTACAGCATAAAGCATACAAATAATAATACAGCACATGGCAGCTCGACAGCTTGCACTATATTCCGGTATATTCTTGCCGAGCGAAGCACACCCCTAATTCTATCACAACCCCACTATACTATACATATTGTACGTACAAAGAGGCTCCCCTCAGCATTTTCCTCCTCCGCC
>Ga0247808_10001067_pt1 | contig 13159 bp, 12 predicted proteins | sample UWRJL089202R1_FD_179914 | JGI IMG/M metagenome (GOLD analysis project Ga0247808, IMG submission 179914) | Plant litter microbial communities from Arlington Agricultural Research Station in Wisconsin, United States - UWRJ-L089-202R-1 | ecosystem: Environmental > Terrestrial > Plant litter >... | reverse complement strand
GGTTGGCTTTCGTGACCAATGATTGCGACGGCAGGTATTCGCTGGTTTGGCAACTTCCCTGCAATATATAGTTCGGACGGCATCGTTTCGTACCGCTGTAAGATCGAAGTAAAACCGCTTATAGCTATACTTTGTCTATTGATTTTCCCTGTTTTCATGTTTACCCTCAAATAAGTATTGACACAAAGTCAACTAGGTGCTATAATCAAAAACGATTGATAATGCAAAAAGCGAATAGCTCTTGCAAGTATCAAGCACCTTATACCCCCTATTTCTAACGGTAGTTACTATTTATAGTACTGCCAATGTTAGGTAGCATGCAAGGCGCTTTTAAAGTAACTACCCTCCACTTTTCTGGCTTTGGATTTATCCACGACAGCTTTGCATGCTTACTAATCCCTTTAACACGGGTTCCTCGGATTTATTCGTCGGACTCGATCCCGTTTAAAGAATGATTTAAGTGACTATAAAGTAGTGGTTGAAACTCTGCGAGGTTTAACCAGGCGCGCACGATCATAGTTATCGCTCGCGACGCTTCATTGATGATTCTTGGGTGGGTTAAAGGGTAAAATGGCGCCAGGTGATGCCCACCCTTACCTGGCGCCTTTTTATGTGGTGATGATTCCCCTGCTTTTGCGGGGGATTTTTTATAGCTAAATGAAAACCCCCGCCGATGGCTTCGGCGGGGGTGGTGCTTGCTGTGAACACTGCTACTTACAGGCGATCCTTCTTGTTGCTGGGGTTGGCGGGCGCTGCAGACATGAGCTTCCGTTCACGCTGCCCGATCTTGTACCGCACGCTCTCCGTCTGGTGCTTGAGGTTGTCGAGTAGCGTTGCGACGTCGCTGTACGTGAGCTCCTTCAGCTCAGACTCGTCGAGGATGTCGACTCGCTGAGCGGTGAGAACACTTCCCTTGAACGACGTGCAGTACACCTGGCCGGTGTTGACCTCCAGGGTGACGTTAACGTAGGGTCCGTTCTTCAGGTAGAGACGGCTCGCCGGCCACACCGCAACCTCCTTGGTTCCGGGCTTGTACACGAGGTTGGTGTAGCTAGGGTGCGTGAGCCGGTACAGCCACGAACGCGTGGGCGTACCATCTTCACGGCTGGGATTGTCGTGGTTGACGACCATAATCAGGCTCGCATCGTCAAGCTGCGGGTGGTCAGCCTCGAGGTAGAGCTTGTGGAGCTCGGAGAGTCCTTCGAGGAAACGATTGATCATCTCAGGGATGAGCTGGTCGTTCGCGGCCACCTGTGCCGCCTGCTCGCGTGCCTCGAGCTTTTTCTGCTCGACGTTGGCTCGCTCGCGCTCCCTGAGGAGTGCGATGGGGTCCAGGGTGTCGTCGAGTGGGTCGTGCATGTCGTGTGAATCGTTCACGCTTGCCTCCAAGGCAATAGAAGAATGTCAAGCTACCTTTCTGGGAGCTTGATGCTAGTTGGAAGTGTTTCCTGTAGTGGTCAAGCTCGACCAAAAACCTGTGTAGTATGAAGCTTTTTTAACAAAAATGCAAGCATAGGCGAAATAAGATAGTGCTATTTAACAGGGGTCAGTGTGCGGTAAAGACTAAGGCTATTGCAGGTCTACTGTATGGCTGGTCACTTGCAATGTACCGCGTACGAAATTGTGAATAAGATCGATTGTGGTTGGTGTCACCGTGCTGATAAGCGCACTTGCTTCGTCGCTCGTGAAGACGCTGAGCACAAAGGCGGCGTCGTCCATGCGATCACGCATTTCGTTCCAGACACCAACGCGTATGCGCATGTAATCAGGGCCTAGATGAGTATTGAGACTCTTTATGCCGTTGTTTCCGGCGTCACTCCCCTTTTCGCGGATACGAATAGTACCGAATGGCAAGGCGAGTTCGTCGTGGATCGCTAAGAAATCGTCAGACGGTTCGAGTTTGTAAAAATCAATAATGCTGCGAGCGACTTGACCAGTCTCGTTATAGAACGAACGCGGCTTCACAAGAAGTGTTTTTTCACCGTTGATGATAACATCAGCGATGTCTGCTTTAAACTTAGCGTCGGTGCGCCATGTGCCGTTTTCTTTTTCTGCAAGTGCATCAAGAATAATAAACCCGATGTTGTGGCGGGTTCGCTCGTATTGTTTACCGGGGTTACCTTGAGCAAAAATTATTTTCATAGGATGGTATCATTGTACCCTACAAAGAAGGAGTACTTTAGGCTTGTTCTGGTGTTTCTGCGGCCTTAGCAGCTTTTTCGGCTTCGAGGGCTGCTTTTTCACGGTTAGCTTTAATTTGCTTTTCGTCGCGGAAACTAAACTTAATTGCAGTACCGATAAGGTCAAACTCTTCGCGCATCACACGTTCGAGGTGTCGCTTGTAGCTCCAGTGAAGGAACTTTAGGTTTGAGCCGTAGATAACAAACCACGGAGGTGATGAGTCGGTTTGAACGATGTAGCGAAGACGCGGGTGGGTGTTTTTGAGACCAGCCGGCGGGTGCTTTGCAACAGTTCTTTGCAGAAGGTCGTTAAGTTTACGAGTTTTAAACTCTTGTGTACGACGATCTTCGATTTCAAGAATCAAATCGAAAAGCTTTGAGACGTTTTGACCAGTCACTGAGCTAGTGAAGATGAGTGGGGCCCATGGCACGAAGTCGAACGTACGAGCAATTTTTGGTGCAAGCGCGTCGCGGGTGAAGGCGTCTTTATCCATAACGCTGTCCCACTTACTGACAACAACAACGAGGCCCTTGCCTGCTTCGTCGATAATACCAGCGAGGCGTTGGTCGAGCTGAGTGTTGATTTCGTTTACGTCCATGAGGAGGAAACAGATGTCGCTCTCTTCGATTGCTTGGAGTGTACGAAGTACGCTGAACTTTTCGATACCAACTTCTTGCTTACCTTGCTTGCGAACACCAGCGGTGTCGAGGAGCTCGATATATTGGCTTTTGTACTTTACTTGAATACGGTTAACGTCGCGAGTTGTACCGGCAATGTTTGCAACAAGTGCTTGTTGCTTGCCCGCAAGCGTATTAAAGAGGTTGCTCTTACCGACGTTTGGACGACCGATTAGTGATACGCGGATAACATCATCGATGTCGCGTTCGTTACGAGCTGGGAGGAGGCTTGTGAGTGTTGCAAGTGTCGTTTCGATGCCTTGGCTGTGCTCGGCACTCGTGCGGATAATTTCTTTGATACCGAGACGACGGAACTCATCGATAGGAAGGCTGCCGGCAAGATCGGCCTTGTTTGTAAGAAGAATAACCGGCTTTTTGCTACGGAGTGCTTTTTTAGCAACCGTGCGGTCTTCATCGCTGACGTACTCGGTACTGTCAACGACAACAAGGATAACGTCAGCTGCATCTGCAGCTTCGGTGATTTGCTCCTGAATAGATGCTTCAAAGTCGTCGTTAGGGTCTTTGAGACCGGCCGTATCGACGAGCCAGAACTGGTGGTCACCGTACGAGACCTTTCCAAGGACGTTGTCGCGGGTCGTACCGGCTTCGCGGGCAACGATTGCCTGCTTAGAACGAACGAAACGGTTAAAGAGCGAACTTTTTCCTGCGTTCGCTCGACCAATAATTGCAACTGTGGGTAATTTTGAAGCCATAACAGAGGTAATTTTAGCATACTTTTTAGGTTTTGGCGAGCATGAGCGAAATGGAAGGCTACGCGTATCACAAGGTACCTACGGAACTTACTTCGCGCAAGGCACTCAAAGGGCCTCTGCGCCTTTGTGTGCTTGGCTACGTGAAAGTGTCCTTTAGGTACCTTGCGGTACGCATCCCCCACCTCAAAAGTGCCTAGATATAAAGAAAGATGCTACGGAGCACCTTTCTTATATAGAATTGAAAACGGCAAAAGCCCCGCTCGAAATCGACGGAGCTAATGCTCAACGCAACCCGAGCGGGGTACGTAGTGCGCCCGTTGTAATGCGACAGTCAGAGGCATGTGAAGTACTCTACTTCATTGCCAATAAGACAGGCGCTTACATGAGCGGGTGGACGGCGGTTACTACCAGGGTGGCAGCGAGGGCTGTCATGCCGAGTGATCCGAAGATAACTGGTCGTTGGCGACGTATTTTGATGCTTCTAGAGGCACGGTCAGGGATGCTGTCGAGAACACGAACTGCCCATATGGCATTCGCGGAGCAGATGGCTGCAGCGATGATGTACAACACGAAGCTCACAAAGATTGTCATGAGTCTACCTGTCTTTCTGAGTGTCGAGCTACAAAGGCGGGCGCCTTACACCCACGATTATACTCCTCTTTTTCGCTTATGTATGTTTTTTCTAAAGATTTTGCGTAACAGTTTGATACGAGCCTGATTCAAGGTCGTTAAGGGCGTATGGTCCAAAGGTTGTACGGTGTAATTTTGTGACAACGTAGCCGAGTGCGGCAAAGGTGCGACGGATTTGTCGATTGCGGCCTTCGTGCATAGTAATGACCCAGTCGCGTCGGTCGTCGCCTTGTCGTTCGAGGCTTAGTTTACTCGGTCCATCTTCAAGTTGAATACCGTAATCGCTAATCATTTGTTGGTGAAGTGGTTCAAGTGGTGTGCCGAGTGAGACCTCGTAGGTTTTTACTTTATAAAACTTAGGATGCGTCATGTGAAAGGCGAAGTCACCATCATCAGTTAATAAGAGCAATCCACTACTGTCTTTGTCGAGACGGCCGACGGGCTTTAAGTGGAAATAAGACTCAGGAAGTAACGAGTATAATGTTGGTACGTCACCTTGTTGTTTTCGAGAAGAGACGTAGCCGACTGGTTTGTGGAATGCAAGGTAGGTGTGGTCGGTTTTTGGGGCGACAAGCTTGCGGTCGACCTCAACCGATTGACCTTCCTCTACCCTACTGCCAAGTATGGCTGCAGTGCCAGCTACTGCGACACGTCCAGAGGATATAAGCATATCAGCCTCGCGCCGTGAAAGGCCGAGGTGGAATGCAAGATACTTATTTAGACGTTCGCTCACTCGTTCAGTATACCAATACTACGCAGCTGGGGGTACTGGTGGTTGACCTTGAGGAGGTGTCTGACCGTTTAATGCTTGTTCAATCTGTCGAGCGATATCGTCGCCAGATGGTTCGGCCGTAGGATTTGATAGTGGCTCTATAACGCGTTCACCGAGTGAAGCTGGTGCCGGTGATGAGAACGGTGCGGTTGGCTGTGGAAGCTGCACTGGTGCTGGCGCTGCTTGTGGGGCGACGGCTGGTGCTTGGTACGCAGCCGGCGGCGTATAAGGTGTTGGTGCGGGCGCAGAGGCGCCTTGAGGGGTTGGGAGCTCGCTGAGTGTTGTACTCGGCGTGGCGGCTGACGCTGGCGTAAAAGCAGGCGTAGGCGCTGCCGGCTGTTCGGCGACAGGTTCGGCAGCTGGAGTGTACGCTGTTGGAGCTGTAGGCTGTGGCGCAGTGTCTTGAACGGGCTGTACAGGATTAATTGTAGGCTGTGGGCTTACTGCTGGTGCAACTGGTGTTTGCTGTGTTGGTTGTGGTAGTGGTTGGTAGCTAGGGGTTGGCTGCTGAGCAAGTGGTTGAGCTGGAGCAGGCATTGGCTCAGCGGGAGCGACAGGCGCTGGTGCTGTGGCAACAGGAGTTTCAAATGATACAACTGGCTGTGGAGCGGGTGTAAAAGGCGCTGGTGCAGGCGCTGCGTTGGCTGGTGGGAATGTTGGTGCTGTTGGAGCGGCGATTGAATCACCGAGTACATCGTGCACTGTACGAACAACGTCTTCAATGCCAACTTGTGACTTAACGAGGTAGCGGTCGGCACCAAGTGCTTCGCCGCGGGCACGTTGATCGTCGCTTGAAAGTGCCGTCATCATAATTACTTTTACGTCTTTTGTTTCGGTTGTGCTGCGAAGGATGTCGAGCATGTCGAAGCCACTAATTTTTGGCATCATGACATCGCTGACGATTAGGTCAGGACGTTCTTTAATTGCCATAGCGAGTGCTTCTTCGCCGTCGCCTGCTGAGACGATTTCGTAGCCTTCTGCCATTAAGCGGACGCCGTATATTTCGCGGAGGCTCTTGTCATCTTCAACTAATAGGATCTTTGCCATAATTACCTTTTATTCTACCTAAGTGTTTTTAAAATTACCATAGTGCTTGTGTCTATTGTCTTTCGGTGGGCGCTGCACGTTGTTGTTTAGCCAGTGCTTCAAGTTGACGGACACGTTCGTTTATTTGGTCTCTACTTAAGGTCTCGCCCCTTGGTACGGTCGTCGCTGGGCGTACACCTGGCGTCGTGGCAAAGGCCGGTGCTTGTGGTTGTGTGGGCTGAGGTTGCGGCTGTACTTGGATTTGCGTTTGGGGTGTTTGAACTGGTGCTTGTGGCGCGATTTGCGGTTGCGGGGTTGCTTGTGCTGGCGATTGAGGCGTGCTAATAACGGTAACAGGAATTTGCTGAACGGCTGGTGCTTGCGTTGCTGAGGGCTGAGAGCCTGCGACAACTTGCGGTACGGATGCTTCGGTAACAGCTGACGCCGCGGCGACAAAACTACTTTGTTTTGCGGCTTGGGCTATTTGAGCTGCCTGCTCACTTTTGAGCCGTTCGGCCTCCTGGTTGTCAACGCGTGGGAATTCGACAAAGAACGTACTGCCACTGCCAAAGACACTTTCTACCCAGAGACGACCTTGCATAGCCTCGACGAGGCGCCGTGATAGGTATAGTCCCAACCCTGTTCCACCGATGGATTGTCGGTCGATGTTGCTGACGCGATAAAACTTTTGGAATAAATGCGGAATGTCTTCGGGTGGAATGCCAAGGCCGGTGTCTTTAATACTAATGACCACGGTATCTTCGGTGCCGGTGACGTCGACGGTTACCTGGCCCTGCGGTGTGTACTTAACGGCATTTTCGATGAGATTGTCGAGCACTTCGCGAACATGATCGTTATCGAGATTAACGTAGTACACCGGCATGATTTTTCGTTGCGCCTGTGACGTTGTTGGAACAAATGTGAGCTCAAGGTTTTTATCGATGGCTTTTTGCTGGAGCCCTTGTACGATTGTTTCTGTAAAGGGAACGATATTAACAACGCGTGGCATGTTTTGCATGCGACCGTCTTCGGACTTTGAAACGTCGAGGAGGTCCTGGAAGAGTCGACCAAGGTGCTCGGCTGATTCGTGGGCTTTCATGATGTAATCGCGTGCTTTTGCGTCGACTGTGGCCGTTGCCGGGTTAAGTGCGAGACCAAGATACCCTTCAATAGAAGCAACTGGTGTGCGCATTTCGTGGCTTGCGGTGCTAATAAATTCGGCTTGCTCGCGCTCTTCGGCACGCTCGTTGGTGACGTCGCGGAAGACGGCAATAGCACCGGCCCCCCTGTCACCGATAGGTGAAACGACGAGTGAGATGTTGATCTTCTTGCCGGAGTTTGTTGTTGCCGTAATTTTACCACCACGGGTTTGTTGATTTGTATTGAGGACTTGTTCGATTGGGTCGTTTTGGGCGCTCAATTCTTGGTTGTTATTGTCACTTAACTTCAGGATAGATTTGTAACTTAACATAAGCGAATCTTGCTTACCCCAGCCAAGAATTTCTTGAGCAGCCGGGTTAATGAGTTGTACGACACCTTTGCCGTCTACTGCGATGACGCCATCACCAATCGCGTTAATAATAATTTCAGATTTAGCGGCTACTTCAGAGAGTTGCGTCGCGAGACTTTTGACATTTTTAGTTGATGCCGTTTCTTCTGTACCGCGCGGACTACGCCACGCGAGCAACCCAATTCCAAGAGGGATCATAGTACTGATGGTCGCACTAATAAGTGTCTGCAACGATAGCGGTCCGTTAAGATACTCAAGTGCGACAAAGCTACCGATGGCTATTAATACCGGTAGCCAGCCGTACGCGCCAAAGATAGGGGCAATAAAGACAAGGAGCGCCCACGGCGCAATGTAAAGAGAGGTCGTATCGCCACTCTTCTGGATAAGCAGCGCCGTGATAATAGCCAGTACGACGTAGACTAATAGCGCTGGCAAAAACGAAGAAACCTTTTTGGCTAGGAGGAATAAGACGACAGCACTTATTGCGACAAAGGCTGACCCATAGAGTGTCAGCGCATCAATACGTGCGCTGTCGGGCGTTGGTGTGGCGCTGTACTGTTGTAGGAAGTATGCCGAGATATACCCAACGGATAGTACGAAGAGCGCTACGTACAAACGACGATACCAGATATGTGACAGTCGAAGTGGTGTCATGAATTTTTTGTCTGCCTACCCTTTTATTCTTATGCTTAAGTATGACGGATGCACCGGTATTGTACAACCGTGTTTTTGGGTGCTAGAGGACCTGTGTAGCTACGATGAATATAGTGATGATTGCCCCTGCTAGATAATTGAGCCACAGGAAGCGCTTCCAGGCAGTATTCGTAGCCGCAGACGTCTCGTCTGTAGTGTGAAGGTACGGGATACAGTTGGCGACGTAGAGTGCGCCGGCAATGACGATCGGCCAGTATTCGCTCCCCTGCACTGCGGCGAGTGCTACAGCCAGCGCATACAAGATAACGGTCAAGCGAATTGTCGTGCGCGCTCCTAGTGCCGTTGCAACAGAATGAAGGCCACCCTTGCGGTCCGGCAGAATATCTTGAATTGCCCCGAGCGCGTGTGACGCCATGCCCCATAAGAAGAATGCACCTACCCATGGCCACGCAGCAGTCGGAAATCCAGTCAGAGCGAGCGCAAAGATCAATGGTCCAACAAAGTGGAAGCTACTGGTGATTGAGTCGAGAATCGGTACTTCTTTAAAGCGAAGGCCTTTAAGTGAGTATGCGATCGCTGCAAAGACAACAAGTGCGAGTACTGCTCGTGCCGGCCAATCGCTGACAATCAGGAGATAGAGTAAAAATGGAGCATTCGTGAGCACGACTGCGCGTAGGATCGTTGGGTGGAAAGCACGCGACTCTCGCATCCCTTCGATGCCGCCTTTTCGTGGGTTGAGAATGTCTGATTCGTAATCGTAGACATCGTTAACGCCGTACATTAACAGGTTAAAGGGTCCGATAAAGTAAAGGGTCCCAACAACCAGTGTTACGAGATCGAGACCAGTTGGTACGCCACCGATAGAGATGATGTAGCCGACCAGAAAAGGATAGCTGGTGTTTGGCCATGAAATGGGGCGTGATATCCAAAATAGTTTTACGAGGCGTGAAAAATGACTCATGCCTTTGCCTTCCGAGACTCTGTTTCGCCAAACTGTTTCCATAAAACAGGAACGATGATGACGGCGAGTATGGCGTAGAAAAAGTCTTCAACCGGTGCGTATCCAACGAATAAACCAAGTAGCTTCGAGGTGTCATAGCCGACAATCCCCGCCCAGATAATGAGATTATCAAAAATGAGTGTGAGGACTAAAAGCGCAGCAAGGGTGATCCACCAAGCGCGTGATGGTCGCTTGTAGGTTTTGACCACCATAAAGACGACACAAATCATGAAAACTATATTAAGGATTAAATACGTGAACGCCATGATGATACTCCTGTATAAATAACGAGTGCGCAGTAACTAAGAAGGAACAAGAAAAATAATTCCTCAATCGGAAACTCCGGGGCGATGGTAAACGGCAGTGCGTACTGGCTTGCGCCGTGATAAAAGATACCAAGGAAGATACCAAAAAAGTCCCACAGAATAAACACCAGCATGCTGAGTGTAATTGTAAGGGCTGCTCGCTTTGGCGCATGCCAGAATGCAAGCTTATAGCGCCAGTCAATAACCGCCATGCCAGCGATGCCGATACAAAGACCAGCTAGGTACAACCATTCCATTGTTACTTCACTACCTTTCGTATACGATCGCGGACGAGTTCGGCGCTAATAAGACACATCGGCACACCAATACCAGGAACGGTGCTTGCACCTACGTAAAACAGGTTGTCGATTTTCTTACTTTTGTTTGGTGTACGGAAGAAGGCACTTTGGAAAAGCTTGTGCGATGGCCCCAGCATTGTTGACTGCCACGCATTATATTTCTCGCTAAATTGCGTTGGTCCAAATAGCGTTCGACTTCGAGTGCGGCTTTTGAGGTCAATGCCGGTCTTTTGCTTTACTTGTTCTAGATATTCATCTGCGAGCGTTTCTTGCTCGTCGGCTGATAGTGTTATGCCCGCAGGCAGTGGAACGAGAACAAAAATATTTTCAAAGCCTTCAGGCGCCGTTGTGTCGGTGCCGCTTGTTTTCGAAATATAGATCGAAGCAGGGCGCGGGATGATCTTTTGTTTAAAAATAGCGTCAAAATTGGCTCGCCAGTCGTCGGTAAAAAGAAGTGTGTGGTGCTCGAACTCTGGTACTTTTCCCTCAACGCCAAGGAACATGAGCAGTGCACTTGGGCTGGCCTCTCGCTTGTCCCAGTAGCGTTCGGGGTAACTTTGCGCGCTCGGTTCAAGCAGTTGCGTTTCGGTAAAGTGGAGGTCCGCATTAGAAATGACGATATCGGCTGCAACGACTTTGCCGCCCTGTAGTTCGATGCCGGTTGTTTTTGAGCCGTTTGTAATGATACGAGTCGTTGCTGCGTGCGTATGATACTTCACGCCGTAACCCTCCCCTATCTTGACCAGTGATTCGACGACAGCGTACATAGTGCCGCGTGGATAATAAACGCCCTCGTTAAAGTCCAGTGCGCTCATAAGGCTATAGAGTGCTGGTGCATCGTAGGGTGAGCTACCGAGGAATACGGTAGCGTATTCAAGGATTTGCTGCAGTTGAGGATTTTTAAAATACCGACTAACATATGAATGAATTGGCATTTGTGTAAGTCGCAGCATTGTCAGGCTATTTGCGAGGACTTCTTTTTTGAAAAACATCGCTGGTGTTTCGAAGTTACTGTAAAGGAAGTACTTGAGTGCAAGTTCGTAGGTTTTAGTACTCTTTTTTACGTACGCTCGTAGCGAGTCGCCGGCGTCTTTTTCCAAACCTTCAAAGGTTGCCGCATCTTTGTCGATGTTGCCGGTGAGCGTGAGTTCTTCGCCACCTGAATAGACTTTGTAGGTGGGCGATAATTTAATGAGATCGAGTTCTTTTGCCGGGCTCGTGTTAAGTAGCGAGTAATAGCGCTCAAACACGCCGGGCATTAGATACCATGATGGGCCGGTGTCAAACGTAAAACCATCTTTTTTAAATTGCCCGGTCCGTCCACCGAGTTGATCGTTCTTTTCGTAGATGTGCACTTCGTGGCCATCCTGAGCGAGTAGATTTGCTGTTGCTAAGCCGCCAATGCCCGCACCGATGATTACTATTTTTGCCATGTAATTCCCCTTTTCGATTGTAGTAATAGTGCAGCTTTTTTTGTGTCTGATACGCGAATGCGACGTGCTTTGATTTCGTCCACTGATGCAGCGTCGAGCTTTTTAAGTAGCTCGCCGTAGTACAGGTAGCTTAAGCCAACGGCTTGCTGGGCGTCACGCGGTAACTGCGCAAGCGCCTGTTTGGCGTTGAGAAAATCGGCGCGAATGTCGGCAATAATGGCGTCTTTCGTAGGCTTATCGAACGTGTCGTAGTCAACACCTGGAAAATAGACGCGCCCTCGTTCATCGTAGTCGCTGGCAATATCTCGTAAAAAGTTAACTTTCTGGTAAGCTGCTCCGAGGGAGCTAGCGCCCGGCTCGAGTTGCGTGTACATAGCACTGTCGCCACCGGTAAATACCTTTAGGCACATCAACCCGATGACTTCTGCCGAGCCATAAATGTACGTTTCGTATAGCTCACTTGTGTAGCGCTGGGGTGTGAGGTCCAGGCGCATGCTTTCGAAAAACGGTGCGATAAGCGTTTCTGTAATGTCGTATTGTGTTGCGGTGATGGCGAATGCATGAACGAGTGGATTGGTGCTATAGCCGGTTTTAAGCGCGCGGTAGGTTTCGTTTTCAAGTTCGTTAAGAATTGTTTCTTGATCATCGCCGGTATACGTATCAACCACTTCATCAGCAACGCGGACTAAGCCGTAAATTGCGAAAATATGCGGCTGCGTTTCTTTCGAAAATAATTTAGTACTTTTACCAAACGATGTCGAGTATTGCAAGGTTAAGTGCCGGCTGAGTTCGTAGCTAGTCTTTGTGTATAGGTCCATATATCTAGCCTTCCCGCTCGAGACACTGGTTGATAAGGTCGCGGAATCGTGCCTTTGATTCTTCTGAAATAGCGAGCCGGGTGACAATGTCATTTGATTTGTCGTGGAGCCTGTCGATGTGCGCGTTAATTGCTGCTTTGGCGCCAGACGTGACAAGAAGGCCGCGAACTTCTTCGATTTCTTCATCGGTGCTGTCGATGCGGTGAAATAGCTGGTAAAAGCGATCCTTCTGTGCCTGAGTGGCGAGCGTGTCGAATTGCTCAATGATGAAGGTGCGCTTGCCTTCTGTGATGTCGGTTGACGTGCTTTTTCCGGTGTCTACCTGAGCGCCAAATACGCCGAGGAAGTCATCGCGAAGTTGGTAGCCAACGCCAACGCTTTCGGACAGTTCACTCAAAAGCGCAAGCTCGCTTGCAGGCGCACCGGCAAGCGTCGCACCCATCGCAAGTGGGCTGACGAATGAGTAGCTGGCGGTTTTATGCAGGGCAATTCGTTCGGCCTTGATAGAACCGGCTGGAAGGATAGCTGCTTCGCTATCGAGTAATTCTCCACCGATCACTTCAAAGATACCTGTTGAAAGAATATCAGCAGCTTTTTGGATAAGTTCTGGGGGACGGTTAGCGCTGCGTAGGAGTCGATGCGCGTCTGAAAGGAGGATGTCTCCAGCTAGTAGCGCGGCGCTAAGCGATAAATGTTCTTGTTCTGCGACGTCTGCCGTGTGTTGACTATATATGTCAGCATATTGCCCAGCGATATTTTTAACGCCGTACCGGATGGTGTCTCGGTCGATAATGTCGTCGTGAATGAGCATGGCTGAGTGAAGCAATTCTTGGGCGACAGCTGCCGGAAGAATGTCACTTGTTTCTGCATTTGGTGCGTAGACTTCATAGGCCATGATGGTCATGTATGGGCGGAAGCGTTTGCCGCCGGCAAGCAGGAGTTTTTCGATTGTTTGCCAAAATGTCGCGTACTGCTCACCTATTTTTGCTGCTTGGAGCGAACGCTCGTAGCAGTAGCTGCTGATGTGCGTGTCAACGAGGGCTTTAACAGAGGTCTGGGTATGAAGAGAAACTGACGGGTGCATAAGAGATACTATAGCATAAAAACGCACCCGTTGAGGGTGCGATACGTGTCATGAAGT
>Ga0247808_10001066_pt1 | contig 13163 bp, 10 predicted proteins | sample UWRJL089202R1_FD_179914 | JGI IMG/M metagenome (GOLD analysis project Ga0247808, IMG submission 179914) | Plant litter microbial communities from Arlington Agricultural Research Station in Wisconsin, United States - UWRJ-L089-202R-1 | ecosystem: Environmental > Terrestrial > Plant litter >... | reverse complement strand
GATCCTGTTGAATAAAGCGTTGGAACTACAAAGTACCTTGTTCAGAGGAGTTGAACATTTGATCACCAATAATTAAAACAAATAGTTATTTTTGAAGTCATGAATTATAAAAGGATCCTACTCAAACTAAGCGGCGAATCGCTGATGGGAGAGAAACAGTACGGTATTGACAACGAACGCGTTAGGCAGTATGCAGAAGAAATTAAAGCCGTTCACGACGAGGGTCTGGAAATTGCGATCGTAATTGGTGGTGGCAACATATTCAGGGGCTTAAGTGCCGAAAAGTCTGGTATGGACCGTGCACAGGCCGATTATATGGGGATGCTGGCCACTGTAATCAACAGTATGGCACTACAGGACGCCCTGGAAAAAGTAGGATTAAAAACACGGTTGCTGACTGCCATTAAGATGGAACAGATCTGTGAACCATTTATTCGCAGACGTGCTGTACGCCATTTGGAGAAAGGACGTGTTGTTATTTTTGGTGCAGGAACAGGTAATCCATATTTTACTACCGACTCTGCAGCGGCACTACGCGCCATTGAAATCAAAGCGGATGTAGTACTGAAAGGTACCCGTGTTGATGGCATATATACCGCCGATCCTGAAAAGGACCTGACGGCAACAAAGTACAATGAAATTTCTTTCAAAGAAGTATATTCGAAGAGCCTGAACGTGATGGACATGACGGCTTTTACGCTTTGTGAAGAAAATGAATTGCCTATTATCGTTTTTGACATGAATAAAACCGGAAACCTGATGAAGATAGCCAAAGGCGAAGCGATAGGCACACTGGTTAAAGTATAACACATAAATTGCTGAAGAAACATATATCATATGAATGACCTCATAAAGAAACAATTACAAGATGCGCAGGCAAATATGGATAAAGCAATTATCCATTGCGAATCTGAACTGACAAAGATCCGCGCGGGTAAAGCTACAGTTGGTATGCTTGACGGGATTATGGTGGATTATTATGGCAGCCCTACAGGCTTAAGCCAGGTAGCCAGCATCAATACACCTGATGCACGTACTTTGATCATCCAGCCCTGGGAGAAAAACCTGCTGGTTCCGATTGAACGCGCAATTATGGAAGCGAACATCGGTATCAATCCACAGAATGATGGTGTGGTAATTCGCCTGGTTGTTCCGCCATTGACTGAAGAGCGCAGAAGAGACCTGGTGAAAAAAGTAAAGGAAGAAGCTGAAAGAGGACGTATCACTGTCCGTAACATCAGAAAAGACGCCAATGAAAAAATTAAAAAGCTGAAAGCTGAGGCCGTTTCTGACGACGAGATCAAGGTAGGTGAAGGTGAAGTTCAAAAGATTACCGATGCGTACATTGTTAAAGTTGACAAACATGCGGAAGCAAAAGAAAAAGATATCATGACTGTATAAGCGATTATAATATGGTTGTAATTAAAAGGGAATATAGCTTATGCTGTATTCCCTTTCTTTATTTTTGCAGGCCAAACTTCTAGAATATCAATGAACTTACTGTTAGAATACCTCAAAAGACACCAATGGGTTGTAATACTTGCCCTGGTACTTGCCGCTATAAATATTGGTTTTTCACTGCTGGATCCGTATATCACGGGACGTATTGTTGATCATTTTATCGAAAAGAAAGACGTCCTGACCAGACATGAATTTGTCTATGGTGTTCTAGGCCTTGTTGGTTTGGGTGTCGGCGCTGCTATGGTGTCCAGAATCGCCAAGAATTTTCAGGATTACTTTACCAGCATCATCGTACAGAAAGTTGGTGCAAGGATGTATGCTGACGGATTGAAGCATTCCCTTGAACTCCCTTATCAGGTTTTTGAAGACCAACGCAGCGGCGAAACTTTGGGTATCCTGCAAAAAGTTCGTCTGGATAGTGAGAAATTTATCACCGCCTTTATCAGTATTTTGTTCGTCAGTCTGATCGGAATGGTTTTCGTGATCGTCTACTCTGCTGCTGTAAGTTACAAAGTTACCTTAATCTACTTTTCCGCTATTCCTGTGATCAGCTTTGTGAGCTGGTTTCTGAGCAGAAAGATCAAGACCATTCAAAAAACCATTGTTGCTGAAACTACTGCATTGGCTGGTTCAACTACAGAATCTCTCCGCAATATAGAATTGGTTAAGAGTCTTGGACTGGCCAGTCAGGAAATAGAGCGCCTGAATAAAACCACGTACAAAATCCTCGGACTGGAATTAAAGAAAGTGAAGTTTGTACGGAGCATGAGCTTTGTGCAGGGTACAACGGTAAACCTGGTACGCAGTATCATGGTTGTAGTGTTGCTGATCCTGATATTTGAAGATACAATTTCTGCGGGTCAGTATTTCTCCTTCCTGTTTTATTCATTCTTCCTTTTTGGTCCGTTACAGGAACTGGGCAATGTGATCCTGGCCTGGCGGGAAGCGGAAGTATCGCTGGGTAATTTCAAGCGGATACTGAGTACACCAATTGATATTAAGCCTGCCAATCCAGTCCGTTTGAATAAAGTGAGCCGGCTTGCTTTTGATGGTGTAGCTTTTAAACATTTAACAGGACGTACCAATGCGCTGAGCAATATTTCATTCAGTACCCACAACGGAGAAACCATCGCATTTGTTGGTCCTTCAGGCTCTGGTAAGACTACCCTTGTTAAGCTATTGGTTGGCTTGTATAAGCCTATGGAGGGACAAATTCTATATAACGATACGTCCAGCGACAATATTGACCTGGATGAACTTCGCGAGAAAATTGGATTTGTGACTCAGGATACCCAGCTGTTTTCTGGTACCATTCGTGAGAACCTGCAATTTGTACGACCTGGTGCGAGTGATGAAGAATGTATGCGTGTATTGGAGCAGGCAGCTTGTCAGAACTTGCTGTCCAGAGCTGAGCATGGCCTTGATTCTGTAATTGGAGAAGGGGGTGTTAAAGTTTCAGGTGGAGAAAAACAACGCTTATCTATTGCCCGTGCCTTGTTGCGCAGACCGGATATCCTTGTATTTGATGAAGCTACCAGTGCACTGGATTCCCTGACGGAAGAAGAGATTACGGCAACAATCAGGGACATTTCTGAGCAGACGAGTCACATGACGATCCTGATCGCCCACAGGCTGTCGACGATCCGTCATGCCGACAGGATCTATGTTTTAGAAAAAGGTAACATTATTGAACAGGGTAAACATACCGAGCTCCTGGCAGAAAAAGGATTATACTACGCCATGTGGCGTCAGCAGGTAGGTGAACGGGTAGAATATTAATCTACCTGTTCGTTAATTTCCTGCAAGCTTAGCCTGGTCATTGACCGGGTTTTAATATAGGTAATACCGGCAACGAGGATCGTCATGCTTCCTCCAAAAACTACGGCGGGTACAGTGCGCATCAGTTTTGCGGTGAGTCCGGATTCAAAGGCACCGATTTCGTTTGACGAACCAATGAACATGCTGTTCACTGCTGATACCCTGCCGCGCATTTGATCGGGCGTAAGCAATTGCATAATGGTAGAGCGTATGATTACGCTGACGCTATCAAAAGCTCCTTCCATGAACAGGAAAATTAAGGTCACATAGAAGTTTTTAGAAAGTCCGTAGCAAATAATGCTCGTACCGAATCCCGTTACGGCAATTAGCAGGTTGCGCCATGGCTTATCCATAGGTGAGAAACGTGTCATCGCCAGCATGGTGATCACCGCTCCGCCGGAGGCAGCAGCACGCATAAATCCTAAGCCTTCAGAGCCTACTTTAAGGATGTCATTGGCAAAAACCGGTAATAGTGCTACCGCTCCGCCAAAAAACACCGAAAAGAGATCCAGACTCATCGCGCCAAGCATCATCTTATTTTTGAAGACAAAACTGACGCCTTCTGTGAGCGCTTTGACAATGCTTTCTTTAGGTACATAAGTTGGCGGATGTGGCTTGAAGAAAAAGATACAGACTAAAGCTATGGCGATGAAAATAATGATAATGATATAGGTAACCGTGATGCCGTAGAAGCCATAGATTAACCCTCCTGCCGCAGGCCCCAGGATGGATGCTGCCTGCCAGCTGGAGCTGTTCCAGGTACTCGAGTTGGGGTAAAGTGATTTGGGAATGATTTCTGCCATTAAAGAGAAGGTGGCCGGACCGAAAAATCCGCGTGCAAGTCCGACACCAAAAATTGTCACGTACATGATCGGTACTATGTAGCTTACTGGAATATAGGTATGCATCTGTGGACTCGTGACTGCCAACATGATTAGTGAACAGATAAACACGCCCATGAAAATCTTAAGGAGCAACATACGCTTTTCAGATTTGTCTGCAATGTAACCACCGTATAACGCAACCGTAATAGCCGGGATGGCTTCGCAAAGGCCAACAAAGCCCAACGCAAGTGGATCTTTCGTCAGGTGATAAATGTGGAAGCCGATTATTACAGCCTGCATCTGGTAAGCAAAAGTAAAGAAGAAGCGCATACCCAGATAGGAGCGGAATTCTTTAAAACGTAAGGCGGCGTAGGGATCTTTTTTTTCTATAAAAATGGGCTCTTCCAAGGCTGTAAATTTTCAACAAATGTAAATGATGAAAGTTCAGGAAATATCATTTGTTTCTAAAAAAAGCCGGTTAACGAATTCTGTCGTAAAAAGCGAGGTAAGCTTCTTCCATGTCCGGAGCCTGGTTTATGGCTGCCGATGCGGCGATGCCGAAAACTCCAGTTGCCATCAAATCTTCAATATCTGAGAGCTGCACGCCTCCGACAGCTAATACAGGTAACCTAACTTCTTGAACTCGAAGTGTTTGCATGGCGTCCGCATATCCTGAAACGCCAAGTAATTCAGCGTTGTTCGGCTTTGTTGTCGTTACGCTGAAGGGACCAAAGCCCGCATAATCAGCGCCTTCAGCGGCAAGCCGCAGCAGACCTTTCAGCGTATTGGAAGATCCACCTATGGTAACAGCTTCGCCAAGCTCTTCACGGAGCCTGATGAAGTCTGCATCCATATCTTCGATATGGAAACCCTGTATATCTGCTTTGCCGTTTAGGTGGACGTGATCTGTGACAATCAAAGTGGCACCCCAGTCATCACAGATCTCAGCAATCTGATTGATATCCTCCAGCAAAGCGGCATCATCTTTTGTCAGGCAACGGTACTGGATCCATTTGGCTCCTGCGCCGCAAGCAATTGTTGCTTGCTCTACATGCGTCAAGGCAGGGATATCGTGCGTAATGAACTGAAACTTTTCGATGAATTTTTTCATAGGAGTTTGGCTTAGAACTTCAAATTTAAGGATAATAAGAAGTTTGTTCCCGCCTGCGGGAAATAAAAATTGGAATAGGATGCTGCGCCCGAGTAAATACCGCCATAGGTGTAACCGTTACTTTCGTATTTTTTATCGAATAGGTTGTTGACAAGCAAGCCCAGGTTGATGTTTTTAATGCCGAAGGCAGTAAAGTCATAGCCGGCACGGAAATTACTTAGGAAATAGCCCTTCAGCTTCCTGTCCTCGCTTTGTGTGTTATCCAAATACTGTTTGCTGATATATTTATTTTGTAGTGCTATTGCGAATCCAGAGACAGGTTTATAAACTAATTCTCCAAAAAGCACTGCCGCAGGCGAAAAGGAAATATTCGGCGACTTATACCCGGTTGTAACAGTATTGATGACATTGTAATCATCATCATATGCATATAGATAATCTACATAGTTTTTAATTTTGTTCCTGCTCAGTGCAGCATTTGCATTGATGGCGAATTGCCTGTTCAGCGTATAGGATGCATCCAGTTCAATACCAACTCTGTAACTTTGATCCACATTCTGACGGAGGGGCTCACCTACATCACTCAGCTTGCCGGTTAGTACCAACTGATCCTTGTAAAACATGCCATATACATTCAAGCCTGCATTGAAGTGTTCATTTTTAACCCGGTAGCCCAGCTCGACGTTATTGAGTTGTTCGGATTTTGGCAGCTCACCTGGGGCAGCGTTAACATAGTCATCTCTGATAGGCTCTTTGTTCGCCACGCTGAATGACGCATAAATATTGCTCATGGTATTCAGGAAATACGTAGCGCCAACTTTGGGATTAAAGAAACTCAGGTTATCTTTAATGTCCAGCTGATTGAGGTTTTTTTCTGTGCCAAGCACGCTGTAATCTACCTTTCTGTATTGAAGGTCGGCAAAGAGACTTAAGTGTTCGGCGGGCGTGTAAACGATTTTACCAAAAACATTGAAATCTGTCTTTTTACCGGTATTATCGTAATAGTGGTCTCCGTAATTGCCGTTCGAAGCATATTGCGCCCAGATAATTTCTCCGTAATGCAAACCTTCATATTTATTATATGCACCGCCCAGTGTAATGTTGACTGCATTTGAAGGTTTGTAGTTAAAGTTGTAGGTAACACCATAAAAGTCATTATCCAGCCATCTTCTGCGGATGAGGTCAGTCTCATCAATGACAGTACCGCCACTGGTTACGTTCTGCAAGCCGTAGGAAGAGAAGGACTGACCTTCCTTATATTCTTCATAATAACCTCGTCCATCCGTATAGTGGAGGGCGCCATTAAATGAAAACTGATCGGAAAACTGATGTGCATATAATAGCTGGTAGTGGTTTTGCCAGTAGTTATCCGTTTGATCCTTATAGGTAAATGCATTGTAAGTCCTGTCGCCGGCAAGCAGTGTCTCTTCGGAGATTCCATTCCATGACTGGTAGGTTTTCTCTGTACCCGCAAAGACATTCAGGCGCAGCAAATCTTTTTTGCCCTGGTATGCTCCCGAAAGGAAATAAGACTTCAGGTCTGATGCACCGCGATCTACATAGCCGTCGGATTTGATTCTCGATAGGCGGCCATCGAAACTGAATTTATTATCAATTAATCCTGTACCAATTTTAACCGTGTTTTTCAGTGTATTAAAAGAACCAAAAGTATTATTCAGTTCGGCATAAGGTTCTGCTGCCGGAGTTGCAGTCTGAATGTTCAGACTCGCGCCAAAAGCTCCTGCACCGTTTGTAGAAGTTCCTACGCCGCGCTGGATCTGGATATTATCTACTGAGGACGCAAAATCAGGCATGTTTACCCAGAAGGTACCCTGACTTTCGCTGTCGTTGTAAGGGATGCCATTTAACGTGACATTTACCCGCGTGGCATCGCTGCCACGGATGCGGATGCCGGTGTAGCCTACGCCCGCGCCTGCGTCAGAAGTTACCACTACACCAGGAGTGTTGTTGAGGATGAAAGGGAGGTCCTGACCAAAATTATTCTGGCGGATGTCTTCCTTGCTCAGATTTTTATAAGTGGTTGCTGACTTCTCGTTGGCACGCGTAGCGTTAACAATTACTTCTTCAGCAAGAAATGCTGAGGGCGATAGTTGCAGGTTCAGATTGAGATCAGACTGTATCGTAATTGTTTGCTGCATGGAATTAAAGCCGATATAGCTTGCGCTGATCGTGTAAGTTCCGGCCTTTAGATTATTAAAGGTGTAGTGTCCTTCACTATCCGCTTTGGTAACATCCGAAGTGTTTTTAAGGCGAATGGTTGTTCCGGGTAATAGGGTTGTGCTTCCTTTCTGGGAAACAACACCACTGATCGAAAACTGTGCGCTTGCTATAAAAGGCAACAGCAATACAGCCATGGCTGCAATCATTAATTTTTTCAACTTAGTACTATTTGTTCGTTAAACCAGCTGTAAGCAGGGGTACCTACAGTACAGTTAAACTCCATAACTCCAATCCCTACGCCGGCATTATCCGGATCAGGTGCATACATCGCTTATTTTGTTTCAGCGTGTAATGGGTATGATCTCAGCCTTTTTTTGTGTTCGTAAACCAAACAAGGCACCCCTTTTGATGTTGCAAATGTATCAAATAAATTTAAAACGCAAGCTTTTTGGGAAAATACTACTTTTTTTCTAAAAAATGATCTACTGCGGCAAGTGCATTGGCAAAACGCTTTTCCAGCCCACTGATAACAACATAGTTCGCGTTCAAGGCTCTTAGTTCCTTATGCCAGATCTGCATAAAATGTTCTCTCATATGTGGGAAGTCACGCAGTGGGTCTTCACGCCAAGGGAGGTCAATGTCCATAAGCAGATAGAGGTCATAGGTTCTAAGGGGAAGCGCATCCAGCACAATCTGTGGCGTTGCGCCAAGCATTTCATCGCTCCATATTTTCACAGTAACAAAGGTCGTATCACAAAAAATGAAATCCTTCTCTGCCATGGCAAGTACAGCATCTTCCAACGCCACCTGCCCGTGAAACATATTGATCTCGTCCTGAAGGGTGCAGGGGGCGGTAAGCGCAGCACAATAGTAACGTGCATACTCAGCAACCCAGAGTGTCTGGTAGTGTTTGGCCAGCTGCTGGGTAATGGTCGACTTTCCGGTACTTTCCGGGCCTACGATGGCAATTTTTTTAATCATGCTGTGTCTGATAAATTCTCTTCCAGTCCAGATAACCTCTTCCAGCAATAAACACATACAGTGCGTACATGATTGCTGTGGCATAGAGATCTTTAGAAATATAAACGCCAACATAGATCAGGTCTACAAAGATCCAGATCAGCCAGTTTTGAAGCACCTTTCGCGCCAGAAATACCTGAGCAATCAGACTGCAGGCGGTACAGAAACTATCGATAAAAGGAAAAGCTGCATCTGTTTGTCTGTGCAGAAAGGTGCCCAGGGCGGCAGTAAATACGACTATGCCGAGTAGAGACAGGATGATTTCCTGTTTAGTGATCCATAGCACCGGCGCTGTAGCTGCTCCACCCGATTTGTTTTTGATCCAGAAATACCAGCCGTAGATGTTCATCAGGAAAAAGTAGAACTGCAAACCCATATCTGCGTAGAGCTTACTTTCATAAAAGATCACGATATAGATCAGCACACTCACTATGGCTATGGGCCAGCTGTAAATGTTATTTTTCGCAGCCAACCAGACGCAGAGAATGCCAGTAACCACACCGCACCACTCCAGCGGAGTGGTTTGAGTAAAAAATTGGATAAGGCTGTCTTTCACCAGCTCCATGAATAGCAACATGCTTCAAAAGTAGTTAACCTGTTGATAAATGCAATAAAAAAATCCGGCAGGAAAAATTTCCCTGCCGGATAATAAACCAAACAAACTATTTATGAAGAATACCCTCTTAATGGGAGAGGGGCGCCGGAATCTCTAAAGACTCGCAAACGTATTCTATGATAAAACGATAAATAGAATCAGATAGTATCACGTAATTCAACTGTCAGGACTAAAAGCAGTTCTTGACTTTACACTGACCTTTCCGAATTCAAACATTCAGCGTTCATGGTTGTTATCTTTTTTTATTTAAATTGAAAACGATGAAAAAGCTACACATCCACTTACTGGCCGCTGTTGGTTTGATGACAGGGCTTTCGGCATTCATATCAGCAAAAGATGGTGCTATTCAGGGTAAAGTATTGCCCGCCGAAGGTACGCAGGTTGTTATGGCTATCTCTGGCCGTGATACCGTACGTGCAGAAGTCACCACGGGGACATTTATGCTCAACAAAGTAAAACCTGGAACGTATACAGTGTGGTTTAAGGGAATCGCTCCCTATAAGGATACTTCTGTTGAAGCTGTTGCTGTAGTTGAAGGAAGTACTACCGACATCGGTGAAGTTAAATTGCTGCAGTAAGTCGAAAAAGGCAAAATATTATTGGTTAAAATTCTCTGTTGCTGCTATTTTCAGGCGACATTTTCAGGTATTGCGGTTTTTGAAAAATTCTCATCATAGTTTAGGTGAAAAGCGTAACTTTGCATCCCGACAGAACAGTTGGGATCTTCTCTTTATAGCATAGAAAATCTCGCTACCATTTAACAGCCTTATGCCTAGAGACACCTCCATACGCTCAGTATTAATTATCGGTTCGGGTCCAATCATTATTGGACAAGCATGTGAATTTGATTATTCTGGTTCACAAGCAGCTTTATCTTTAAAGGATGAAGGAATTGAAGTATCTATTATCAATTCGAATCCTGCCACTATCATGACTGATAAGGTCATAGCCGACCACATTTATCTACGTCCTTTGACTGTAGATTCTATTGAACAAATCTTAATCGAAAGAAACATTGATGCTGTTTTACCTACAATGGGTGGACAGACTGCCCTTAATCTTTGCAAAGAAGCAGAAGAAAGAGGTGTCTGGGCCAAATATAATGTGAAGGTAATCGGCGTTGACGTTGCTGCGATTGAAAAGACAGAAAACCGTGAGGCTTTCAGACAACTGATGGTGGATATAGGCGTTGGCGTAGCCAATTCCAGAATTGCCAATTCTTATCTGGAAGGTAAGGAAGCTGCTCAGGAAATCGGATATCCTCTGGTGATCAGGCCTTCGTATACCTTAGGTGGATCAGGCGGTGGGTTCGTCCACAAGAAAGAAGAATTTGATGCGGCCTTAAAACGCGGCCTTGAAGCTTCTCCAACACATGAAGTGCTGGTAGAGCAGGCAGTGTTAGGCTGGAAAGAATATGAGCTGGAGTTATTGCGTGACAGTAATGACAATGTGATCATCATCTGCTCTATTGAAAACTTTGATCCGATGGGTATCCATACCGGCGACTCTATTACGGTTGCTCCGGCGATGACTTTGTCTGACCGTTGCTACCAGGATATGCGTAACCAGGCCATTAAAATGATGCGTGCTATTGGAAACTTCGCAGGTGGATGTAATGTACAGTTTTCGGTAAATCCCGATAATGATGAGATCATCGCCATTGAAATCAATCCAAGGGTGTCGAGATCTTCTGCACTGGCAAGTAAAGCTACGGGTTATCCGATCGCAAAAATTGCCTCTAAACTGGCCATAGGATATAACCTGGATGAAATTGAAAATCAGATCACCAAAACCACTTCGGCCTATTTTGAGCCTACACTGGATTACGTGATTGTTAAAATACCAAGATGGAACTTTGATAAATTCAAAGGCGCCAACATGGAACTCGGCCTGCAGATGAAATCTGTTGGTGAGGTTATGGCCATCGGCCGTAGCTTTATCGAAGCACTTCAGAAGGCCTGTCAGAGTTTAGAGATCGGTCGTGCCGGATTAGGCGCGGACGGCAAACACAACAGAAGCATTGACGAGATCATGTATGGTCTTGAACATGCCAGCTGGAACCGTTTGTTTCTGATCAAGGATGCGATGAGCATGGGCGTACCCCTGGAATCCATTCGTAAAGTTACGCGTATCGACAAGTGGTTCCTGGCACAGATTCAGGAGCTGGTTCATCTGGAAACAGAATTGAAACGCTATTCATTGAACAATATCCCTAAAGATTTCTTCTTTACCCTGAAGCAAAAAGGATTTTCTGATATTCAGATCGCTTACCTGTTAGGTAATGTAACTGAAGATGAGGTTTACGATCGCAGAAAATCGTTGGGTATCAGAAGGGTCTATAAAATGGTAGATACTTGTGCTGCTGAATTTGCAGCACAGACTCCATATTACTACTCTACTTTTGAAGAGGAGAACGAGTCGCATCCTTCAGATAAACCTAAGGTGATCGTTCTTGGATCGGGTCCGAACAGGATTGGACAGGGTATAGAGTTCGATTACAGTTGTGTGCACGGAATTCTTGCTGCAAGGGAAAGTGGCTTCGAGTCAATCATGATTAACTGTAATCCGGAAACTGTATCGACGGATTTCAATATTGCTGATAAACTTTATTTTGAGCCAGTATTCTGGGAGCATGTTAGAGAAATCATCGAATTGGAAAATCCGATAGGCGTTATCGTACAACTCGGCGGACAGACAGCACTCAAAATGGCTGAGAAACTGCATGAGATGGGTGTTAAAATCATTGGTACTTCTTATAATGACATGGATGTTGCCGAGGATCGTGGCCGTTTCTCTGATCTATTAAAAGAACTTGAAATTCCTTATCCTAAATATGGTGTTGCAGAGAATGCTGAAGAAGCCATTGTTGTTGCCAATGAAGTAGGTTATCCGGTACTGGTAAGACCAAGTTATGTATTGGGCGGGCAAGGTATGAGCATTGTGATCAATGATGAGGATCTGGAGAAAGCTGTCGTTAAATTACTGGGTGATCTTCCCGGGAACCGTGTGCTGATCGACCATTTCCTGGATCGTGCAGAAGAAACAGAATCCGATTCTATCTGTGATGGAGAAGATGTGCATATCATCGGGTTAATGGAACATATCGAACCTGCAGGTATTCACTCCGGAGATTCAAGTGCCGTATTACCACCCTTCAGTTTGTCAGATAAGGTAATTGCAGACATGGAAGCCTATTCTGAAAAAATTGCGAGAGCCTTGAATGTAAAAGGTCTGCTGAATATACAGTTTGCTGTAAAAGATGGTAAAGTATACGTGATTGAAGCAAATCCAAGGGCATCGAGAACGGTACCTTTCATCGCCAAAGCATATGATGTACCTTATATTAATATCGCTGCTAAAATCATGTTGGGCGTAAACACACTAAAAGATTTTACGATTGTCCGTAAACTGGAAGGATATGCCATTAAAGAACCAGTATTCTCTTTTGATAAATTCCCTGAGGTAACCAAAGAACTCGGTCCTGAAATGAAATCTACTGGTGAGTCAATCCGCTTCATTAAAGACCTGGAAGATCCTTACTTCCGTAAACTGGTTAAAGATAAATCAATGTATCTGTCTAAGTAAAGAACCAAATCTATATACTAAGCCTTCCCATTACGGGAAGGCTTTTTAATTTGAAAATATCGGCACAAAAAAAATCCTCGTTAACTTACGCTAACGAGGATAATCATCCCTATTGTTACGTTAAAATCCATTGCTGGACCAGAACATCTAGACATATACAATTAACGATCCATAAAATATATAACTTAATAACTTTTGTAATCAACTGTTAATCAAACAAATAAAAATTATACAACAATCTATAAAAAAATATAGTGTCGATAAAATTCCCCGATTTGTAGAAATATTATGGATATTTTTCCACACTTAACCTACTGTTCGCTACCAGGTTAGCCGAATAAAATGGCAAATACATCCTCAATTTTGCTGATGCCTACCACTTCAATTTTATATTTGTCCATGACGAGGCCCTTCATGTTATATCTGGAGATAAATATCTTGTCGAAACCAAGCCTTTCAGATTCCATGATCCGCTGATCAATGCGGTTCACTGCGCGTATCTCACCGGATAAACCAACTTCAGCTGCAAAGCAATTTTTAGACGAGA
>Ga0247808_10001065_pt1 | contig 13189 bp, 15 predicted proteins | sample UWRJL089202R1_FD_179914 | JGI IMG/M metagenome (GOLD analysis project Ga0247808, IMG submission 179914) | Plant litter microbial communities from Arlington Agricultural Research Station in Wisconsin, United States - UWRJ-L089-202R-1 | ecosystem: Environmental > Terrestrial > Plant litter >... | reverse complement strand
TCGACCGCCGGCGGCATCAAGGTGACGACCCTCGCGATCCTGTTCCTCGCGGCCTTCGCCGAGGCCCGCGGAAGCCAGGAGATGGAGGCGTTCGACCGCCGCATCCCGTCGGACGTGTTGCGCTTGAGCGTCAGCGTGGTGTTGTGGGGAGCGACCATTGTCGCGACGTCGTGCATCATCCTTCTGCAATTGACGGATGAACCACTCGACTACGTGCTGTTCGACGTCATCTCGGCGTTCGCCACCTCGGGCCTCACCACCGGTCTGACGGCGAACGCGTCCGATCCCGCCGTTTACGTTCTGGCGGCCACCATGTTTATGGGACGCGTTGGTACAGTGACCCTAGCGGCGGCTCTCGCCGCAAGTACCCGACGCCAGCTATTCCGCAGAGCCGAAGAAAGGCCGATCGTTGGTTGACAGAATTCCTCACGACGCCCCCGTGCTCGTGATTGGGCTTGGACGCTTCGGCGCCGCGACGGCGGGGCAGCTCGACCGTCTCGACCGCGAGGTACTCGCCGTCGATGCCGACGCCAGCCTCGTGCAGAAGTGGTCGGAGCGCGTCACCCACGCCGTTCAGGCCGATGCGCGCAGCATCGACGCCCTGCGCCAGATCGGCGCCCAGGACTTCGCCATCGCGGTCGTCGCGGTCGGCTCCTCCATCGAGGCGAGTGTGCTCATCACCGCGAACCTCGTTGACCTCAAGGTTCCGCAGATTTGGGCGAAGGCTATCAGCCAGTCGCACGGCAAGATCCTCGCGCGCATTGGTGCGAACCACGTGATCTACCCGGAGGCGGAGGCCGGCGAGCGCGTCGCCCACCTGGTCTCAGGACGCATGCTCGACTTCATCGAGTTCGACGACGACTTCGCCATCGTCAAGATGTATCCGCCGAAGCCGATCCGCGGCATCCCGCTCTCGGAGTCGGTTGTGCGCCGCAAATACGGTGTGACCGTGGTGGGAGTGAAGGCTCCCGGCAAGGACTTCACCTACGCCGAGTCCAACACCGTCATCTCCAACCACGACCTCATCATCGTCAGCGGCAACTCCGCCGACATCGAGAAGTTCGCGACACTGCAGGCTTAGTTGCGCGTTGGGGAGCTAGTTGCTCTCCTGGGTCCCGGTTCCCGGACCCATTCCCGTTCCCGAGTCCGTTCCCGAGCCGCCGGGACCGAATCCGCCGCCGGGACCACCCTGCATTTGCCCCTGAGACGCCTGTCCGCCGGTGCCGAGGTGCGTGCCGAGCAGCACACCGCTGCCAAAAATGCCGGCGAGCACAATCAGGCTCGCGAGCGACAGTGTTGCAATGGTGAGTCGGCGCCGCACTTTGCCCGTGCTTGCTTGGGGCAGCGCTGGTGCTGGGTTCGTGGGGGCCGCCGGGGCCGCTGCCGCGGGTGGTGGGGTGGATGACGCGGGCGCCTGCTCCGCGGTGGCCGTCGAGCCAGCACTGGCATACCCCTCCCGCGCCGTCACGAGCGCCGATTCCGGGTAGGCGAGCGTTGCGGCCGGGGATACAGCCACCACCTCGGATCCCGGAGTGGTGTCAGCCTCGGGCGTGGTGCTGTCGTGTGTGCCGTTGTTGTCGGCCATGGGAAGTCCTCTCGTGGCGGAACGGTTCTCCGCCCCACCCCAAGAGTCCCTTCGTTGCCTATGGGATTTGTATGAGCTGACGGCGCAATAACTGAGTATCCGCTGGACCGCGGCCTCGCGTCATCCGGCAGCGAGCTCCGTGGCGCGAGCCAGAGCCGCAGCCGTCGCGCGGTCGAAGAGACCCTTGAGATCCCCCGATTCGAGGACGGCGATCGCCTGCTCGGTCGTGCCCTTGGGGCTGGTCACACGACGGCGCAGCTCACTCGGCGCAACCCCGTCGCTCGCCGCGAGCAGCTCGCTGGCGCCACGGAAGGTTCCGTTAACCATAACGGCCGCCTCATCGGGGGTGAAGCCGAGGTCAATGGCGGTGCGCGTGAGCTCTTCCATCAGGTAAAAAACGTAGGCCGGGCCTGACCCGCTGATGGTGCTGAGCGCGTCGATCTTCGACTCCGGAACCTCGAGAACCGATCCGACCGTCTCGAACAACGACCGCACAAGAGCCATCTGGTCGGCGCTGATGCGCGATCCTGCGGCGAGTCCGGTGACCGCGAGGCCGACCACGGCGGGGGTGTTGGGCATCGCCCGAGCGACCGCACCCGGAACCAGGGCCTCCATCGTTGTGAGCGTCACACCGGCGGCGACGCTGATGACCACGGCATCCGGGTCCAAATCGTCGGCGATCGACGCGAGAAGGTCGGGCACCATGTGCGGCTTGACCCCGATAAGCACGAGGCGCGCTCCGGCAATGGCGCGGCGGTTGGCGTCGGGGGTGTCTTCCAGCGCGTAGGACGTCACGGAGTCGGAGGCGAGCGCCAACGCCTTCGCAGGTGTGCGGTTGGTGACCCGGATGCCGCCCTCCACCGCGACGTTCGGGGAGAGCAGACCGCTGAGAATTGCGCCTCCCATCGAACCAGTACCGAGGATTGCAATTGAGGGAAGGTTGACCATAAGCACATCCTAGGATTAGGGACATGAGCACAGCGGGCGGTAACCGGGCAATCATCGCGGCACTATTGGCAAACCTGGCAATCGCGGTGACAAAATTCCTGGCCTGGGTGTTCTCGGGATCCAGCTCGATGCTCGCAGAGAGTGTTCACTCCCTCGCCGACACCGGAAACCAGGGACTTTTGTTGCTCGGCGGACGGAAGGCCAAAAAGCGAGCAGACGAACAGCATCCCTTCGGATACGGCCGCGAACGCTACGTCTACGCGTTCGTCGTGTCGATCATTCTGTTCTCCGTTGGTGGCGTCTTCTCGATCTACGAGGGCATTGAAAAACTCGCCGAACCGCACCCGCTGGAAAACTGGTGGCTGCCCCTTCTTGTGCTGGTCATCGCGATGTGTGCGGAGGGTTTCTCGCTGCGCACGGCAATCAAAGAGTCGAACCATGTGCGCGGAAAGCAGTCGTGGGTTGAGTTCATCCGCCGCTCGAAGGCTCCCGAGCTTCCCGTGGTTCTTCTCGAAGACTTTGCGGCCCTCATCGGACTGGTTCTCGCCTTCTTTGGTGTTGGGCTCACCGTGCTCACGGGTAACGGCACCTGGGACGCCATTGGCACCCTCGGCATTGGTGTGCTGCTGATCCTCGTGGCCATTGTGCTCGGCATCGAGACCAAGAGCCTCCTTGTGGGCGAGGGTGCGAGCGCCGAAGACCTCACGAAGATCCGCAGCGTTATCACCAACCACCCCGACGTTGAAGCACTCATCCACATCAAGACTCTCTACGTGGGTCCCGAGGAACTGCTCGTTGGTGCGAAGGTCGCCTTCGCGGCGACAAATCGATTGACGGATGTTGCCGCGTCGATCAACTCGGTGGAATCAGACATCAGGGAGGCCGTGCCGATCGCCCGCATCATCTACATCGAACCCGACGTCTATGTACATCCCGGCGAGGGCAACCCGTCGACGGATGCGATCGTTATCCGTTCAGCGGACTAAATCGCCCGCGCACCTGTGGCGCACGATGCGGCGAGGCTCTACCGCCGAGCCTGGAAGAAGTCGAGCAACAGCGCCGAGCATGCCTCCGCCTGGATTCCGGCGACAACTTCAACCTGGTGGTTGAGGCGACGGTCGCGGAGCACGTCGTAGACGCTCCCGACCGCTCCGGCCTTCTCGTCCCACGCGCCGAACACCACGCGGGGAATTCGGGCCGCAAGGATCGCTCCGGCGCACATCACACACGGTTCGAGGGTCACGACCAGTGTGGCGTCCGTCAGGTGCCAGTCCCCTGTCGCGGCCGCGGCATCGCGAATGGCCACAACCTCGGCGTGCGCCGTGGGGTCTTGGTGCAGTTCCCGCTCGTTGCGCCCGCGCCCGATGACGGTGCCGTCGGCGGCAATCACCAGCGCTGCCACTGGAACGTCCCCCGTGCCGAGAGCGAGATGCGCGTCAGCAATCGCCTCGAGCATCCAATTGTCGTATCGACTCACGTGCACCCTCCGATAGATTGAGCCTATGCGAGTCCACGTAGCCGACCACCCTCTCATCACGCACAAGCTCACGGTGCTCCGCGACAAAAAGACACCGTCGCCGACGTTCCGTGCCCTCGCCGAGGAGCTGATGACGCTCCTCGCGTACGAAGCGACGCGCAACGTCCGCGTGGAGACCGTTCACGTTGAAACCCCCGTGGGCCCCGCACAGGGCCTCGCGATCAGCTCACCGCGCCCGCTGGTTGTCCCGATCCTCCGCGCCGGCCTCGGAATGCTGGAGGGAATGGTCAAACTCGTTCCCACCGCCGAGGTTGGTTTCCTCGGAATGGTTCGCGACGAAGAGACGCTCGAGCCGACCACGTACGCCGAGCGTCTGCCCGACGACCTGTCGAACCGCCAGTGCTTTGTTCTTGACCCCATGCTCGCCACGGGCGGGTCACTCATTGCGGCCATTGACTTCCTTCTCGCACGCGGAGCAGTAGACGTCACGGCCGTCTGCCTCATTGCCTCACCCGAGGGCCTCGCCGCTGTCGAGAAGGCAATGGATGGCCGCGACGTCACCATCGTCCTCGGCGCCGTCGACGAAAAACTCAACGAGCAGGGCTTTATCGTTCCCGGACTCGGTGACGCCGGCGACCGCCTGTACGGACTCGTTTAACCGCTCGATTTCCCGGGCCCGCCCCGCGCAGCTACCTCGGCTGCGCGTGGCGGGCCTGAACTTTTTAACCTCCGTATTGTCGACGAAGACTTGACACATTGCGGTTTCTTACTCAATAGTTACCTTTATGACCGTTCACGCGCACGCCCTGACCTCCCTCGAGGCCCCTGGGACTGCCGGCATGATGATGCCGACGCGTATGGTCATGTGTTGCCGAATGTGTGCCTAACTGGCCCCTGTGACTTCACCAGTCACCTGCCGAGTCTGACGCCCTCTCCCCTCCCGCTTCTCTAGAAGCCCGGAGACTCCGCATCTGCGGACGAGAAGTCCGACTCCCGAAGAATCCCGCATCGCCGGGTTCTTCCCCCACACGTCGCATCATCTTCTCCAGAAGGATCTTTTCCTCGACTCCGAGGCCCTTCGCTTTCCCTTCAAGGAACCCAAAAATGTCTATCGCAACCCTCGACCGTCCCATCACCTCCACTCGCGCCTTCGCTCCCCGCCCCTCCGAGCAGCGTTCGATCAGCCCCGTCAGCTCCGCTCCGGCCCCCCGCACCATCACCCCGGTTGCCGCACCGCAGCCGGACGAGACACCCCGTCTCCGCGCTGTTCCCGCCGGTACCGAAGCCCGTGGATTTGTCCTTTACGTCGGTATCGACGAGCTCAAGGCAGCCAACGCTGGCACCGATCTCGGTCACATCGTTGAGCAGCTCAAGCAGCTCGCCGCCTCCCTCGTTCCCTCCGCGGAGACCTACGCCGCTGTCGCCCTTGCACCCCGCGGTGCTGGCGGACGTGACGTCGACGTTGTTCGCCTCGCCCTGCAGGACCCGGCCGCGCTCGCCAAGCACCGCAACACCGAAGAGACCACGCAGACCGAGAAGCCGGGCGTGATCGTCGACATCTCCCGCAAGCGTGTAGTGCTCGACGGCGAGGCCGCCCCGCTCACCTACAAGGAATTCGAACTTCTCCAGTACCTCGTCCTGCGCGAGGGCCGCACGATCGACCGCGCCGAGCTCATTTCGTCACTCTGGTCGGCGGGTGACGACGAGATCCCGAACGAGCGCACCATCGACGTGCACGTTCGTCGCCTTCGTTCCAAGCTCGGCGCCTATGAAGACATCGTCCGCACCGTCCGCGGAGTTGGCTACCGTTTTGACCGTCACGCCGACGTGTCGATCCGCCAGGCGACCACTCCCTCCCCCGACTTCTTCTAATTCGGGTCGGGCGGATGACGCCAGCGCGGCGTCAACTAGGAACTCGGAACCGCCAGCAGCCCCGTCGCAAACGTGATCAGGCCGAAGGCGATGATCATCAGCAGGATGGCCACATCGATGCCCGTCAGGAAGATCATCAGGCCAGCGACAAAGATGATGACGGCAAGGACAAAGCAGATCGCACCCCAGATGGTGAACGCTGATCGTGAGCCCGCCCCGAAGATGTTGCGGATCTGCCGACGAATCGTCATTGGTAGCCCCTCCCACTCGCGCTTGTCCTAGAACCTTGCGCCTGCGGGATGAACATAACCCCATTACTAAGTGAATAGCGCGTTTCGAAGAATTCTCTTGAGAGATGCAACACACACGCAGTAAATTCATGACATGACATCTAATGATGGGTCACGGGGTTCAGATCCTCGGCTCAGCCCGACCGTGGTGTGTGTGCCGTGCTTCTCCGGTGCCCCCTGGGATCTCGCCCGCCTCCCCGGGTTGGACGGGCTTCCCACACGCACCATGCGCCTGCCCGAGAACGTCGACTCGGTCGAGGCCTATGCCGACTTTCTCGCTCAGGAGGTCGAGGAGTTGGACTCCTACATCCTCGCCGGGGACTCCTTTGGCGCAGTGATCGCCCTCGCTCTCGCCGCCCGCCAGCCCGACGGCCTCCACGGACTTGTGCTCTCCGGCGGCTTCGCGGCGAATCCTCTCCCCCGCTGGAAGGGCGTCGCCGCGCACCTGTCGAAGTTCGCCAAAGGCGCCCTCTACCGGCAGGGCACACTCCGCTTCCACTCCTATCAACTCGCATCCGAATTCGACACCCACGCGGAAGTGCCACACACCCGCGACGACTTCCGCGAATTGTTTCTCGCCCACACCCCGCGTTCCAGCTACACCGCCCGGGTCACCTCGGTGACGTCGTTCAACATCCTCGATTCCCTGGGCCGCGTCGACGTTCCCACCCTGATCATCACGCCCGCCGACGACCGCCTGGTGGGACGGGCCGCGGCCACCGCGATGCTACGTGGCATCCGCCGCTCCACCGAAGTGGTCCTTCCCCGCACCGGCCACATGTTCCGCTTCACGCACCCCTCCGCGTACTCGGCCGCGATCCGTTCCTTTGTCGATGGGCTTTCACCCGTCCATCACCACGGGAAGGTGCCGATGTGACACCCGCTGAAGAGTTTCGCTACCTAGTGCTCGCCGCGCAGCGGGAGGGCAACAAAATGCTCCTCGACGCCCTCCGCCCCCTCGGCGTCACCCCGGCGCAGGCCGAGGCGCTCCGGGTGATCAACGAACACGGACCGTTGTCGCTCGTTGACCTCGGTGTGCTCCTTGTATGTGAAACGAGCAGCCCGAGCCGACTGGTCGACAACCTCGTCTCCGCACAGCTCGTCGATCGTGTGTCCGCGCCGGGCGATCGACGCCGCGTCGTGCTCAGCCTGACGGACACGGGCCGCACCGCTGAGGCGGCCGTGCAGGAGATTGAGGCGACGCTGTACGAGTTGATCGGACACTCGTTCAGCGACGATGAACTCGCGGCCACCAACTCGGTCCTCCGAACAATCGTTGCGGACCGCCCGGCCGGCATCGCGGTGGAGCTGCGCTCGGGCGGTCGACCCGTTCGTTAGATCGGGGCGTCTCGATCTAACTCGACGGCGACGGCGACGGCGACTGCGACTGCATGAGCGTCGGTGCCGGGAAGTCGTACGCGTTGGTGACCTGCCCACCCGCCCACTCGAGGCGCAGGGTCAGTGCGGTGTAGCCGGCGGGAAGCGGAACGTCGACCGCCTCAGCCGCCGTGGTGCCGACAACGACTGGCGCTTCGAACACCCGCGCCCCATCGGCGTCGACTAGCAGCGTCGCGTCGATGCTCGCCGTGGAGTCGTTGACCAGCAGCACCCGCCGGCTATGGACACCGCGCCCTCCATCAGACGCACGGCTGTCGCGCAGCGGGTCATCGAGCATCGCCAGCACCGGACGCATGGCGTCGGTGACCGCGTGATATCCCTGCTTCGGGGTGCGATTGTGGTCAAGAATCGACCAGGTCACCGACGGCCAGGAATCAACAAACGCAAAGACGTGCAGGCCGTGGCCGGGCGCACCCTTGAGCCCACGAATGAACTCGACATGGTGGCGTAGCAGCACAGCCTGGTACCGCTGGCTGCTCTCGATGAGCTCGTTAAGGGTGGTCGCGGTGGGGTTGTGGCGCTGCAGCAGCGCGGGCTGACCACAGTGGCGGGCAATACCGGTCCAGTCGATCGCCCCGTCAACGTCGATAAAGGTCGCGAGCACGTCACGGTCGGGCAGCGCCTGCGCGCCGAACTCCGTGATCAACTCGAAGTGGTGGTGGGGCAGGCTCCGAATCGCGCGGATGTCGTCGAAATACCACCCGGGATACATATGCGAATCCCGGCGCCAGTCATACTCCGCTTCGAACCGGCCCGCGTCATCCTCGGTCCAAAAGAACGACCCCGTCGGATGGGTGTCATCGTGCGCTTCGTAAGCGACCGCGGCGTTGCCCAGGTGTGCGATACGGCTCGGGTCGAGTGTGCGGGCGCGGGCCACAAGCGCGGTACACAGCTTGTCCATGTTGTTGATGCTTGCCTGGGATCCGAAATTCCAGATGGCGATCGATGGATGACGATGCAGGCGCGTGATCATCTCGTCGAACTGCACCACCGCCCGGCGCACCATGTCACTCGAGGTGTCGGCCATCAGCCACAGCGGGAAGTCCTGGTAGACGAGCAACCCAAGCTCGTTGCAGGCGGAGTAGAGGGCGTCACCCTCAACGAGGCAGAACGGGTGCACGGTGTTGAGGTTCGCCGCGCGGAACAGCTCGGCGTCGTGGTGGTAGCGTTCGGCACTCATCGACGAGAGGTCGAGCTCAGACAGGTAGTTCGCCCCGCGCTGGTAGAACGGCAGGCCGTTGAGACGGAGGTCCCAGCCCGCGCCCTGGTCGAGGCGACGGAAGCCCGTGCTCCATTGGCGGCGGTCGAGCATGCGCTCGGCGGTCGCATCACCGGCGTCAGCATCAACGACGTCTGCCTCGACGACGTCGACGGTGACCGTGTAGAGCTGTTGTGGGCCCAGGTCCCACGTGTACCAGAGGCGGGCGTCGAGCTGGAGGTCAACGGTGACAACGCGGCGCCCGGTGACACGCAGCTGGCGCTCGCGACCCTCGGCGACGGCCGTGCCCGTCTCGTCGGTGATGCTCCAGTGCAGGTCAACGTGGCGGGGCTCGGGCAGCGTTGTCGCCGAACCGGACTGGGTGGAGAGCGTGCAGGTCAACACGGCCGATACCGGAACAGTGTCGAGCGGGTCGTGCGCCGACGTCACGGGAGGAACCGAATAGTCGAGCGCGGCGTCATCCACCCCCACCACACCCTGCAGGGTCAGCGTCACCGCACCCCAAATGCCCGCCGGCTTGGACTCGGGGTCGTTCATATCGAACCGCCCGAGAGACCCCACAAAGTGCGATTTGTACTGCCGCATCTGGTCTTCGCGGCCGTCGACATCGTGCGCCTGCACCACCTTGACCACCAGCGTGTTCTGCTCGCGGAGAAGGCCGCTGACTTCGTACGAGAAGCGGCCGAGGTAGCCCTCATGGCCGCCGAGGTAATGGCCGTTGAGCCAGACATCGGAGAGGTAGTCGACTCCGTCGAAGGTGAGGATGACGCGGCCGGCGTGTACTGTTCCGCCGCGCGTTGGGGCTGCGAAGCGTGTGCGGTACCAGGCACGGTGAACCTCGCGGTGGCCCTGGGCGGTCCAGCTGCCGGGAACGGTGATCTGCTGCCAGTCGCGGTCGGGCTGATCGGGGTTCATCCACCGGGCGTCGTCGGCGTGGGTATACGCGAGCTGCTGCGGATAGTGCTCACCGAGGTCACGCGGGTCGGCACGAAACTGCCATCGCCCGCCCAGGTCGATCACGCTGGTGTTTTTGAGGGGTGCGTTCATGGTCACTCCGCTGTTCAGGCCGAAATCGCAGTTTAGACGGATGCCGTGGAGCATCACGGTGTGCGGGCCCTAGGGTCCCCCGCGCCAATGGTCGATGCGATGGTGGTCGGGCGTGAACCCGTGCCGAACACCCCATAACACCGCCTGGGTTCGGCTCGACGCGTCGATCTTGCGATAGATGCTGCGGATGTAGGACTTCACCGTGTTGGGGCTGAGGTAGGTCAGCGTCGCCACCTCGGCGTTGTTTTTACCCTGGGTGATCAGGGCGAGGATCTCCGCCTCGCGGTCGGTGATTCCCTCTTTGCGGCCCGGCCAGTCGAGTCCCATCGCGCTGCTCGTGCGGCGGGGCGGTTCGCTGACGACCACCTCGCCCGCGTGGACCGCCTCGAGTGCGGCGACGAGGTCTCGCGCGGGGAGGGTTTTCGACAGGTAACCGCGCACACCCTGGTCGAGTGCGCTCTCAATGAGTTCGGGCTGGAAGTTCCAGGTGTACACCACCACTTTTGCCGCACGAGGAGAGGCAACCAAGTCGGCAATCTCCCGGTGGTCTGACTCCGGCTGGGCGAAGGAGTCGTACATCACGATGTCGATCGCGTCGCTCAGTGAGGCGTTTGCATCGATCTCCGCGACCACAACGCGGTCGCGGTACTGGTCGAACATGTGCGCCAAACCAATGAGCACCACGTCGTAGTCGTCGACGAGCGACACTGTCATCGCGCGCTGCGCCTCCGAACCACCCATACGTTCAGTCTTTCACCCGTAGGGGTGTAGTGGCACACCCCTACGGGTGATTTCCTTGCTCTACGGCCCAAAACTGGGCCGCATCCCGTGCGTCCCAGACACACACCAGCCAAAGGAGCAGACCATGATCGGTCTCATCATCAGCATCATCGTTGTCGGCCTCATCGCCGGAGCGCTCGCCCGCCTCGTTGTTCCGGGACGGCAGAACATCTCCGTCGGCATGACCATCCTGCTCGGCATCGTCGGGTCCTTCGTCGGCGGCTTCCTGGGCTTCCTCATCTTCAACGCGGACGCCTCAGACGGGTTCTTCCAGCCCGCCGGCATCATCGGCTCCATCATTGGGGCGATCATCGTGCTAGTCCTCTGGCTGCGCTTCGGCAACCGCTCGGCCGCACGCCGCTAGTTCGGCACACCACTCGGTCGGCTCGACACGTGCCACACGGGTCAGTTCCGCACGGGGCCAGCGCACGGATGCTGTATCGAGAGATACCGTCCGGACGCTGGCCCCGACCCGTTTGCTGATTGCGACCCAGTAGTTTGAGAAAAGTGGTCACAGACCGGGAAGCTGGTCGGTCTTAGCTTGCGAGTGCTCCATTTGTGGGGCCAAATCCAGTTGTGGCCGTCACCGCGGCCCTTGATGAACAGGCGGAAGCGTGGACGAGCAGACCGGCCAGCGTGGACTTGAGTGGGCAATGGAAACCTTCACCACGGTCAGGCCTCGCCTGTTCGGTATTGCCTACCGAATGCTGGGCAGTGTCTCGGAAGCCGAGGACATTGTGCAGGAGACGTGGCTGCGCTGGCAGTCAACAGACCACAACAGCATCGAGACCCCTCCGGCGTTCCTCGCCACAATCACGACCCGGCTCTCAATGAACCTCGCGCGGTCGGCCCATTCGCGACACGAAACCTACATCGGTCCGTGGCTGCCCGACCCCATTGATACCAGCGCCGACCCCGCCTTGGGCGCCGAACGCGGGGAGGCGCTTGAGTACGCCGTTCTCCTTCTTCTGGAAAAACTGACTCCTGCCGAACGCGCGGCCTACGTGCTGCGGGAGGCATTCGACTACCCCTACCCGCTCATCGCGGACATCGTGCAATCGAGTGAACCCGCCACCCGGAAACTTGTTAGCCGAGCCCGCCAGCACCTCGCAGCAGAACGCCGACGTCCCGCCCCCGCGCCCGAGCACCGCCGGTTGCTCAGCGCATTCCTCACGGCAGCGAAGTCGGGCGATGTGGTGAGCCTCGAGAAGCTTCTTGCGGCCGATGTCATCAGTTACTCCGATGGCGGTGGCGTCAAACTTGCCGCCCGCATCCCGATCGTTGGTCGTTCGCGCGTCGCGAAATTTGTTTCCGCGTTTTCGTCCCATTTTTGGACGGATGCGGACCTCACATGGGTCGAGGCGAACGGGCGACCCTCGGTGGAGCTTTCCCGAAACGGAGTGACCTTCACCATTCTCACCGCGATTACCTCTGACGCCGGGATCGAGAACCTGCTGTGGCTGATGAATCCTGAGAAGCTTCGCCCCATGGTGGGTACTCCGTCACCGTGACTCGCAATAGTGACGAACGGTTGTTGTGTGTGCTCGCGGAAGCTGCACGGCGCACCATCCACCAACGACAAGTACGCGGTTCAACTCCCGCACAACACCTTTCGGCTGTGCGCCGCCTCAACCACGCGGTCGAAACCGGACGCGCCGAGAACGTCACGGAGGTGCTGGCACCGGATGTAGAGATGGTGACGGACGAGGGCAGCGGACACGCAGTGAGTACCGTGAGCGGAGCGACCCAGGTGGCGCACCGGATCTGTTCGATTTTGATCGACGGTGCCGACAGCGGTGAGCTCACCGAGCACAACGTCAACGGCCAACCGGGGCTTGTCCTTCGCCAAGAGGGTGAGGTTGTGGGGATTATCTGCGTCGACGTGGTCGGCGACCGGATCAGCGATGTGTGGGTTGTCCTCAACCCCGACAAACTGCGTCACTGGAACTCATCGGCAAAATGATTGGCGAAAGCCCGTCACAGATTACGAGCCCTCCCGGTCTTAGCTACTGAACCGGCGCAGAACGCCCCGGTCACCAGCGAAGGGCATCTTATGAAGATCGTAGTTATCGGCGGAACCGGACTCATCGGTTCCAAGGTTGTCTCGAAACTTTCCGAGCACGGCCACCAGGCAATCGCGGCCTCCCCCAATTCCGGGGTCAATACCCTCACGGGCGAGGGCCTGACCGAGGTGCTCGTTGGCGCCGATGTTGTTATCGACGTGTCAAACTCCCCGTCATTCGCGGACGACGCCGTGATGGACTTCTTCACGACCTCGACCACCAACCTTCTCGCCGCCGAGCGGGTCGCGGGAGTCACCCATCACGTGGCCCTCTCGGTTGTGGGCACGGATCGCCTGCCGTCGAGTGGATACTTCCGCGCCAAGGTCGCCCAGGAAAATCTCATCAAGGAGTCGGGCCTGCCCTACTCAATCGTGCACGCCACCCAGTTCTTCGAGTTTGTGAAGAGCATCGCGCAGGCTGCCACCGAGGGAAACACCGTTCGCCTCTCGCACGCGCTTATCCAGCCGATCGCCGCCGAAGACGTCGCCACCACCGTGGCCCGCACCGCGG
>Ga0247808_10001064_pt1 | contig 13192 bp, 17 predicted proteins | sample UWRJL089202R1_FD_179914 | JGI IMG/M metagenome (GOLD analysis project Ga0247808, IMG submission 179914) | Plant litter microbial communities from Arlington Agricultural Research Station in Wisconsin, United States - UWRJ-L089-202R-1 | ecosystem: Environmental > Terrestrial > Plant litter >... | reverse complement strand
CAATGATGTACAGGATATATTGTCGTGTTTCTATTATTTAAGAAGTGTGGACAATCTGAAAGTTGGAAGTGTCCTGAAAATGAGCGTGTGGATTGATGATGAATTATTCCCATTTCAATTAAGAGTAGTGGGAACCGAGAAAATTTCTACAAAATTTGGTAAGGTTAATTGCCTCAAAATTATTCCTTCGGTAGTAAGTGGTAGGGTTTTTAAAGATAAGGAAGGCGTCACGATGTGGGTCACAAATGATCAAAATCGCGTTCCGGTCCTGATAAAAGCAGAACTCGCAGTTGGGTCACTCAAAGCAAGTATAGACAATTATACCAATGTCAAGTATCCGATAAAATTTGAAAAATAAATCAACTGAAAATCACTCTTTTAAGAGTGATTTTTTGTTTCAAATAAAGATATTGCCTTATGGCAAGTTGCAGTTTCCGGAAGAATTTTAACTTTGAAATAAATCATAAGTATGAAACAAGTTACAATACAAACAGAAATTAACAAACCAATCAATCAAGTGTGGGATTTTTTTAATAATCCCAAACACATCGTCAATTGGAACTTTGCACACGAAAGCTGGGAATGTCCTTCGGCTAGTAATGATTTGAAAGTCGGTGGTAAATTAGACGTAAGAATGCAGGCAAGAGACGGAAGTTTCGGTTTTGATTTGATAGGCATTTACGATGATGTTATAGAAAATAAACTTATTAAATATCATTTCGAAGATGACAGAAACATCGAAGTGATCTTTGAAAAATTATCGGATGATAAAACCAAAGTCACAGAAAACTTCGATCCTGAAAATCAAAATCCGGTTGAGTTTCAAAAAGACGGTTGGCAGGCTATTTTGGATAATTTCAAAAAATATTCTGAAGGTCTTTAACAAAGATTATTGATTAAGGAATTTCATTTAATCTAAAATCTAAAGTCTAATTTCTAATATTCCAATTATGAATAACGATATTTTCCCATGCATCTGGTTCAACCAAAACGGAACCGAAGCCGCTAAATTTTACACTTCAATTTTCAAAAATTCAAAGATAACGATTGATACTTCAATGGTTATTAATCTAGAAATTGAAGGTCAAAAATTAATGTTTCTGAGTGTAGGTCCACAATTCAGACCAAATCAAACATTGTCTCTAATGATGATGTGCGATTCTCACGAGGAAGTGGAGAATCACTACCAAAAGCTTTCCGAAAATGGAAAAGTAATGATGGAACTGAATACTTACCCCTGGAGCGAAAAATATGCCTGGGTGGAAGATCAGTACGGAATCTCGTGGCAACTATATTACGCTTCGGAAAAAGCCAAACAGAAATTTTCTCCTACAATGATGTTCACTGGAACCAATGCCGGAAAATGCAGAGAAGCAATCAGTTTTTATACAGATATCTTTCCAAATTCCAATGTTGAAGGCATTATGGATTATCCCGAAGGTCAAGGCGAACCAGCAGGAAATATTGCCCATTCACAGTTTCAAATCAATCATTATACGATGATGGCGATGGACAGTTCTCACGATCATAAAGTTCAGTTTTCGGAAGGAACCTCAATGGTTGTTATGACCAATTCTCAGGAAGAAACTGATTATTACTGGAACAAATTGACAGAAGGCGGCGAAGAAAGTATGTGCGGGTGGCTGAAGGATCAATATGGATTCAGCTGGCAGATCACACCGAAACGGCTGATCGAATTAACAAATAATGACAATCCCGAAGTTTCTAAAAAAGCATTCGATGCTATGTTGAAAATGAAAAAAATCATCATCAAAGATATTGAAGATGCCGTAAATTCTTAAAATTAAAGTTATGGAAACATTAAAGTATCAAACAGAAATTAATGCATCTGCAGAAAAAGTCTGGGATGTTTTGTGGAATAAAAATACTTATTCCAAATGGACTTACTTTTTCAGTCCGGATTCTAATATGGTAACCGATTGGCAAGTTGGTGGGAAAACTTATTTTACCGATGGCAGCAAAAAGAATGGAATGGTAAGTACAATCGACAAAATCGAAGAAAATAAACAACTGGTATTCAAGCATTTGGGTGAAATGGTCAATGGCGTTGAAGACACAGAGAGTGAAAAAGTAAAAGCCTGGAACGGTAGTTTGGAAGGGTACTATCTTGAAGAAAAGGACGGAAAAACCACGTTGAAAATAGAAGTAGATTCTAATGAGGAATTCAAAGATATGTTTGATAACGGTTTCAAAAAAGGCTTGGAGATCATCAAAGAATTATCAGAAAAAAATTAAAAACACAAATGATGGACAAACCAAAATCAAAAAAACTAGACATCATTATTCCTGCATTTCGTGGTCATTCTCAAAACTTCTTATTGGTTTTGGATGGTATTTCGGAAGAGGATGCAAAGAAAAGGATCGAAGGAAAAACCAATCATGTTGTATGGATGGCTGGCAATTTTCTGGATATGCGTTATGCATTGGGAAATGTCCTCGGATTGGATGAGAAAAATCCCCAAGGCGAGTTATTCTTTCAGGGAAAAGCGTTGGACGAGAATTTCGTTTATCCGACTTTGGAGGAATTGAAAGACAGTTTTCACAAAATTTCGCCTTAGTTTATCAAAAACTTCTGGAAACTTCTGATGAAGATTTAGACAAAGCTTTTCCAATGGGAATGAAGATCGATTTCTTTCCGGAGAATGTTCTGAATTTCGTGGGAATGTGCATCGGAAGAGAAGATTATCTCTGCGGACAAATTGGATTGATGAGAAGAATTCTCGGTTACGAAGGAATGAAATACGACTTCGACAACAATATGAAATATTAAAAATTAAACTTAAAAAAAACTATACAAAAATGGCAACAGTCAATCCTTACCTTACCTTCCATGGACAGTGCGAAGAAGCTTTCAAATTTTATGAATCCGCATTTGGAACCAAAGTTCCTTTCTGGGGAAGATTTGGCGAGATGCCACCGATGGAAGGAATGCCACCTTTGGCAGACGAGTACAAAAATCACATTATGCACGTTTCACTTCCGATTTCTAAGGAAACAACTTTGATGGGCAGCGATTCACTTCCGGGAATGGGCGAATACAAAAACGGAAATGATTTTTCGGTTTCCATCAACACCGATTCCAGAGAAGAAGCTTTGGATCTTTTCACAAAACTTTCCGAAGGCGGCAAAGTGACCATGGAACTCCAGGATACATTTTGGGGCGCTTATTTCGGGATGTGGGAAGACAAATTCGGAATCCAGTGGATGGTAAATTATGACGATCCGGCGAAGGCTCAGGCGCATTAAAATTATTTGGGCAGCTTTTCCGCCTTTCACTCCCAAACCTAACGAAGTGGTTTGACGAAGTCAATCTTTTTTGCAGACGATTTCAGTTTAAATAGAAATCGAATACCCGCAAAAAAGGATTTCCGTTCAAGTCGGGCTGCAGCAATTCAGCGTTAATAAGTTTCAAAACAAACATTTAAAAACATAAAAATGCCAAAATTAAATTCATACCTAAATTTTGATGGGACAGCAGAAGAAGCTTTCAAATTTTACCAATCCGTTTTCGGCGGAGAATTCGTCGGCGGTGTTATGAAAATGGGCAATGCACCCGGAACAGAAAACCTTCCCGAAGATGAGAAAAACCGTGTGATGCACATCGCCTTACCAATCGGAAAAGACTTGCTAATGGCGTCTGACATTGTTCCGTCTATGGGACACAAGCTGAACCAGGGAAACGGAAATTACATTTCAATATTTCCGGAAAGCAGGGAAGAAGCCGACAGGATTTTCAATGCATTGTCTGCTGGCGGCGTTGTTGAAATGCCAATGGAAGACCAGTTTTGGGGCGACTATTTCGGAAGTTTTAAAGATAAATTTGGAGTTTGCTGGATGATCAATTTCAGTAAAGATTCCGGTTACGAAGGATAAAATTATTTATGGAAAAACTAAAGGCAAAAGCAACTATCGGAATTCAGAAACCAGTTTCTGAAATTTTTGAAGCCATTGTGAATCCGGAAATAATGCAGAATTATTTCATTTCAAAAGGTTCCGGAAAAATGGAAGCTGATAAAGAAATTTTCTGGTCTTTCCCTGAGTTTGAAGGTTCTTATCCTTTGACGACAAAAGAAATAATCCCGAATGAAAAGATTGTTTTTGTCTGGAATCCAAATCTGTGGTCACAATAGAACTGCAGAAACTTTCCGAAGACGAAACGGTTGTAAAGGTGTCGGAAGAAGGTCACGAGATGGATGAGAAAGGCATCAAATGGGCAATAGGACAAACGGAAGGTTGGGTCAATTTCCTCGCCTGTATGAAGGCCTGGCTGGAATATGGAATCCATCTCCGGAAAGGTGCTTTTGACTTTATGAAAACGACTTAGAATAAAAGCTTTGCGATTGCAAAGCTTTTTGGTTTGTGTAATTTATAGAAAATCGGTTAAGTTCAGAACTCCAAAACCTTTGAAACCATAAATGTCCGAATAGTTAAACTTTAAAATGATTATGTTTTTTTCTTTTTGTAAAACCTCAATGGAATTAATTCTTTGAAAATGACTAGGGAAATTACCACTCGTTGGAAAGATTATAAATTCATCTTTGCTTTTCTGAATTATTTTAAAATATTTAAAAACTCCGAAATAATTTTCTGTAGTTTCTCCTTGGAAATTTATGTATATGAAAGGTTTAAAAATTTTTGATTTTTTATCGTAAATCTCGACTGTTTGAGATTCAGAATTATATTTCAAATATTCCTTAGTCATTTTTTTGAAATCCGGATTGTAATAGTCTGCAATTACTTTATTAATTCTATTACCATCAAGTACTGTGTCCTTAGCATTTGCTATTAATATTGGTTCAAAAAATCTTAAGTCTTGTGAAAAAAGGTTATTACTAATGATACTTAAAAGTAGTATGAATATTGGTAAAATTATTTTCATTTGAATAAAGTTTCTTTTAAGAAACGAATATAAATCAAAATAAATTACTAATCTCAATCGAAGACAAAATTTCCAACTCTGCGAAGCACGCTCCGACCTTTTAGTGGAGCTCATTTTCTAATTCGTTGCCTGAGCGTAGTCGAAGGCAATGAATAAATTATTTAAGGTAAACAAAGTTACATTGCGTCTTCCTAAATGTAAAACGTAAAATTTTAAAATAATGAAAAAAGGAATTTTAGCGATCGCAGGTTTAGCTGCCATCGCAATTATCGCAAAAAAAGCACAAAAAAGAAAAGCATTCGTAAGAGGGATTTTTGACGAATATGATGTGAAGGAAAGAACACCGTTCGGATTCGCAGACAGAATCAGAACGATGAACGACGAGGAATACAACTCGCTGAAAGAGAAAGTAAGAACGCAATTCGGAAGAGGTTGCTGCCAGCGCAGAACTGCGGAAGCGGAGTAATTTTCAGGAAATTAAATTAAATTGTTAGAAAAAACGGGAAGTTATGCTTTCCGTTTTTGTTTTTGAACGGGCGAAATCGTTAAATTTGTTTTGTGAAGGATTATTACTACTTTCTCGGGATTCCTCAAAATGCTTCTGCGGAAGACATCAAAAAAGCCTATCGGAAATTGTCTTTGAAATACCATCCGGACAAGAATGAGAACGACGACTATTTCTCCGACCGTTTCAAAGAAGTGAAGGAAGCTTACGAAATGCTCACAGATCCACAAAGAAAAAGAATTTACGACCAAAACCTTGGCAGTCAGCAGCGCAATGTGAAAAGTATTCTGCCTCCAAAGATCAAGAACTTCTCGGCGAGTAAAATTCGTGCTCAGAAAGATGAAGAGATCACAATCTATTGGAATACCTATGATGCGGATCTTGTGAAAATTGTCCCTTTCGGATTGGAAAAACCGAATGGCGAACGAACCATTAGAATTAAGGAATTTGATTCTCAGGGGAAATTTCAGATCTTACTTCACGCAACGAACACGATTCTTCACAAAACAATTGTTCAGGGAATTACAATTACAGAATTGGCAGAGAATGAATCTGGTTCTGAAGAAAAAGAATCACTGAACAATCCGTCTGCAAGTTTCCAAAAACTACAAAAAAAAGAAACCAAATCTAAAAGACTGGTTTCTGTTCTTATATTTTTAGCATTGATTGCTATTATAATCTGGATGAAGTTTAGCTGATCTTTGCACGACCAGGACACTTTTTGCAGCGTTTTCCTTTTTTGAATTTTTTACAACAAGTCTTTTTTCCACAATACATGTCTTCTGTATTTCCAAATGCTGGTGCGAGAGGTGCAATTCTAAATGCGATAACTGGCTGATTCATATCTGCAAATATAAAGTAATTTAGACTAAATACAAATAGAAAACGAAAAATCTGTTTTTACCGTCCAGATCGTTGTTTGAGTGGAGTCCAGGATGATTTACTTTAAATAAGGCGCCATTACTTTTGACCAAAGTTGATAGCCTTCCGGTTTCATGTGAAGCATATCATCCAGAAAAATATCGGTTCTTACTTTTCCATTGGCATCGTTCATCACTTTTGTAATGTCAATGTAATCAGTTCTTTTTTGCGTTTTGAGATATGATTCGATCATTTGATTGACTTCTGTTACAACTGGCCAGAATCGTTCACGGCTTGGAGAATACTTGATAGAAACATAAGCCACCGGAACTTTCGGATATTTTGCTCGGATCTTTCCAAAGAATGTTTTGAACCTTTCGAAAACTTGTACTGATGTGGGATTATCCATTGCGACATCATTTTCTCCGCAGTAGATGATGATTTGTTTTGGTTTGTAAGGATTGAGAAGTTCGTCGGCATAATTATTAAGGTCTAATAATCGTGATCCGCCAAATGCACGATTCACGATTGTCTTTCCGGGGAAATAATCACTGACGTCTTTCCATTTTGTGAAGGAAGAACTTCCTACCAAAAGAATTGGTTTTTTCGGAATTCCGTTTTCCTGATCAAGTGTTTTGAATTCCTGAATTTCTTTCCAGTAAGGTTTATCCTGAGCAAAGAATAGGAGAGAGTTGAGAATTAAACCAATGAATAAAAATTTAAATAAATGCTTGTAAAGTCTCATATGTCTTGAAATTTTGAAACTTCAAGGTACAAAAAAACAGCTGCCAAAAGCAACTGTTTCATTAGTTTTATAATTTATTAAGACTATTATTCTACAATAAATTTCGTGTTCAGTTCACCGGTTTTCAGGATATAAATTCCTTTTGGTAAATTATTTAAGGTGATTGTGTTTCCGTTTTGGAAAGGATTTTCAATCGTCTGAACATTTTGTCCAACCATATTGTAAATCATTGCTTTATTGAATTTCTTCAAATCTTTGTCACCACTTACGTTGATTACATTTCCTTTTACAGGATTTGGAGCAATAGTAAGATTTTTAGAAAAAGAAGCATCATCAACTGCTAAAGGTGCTGCGCCCCAAATTGAAGTGATCCATTCAGGATGATCGATGTAAGGATTTCTGTTTCCCTGGTAAGCATAAACAGCATTGTTTCTATCGATCTCTTTCTGAGAAATCGGATCCTGCTGATTCCATTTTAATAGCATTGCTAAAAAAGGTTCTGCAAAAACTTTGGTTTTGGAACCGTCATACATATCGTAAACAAAACTTTGAATGTTGTTTTCGTAACGTGTTGCGAAGTAGAAATATATTCTGGCAATATCACCTTTGAACTCGTTGATTGGTTCGAAAACTGTTCCGCCGTAACCATTAAGTTTACTTGAACCTAACTTTGATCCGTTTTTAGAAGTCCAACTTGCCGTTCCAACTTCGCCATAAGGCCAGTTGCTTCTTTTTCCATTCACGTAACCGTCCGTCGGCAACAGGTGATGATAATCATTATGCATTGGTGTATTATCGTTGAAAGTAGATTTAGGAATACTGTGCTCTCTGTTGTAGCAAGATGCTTCGCCACTGTAATTGCCGCATTGGTTGGTTCCTATGGTATATTTGTAAGGATCTGCTCCTGTTGGATTTTCAGAATAAACATCTAAAACACTGTTATCATTCTCGTAGTACTTGTCTCTGTCGGAAGTGGTAAAAACAGCCCAGTTGTAACCTTTGTCCTGATGACCACTTGTAATGATCTGGCTTACCTTAGTCTTTAGCGCAAAACCAGTAAGTCCGGTAGTTCCATTGTAGTAGCCTGTTGGGATCTGAGCCAGTCCTAAGCCAAAAAGACCTACAGACAGAAAAGAAATTATTTTTTTCATTAATTTTAATTAGGGCGGCTAAGGTATAAAATTATTTAAATATTAAAGTATTAAGTTGTTAACATTGGAGATTATGAAATAGTGTTAAATAAATAATTTTGATTGATTATAAAACGTATGTAGTTCATTACTGTTGTAAAATAAAAAAAGACAGAAATTATTTTCTGTCTTTTTGGTAATAAAATTTATTATTGATTATTCAATAATGAACTTAGTGTTTAATTCTCCTGTTTTCAGAATATAAACGCCTTTTGGTAAATTATTAAGTGTAATTGTACTTCCGTTTTGGAAAGGATTTTCAATAGTTTGAACATTTTGTCCAACCATATTGTAAATCATCGCTTTATCGAATTTCTTCAAATCTTTGTCTCCACTTACATTGATGACATTTCCTTTTACAGGATTTGGAGCAATAGAAAGGTTTTTGGAAAAAGAAGCGTCATCTACAGCTAAAGGAGAATTTCCCCAGATTGCGCTTACCCATTCCGGATGATCTACAAACGGATTTCTGTTTTTCTGATGAACATATGCCGCGTTGTTTCTTACAATTTCTCTCTGAGAAACGGGATCCTGCTGATGCCAAAGTAAAAGCAGATTCAATTCCCAGGTTTGCAATCCTTGATTTACATTACTCGTGTTTAGAATATTTCCAGAAGAGAAACTTGACAATCTTGTTTGATATCTTGTTACAAAATACAATAGACATCTTGCGATATCTCCTTTGAACTCATTGATGGGTTCAAAAACGGTTCCTGAATAGTTTCCTACAGTATTGCTTCCAACCTTAGATCCATTCTTGGAAGTCCAGGATGGATTGGTCACTTTTCCAAAAGGGTAGTTGCTTCTCATTCCATTCACTTTACCATCAGTTGGTAAAATATGGAGTACATCAGAAACCATTGGACTAGCCTCGTTGAAAAGACTCTGAGGAACAGTGTGCTCTCTGTTATAGCAATCACCCTCGTTTGAGTAATTTCCACATTTTTTTACACCGTGCTGGTAATTGTAAGGATCTGCTCCTGTAGGATTTTCCGAATAGATGTCCAGAACAGAACCATCATTTTCATAAAAATTATCACTGTCCGTAGTCGGATACGCAGTATAAAGTGCATCATAACTTTTGGTTTGATAACCGGCGGTAATGATTTCGCCAAGTTTTGTTTTCAATGCATATCCGGTAAGTCCGGTAGCAGTGCTGTAATAGCCTGTTGGTTCCTGGGCGTTCGCAAACCCAAAAATTCCAACAAATAAAATTAGGATAGATTTTTTCATTTCAAAAAATTAGGTCGTAAAGTTATACCTAAATTTTAAAACTTGTATCGCTAATCTTACTTTTTAAGTAAAATTTAAGTACGTTTAATTTTGTGTTAATTGTTATTTCTCAACAAGATATCTTTTGTTGATTTTCGAAAATAAGAAAGAAATAATAAGTCCAAAAAACAATGCAACGGCAGAAACCACAATGTAATTAAAAGATTCTATCCGCACCGGAAAGGCTAGATTCTCACTCGCTTTGAAAAAACCTGTCTGGATCTGCATAAAACAAATGGCAGAACCGATCAGAAGTCCGGAGATCAGTCCGAAAAAGACAATCAGTAATCCGGTGAAAAAGTAGGTAAGTCGCAGATCTGTTCTGTTGAATCCTAATGCAATCAATGCTTTTGCCTGTTCCTTTTTGTCAAGCTGAAGAATGGTAATAGCCCCAGCCAAATTAAATGTGGTAATGAAAATCACCAATCCGAAGATCAGATAGATCATCAGTTTTTCGGTATTAATCATTTTCCAGAATGCCGCATTCTCCTCAGATTTTGTATTGACGATGATCTTATCTCCAAATTCCTTGGTAAGATTAGATTTTATCAATTCAGAATTTGCGGAATTTTTAAGTTTGATAACAATCTGATAACAAGCAGATTTCGGAAGGCCCAAAAGTTCCTGAGCCAGTTCTATCGGTGCAATGATGTAATTGTCTAGCTGTTCATTTCCCGGAAAAATCCCACTGACGTAAATATCTTTTTTATTGAAAATATCATTCTCTTGTTGTATGATTCCTTTCCCCGGTTTCGGCATCAGAATCGTTGCAAAATCCTGGCTGGAGTTCACAGGAAGGGAAAGCCTGTTGTCCAAACCATTTTCCATAATGACTTCATTATTATATTTGAAGTCGGGATATTTGCCGTAGAAAATACTTTCATTAATAGGATTCACGTGGACATAAGCTGAATCTACACCTCTCAGATAAGCAATTTCCCCATTGTCTTTATATCCAAGATATGCTTTCTCCTCAATTACTTTAGAAAAATGAGCAACATCAGAATTACTTCGCAGTGCTTTTTCTATTTTATCAATATCGGGAAGCACTTTTCCGGTTTTGCTTTTTATTGTTAGATCCGCATGCAGATTGGCAATCATATCTTTATTCAGTTCCTCCAAGCCGGAAAAAACCGAAATAATTATAAACATCGCAGCCACAGCAGCCACCATAGCAAATGCCGCCAGCCAAGTGATAAACGTCACTGCGGTGCTGCCTTTTTTTGAAATCAGGTATCGGGATGCTATGTAAAAAGCATTTCTCAATCGTCCGGAAAATTAAAGAATTGGATTGTCGCCTTCGCCTTTCAGCTCTCTTTCGATGCGTTCTACATCATCCAGACTTGTGTCTATATAAAATGCTAGTTGCGGAATGATACGCACTTGCTTAGACATTTTTTGGCCGATATAATTTCTGTAAAAAGAATTATTGGTATTGATTTCCTTCATAATTGGCTTGCGCAATTCTGCCGGGAAAATGCTGAGATATATTTTTGCGATGCTGAGATCCGGCGTCACTTTCACATCAGAAACCGAAACCATAAAGCTCTGTTTGCTTTCTGATGCCTGTTTGCGGAAGATTTCCGCCATATCTTCCTGAATGATCTGTGCTACTTTTCGTTGTCTGTTACTTTCCATAAATGCTGCAAATTTAGTGTTTTTGTTTTACTTTGTGTAGAGTAATTTAGCCTTCTTCAACAGTTTCGGTATTAATTTATAATTTGGGCAGCTATATCTGTCTTCTGCTCCCAATCTTTTTGCCTCAGCTTTTCCATCCGCAAAAAGGATTTCCGCTCAAGCCGGGCTGCAACAATTCGGTGCTTCAAAAGTTATTTCAACAGCCAGATCAAACTTGCCTTCAATTCTCGTTTCCAGTAAGCCTCAGAATGTGTTCCGTCTTCATCTATTTTTACCACGATATTCTTTTCCGGAACTGATTTCTTTAATAATAATTTCTCAATGTTTTCTATTTCCGGTGCCATTGTTTCATCCTCGTTTTTGCCTGCTACAAAATAGAATTTAGAATTTTTAAGATTGCTTTTATTGATATTCAGATATTTATTTAAATCCTTAGAAACAAACCAAAACGCCGGGCTGAAGATTCCTGCTTTACCAAAAATATTAGGATATTTTGCAGAAGCATAAAGCGAAATCAAGCCACCCATAGAACTTCCCAGAATAATGATTTTAGAAGGTTGTTTTTCAGTTCTGTAAGTTTTATCTATATAAGGTTTCAGAGTTTTTGATAAAAATTCAACATAAAGATTACCTTTGCCTGTGGTCTTGTATTTTTCATTATTCCATGGCGAATATTCTGCTAATCTATTGTCTCCTCCGTTATCAATTCCTATGACAATTGCAGATTTCCCGGATTCCTGAAAGATTTGATTCAAGGTTTCATCTACGCTCCATTCCCCTGAAAAACTCGTGAAATCATCAAAGAGATTTTGCCCGTCGTGCATATAGATGACAGGATATTTTTTCTTAGAAGTTTCATAATCGGGTGGGAGATAGATCCAGATTTTTCTGGTGGTGTTGAGTTTCGGAATCGTAAAATTTTCGCTTAATACTTTGACATTAGAAGTCAATGTATGTTTCTTTTCTTTGGGCGAACCCCAGCTTTTAATCTGTAATTCCACAATTTGAGATTGGCCGGGATTTTCTAAAATTCGGTTAGAAATTCCATTACCGTTTTCATCTGTTTCCGAGAAATCCCAACTTCCCTTTGTGATTTTAAATTCTATTTTTTCTTTCTGAGAAGGAATTTTCAAAGTATAAAAGCCGTCTGCACTTTTATTAAATTCAAATTGAGAATCATCTGCTTTCCATCCATTCAGATTGGAAGCTAAATATATTTTTGCATTTTTGTCTGTGTTGGAAGGTAGTTTGGTAATTCGGAAAATGGTTTGTGACGGCATCGTAATAAATGTCAATGTAAAAAATAGAATTATTGTTTTCATAAAAGTAAATTTAAGAATTTGTTCGGTTTACGCAGATTTATAATTTATGAAAAATTTAAGGCTGGGATTTTAATTTAATCTTTTTAGGTTTTGTAAATTTGGAACGCTTTAAAATTTAATTCAATATTTTTTAAAGTTTAATCAAACATCTATTTTAAATGACTACAAAATACGAACAGATTCCAAGTTCATTATTCGTAAAAAACAGAAAGAAATTTGCTGATTCTTTATTACCAAAATCTTTAGCCGTTTTCAATTCAAACGATATATATCCCATCAGTGCAGATTCTACAATGCCTTTTCAGCAGCATCGCGATATTTTCTATCTCAGCGGCGTAGATCAGGAAGAAAGCATTTTGGTGATTTTTCCTGATGCTTATCTTGAGGAGAATCGTGAAATTTTATTTTTAAGAGAGACTAATGATCATATTGCCATTTGGGAAGGCGAAAAACTCAATAAAGATCAGGCTTTTGAAACTTCGGGGATCAAAACTGTGTATTGGCTAAGCGATTTTGATAAGATATTCAAAACTTTGATGTACGAAGCGGAAAATGTCTACCTCAACAAAAATGAACATTACAGAAGCGCTGTAGAAACCGAAATCCGTGAAGATCGATTTATTAAAAAAATAAAATCCGATTTTCCGATGCACAATTACAAGAGGAGCAATCCAATCCTTCAGCGTTTGCGCAGCATCAAAGAGCCGGAAGAATTAGCCCTGATCCAGAACGCTTGTAATATCACGGAAAAAGGAATCA
>Ga0247808_10001062_pt1 | contig 13202 bp, 12 predicted proteins | sample UWRJL089202R1_FD_179914 | JGI IMG/M metagenome (GOLD analysis project Ga0247808, IMG submission 179914) | Plant litter microbial communities from Arlington Agricultural Research Station in Wisconsin, United States - UWRJ-L089-202R-1 | ecosystem: Environmental > Terrestrial > Plant litter >... | reverse complement strand
AAGAAGTGTGCTTTAGTTTTATTATTTTTGCGATAGACTATTTTCAGTCCAAATAATATCAATTATCATCAATTATCATTTATATAAAAAATATGTCTTTACAGGAAAAAATCGAAAAAGCTTGGGATAACCGCGAACTTTTGAAAGAAGAAGAATATCAGAATGCTGTAAGAGAAGTAGTTGCAAAACTGGACGCGGGCGAATTGCGTACAGCTGAGCCTACAGAAAACGGCTGGCAGATCAATGAATGGGTGAAAAAAGGAGTGGTGATGTATTTCCCAATCCAGACTATGGAGACCATAGAAGTTGGCCCTTTTGAGTTTCATGACAAAATTCCTTTGAAGAAAAATTATGCGGAAAAAGGCGTTAGAGTAGTGCCTCACGCTATCGCAAGACACGGAAGTTTCGTGGCAAGCGGCGTGATTTTGATGCCATCTTACGTTAACATCGGTGCTTATGTAGATTCCGGAACTATGGTAGATACCTGGGCTACGGTTGGTAGTTGTGCTCAGATCGGGAAGAATGTACATTTGAGTGGTGGTGTTGGAATTGGTGGTGTTTTGGAACCGTTGCAGGCTGCTCCTGTTATTATTGAGGATGATGCCTTTATTGGTTCTCGTTGTATTGTTGTAGAGGGCGTTCGCGTGGGTAAAGAAGCTGTTTTGGGCGCTAATGTTTGTCTGACGATGTCTACCAAAATTATTGATGTTACAGGTCAAGAACCAATCGAAACGAAAGGTTATATTCCGGAGCGCTCCGTAGTAATTCCCGGAAGTTACACGAAGAAGTTTCCGGCAGGAGAATATCAGGTTCCTTGTGCATTAATCATCGGAAAAAGAAAAGAATCTACAGATAAGAAAACCTCTCTAAATGATGCTTTGAGAGAAAATAATGTTGCGGTTTAAGAGATATTGATTTTAAACTTATATTTGTCATTCTAATGAGAATCTAACTTCTTACTAGAATGACAATTTTTTTAAACCAAACTAAGAAAGCATTGTGAAACAGAAGTTCCTGAAACTGATCTCGGATTATCGGATCATCTTTGTAATTTACATCATTGTTGCTGCGGTCACGGCTTACAGTAAGTATAAAAGGGGAACAGGCGGATATAATAATTATCTGATTTTCAAAGGTGTGTTTTATAATACATTACAAGAGAAGAATATTTTCCTGCAATATCCCGATTTGTTTTTTGACAGCAATCATTATGGTGTATTTTTTAGTTTGCTGATTGCACCTTTTGCAATGATGCCGGATGGTTTTGGTGCTGTATTCTGGAATATTGCCATTACTTTGGTTTTCCTCTATGCGATCTATAAACTTCCTTTTTCCAATGCGAAGAAGTCTTTTTTTGCTTGGCTTTGTCTTCAGGAATTCATCACAGCAGCCACTTATTTTCAGTTTAACATTATTATTACAGGATTATTGATTCTTTCCGCCGTTTACATTTATGAAAGGAAAGAAGCGCAATCAGCATTTGCAATTCTCATAGGAACATTTGTGAAGATTTATGGAATAGTCGGTTTTTCCGCTTTCTTTTTCATTAAAAATAAAATGAAGTTCATTATTTCATTTGCTGTCATAGCAATTTTATTTTTTCTTTTACCGATGCTGATTTCCAGTCCGCATTTTGGTGTTCAGTCGTACCAGGATTGGTACCAGTCATTGTCCGAGAAAAATTTGTCCAATCAGGTTTTGGGAACTCGTCAGGACTATTCTTTGATGGGCGTTGTGAGGAGGATTTTAGGAAATGCAGATATTTCTAATTTAATATTCCTGATTCCTGGATTTGCCTTGTTTATGTTGCCGTATTTAAGAACAAAACAATTCAAATTTTTACCTTTCCAAATGATGATTTTGGCTTCAACTCTATTATTTGTGGTCTTGTTCAGTTCAGGATCAGAAAGTCCGACTTACATTATTGCAGTCTCAGGCGTTATGATTTGGTTTTTGATGCAGAAAAAACTATCAAAATTGGATATTGGCTTATTGATTTTCGTCATGATTTTCACTTGTTTTGCATTTTCGGATCTTTTCCCAAAATCTATCAAGGAAGAAGTTTTTATTAAATATTCTACCAAAGCAATTCCTTGTATTTTGATTTGGTTCCGTGTGATGTACGAATTGCTGATAAAGGATTTCGATAAGGACTATAAATTAGATTAACGGAATTTACTGATGAAAAAAATATCCATCGTCATACCCGCTCACAACGAAGAAGGCAATATTTCCCTGATTTATCAAAGAATAAAAACTGTTTTTTCTAAACTGGAGAATTACAGTTTTGAAATTATTTTTGTGAATGATGGGAGCCGTGATAATACCCAGAATATTTTAGAAGAATTTAGCCGGAATTATGATGATGTAAAGTTTATCGAGTTTTCGCGCAACTTCGGACATCAGCCAGCTGTAAAAGCCGGAATGGATTTTGCTGACGGAAACGCCGTGATCTCTATGGACGCCGATTTGCAGCATCCGCCGGAACTGATTCCGGAACTGATTCAAAAATGGGAAGAAGGTTTCGACGTAGTTTTGACAAACAGAAAATATCCCAAAGAAATCTCCTATTTCAAAAGGAAAACATCGGAAGTTTTTTACAAATTTCTTTCACGGATTTCTGATGTGGATCTAAAAACAGGAGGAGGTTCAGATTTTCGACTGCTAGATTCATGCGTTGTTGAGGAATTCAGAAATTTCACAGAAGACGATCTTTTTTTGCGAGGTCTTACGAGTTGGATGGGATTTCGGCAGACATCAGTCAATTTCCTGGCAGGCTCGAGAAATGCAGGTGAAAGCAGCTATAATATTAAGAAGATGATGAAATTTGCCTTCACAGGGATTACCGCATTTAGTGTGAAACCATTGTACCTCGCAGCATATCTTGGCTTTGTTTTCTCAGCTTTTTCAGTCGTTGGATATGGGATTTACGTTATTTATTCGTTTCTTGCCGGGACAGAAATCTCAGGTTGGGCATCGCTCATTATGACAATTGTTTTCTTTGGAGGATTACAACTGATTATTCTTGGGATTTTCGGAATTTATCTCGGTAAAATTTTTAAACAAGTCAAGGAACGTCCGAACTATATCATCCGTTCAAAAAATACCAATTAATGATTTTACTAAGTTTCGACATTGAAGAATTTGATATGCCTTTGGAGTACCAGGGCGAAATTCCTTTCGAGGAACAGATTTCTGTGTCCCGCAATGGTCTTCAGAATATTCTCCGGATTCTTAAAAAATATGATGTTAAGGCAACATTCTTTTCTACAGTTGTTTTTGCTAAAGAAAATAAAGATTTCATCACTCAGTTATTAGCGGATGGCCACGAATTGGCTTCTCACACTTGGTTTCATTCAGATTTCAAGGAAGAACATTTGGCAGAATCAAAACAAAAATTAGAAGAACTTTTTAATACGGAAGTGACTGGCTTGAGAATGCCAAGAATGAGTCCGGTTTCGGAAAAAGCAGTGGCAGATGCAGGCTATTTTTACAATTCTTCCATCAATCCAACTTATCTTCCAGGCAGATACAATAATTTCAAAGTCAGCAGAAAACCTTTTTGGCAAGGTAAAGTAATTCAGTTTCCGGCTTCGGTTTCTACGATTTTCAGAGTTCCTTTGTTTTGGTTAAGTTTTCATAACTTTCCGCTTTGGTTTTATAAAGTGTTATCCAGATTATCATTGGGTGCGACAGGATTTTTGAACATTTACTTTCATCCGTGGGAATTTTCAGATATTTCTGCCCCGAAATATAAATTGCCAAATTACACTTTTAAGAATACAGGAAAACAGATGGAAACCCGATTTGAAAACTTCATAGTTTGGGCGAAGAAAAACAAGTATGAGTTTGATACAATTAGGAATTATTTAACTAGTCAAAACGTAAAAAAAAGCTAATGAAGATTGCTTACGACGCCAAACGTGCTTTTTCCAGCGTATCCGGATTAGGAAACTATTCCCGCGATCTGGTGCGGATTCTTTCTCAGATTTTCCCGAAGAATCAGTATATTTTGATCAGCAAAAAAACGTCTGAAAAAGGAAAAAATATTCTGGAACTTCCAAATGTTTCCCACGTCAAAACTTCGAAAGGAACGTTATCCAGACAATTCAAAATGGGAATAGATGCACAGAATCTTGGTGCAGATATTTTCCACGGTTTGTCCGGCGAATTACCTTTGAAATGGAACAAAAAACCAATTAAAAAAGTCGTGACCATCCACGATTTGATCTTTGAAAGATTCCCGCAATATTACACCTGGATCGACCGTAAAATTCATTTCTGGAAATTTAAAAAAGCAGCTGTTTCGGCGGATAAAATTATAGCTATTTCTGAGCAAACGAAAAGTGATATTATTCATTATTTAAAAGTTCCGGAAAGCAAGATTGAAGTGGTTTACCAAGGTTGTCACGCCAGTTTCAAGGAAAAGCAGTCGCAGGAATTCATGAACCTGGTCAAAGAAAAATTCCAGCTTCCGGAAAAATTTATCCTGAATGTAGGAACTATTGAGCCTAGGAAAAACCTTTTGAACATCGTCAAAGCTTTGAAAGATAGTAAAATTCCGTTGATGGTCGTTGGAACTAAGAAACCAAAATATTTCAAATTAATAAAAAAGGAAATCACGAAAGGTAAAATCGAAGCCCAGTTTTTGCAAGGTGTTTCAATGGACGAACTTGCTGCGATCTATAAACTTGCTGACATCTTCATCTATCCAAGTTTTTTTGAAGGTTTCGGGATTCCGGTGATCGAAGCTTTATATTCTGAAACGGTAGTGATAACGAGCAATACAAGTTGCCTTCCGGAAGCTGGCGGGCCGGATTCTGTTTACATTGATCCAAAAAATATAGCTGACATCAAATCAAAAATTAATTTTCTTTGGCAAAACGAACCAGAAAGAAAACGCCGTGCGGAGAAAGGTTTGGAGTTTGTCCAGAAATTCAATGATGACGTAATTGCGAAAGATGTGATGAAGGTTTACGAGAGTTTGTTTTGAAGGAACTTTAATTTAAAGAGTCTTCTAGAACTCAGCCTGACAAAACTGTCAACTATAAACCAGCTACTAATAAACTCTCTCTCCGAAAATCGCCGATCCAACTCTCACAGAATTGGAACCACATTCGATTGCTAAAGGAAAATCCCCACTCATTCCCATTGACAAAGTTTCTAAAGGTTTTAAGCTTGAAAGTTCATCAAAAAGTTTTTTCAAGATTCCAAATTCCTCACGGATTTGAGATTCATCTTCTACGAAACTAGCCATTCCCATCAAACCTTTGATCTCGATATTCGGATAATTTCCATCAAGATAATTGTTGAAAATCTCTTTCGCTTCGTCAACAGTCAATCCGAATTTTGTCTCTTCTTTTGCGATTTTTATCTGAAGCAAAACATCAATTTTTCTGTTGTTTTTAAGAGCTTCTTTATCAATTTCTTTCAAAATTTTTTCGCTGTCCACGCTTTCTATCATTGATATAAAACCTGCGACGAATTTCACTTTATTGGTTTGTAGATGCCCGATCAAATGCCATTCGATGTCGTTTGGAAGAACAGGTTGTTTTTCCAGCAATTCCTGAACTTTATTTTCTCCGAAAGCCCGTTGCCCAAGATCATAAACTTCTTTAATTTTTTCGGAAGGATTCGTTTTGGAAACAGTTACCAGTTTTACATTTTCTGGTAGTTGGGAAAGGATATTTTGATAATTGGTTTTGATTGACATTTTTAATGAAGTTTTGAAAAATCTGATACAAAAATAGAGATTAATTATCTTGTGGAAAATGAATTAAAAATCTTTAAATTTAATTTTAAATAAATAATAATGACAACTAAAATACTCATTGCCTTATTTACAATATTAATGCTTTTAAGCTGTAAAAGCCCCAAAGAAAAAATTACAGATGTTATTCTTTATCAGGATAGTATTGGCTATTGGAATTATGAATGGTCAAGGGAAAGAGCAGAATATTATGGCTTTACATTCAGATTTATGAAGAAAAATAAACTTCAAAAACTTTCATATAGTAAGGTTAAAAATCAAAGATGGGCCTGGAATGATTATCCTTATGATGAATCAATTTACAGGTGGGGCGTTGCAGATGATTCGATATTTACTTTTATGAATTATAATTCTAAAATTAAAGTAACAAAATATAACAAGGATACAATTTGGCTTTATGATCCGGAAGGAAATAGAAAAGAGATGTTGATAAAAGTTAAAGGCAATCTTAATATTGAAAAATCAAAAGAATTAAAGATTATTGATAAAAAAACGGGAAAAGAAATTGAACCGTTGAATCTTTAAAGCACTTCATTATTCGAAAGAGAATTATGCTGAAAATCAGTTCCGAAATTCGTCTAAAATTCGTAAATTTGAGGAAATTTTATTCGAATTAATAATCAAAATATATGAGTCAATTTGATGTAACCGTTATCGGTTCTGGTCCTGGTGGATATGTTGCGGCAATCCGTGCTGCTCAATTGGGTTTCAAAACAGCAATTATTGAAAAATATTCAACCTTAGGCGGAACTTGTCTTAATGTTGGATGTATTCCTTCAAAAGCTTTGCTTGATAGTTCTGAACATTTCGAAAAAGCAAAACACGATTTTGCAAATCACGGTATCATCATCAATGAGCCGACTGCTGACATCGCAAGAATGATTGCCCGTAAAAACGAAGTGGTGGATCAAACCACAAAGGGAATCAACTTTTTGATGGATAAAAATAAAATCACTGTTTTTGAAGGCCTAGGAAGTTTCGAATCTGCAACTCAGATCAAAGTTTCCAAAAACGACGGTTCTTCTGAAGTGATCGAATCCAAATATACAATCATCGCAACTGGTTCCAAACCATCCAGTTTACCTTTCATCAATCTTGATAAAGAAAGAATAATCACTTCTACGGAAGCTCTTAATCTTAAAGAAATTCCTAAACATTTAGTTGTCATTGGTGGTGGTGTAATTGGTCTTGAGCTTGGTTCAGTTTATTTGAGACTAGGTTCTCAGGTAACTGTGGTTGAGTTTATGGATAAAATCATTCCTGGAATGGACGGAAGCTTGTCTAAAGAATTACAAAAAGTTCTTAGAAAACAAGGCATGAAATTCGAACTTTCTACAGCTGTTTCTGCAGTTGAAAGAAACGGAGATTCTGTAAAAGTTACCGCTAAAAATAAAAAAGGAGAAGAAGTCAGCTTCGAAGGTGATTATGTTTTGGTTTCTGTTGGAAGAAGACCTTACACAGACGGACTTGGATTGGAAAAAGCTGGCGTAGAATTGGACGAAAGAGGCAGAGTGAAGACCAACGACCACTTGCAGACCAATGTTTCTAACATCTATGCTATTGGTGATGTAATCAAAGGAGCAATGCTGGCTCATAAAGCGGAAGAAGAAGGAACTTTGGTTGCTGAGATTTTGGCTGGTCAGAAACCTCACATCAATTATAACTTGATTCCAGGTGTTGTTTACACTTGGCCGGAAGTTGCCGGAGTAGGTAAAACTGAAGAGCAATTGAAAGAAGAAGGTGTAGCTTACAAAGTGGGAAGTTTCCCAATGAGAGCGTTAGGAAGAAGCCGTGCAAGTGGCGACACAGACGGATTTGTAAAGATCATTGCTGATGAAAAAACTGACGAAGTTTTAGGTTTCCATATGATTGGTGCAAGAGCAGCGGATTTGGTTGCAGAAGGCGTTATCGCAATGGAGTTCCGTGCCAGTGCAGAAGATATCGCAAGAAGTTCTCACGCGCATCCGACTTATGCAGAAGCTGTGAAAGAAGCAGCTTTGGATGCAACCGGAAAGAGGTCGATCCATATGTAATCTTGTAATTTAAAAAGATTAAAATATAAAGAGGAGCAATTTGCTTCTCTTTTTTTTATTTTGTAATTATAATATTATCAATTAGTTAATAAATAATGGATTTTGTTTTCAAAATATTTAAATAATAATAGAAAATTTGGCATATTTGTAGAATTGTATCAAAAACTATAAATTAAAACTATTAACTATGAAAAAAATATTTACTACTTGTATTTTTATATTGAGTATCAGCACTTTTGCACAGGAAGCCGGAAAAGCAGGAGAACTTCTGAAAAATGAAGCTTCAAAAAGTGAGATGCAAACCAAAAGAGCAGAAATGTCCGGGAAAAGAGGTAACACGCTTGATAATTCAAACTACAGAAATCAAAATCAAAGTCAAAACAACAATAGTCCAAACAATAATTTGGGAAACAGAACCAATCCAAATTACGACTGGAATCAAAATTACGGTTTCGGTTATGCGGAAGTATTTTTGAGAATTCCGGAACGTGGATTTTATACGGTAGAAGTTGGCGATCAGATGTCTTCCAATTCTGCAGGAAAATATAGGTTTTTTGACTTGATTCCCGGATCTATTCCTATCTCGATTTATGGAAACGGTTATCTGATTTACAGAACAAGAATCAATGTCCGTAACAATTCCCGATTGGTTTTGGATTTCTTTAATAATCAGGGATTGTATCTTTTGGGAACTTATCCGCTTCAGAGCCAGGCTTATGGGAATTATGGCGATGTCTGGAATGATGTCTGGAATTCTCCTTACAATGGTAATTCTGGACAATGGGATCCAAACTATGGAACCAATAATCAAGGCGGTTACGGCGGGAACAATCAGGGTCAGTATGGTAATAACCAAGGGAATTCTTACAGTAATGTGATGAATAATGCCATGTTCAATGCGTTCCTTCAGGTTTTGAAAACCACCAAATTCGGTGATGACAAAGTTTCCGTAATTAAGCAGCAACTGAAAAATTCTATGGTCACTTCTGAACAGGTTAAAGCTCTGATAGAAGCTTTGCCTTACGATAAAGACAGATTGGACGTGGCAAAATTTGCCTATAGAAAATGTGTAGATCCCAATAATTACTTTGTGATTTATCCATCATTCCAGTTTCAGAATTCGGCACAGGAATTGCGGGATTATATTTCGAAATTATAAATTTAAAGAGAAGCGGATTGCTTCTCTTTTTTTGTTTAATAAAATTAATATTCGAAATTATCAGATTGCTAATCAATTTGTTTTTATTTTTGTTAAAATATTAGTTATGATACAGGAACTCGACAAAGATTTCAGCAGTCTTAATGAATATATCGGTCAACTGGCGCCGAGCAAGATTTTTATTCTGGTAGACGAGAATACGCACGACCATTGTCTTCCAATCTTGCTTCCGAATTTAGAAACCGACGCACCTTTCGAGATCATCGAAATAGAAGCCGGCGAAGAAAATAAAAATATTGGAACAGCAACCCAACTTTGGGAAATTTTCTCAGAGATGGAAGCAGACAGAAAATCCCTTCTGATAAATCTTGGCGGCGGCGTGGTAACGGATATGGGTGGTTTCGTGGCTTCAACTTATAAAAGAGGCTTTAAATTTATTAATATTCCCACGACTTTGCTGGCAATGTGCGACGCATCTATCGGTGGAAAAACAGGAATCGATCATCAATTTCTTAAAAATATTATCGGAACTTTTGCCTTGCCAGAAAGGATTTTTTTCTATCCCGGGTTTCTGAAAACTTTGGATTTTAAAGAGCTCAGAAGCGGTTTTGCAGAAATGCTGAAACACGGTTTAATCGCTGACGGACAACATTGGACAGAGCTAAGCTCATTATTTAAAATCACACCGGAAGATCTTGCGCCATTTATCAAACGAAGTATGGAAATCAAGAATGATGTGGTTACAAAAGATTTCAAGGAAGAAAATATCCGAAAAATTCTCAATTTTGGTCATACAATTGGTCACGCGGTCGAAAGTCTTTTTTTGAAGAAAGGAACTCTGATTCCTCACGGAGAAGCAGTTGCACTAGGAATGATTTGTGAAACGCATCTGGCTTTGCTTGCCGGGTTGATAGATGTAGAAGTTTCCTCCGTGATTATTACCAAAATTCAAAGATTCTTTCCATACATCGATATTTCAGAATTTAAGAATGGTGCTATTATGGATTTAATGTTCAATGATAAGAAAAATCAGGATGGAAATATCAATTTTTCTCTCATTAATGGCTTGGGAAGTTGTGTTTTTGACCAGAAATTACACGTTGATCAGATCAATCTGACGCTAAATTTTTACAAAAACATGAATGAAAGGTCATGATATTATTCATTGAATATGATTTTTAATTCATTGATAATTAATTATTTGAAACCATAATCGAAAAAAATATCATTTATTTTTAATTTTTTGGCAAAGTATTTGGAAGTATGCTTTCCGTAAAACAAAATTAAAATTTGATATTATGAAAAAGTTATTTTTAGGATTAGGTTTGGTAGCAGGAACTTTTGCATTTGCTCAAACAAGTCCAACATTCGGTTTGAAAGCGGGTCTTAATGTCTCTTCAATCTCAAAAGATGGTTATGAAGATTCAAAATCAAAAGCTGGTTTCTATGGTGGTATTTTTATGAATGCGCCGGTTTCAGAAATGTTTAGCATTCAACCAGAGGTTTTGTATAGCCAATATGGGGCAAAGGTAACAAGAGTGGATGCAGGAACAGTTTTAGGACAATCTTACTCAAGTAAAGAATCAGCAAGTCTTAACCTAGATTATATCACAGTTCCGGTAATGTTTCAGTTTCACGCAACTCCAGCCTTCTATTTAGAAGCAGGTCCAGAGTTTGGATTCTTGGTAAGTGCAAAAGCTAAGGATTACAGTGCAACAGTTATCAATGGTAACGAAACAGCTACATCTAATGAATCAGGTGATATCAAAGATAACTATAGCTCATTCAATATGGGAGCTGGTTTAGGTCTAGGATTTAATTTCACAGAAAACTTTGGTATCAATGCAAGATATGTTGCAGGATTTACAGATATCAACAAAAAGAATGATGATGAAAATGGTAATACATCATTAGAAAATAATGACAATAAGAACAGAAACAATACTTTCCAGGTTGGATTGTCTTACAAATTCTAATATTACATAATCTTAAATATTATAAAAGACCGATTCAATCGGTCTTTTTTTGTTTCATATTCTTTACTTTTGTCTTAATAAAAAGATATTTATGAAGAGAATTTTTGGTTTTTTTGCAATTGCTACCTTGTCAATAGTTCAGGCGCAGTCTTTTGGTGTAAAAGGTGGTGCCAATATTTCAACCATTAGCAAAGAAAGAAGTTGGGACGACACAAATGCAAAACTTGGCTATTACGTGGGTATTTATATGCACGCACCGGTCAATAATGTGTTCAGTATTCAGCCGGAAGTGTTTTATAACAGTGTAGGTGTAAAGTATGAAAACAGCAAAACATCCCATACCCTTGGTTTGGATTATATTTCAGCGCCTATTATGTTTCAGTTTGAGCCAATCCCTAAGTTTTATGTTGAAGCTGGTCCGCAGTTTTCTTTTCTTGTAGGGAATAGTGATCGCAATAAAACAGATGATGTAGTAACCATCAAAAAGTACAGGAATAGTTCCAACTATAACAATTTTGACTTGAGTGGAGCTGTAGGCTTAGGTTTTAGAATTAATAATATTACCATTGGCGCAAGATATTTGATGGGGTTCACAGATATTAAAAAATCCGGTTCTACCACTTGGAGCAATGATGATAAGCAGCTCCGGAATAATGCATTGCAGATTGGATTGCAATACGGATTTTAATACTGAATAAAAACAAAAAAGACCAACAGAAATGTTGGTCTTTTTTTATGGAGTATTATTGTAATAATTATTTAACAATAAGATTTTTACTGGCTGTTTCTCCGTTGTTTGAAATTACAATTCTGTAGTTCCCTGTTTTCAGAGCTGAGATATTTAATTTTGTTTTTTCATTTTCCAAAGCTCCGTTAGAAATTAATTTACCTGATAAATCTAAAATTTGGTAAGTAGCACCTTTCACAGATTTGGATAAAGAAATATTAACTTCTCCTTTTGCGGGATTTGGATAGATTGCAAAGCCTTTGTTGAAAGCAGTTTCGCTCACAGCAAGATTTTTCGTGATATTAAATCTTGTTGTATTTACAGCAAAATAGATATTGTTAGCAGCTTTTACCATGATTCTTGCATTTCCGTTATCTTCATTTGGAAGTGTAACAGAAGCTGATCCGTTATTAGGAACCTCCGCCAAAAGGGTTGGATAAGTAAGACCATTATCAGAAGAAATATAAATCTGAACATTTGCAGTATTGATAGGTGCCGCATTAGTTCCTGCAACATCCCACGTAACTGTCAATGGTGTTCCACCAACATAGTTAGCCGCAACAGTCTGAGAGGTCACTTTGAAAGGACCTGTTGCCGCAACTGTTACTGTCATATTTGCTCTCGCAGCCTGATTTCCGGTTGCTTTGTTATCATTAGCAAAAAGAGCAAAAGTAAGTGATCTTGCCACTGTAGGAATTACTTCCCAAGTTGGAGCAAGATTTCCTGCTGCAACTGCAGTCATAACAGGGAAGTAACGCTCGCTGGTAGTTTTTGGGGCAAAAGATCTAAATACTGATCCTGTAGTCTGTGTAGGAGAAGGCGCAGTAGATGTTGTTGTTGTTCTTGTGTTTGTCTGATCCCAAAGATAAGTTAGTGCATCACCGTCTGGATCTGTAGCAGTTGCAGATAAAACAAATGCGGTTCCATTAGGAATTGTATAGTTAGACAGAGGCTGGATCACAGGAACCTGATTGTTGTTGGCAGTCTGCACACCACAATTGGCACCATTACCTGATGTGATGTTGTTGTACATTTGGTTTACACTTACCACTTGGAAATGTGCATCACTATTATTCTGGATATTTGGTGGACAGATTCCTGCGTAAGCCATAATGGTGCTTCCACTGCCTGGTTCTACAGAAGTGGATGATGTTCTGTTTCCTCCGCATGAATTATCGAAGGTATGAGTTGCTCCCCACTGATGTCCCATCTCGTGTGCTACATAATCGATATCAAATGCATCAGTTCTTGGTGCAGAGCGCCCTGTAACGCCTCTTGCTTTTCCGCTGTTACTACAAGGGGAATTCAATTGTGCAATACCGCCACCGCCAGTACTGAAGATGTGCCCGATGTCATAAGCAGCACTTCCGATTGTTGCATCTACGAAAGCTTGATTTTCATTTAGCAAAGTTGCTCCGTCATTATTTGTAAATCCGGGACCGTAAGCATCAACACCAATTGAAAGTAAAACATCATTATTTGCGATCATCGTCATCGTAAGGGAAATCGTTTTTTCATAGATTCCGTTTACTCTGGT
>Ga0247808_10001061_pt1 | contig 13224 bp, 9 predicted proteins | sample UWRJL089202R1_FD_179914 | JGI IMG/M metagenome (GOLD analysis project Ga0247808, IMG submission 179914) | Plant litter microbial communities from Arlington Agricultural Research Station in Wisconsin, United States - UWRJ-L089-202R-1 | ecosystem: Environmental > Terrestrial > Plant litter >... | reverse complement strand
GTGGCTACAATCCATTTACTGGCAGATTTTTACTATTTATTTTGGTGGCGCAAGTTACGTAACAGGGAGTATATTTCAAAGAAGCTGAACAATAAATATAAAGAAAAAAAATTGAGCGCGAAAACTAAGCCCTTTTCCTTACTGTTCAGGCTGTAAATCAATACAAAAGCCATAGAAAAAATCATTTTCAAAACAATTGAGCCCATAATCGCCATTACACCAGATTCAGGATCCGATTTAATACCAAAATAGGCGACTATATAAGCTATATAGGTGAGTCCCCCCACAAAACAGAAAACCAGCCAAAACTTCTTGGCCAATAAAGTCACCTGCGGAAATAGTGAAGGCAGAAAAAAAGCCACTCCCGCAAGGAGTAAAGTATATATCAAGTAAAATATAGTGAATTTTGGTATGCTCAAAATGGTATTTTTTGACAAAAGTAATAAAATACCTCCTGAATTACAGCCTACTTTTTATTATTCAGCTGTCTAACCACCTGGTAAAGAGAAATAATCACACCCGCAACGCCTAAGAGTGCTACAAAAAGTGGCTTAGGCGTATCGCGGTAAGCATCAATTTTGTAACCCGCAAATGTAAATAAACCAATCGTCGCCAGCATCTGGAAACCCATTCCTGAATATTTAACAAAGTTTGTCGTGTTTTTATCTTTCTCCTTATCACTCATTGTATTAGCTGTTACAAATAATTTAAGATATTTACTGAGAATATTGCCGAATAAAAATAATTTTGCATACATTCTATAAATTAGTTTTGACTCAAATTAAACCTTTGAAGAATTTAAGCCAGCCAAATTTAAAGTTACTGTTATTTTGCATAGGAATCACCTTCCTTATTGCCTGTGGCAGTCAAAAAGATACTGCTATGAGCAGAGGAATGCAGAATCTCACTGCCAGATATAATTATATCTACAACTCCAATGTCATCCTGGATAACTACGAAGAAGATCTGTATCAGGAATATACGGATAATTACAGTGAGATCCTACCAGTATATACAGCCCCCGAAAAATTTAACACGAGCCAGATCATTACAGCTACACCAGTCAATGACAAAGCACTGAATGCAATTATTGCTAAAGCACAGGTCATCATTGCTGATAAATCGTTCAGTAATTATATAGACGACTCCTATCTTTTATTGGGTAAGGCTTACTATTTTAAGGGCGACTACTTTATTGCTGAAGAATATTTCGACTATGCAGCCAAAACTTATGAAACCAATGTTGATGTGGTAATGAGTGCACTCAACTGGAAAGCAAGAAGTTTAATGCAACTGAACAATCTAAAAGATGCAGCATTGATATTGGATACTGTTTATACTAACCTGTCAATGATCAAAAAACGTAGTGCTGAACCGAGGGCGACTATTGCGCAGATGTATATTTATCAGGACCGGATTGATGAGGCAATTCCCCTGCTGGAAAACGCCATAAAACTGAGTCATTTAAAGCGTAACAGGATCAGGTGGACCTACATTCTTGCCCAGTTATATGAAAAACAGAAAAATTATCAGGAAGCACTGCGCAATTATGTGAAAGTACAAAAAAGCAATGCCGCTTTTGAATTGTATTTTAATGCCAACCTGAACAAGATTAAGCTCAACGGATTATTGAATGGTAAGAAACTGGATAGGAAAAAACAACTCCTGATCCTTCTAAAGGATGATAAAAACTTTGATTATACAGACCAGATTTATTACCAGGTGGCCGAAAGTTATGCAGAAGATGGAAATTACGCAGATGCAGAAAAATACTACAGCCTGTCAGCACGGAAAAGCACAAAAAACAAATACCAGAAAGGTATATCTTATCTGCGGATTGCCGACCTTAATTTCAGGAATACCAGAGACTTTCTGAAAGCAAAATTGTATTATGACAGTACAGTAAATACTTTACCAAAAAATTATCCTGGTTATGAACAGATTGTTAAAAAAAGTCAGAATCTGGAATATCTGACGGCACGTTATGATGCGATAGCATTGCAGGACACGCTTCAGATGCTGGCAAAACTTCCTGAAAAAGAGCGTGCAGCGAGAGCACAACAACTCATCGCTCCTGTTAGTGCCAAAACAGTCCCTGGAATAGATATAAACGAAAATAATCTTTTCCCCGAATCCAGAAATCGCGAAAATAGTGCGACAAGAACAGCATCATCGGGCACTTTCTATTTCAGTAATGCGATGGCAGTGAGCAGAGGTTATACAGATTTTTTAACGCGGTGGGGAAATAGGAAGCTGGAAGATAACTGGCGACAAAGTATAAAGTCTTCATCACAGACTACGGCTGAAAGTATTGCTAAAGTAGAAGATAGTGGCCGTAAAACCGGCAACGGCCTTGACTCAGTCGCGGGCAACAATTCCAATACCGCAGTGGCTAAGTATCTGAAGGATGTACCTGTAACGCCTGAACTATTAAAATTATCAAATCAGCAGATCATCGATTCCTATTATGAGATTGCTAATTTTTATCAGCAGCAGCTCAATGATCAGCAGGAGGCAGCCAGAATTTATCAACTGATATTATCACGCTTCCCTGAAAATAACCGTCTCCCGGCTATCTACTATAGCCTGCACTTAGGTTATAAGGATACAGATCCGGCAAACAGTACAAAATACAAAAACCTTGTTTTGAGCCAGTTTCCAAACAGCGTGTATGCAAAAACAATCAAAGACCCCAGCTTTTCAGCTAAACAGTCCGAAATTGAAGCAGTGGTGATCCGGAAATACAATAAGGTATTCAATAAATATGAAAGAAAATCTTTTGCTGAAGTAATCAGGGATGCAGATACGATCAGACAACAATATCCCGATAATATATTGAATCCACAGTTAGCTTATCTGAAGGCAATCTCCATCGGCAGGACGCAGCACGTAGACAGCCTGGTCAATGCATTTAAGAACATAAGCGCAACTTATCCTGATGATAAAGTAATTGTACCCCTGGTAAATGACCACCTGGCTTACCTGTCATCACATATGGGCGATTACAGCAAAAGAAAAATTGCTCTTCCTGATTTCGATCCAAACGAACCCCGCTTGTTTACTTCAGATCCTTTACCAAATATTCCTGAACCGGTGCAGGCAGTAGAAAAATTACCTGCAGAGGTTACCACAGCAACAAATGAAGTAAAAGAAACAGAGATAAGTACTCCTGTCGCAACGGCCCCGATTGTAAAAAGTAATACCGCCATCTTCAGTAAAACGGAGTCTGATACTTACTATTTCGTTATCGATGTTGCTGATGCCAGTTTAACACTCAGTTCATCACGGTTTGGTATAGGGCAATTCAACAGAGGGAATTACGCAGAAAATGGACTAAAGCACCGATTAACAGAATTTGACAATGATCAACTGATATATGTTGGGAACTTTAGTAGTTTTGCAGAAGCAAAAAGTTACGCTAACGGGATAACTCCGCAATTGAAGCAAATCATGAAAGTTCCTGAGGGTATTTACACTACGTTTATTATCAGCAAGGAGAATTTCGAGAAACTTCAAAATAAAGAACTCGTAACCAATTACTTAGAATTCTACAAAAACAACTACTAAAAATGACCAAAAATATTTCAGCTGCAGAGATAAAAAGTTATAACCTCACACTCTGGAAGTTATTAATTGGAGCTATTATTTTATTCTCTTTATTTATCATTGCATTGGGTTTTGGCGTTTTCGGCACGCTGCCTTCTTTCCGTGATATTGAACATCCCAAAAGTAACCAAGCTACGGAGATTTTAACAGAAGATAAAAAGGTTTTAGGTACATACTTCGTTCAGAACAGGTCTAATGTTACCTATCCTGAAATATCGCAAAATGTGATCAATGCACTGATTTCAACAGAAGATACACGTTTTAAGGAACATTCAGGAATTGATTTCAAACGTACATTTACGATCATATTTTATAACCTTATTGGTAAAAAACAAGGTGCGAGTACAATTACGCAACAGTTAGCGCTTAATCTTTTCTCGGAAGAAGGTCGTCAGCGTAATTTTTTCAAACGTTTGATGCAGAAATTCCAGGAATGGATTGTTGCTGTAAAACTGGAAAGAAACTATACCAAAGAAGAAATTATCACCATGTACCTGAACACTGTAGATTTTGGCAACCAGGCTTATGGGATCAAATCAGCATCAAGGGTATATTTTAATACTACACCAGACCAGCTTACTGTAGCACAGGCTGCAACTTTAGTTGGCCTTCAGAAAGGAATTACCCGCTACTCTCCTACGCGTAATCCAGAACGCTCACTGGCACGCCGGAATACAGTAATGGCAAATATGGTGAAGGAGGAAATGCTCACCGCACAACAATACGAAGAGGAGAAATCAAAACCTCTTGGCCTGAAATTTAGTGCAGCAACGGTAAACGATGGTATCGCCCCATATTTCAGGGCCGTGCTTAAAAATGATATCAGAAGGATCTTTCAGGAACGTTCAATTTTAAAAGCTGACGGTACTCCTTATGATCTTGACAGGGATGGGTTACGGATTATAACTACTATCAATTATGATATGCAATTGTATGCAGAAGCTGCCCAGAAAGAAGCCATGAGATTGCTGCAGGCACAGTTTATCAGTAGTTGGAGAGGAAAAAACCCTTTTAAAGGCAAAGAGCTGCAAATTGAGCAGGGAATCAAAAGATCAGACCGCTATAAGGCACTTCAATTGGAAGGAAAATCTGAAGAAGAAATCAAGGCCGATTTCAATACACCAGTACAAATGGGCATTTTCACCTGGAAGGGTGATATTGATACGCTAATGAAGCCTATCGATTCTGTTAAGTATTATAAATTGTTGCTTAGAAATGCAATGATGGCTATGGATCCAAAGACTGGTTATGTTAAAGCATGGGTTGGCGGCATCAATTACGAGCATTTTAAATATGACCAGGTAAAAATGGGTACCAGACAAGTGGGTTCAACAGCAAAACCCTTTACCTACTCGGTAGCTATAGAAAATGGTTACTCTCCATGTTACCAGGTGCTCAATGAACCGGTTACCATTGAAGTACCAGGCAGTGCACCATGGACGCCAAAGTCGGGCGGTACCTTACCTGGATATATCACATTGCAGAAAGCATTAGCTTACTCACAGAATTTTGTTGCTGCCTTTTTAATGAAACAGGTAGGCCCAACAGCGGTATCAACACTGGCAAAAAAGATGGGAATTACTTCTAATGTTCCTGCTTATCCTTCTATTGCCTTAGGTACCTTTGATGCTTCTGTATTTGACATGGTCGGCGCTTATTCGGTTTTTGCCAATAAAGGCATCTGGACGCAACCTACATACATCTTAAAAATTGAAGATAAAAACGGCGTGGTACTTTTTTCACAGACACCGCAGAAGCATCCTGCAATGAACGAAGAGGTTGCTTATGTAATGACGCGTATGCTGGAAGGTGTGGTTAAAAATGGCTATGGATACAGCTTAATCAGCAAATTCGGCATTAAAAATCCGGTTGGTGGTAAAACAGGAACTACGCAGAACAACTCAGACGGCTGGTTCGTTGGGATTACGCCAGATCTTGTTGCGGGAGTATGGACCGGTTGTGAAGACCGTGCTTTCCACTTTATCAATACCAGTCAGGGGGAAGGAGCAAAAACTGCTTTACCTGTTTTTGGAGGGTTCCTTAAAAAAGTATATGCCAATCCAAAATTAAAGGTAGGTAAGGGCGACTTCGAAGCGCCTAAAAACGGAGTATCGATTACATACGATTGTAATCAGTATCAGCAGCAACAAACAGATACAACAGAACTGGATCAGAAGCTGGGATTTTAAATGAGTGCTTTCGATTATAAAAAGGCATTGGGCGATATACCGCACAGGCCCGGTGTATATCAATACTGGGACCAGGAAGATACGCTCATTTATATTGGCAAGGCCAAAGATCTGAGGAACCGGGTCGGCTCCTATTTCAATCAGGATAACCAGATGAACGGGAAAACCCGGGTACTGGTATCCAAAATCCGTAAGATCACTTTTACCATTGTGGATACGGAAATTGATGCCTGGTTACTGGAAAATAGCCTGATCAAAAAACATCAGCCCAGGTATAATATCATGCTGAAAGATGATAAAACCTACCCATGGATTATTATCAAAAAAGAACCCTTCCCACGGGTATTCTGGACCAGGAAAATGGTAAAGGACGGTTCCACATATTTTGGACCTTATGCCTCTGTTGGCATGATGCATACCATACTGGACCTGATCAAGGAAACATATCCATTGCGCACCTGCAATTTACCGCTGACAGACGAAAATATTGATGCAGGCAAATTCAAAGTCTGCCTTGAATATCAGATTGGAAATTGCAAAGGACCGTGTCAGGCCTATCAGGCACATGCAGATTACGATAGGAATATAGAAGAAATCAAAGAGATTCTAAACGGTAAAATTGGTAACGTGATCCGGGATGTTAAACTGATTATCAAAAATGCTGTTGCGGAATTGAATTTTGAATATGCCCATCAATATCAGCGCAAACTATTGGTACTCGAAAAATACCAAAGTAAGTCGACCGTAGTTAACAGCTCCATCACCAATGTAGATGTAGTAAGTATTGCTTCGGATGAGCGTTATGCATTCGTGAATTATCTGAAGATAATGAACGGCAGTATTATCCAGGCGCAAACCATAGAGATCAAGAAAAGACTGGATGAATCTGACGAAGAATTGCTTACCATAGCGATAACCGAATTCCGCACCAAGTTTAACAGCACTTCCAAAGAAGTGATTGTACCATTTGATATTACCCTGTCCGACGAAAATCTGAAGTTTACCGTACCTAAACTGGGTGAAAAGAAAAACCTGCTAGAGCTCTCTCATAAAAACGTCTTATTCTTCAGACGCGAGAAGTTAAATCAATATGAGAAATTAAACCCTGACTTAAGATCAGAGCGTATTTTAACCCAGATGCAGAAGGATCTGATGCTTACTCAGCTCCCTGTACATATTGAATGTTTTGATAACTCCAACTTCCAGGGGCAGTACCCCGTATCGGCAATTGTAGTATTTAAAGACGCCAAACCTTCTAAAAAAGATTACCGGCATTTTAATGTGAAAACAGTTGAAGGTCCCAATGATTTTGCGACTATGGAAGAAGCTGTTTACAGGCGATATAAGCGCATGTTAGAGGAAGAAGAGACATTGCCCCAATTGATTATCATAGATGGCGGTAAAGGCCAGCTATCCTCTGCAGTAAGCAGTTTAAAAAAACTGGGTATTGACAAAAAAGTAACAGTGATCGGGATCGCTAAACGTTTAGAAGAATTATACTACCCCGGTGATAGTTATCCATTGCATCTGGACAAAAAATCAGAGACGCTTAAAGTGATCCAGCAATTACGCGATGAGGCGCACAGATTTGGGATTACCTTCCACAGAAAGAAGAGAGATCAGGGTACGCTAAAAACGGAGCTTGAAGCGATACCGGGTATTGGTAAAACTACGGCCGACAAATTACTGCGCCAGTTTAAATCCGTTAAAAAGATTAAAGAAGCTACCGAAGTCGAATTAGCACAGGTATTAAATAAAGCGCAGGTGATCACTCTGCTCAATTATTTTAAGGCATAAAAAAACCCGGCTGTTTAACAACCGGGTTGATTTTAATATTCCCACAAACTCTGTTCGTAGTCTGCTATACTTTTTTTGATCCGTTCAGATTCGTACAATTTTCTCGGATCTTTAGGATCTGTCTGATTCAGAATCTCTATGATAGTTTTATTGGCCGGGTTCGTTTCTTTAACGATATTACTCGCAAACAAACGTCTGATGAAGAAGTCATCATAAGTAAGTACCGAAGCATCGTTACCAGGATTAACTAAACGCGATTTGCTTAACAATGGTCTGGCTTCATCATAATAGATCCAGAATACCGGCTGCCAGTTCCCTTCTACCATTTTCATAGGTGCGATACCAATAATACGCGGTTCAAAAACAGATCTTTTAACATCAAAGATCCAGTCTTCTTTAATTCTGTATTTAAGAAATTCGTCTGGTCTCAATCTTTTTAAGGTAGGCTCACCAATTTTTCCACTAGCATCTGCTTCACCTTCTGCAGTTCCACGTGCATTCTGTAAAGCATCCTTAGCACTTAAGGCAATTTTGAATGAATCATTATCTTCCAGCAATTTACCGGCTGTAGTATCTTTTGGAGAATATACAGTCAGTTCTTCATTCGCCACAGCTTCCATTAATATTTCAATCAGTTTGGAGCTTTCAGACTTTAGTACAGAATTAATAGTGTCCCTTAAGTCGATTTCACGCCAAACCCTTTTCGAGTAAAATACATCTTCTTCCCTCACGTCAGGTAAGGGAACCATCACACTACTATCCACATCTTTTCTTGCATAAAAACCGTCTTTCGGAGGGGTTTTTATTTTAGATTTCTTCACTACAGGTGTAGTAACCGGTGTAGTTTGAGCAAAAGACGCTGTTCCAAAAAACAAGAGAATGATAGTGTATAAAACCTTTTTCATCTTAATCTATTTAGCTGTAAATGTTATTCCATCCAGATTTCTCTGTCTGCCATCTGGTCCTTCAGCAATAATATCCTTAAAGATAACCGTAGCACCTGGTTTAAGAGAGCCTAAAGCCCCTTTGATTTGTCCGCTGAAAGAAGCACCACTATTTTGGATAGTCACAGCGTCTGATCTTGGATTGATCAAAGTAGCAGAAAATCTGATTACTTTATATTTGATATCAAAAACGAAGTCGTCTAATTCAGTCTCCATTAAGCTTGATCTTTCCAGCCACTCTACATCTACACTTCCACCCGATTTTCCTTTTACAAAGGCTTTTGGTGTAGGTAATGCTTTTACCCTGAATTGTTGTGCACCTAAGTTGATCGTTTTCCCGGCATTGCTGGCTGATACAGTTATGTTTACCACTTTACCTACCTGGTCAGCACCAACATTAACCATAAATTTACCATTAGCACCCTTAATCGATCCGCCTGAAATATTAGCTTTAACACTTTCCAATGGAAAACCTGCTGCAGATACAGAGAAAGGATTGGCAATTCCTGCATAAATCACATTCATTTTATCAGGAGAAACCGTTGCAGAAGGCTTAGCCACCTGGTAAGTTTGTTCTGGTGTTTTATACTCTTTAACTTGTCCGTCAGTTTGTTTTACGCGGATAGTACCTACCCATTTAAAAACACCAACAGAACCAGTACCGCCAGTATAAGTACCTTTACCATCTTTAGTAGCCAGTTTTCCACCACCAACCATGATTTCCGGGCTCGACTTCGAATCACTTGCCGTTAAAAATACCTGCGCTGTATAAGGTTGTCCCTGTATCACATAAGACGTAGGCGCTACCGCTACCGCTGCAAACTGATCAAGATTCACTAAAGATTTATCCATATTCCCGAACAATTTCTTCACAATCTCTGCTTCTGCATTTTTAGTATCGGCCTGTATTTTTGACAATACGGTATTCGCAGCTGTTAAGGGAGTACCTTCACCGAAGTTAATGTCTTCCCATGCTTTTTTACCGCTTACATTTTTTTCCGCATCTTTAGCCTCCAGAGAGAAAGATACACTTTTCTGATCCTTAGCATCAAGCAGGGCAATTAATTTCTCACGTGTTTCATTGATTTTAGCTTTCAGTTTTTCACCTTCTTTCTGGTTAATCATAATCCCCTGAGCAATATCAAGATTTCCTCTTTCTACCAGATCACCTGTTTCAGGACTGATCCCGCCACCAGCAACACTAAACTGTTGCTTCAGTTTATCAATATAACCGTTAAGCTCATCGGCATATGCTTTGGCTTTCTTAGCCTTATCATAGATAGGCTGTGCCCTAGCCGGTTCTTCTTTTAATTTTGTGTTTTCAAACGCAGAGAACAGCTGATCAACACTGGTGTTAACATTTGTTCTCGATGATTCAAGACTATCATTGATATTCTTAAATGCGTTCAATATCGTATCAGATACGTTTAAAGCTAGCATAGCCAACAATACCAAATACATGATATTGATCATCTTCTGCCTTGCTGATTCTCTTCCTCCTGCCATTATTTTGTAGGTCTCTGGTTAATTATTAAATAATCTGTTACCTAATTAAATGCGTGGCTGATTCATTGCCGTCAGCATATTACCATAAATCGCATTTAGCGAAGAAAGATTTTTAGCCAGTTTACCAACCTCATCCTTGAACTGTTTCGAATCTTCCATAGACTCATTGAAATTATTCATTGTTAATGACAAGTTCTGGTAGAATTTATTCATCGATTTAAGATGAGCGCTGGAATCCTGCAATTCCAATTCATATACTGCATTTAAAGCAGACAGATTTTTTGCAAGAGAAGTAACTTGTTCATGATAAGCTTTTGAATCGGTATGACTATCTCCCAGCTCAGCTAACTGTGCTGTAGCTTTACCGAAAGCTCCATTCAAACTGTCGAAACTTGCAGACACCTGTTTTACTTTACCAGTAAACTCATTCGTAGCAAGAGATGCATCAGCAACGTTTGAAATAGTAGCTACTTTATCGCCAAAAGTACGCAGGCCATTACCAAGACTTTCAATCAGTTCCGGGCCGATTTTAGCGTCAACCAACATTTTATCCAATGCTGCTGAAGATGAAAATCCTACAGCAGGCGCCGCTGCAGGTCTCGCTGACACTTTAGGCAACTCGCCGTTAAAATCATCACTTAATTCAGGATATACCCTGTCCCATGCTGGTTCTGGTGCTGGTGGAAAGAAACCTGTTAAAAAGAACAGAAATGCTTCAACACCTAAACCAAGTCCGATCATGTAATTTCCCCAGATTCCACCTAAGTGAAGGATCTTAAATAATGCCCCAATAATTACGATACTCGCGCCCCATGATATTGCTACGTGTAAAAAGTCAAATTTCTTTTTTGCTGCCATTGTTTTGATAGATATAATGTTAATTTTTAGATGTGCTTTTTTAGCGAATTGAGTCGCCGATTAGTTTTTGAAATTGATGTCAGTTCCTGCAAATGAAGAAACACACCTGAAACCTATGTAAGACCTTGCCTGATCCTGATACTCGTAGGTACCTACAGAATTCTGCAGAAAGAATCCTATATCTTTCCAGGATCCGCCTCTTACTACTTTACGTTTCAGGTATTTACTGTCAGTACCCTTAGCTACGTAAGTAAAATTTGGGTTAAAATCCAGTAAAAGTGGTGCAGCAGATTGGTTATAAGCAGTTACAGTCCATTCAGAAACGTTTCCTGCCATGTTATACAATCCATAATCATTAGGAAAATAAGACTTCACATTTACAGTATACAAACCACCATCATCAGAGTAATTTCCTCTGCCTACTTTAAAGTTTGCCTGCATACATCCTTTAGTATTCCTTACATATGGGCCACCCCATGGATATTTAGTTTTTACGTTACCACCACGGGCAGCATATTCAAATTCTGCTTCTGTTGGTAATCTGTATTCCGGTCTTGAGCTCAAAGGTATTTTTCTTGAAGCAGCAACAGGCTCATACAAGCGTGTACGCCAAACGCAAAAAGCATTAGCCTGCTCCCATGAAACACCTACTACCGGATAATTATCATAAGAAGGGTGATTGAAATATGATTTTACCATCGGATCATTCTGAGAATAAGAATAATCTACCTTCCAAACCATCGTATCAGGATACACGCTCACCGATGGGAACTGGTTCGGATTATTTCTGTCAGGAGAATCTACATAACTCTCTATAAAATCCTTACGTCTTTTGCTCGGATCTTTTCTGCCAGCCTCAGCCAGGTCAAGATTCACAAAACTGTAAGAATATCTGAATTTCCTGATATCTAATTCATTACGGCCAGGTAAAGCATCGTCACCGCTGTAATACATATCTTTCAATTTGCTGCTCAAACTGTTTTTTCCGCTCCAAAGCGCCGAGCCATTGCCAACTTTTTTCCAGTCAATATTTTTCTGTGAAGAAAGTGTGGCTCCTCCCGGAGTTGCCTTAGCATTGATAAAAAAAGTAGGCGCGGCACCAGGGCCTAAAGAAGTCAGCGCTACAGAATCTCTTACCCAATTTACGAACTGTCTGTATTCTGCATTTGTAATCTCCGTCTCATCCATATAAAAAGCACTGAATGAGGTCATTCTTGCCGGAGAAGTCTGAGAATTGTTGATATCCTCATCAGACATTCCGATCAGTGTTTTCCCCTGAGGGATATAAACCATGCCGAGCGGCATTTTTTTATTATTGAATTTCCTGTTATATACGCCAACCAGCTCTCCCTGTCCGCCTTTTCCGCAGCTAGAAAACAGAGCCGCGACTATAATAAAACCTAGTGTGTAAAATTTCCTCATATACGCCAACAGCAATTTTACACAATTTTATCAATTAGGATTGATAATTACAACTATTACGTGATAAAAATATGAGTTAAATGCAAAATAAGCAAGACGTTAACATATTAGTAACATCTTGCTTATCGGAATTAAATCTTTACTCTTTTACGGGGGATTCCCCAAAATGTGCAACTACATCAACAGTTATCTATTTGTTGGATTTCTTGATATAGTTTTCAATAGCCATGATCATAGAAGGAGATTCCGGAGACGGAGCTGCGATATCTACGATTAATTGCTTATCTGTAACCGCTTTATGTGTATTTACACCAAAAGCAGCGAGACGTGTATTGTTCTGTTGAAAACCCGGGAAATTTATATATAATGATTGAATACTCGAAGGGCTGAAAAACGCGATAATATCATAGGTCACATCAGCAAGATCTGAAAGATCGCTCACTACAGTTTTGAATAAAACTGCAGGTGTAATATCATATCCGTTTTTTACCAGAAAATTCATCGTATCTTCTGTTGCAACATCAGAACACGGATACAAAAACTTTTCTGCAGCGTGTTTCTTCAATATTTCAGAAAGATCTGCTGCCGTCTGCTTACCAAAAAAGATCTTACGCTTCCGGTATTGGATATATTTCTGCAGATACAACGCTGTAGACTCTGAAATACAAAAGTATTTCAAATCCGCAGGCACTTCATACCGCATTTCTTCACAAATCCTAAAAAAATGATCTACTGCATTTCTGCTTGTGAAAACCACAGCAGTAAAATCACCCAGACTGATCTTGTCTTTCCTAAAATCTCTTGCAGGAATCCCTTCAACATGGATAAATGACCTGAAATCAACTTTTAAGTTATATTTCTTTGCCAAATCAAAATAAGGGGATTTCTCTGTTTCGGGTTTG
>Ga0247808_10001059_pt1 | contig 13240 bp, 14 predicted proteins | sample UWRJL089202R1_FD_179914 | JGI IMG/M metagenome (GOLD analysis project Ga0247808, IMG submission 179914) | Plant litter microbial communities from Arlington Agricultural Research Station in Wisconsin, United States - UWRJ-L089-202R-1 | ecosystem: Environmental > Terrestrial > Plant litter >... | reverse complement strand
ACGCGCACCGGACGGAGCACGGAATTGCCGACCCGCCAGGCCCGCGAGCCGTACACCGCGCCCAGCTCGTTGTGGAGCCGCTCGATCTCGGCGATCTCGGCGATCGGCTCGACCGGACGCGAGGACAGCCGCGCGACCTCCGCCTCGAGTCCGATGATGCGGTCGACGAGGGCGAGCTGCCTCAGATCGCGGGTGAGGTCGCTCTGGTCGTACTCGGAAGCTTCGGTCATCTCGGACTCCTCGCCTGGTGGATCGTCGGTCGCTGGGGTTCTCGTCAGGTGAGGAGACCGGAGAGGTAGCTGCCGTAGCCGCTCTTCACCAGAGGCGCCGCGAGGGCGGCGAGCGACGTGTCGTCGATCCACCCGGCGCGCCAGGCGATCTCCTCGATGCAGCCGATCTTGAAGCCCTGGCGGTCCTCGATCACGCGCACGTACTCGGAGGCCTGCATCATCGACTCGAACGTGCCGGTGTCGAGCCAGGCGGTGCCGCGGTCGAGCACCTGAACCCGCAGCTTGCCGCGCTTGAGGTACTCCTCGTTCACGGTGGAGATCTCGAGCTCGCCGCGCGCGCTCGGCGTGATCGACTTGGCGATCTCGATCACGTCGTTGTCGTAGAAGTAGAGGCCGGGAACCGCGTAGTTGCTCTTCGGCTCGACCGGCTTCTCCTCGATGGAGAGCGCATTGAAGTCGTCGTCGAACTCGACGACTCCGTAGGCGCGAGGCTCGGCCACGTGGTACGCGAAGATGAGCGCGCCGTCGATGTCGACGTTCTTGCGCAGGTTGGAGCCGAGACCGGCGCCGTGGAAGATGTTGTCGCCGAGCACCAGCGCCACCGACTCGTCGCCGATGAACTCCTCGCCGATGATGAAGGCCTGGGCGAGCCCGTCTGGCGAGGGCTGGGTCGCGTACTCGATCGTGACGCCGAGCTGCGAGCCGTCACCGAACAGGGCGCGGAACTGCTCGTTGTACTCGGGCGTCGTGATGATCAGGATCTCGTTGATCCCGGCCATCATCAGCGTCGAGAGGGGGTAGTAGACCATCGGCTTGTCGTAGATGGGCATGAGCTGCTTCGAGATGCCCTTGGTGATCGGCCAGAGACGGGTTCCCGAGCCACCGGCCAGAATGATTCCGCGCATGATCTATTTACCTGTCGTTTTCAGTGAGTCGTAGTAGGCACGCATGGCGTCCCAGGTAGGCAGCAGGCCGGCGGCCTCCGCCTCCCGCAGGGTCGGCGCGTCCGTGTCCTTCGGCGAGAGGAGGGCTTCGCCGGCTTCCTCGGGGAAGACCAGTCCGATGTCGGCGTCGAGGGGGTCGATGCCGTGCTCGCCGGTCGGGTTGTAGGTGTCCGTGACGAGGTAGCTCACGGTCGCGCCCTCGGTGAGCGCCACGAAGGCGTGGCCGAGTCCCTCTGCGATGTAGATCGCCTTGCGGTCGACGTCGTCCAGACGCACGGAGTCCCACTGTCCGAAGGTCGGCGAGCCCACGCGGATGTCGATGACGAAGTCGAGAACAGCACCGTGCGCTGCCATGACGTACTTCGCCTGTCCCAGCGGCACGTCCGCGAAGTGGATGCCCCGCACGACGCCCTTCTTCGAGACGGACAGGTTGCCCTGCCGGAGCGCGAGCGAGTGGCCGACGACCTCTTCGAGCTTGTCGAATCGGTACCACTCGAGGAAGACCCCACGGTCGTCCGCGCGCTGCACGGGAGTGATCTCGTAGGAGTCGGGGATAGTGAGTTCGCGAATTTGCACGTGATGAATCCTAACGGGATTGGCCTAGGCGGCGGGTTGAACGAGGTCACGCAGAATATCGGGCGCTCCGCGACCGTAGAGCGCGTAGCCGTTTCTGCGCGCTTCGCGAAGTACCGGGCGGATGCGACGCAGTCGGCTGGCAGGGAGTGAATTGCGGATTCGCTCGTGGTCGAGTTTGCCCTTCGCACCCTCCACCATCGCCGGTGCGACCCTCGCGCCCCATGACTCGAGCCGCTGGACGAGAGCGCGCGAGCGCGCCTCCAGCCTCGCGTTGCGACTGCTGCGCGGTTCGAGCAGCCTGCGCACCTTGCCCGCAAGTGTGAGGCTGTTGACACCGATCTGGTTCGAGCCGTGCTGACGGTAGTCGACGAGCCGGTCGCGACTCAGATCGAGCCTGCCGATGGCCGAAGCGACACTCGCCAACCATTCGTCGTGAACCCAGGAATCGGGGAACGGCACAGCGGCCTCGACCAGCTCGCGGCGTATCACCGTGGTGGCGCCGGTGACGATGTTCCGCTGCAGGAGCGCCGCAAAGGCGTCTCCGTTGTTGATCGCCTCCAGTTCGGCGTCGCCGACGGCGAGCGTCTCGAAGAGAGTGGAATCGAGCGGTTCGCCCGCCTCGTCGACGAGTCGGGCGTCGCCACCGGCCAGGAGGAGGGACGGCGAGGACGCGAAACGTGCGGCCATGACCTCGAGCCGGTCAGGACGCCAGACGTCGTCCTGGTCGCTGAGCGCGATCAGATCCCCGCCGCACGCGAGCAGCGCCTGCTCGAAGTTCTTGGTGACGCCGAGGGCGGGGTCGTTCGTGAACACCCGCAACTCGACAGCGGTCGGTTCGACCAGCGCTGTGACCAGCGCCACCGTGGCATCCGTCGACTCGTCGTCGCTCAGAACTATCTCGACCGGCTGCAGCGTCTGCGCGAGAATGCTGCGCACCTGCTCCTCGACGAAGCGCGCTCCGTTGCGGGTGCAGAGCGCCACCGAGATGCTCGGAGTGCCAGTGGTCGGTACCACGGGCTACTCCGAGGCGCCGGGGGTCACCGTATTGAGGTAGGCCTTGATCGTCGGTTCGGCAGCGCCGACCTCGAGGAGCTTGCCGTGGCTCAGCCAGGCGACGTTGTCGCACATCTTCTCGACGGTCCCCATGTCGTGGGTCACCAGGATGACGGTCTTCCCGTCCTTCTTGAAGTCGGCGAACTTCTGCATGCACTTGGCTTGGAAGTCGGCGTCGCCGACGGCAAGCACCTCGTCGACCACGAGGATGTCGGGGTCGACGTTGATGGCGACGGCGAAGCCGAGGCGCACGTACATACCCGAGGAGTAGTTCTTCACCGGCTGGTCGATGAAGGCCTCGACGCCGGAGAAGTCGACGATCTCGTCGTACTTGCGGTCGACCTGCTTCTTCGACATGCCGAGGATCGAGCCGTTGAGGTAGATGTTGTCGCGGCCGGAGAGCTCGGAGTGGAACCCGGAGCCGACCTCGAGCATCGCGGCCATCGAGCCGAAGTGCGAGATGGTGCCCTTGTTCGGCTGGTAGATGTTTGCGAGGCACTTGAGCAGGGTCGACTTGCCGGAGCCGTTGCTGCCGATGAGCCCGAAGGTGGAGCCCGCCGGCACGTCGAAGCTGACGTCGTCGAGGGCCCAGAAGTCCTCGTGCACGCTGCGGCGGCCCCGCATGATGGTGGCCTTGAGCGTCTGGTTGCGCTCGTGGTACATCCGGAAGCTCTTGCTTACGTGGTCGACCTTTACGGCGATGTCGGTCACAGTGCCTCCGCCAGTTTCTTCTCGTTGCTTCGGAAAACGATGACGCCGATGAACAGGCTCACGACGGCCCAGAGGGCGCAGATCGACCACTCGGTGAGGTCGGGCCAGCGGTTGTCGTAGAGCAGGTTGCGGAACACCTCGACGAAATGCGCCATCGGGTTGAGGTTGTAGATGAACTCGATGGTGATGTTGCTGCCGAAGAGTCCGCCGTAGGCGTCGGACTGGGTGGTGATCAGCGACGCCGGGTAGATGATCGGCGTGAGGTACAGCCACATCTGCAGGATGATTCCGAGGAACCACTGGGTGTCGCGGAAGTACACGTTCGCGATGGCCAGCATCAGCGCGATGCCCGCCGCGAAGACCGCGAGGAGGAGCATGATCACGAGCAGCAGCGGGATCCACGGCCAGACGAAGGATCCGATGATGACGAGGACGATGAGCAGCACTGCCATCTCGAACAGCCAGTTGTAGATCGACGAGCCGACGAGCGAGAGGGGCAGCACGATCCGCGAGAACGCGACCTTCTGGATCAGGCCGGCGTTGGCGATCAGCGAGTTGGCACCCGAGGTGACGACATTCGCGAAGAAGGTCCAGGGCAGCAGGCCGCAGAGCAGCCAGACCGCGAAGACGTCGAGTCCGCTGGGGTCGCCGGGCTCGGGCTCGACGCGCAGGATGAACGCGAACACGATCGTGTAGATGAGCATGAGCGCGAGCGGGTTGGCCAGCGACCAGAGCTGGCCGAAGATCGTTCGCTTGTATTTTCCGCGGATCTCACGCAGTGTGAGATTCACAAGGAGCTCTCGAGAAGAGAGCATTTCCTTCAGGTAGTTCATTGCACCTCAATACCGGACTGGGCCTAGAGGCCGCAGATCAATCTAGCCTAGAACTATGCTTAGGGTCTCTATGGCCTCCCCCATCACACCCGACACACAGCCGCGCGCGGCGATCGTCACGGTCAGCTTCGGCTCCGCGGGCGTGCTCGCCGGCTTCCTCGACTCCGTGCACGACGTCAGCGCCGACCCGATCATCGTCATCGTCGCCGACAACAAGCCGGAGGGCGATCCGGTCGTCGAGGGCCTCGCGAGGCAGCACGAGGTGGCCTACCTGCCGCTGCACGCCAACCGCGGCTACGGCGGGGCCATCAACGCCGCCGTCGAGTCCCTGCCCGCATCCGTCGAATGGATCCTGGTCAGCAACCCCGACGTGAGCCTCAGCACCGGCGCCCTCGACACCATGATCGCCGCCGGCGAAGCGGATGCCACGGTCGGCTCCGTCGGGCCGACAATCCTGACCGCCGAGGGCGAGATCTACCCGTCTGCCCGCTCGGTGCCGTCGCTGCGCACCGGCGTCGGCCACGCCCTCTTCGTCAACCTCTGGGCCGCGAACCCCTGGACCCGTTCCTACCGCAACGGCTCCCGCACCACCCTCGAGCGCCGCGACGCCGGCTGGCTCTCCGGCGCCTGCGTGCTCGTGCGCCGCACCGCCTTCACCGAGCTCGGCGGCTTCGACAGCAGCTTCTTCATGTACTTCGAGGACGTCGACCTCGGCTACCGCCTCGGCAAGCTGGGCTACCGCAACGTCTACGAGCCCGCCGCGCGGGTGGTGCACACCGGCGCCCACTCCACCACGAGCGACTCCGCACGGATGATCCAGGCGCACCACGACAGCGCCCGTCTCTTCCTGAACAAGAAGTACGCCGCGTGGTGGCTCTGGCCGATCCGGGTCTCGCTCACCGTGGGGCTCAACCTGCGCTCGCGCTTCGTGCGCCGCTCGCTCGAGAACGGCAACCGCAGCGGAAACTGAGGTTTCTCGTCAACCCGCGCGGCCGCCGAGCCGCCTCACGGGGCGCTTCCGTTAGAATCGACCAGCATTGTCCGCTGTTCGCAAGGAATCCCACCCCATGAAAATTCTCGTCACCGGCGGAGCCGGCTTCATCGGCTCCAACTTCGTGCGACGCACGCTGGAAGATGCCTACCCCGGACTCGAGGGTGCAGAGGTCGTCGTTCTCGACGCGCTCACCTACTCGGGCAACCTCGCAAACCTCGCGCCCATCGCCGACTCGCCCCGCTACAGCTTCGTGCACGGCGACATCCGCGACGAGGCCCTGCTCGACAGCCTCTTCCCCGACGTCGACGCCGTGGTGCACTTCGCGGCCGAGAGCCACGTCGACCGCTCCGTGCGCGACGCCTCGATCTTCGTCGAGAGCAACGTGCTCGGCACCCAGAAGCTGCTCGACGCCGCGCTGCGCTCGGGCCTGAAGCGCTTCGTGCACGTCTCCACCGACGAGGTCTACGGCTCGATCGCCGAGGGCTCGTGGGACGAGGAGCGACCGCTCGAGCCCAACTCCCCCTACTCCGCGTCGAAGGCCGGCAGCGACCTGCTCGCCCGCAGCTACTTCCGCACCCACGGCCTCAACGTCTCGATCACGCGCTGCTCGAACAACTACGGCCCGTACCACTTCCCCGAGAAGGTCATCCCGCTGTTCGTGACCAACCTCATCGACGACAAGCACGTCCCCCTCTACGGCGAGGGCAACAACATCCGCGACTGGCTGCACGTGGACGACCACACCCGCGGCATCGCGATGGTGCTCGTCGGCGGGCGCGCGGGCGAGATCTACAACATCGGCGGCGGCACCGAGCTCACCAACAAGGAGCTCACCCAGCTGCTGCTCGACTCCACCGGCAAGGACTGGTCGTACGTCGACCGCGTGCAGGACCGACTGGGCCACGACCTGCGCTACTCCGTCGACATCTCGAAGATCCGCGCCGAGCTCGGCTACGAGCCGAAGGTGCCCTTCGAGCAGGGCCTCGCCGAGGTCGTGCAGTGGTACCGCGACAACCGCGAGTGGTGGGAGCCCCTCAAGGAACGCGCCGAGCTCTCCTGATCCGCTTCCCCTCCCTATCCACGTCACCTATACCCGAGGTCGCACCATGAAATACCTGATCGTCGGTTCCGGCGGAATGCTCGGCACCGATCTGACGACGGCACTGGCCGGCCGCGAGGTGACGGCGCTCACGCGCTCAGACCTCGATGTGACGGATGCGTCCGCCGTTCTGGCGGCCGTAGCCGGGCACGACGTGGTGATCAACGCCGCCGCCTACACGAAGGTCGACGACGCGGAGGGCAACGAGGACGCCGCCTACGCGGTCAACGCCACCGGTGCGGGCAACCTCGCGGCAGCGGCGGCCGCGGCGGGCGCCTGGCTGGTGCAGGTCTCCACCGACTACGTCTTCGACGGCTCGGCCACGACGCCCTACGCCGAGGACACCGCGGTGAACCCGGTCAGCGCCTACGGCCGCACCAAGGCCGAGGGCGAGCGCCTCGCGCTCGAGGCTAACGGCGACCGCACCTACGTCGTGCGCACCGCCTGGCTCTACGGCCAGCACGGAGGCAACTTCGCCAAGACGATGCTCGCGCTCTCCGCGAAGCTCGACGAGGTCTCGGTGGTCACCGACCAGGTCGGGCAGCCCACCTGGACCCACGACCTCGCCGAGCAGATCGTCGCGCTGCTCGACTCGGACGCGCCGGCCGGTATCTACCACGGCACCGCCAGCGAGCAGGGCAGCTGGTTCGACTTCGCCGCGGCGGTCTTCGCCGGCGCCGGACTCGACCCGGCCAGGGTGAAGCCCACCGACAGCTCGCAGTTCGTGCGCCCGGCACCACGCCCCGCCTACTCCGTGCTCGGGCACGACGCCTGGACGCGGGCGGGGCTCGCCCCCATGCGCGACTGGCGCCTGGCACTGACCGAGGCCTTCGCCACCGGAGCGCTCAGCGCGTCATGACCACGATGCGCGTGATCGTCGACGACGTGCTCGCCCCGACGCCCGGGTCATCGCGCTACTCCTACGAACTCACGCGCTCGCTGATCGACTTCGCGCCCCCCGGCTGCTTCGTCGAGGGCGTCGTCTCCGCCTCCACCGACGCTCAGTACGCGGAGCTCGAGACGCTGCTGCCCGGCCTCGCCGCGCTCTACAAGACCTCACTGGCCAGGCGCGAGCTCTCCGCGGCCTGGCAGCACGGCTTCACCAAGATCCCCGGCGGCGGCATGATCCACGCGCCGAGCCTGTTCGCGCCGCTCGGGCGCCACGACCGGGTCAGCGACAGGGGCCAGCAGATCGTGGTGACCATCCACGACGTCGCCGCCTGGACGCAGCCCCAGACCCTCTCGCCGAAACGCGTCGCCTGGCACAAGGCCATGGCCAAGCGGGCGCACAAGTACGCGGACGCGGTCGTCGTGCCCACCCACGCGGTCGCCGACCAGCTCTCCGAGATCCACGACTTCGGCGGTCGCCTGCAGATCATCGGCGGCTCGGTCGGCTCGACACTGCGGGTCCCGTCCGACCCCCGGGCCGTCGTCGAGCGCCTCGCCCTCCCCGCGGAGTACCTGCTCGTGATGGGCGCCCACGACTCGGACGACGGCATCGTCGAGGCCTTCGCGGCCATGGCCCTGCCCGAGGCTCCGCGCATCCCGATCCTGGTGGTGGCCGGCGACGAGATCGACGGCCACGCCCTCATCACCGCGTCGATGGAGACCGGCCTCGCCGAGGGGCGCGTACGCCAGCTCCCCCGGTTGAGCGACGCGGAGCTCGCCGTGGTGCTCGACCGCGCGCGGCTGCTGCTCTTCCCCAGCCTCGCCGACGGCTTCGCCCTGCCGGTGCTGCAGGCCTTCCACTTCGGCACACCCGTGGTGCACTCCGACGCGCCCTCGGTGCTGGAGACCGCGGCCGACGCCGGCATCGCCGTGGCCGCCGGCGACGCCGCCGCGTACCCCCGCCTTCTAGCGGATGCGGTGGGCCGGGTTCTCGACAACGACGCACTGACCGCGCAGCTCGCCGTCTACGGCCAGGACCGCGCCGGACTGTTCAGCTGGCAGACGACCGCCGAGCGGGTCTGGCAGCTGCACGCCGAGCTGTAGTCGACGGGGCGACGGCGCGATGCCCCGGCGCGGCGCGACTACGGCGCGGGCGTCGCGGCCGGCTCGGCGAGGGTGCCGGCCACCAGCTCGCGCACGTCGTCGAAGTTCGGGTCCTCCACCTCCACGCCGTTCGCGGGGATGAGCTCGAGCGACTTCACCGGCAGCGCGCGGGTCTTGCTCGCAAGGTCGACGAAATAGCCGAGCGCCGCCTGCGGCACGTCGGTGCTCACCACCTGCGCCCCCGCCTCGGCCACTGCCTGGAACTTCGTCAGCACGTTGGCCGGCTCGAACTGCGCCAGCACCGCCTCCTGCACGTCGCGCTGCCGCACCATCCGCTCATAGTCCGTCATGTTGTAGCGCGTGCGGGCATACCAGAGGGCGGTGACGCCGTCCATGTGCTGCTCGCCGGCCTCGATCGTGTCCACGACCGGTCCGCCGTTGATGCCGATCGGCAGCTCCTCGGGAACGGTGATGGTGATGCCGCCGAGCGCGTCGATGAGGTCGCTGAAGCCCTGCATGTCGATGAGCACGTAGTACTGCAGCGTGAGGCCGAGCACGCCCTCCGCGGCGTCGCGCATCGCCTCGACGCCCGGGTTGCTGCCGCTCGCCTCGGCGTCGGGGTAGAGGTCGGGGTGTTCCTCGCCGTAGGTGTAGAGGTAGCTGATCAGGCAGTCGTCGCCGCAGTCGTAGCCGTCGGGGAACGGCTCGTAGAGCGGGGACCCCTCGGAGAAGGGCGAGTACTCGAGGTTGCGCGGGATGCCGATGACGGTGGCCTGCCCGGTGGACGCCTCGATGCTCACCACGGAGATGCTGTCGGGGCGCAGGCCGAGGCGGTCGGGGCCGGCGTCGCCGCCGAGCAGCAGGATGTTGTAGCGGCCGTCGATCGGGTTGGCGGCCTTGCCTCCGGCGAAGATCGCGGAGATCGCGTCGCGGGTGGAGCCGGCGACGGTGACGCCGTAGTTGGCCGTCGATGCGACCACCACGAGCACCGTCACGGCCAGTCCCGCCACGAAGAAGCGCGCGAGCGGCTCGACCCGCACCAGGCGGGTGAGCCGGAGGGTGTCCACGGTCAGCACGACCCAGAGCACCGCGTAGAAGACGAGCAGCACCTGCACGAGGGTGAGAGCGACGACGTTGGTGCCGATCGCGTAGAGCACGGGCTTCGCGAACAGGAAGAGCAGAAGCGTCACGATCGCGAGGGCCCAGAGCACGAAGGTCGAGACGATCCCGAAGCGTCCGACGCGGCGGTCGCCGGCGAGCAGCTGCGCGGATCCTGGCACGAGGATGTTGATTCCTACGAGCCACCAGGCCCGCTTCGTCATCAGCGGTCTGGACCTCGTGTCCGGGAAGCGGACGGGGCTGCCGATGCTCACAGTCGGGAGGCGAGCGCCGCGTTCTTGTCGGCGACGAGCTGCTCGAGGCTCTTCGCGTAGTCGGCGAGTCGGCCGGCGAGGGCGTCGTCGCCCGTGGAGAGGATGCGCGCGGCCAGCAGGCCGGCGTTGCGCGCGCCGCCGATAGACACGGTGGCCACCGGCACGCCGGCGGGCATCTGCACGATCGACAGCAGGGAGTCGAGGCCGTCGAGCTTGGCGAGGGCCACCGGCACACCGATCACGGGGAGCGTGGTGACGGCGGCGAGCATGCCGGGCAGGTGGGCTGCTCCCCCGGCGCCGGCGATGACCACCTTGAGGCCGCGGTCGCGGGCGGTGCGCCCGAACTCGATCATCCGCTCGGGGGTGCGGTGGGCGGACACGATCTCCACCTCGTGGTCGATTCCGAAGTCGGCGAGGGCGGCGGAGGCGTCCGCCATGACGGTCCAGTCGGAGTCTGAACCCATTACTACGGCTACGAGGGGAGAAGGCACGGAGACAATCGTAGGTGTCAGTCGTCGAAGAACGCGGCTGCGGCACGCGCACGGTACACAGCATCGTCGAGGTCGTCGCCGCCGGAGGTGACGTGGCCGACCTTGCGGCCGGGGCGCGGCGCCTTCTCGTAGAAGTGCAGCTTCACCGTCGGCTGCTCGGCGAGGGCCACCTCGTAGCGGTCGGTGATGCTCCCCTCGAGCGGGCCGCCGAGCACGTTGACCATCACACTCCAGTCGTCCCGGCAGCCGGTGGCGCCGAGCGGGAGGTCGAGCACGGCGCGCAGGTGCTGCTCGAACTGGCTCGTGGTCGAGCCGTCGATGCTCCAGTGGCCGGTGTTGTGCGGGCGCATGGCCAGCTCGTTGACGAGCAGGCGGTCGTCGGTGGTCTCGAACAGCTCGACCGCGAGCACCCCGGTGACCCCGAGCGACTCGGCGACCGTGGTGGCGATGTCGGCGGCCACGTCGGCGATGCGGCCGGCCGAGTTGGGGGCGGGGGCGATCACCTCGGCGCAGACGCCGTCGCGCTGCAGCGACTCCACAACGGGCCAGTAGGCGATCTCGCCGCTCGGCCGGCGGGCGACGAGCTGCGCGAGCTCGCGGCGGAACTCGACGAGCTCCTCGACGAGCAGGGTCTCGCCCTCCGCCGCGTCGAACCAGTCCGCGGCATCCGCTGCATCGCGCACAACCCGCACGCCCTTGCCGTCGTAGCCGCCCGTGGCGGTCTTGAGCACGCCGGCGCCGCCGTGGTCGGCGAGGAATGCGGCGAGCTGCTCGACGCTGTCGACCCCCGCCCAGTCGGGCACGGGCACGCCGAGCTCCGCGAGACGGCGACGCATCGAGAGCTTGTTCTGCGCGAACTCCAGCGCGTCCGGGCCCGGCTGCACGTTCACACCCGCCGCGACCAGCTCGCGCAGCACGGCCTGCGGCACGTGCTCGTGGTCGAAGGTGAGCACGTCGACGGTTCGGCCGAAGGCGAGCACGTCGTCGAGGCTGAGGTGGCTGCCGAGGGCGGTGACCGCGAGGTGCGCCGGCTCGCCCGCGGTGACCGCGAGCACGCGGATGTCGAGGCCGAGGTTGATCGCTGCGGGGATCATCATGCGGGCCAGCTGGCCGCCCCCGATGACGCCGACGGATTTCGACATGACTTCGTCTCCTGCTGTTGGAACGCCTCGGGTGCAGCTGAGGCGTTGGGCGGAGGTGTGCCGGATAGACTTCCACCTCGGTACACCTATTCTCGCTCACCCCGGAGGGAAGCATGCGCGGCCTCCTGGCACAGTTCGGCCGCTTCGGTGTCGTCGGGCTCGGCGGGCTCGCCATCGACCTGGGCGTCTTCAACCTGCTGCGCCTCACCGTGCTCAGCCCGGAGGAGATGCACGAGGGGCCGGTGATCGCCAAGATCATCTCCACCTCGCTGGCGATCATCGCCAACTGGCTGGGCAACCGCTACTGGACCTTCGGCGAGCGCCGGCGGCCGCACTGGCTGCTCGAGGCCGTCGAGTTCGGCCTGGTGAGCGTCGGCGGACTGCTCATCGCCCTCGGCTGCCTCTGGGTGTCGCACTACGCGCTCGGCTTCACCTCGGTGCTGGCCGACAACATCTCGACGAACGTGGTCGGGCTGGCGCTCGGCACCGCGTTCCGCTTCTCCTTCTACCGGCTGTGGGTGTTCGGGGAGCACCGCACGGCGGCCCCCGACCCCGTCGAGGCGCGCCAGAAGGCCTAGCGCACGCCCCAGATGGTGGTCTCGTCGGGCGCCGCGGACTGCTCCTGCTGGCGCCGGGCGGCCACCGGGTTCTGGCTCAGCTCCATCAGGTCGTGCAGCGCCGCCTGCACCAGGTCGGCGCCGGGCACGTCGCGCAGCACCACCGGGTGGTCGAGGCCCGTGTTGATCAGCACGTCACCGCTGCGGAACAGGCTCTGCAGCGCGTGCTTGCGCACGGTGACGTCGTAGCCGCGGCTGTGCAGCAGCTCCTGGCGCACGCGCACGAAGAAGCCGCTGCGCAGCACGACGCGGCGGGTGGTGATCGTGTAGTGGCGGCCGAGCCAGGCCAGCAGCGGCAGCAGCCAGAGCAGCAGGGCCAGCAGCAGCGCGGCGCCGAGCACGGCGAGGTTCTGCCACGGCTCGTCGAAGCTGCCGTAGAAGTAGCCGGCCGCACCGAGGATGGCGATGAGCGCGAGGCTCGGCCAGAACAGGGCGCGCCCGTGCGGACGCAGCCGCGCTACGACTGCCTCGGGAACCCGGGTCTCTGGTGTGGACATCTGTTATTCATACCGCAGATGCGTGACGTCGCCCGCGGCGACAGCCACAACCTGCCCATCGAGTGAGCGGCGCACCTGCAGACGGCCCGAGCCGTCGATGCCCACGGCGGTGCCGACGAGGTCGTCAGCGCCGGGCAGCTCCACCTTCACCTGTGCGCCGATAGTGGTGCAGAGCTCGGCGATCCGCCCGGCGATCCCACTGCCCACCGGGTCGGCGCCGAGGCGCACGAAGTCGGTGTACAGCTCGCGCAGATTCTCCAGATAGGAGCTGAGCACCGCGTCCGCCAGCTCGTCGCCGCTCATCCGCGCGCCGCTCAGCGAGAGCGAGGTGGAGACCGGGGTGGGCAGCTGCTCGCGGTCGAGCGAGAGGTTGACGCCGGCGCCGATCACCACGGCGTCGCCGGTGGGCAGCAGTTCGGCGAGCAGGCCGGAGACCTTGAGGCCGTCGATCTGCACGTCGTTCGGCCACTTCAGGCCCACGCGGTGCGCGGGCACCACGGTCTGCACCGCGGCCGTCATGGCGACGCCGGCGATCAGCGGCAGCCAACCGAAGTGCTTCAGCTCGAGCGGCTCGCCTGCCGGGAGCACCGGGCGCAGCAGCACCGAGATCGCGAGGCTCGCGCCGGGCGGGGCGACCCACACTCGGCCGAGCCGGCCGCGGCCGGCGGTCTGGTCGCCCGTGACCACG
>Ga0247808_10001058_pt1 | contig 13249 bp, 15 predicted proteins | sample UWRJL089202R1_FD_179914 | JGI IMG/M metagenome (GOLD analysis project Ga0247808, IMG submission 179914) | Plant litter microbial communities from Arlington Agricultural Research Station in Wisconsin, United States - UWRJ-L089-202R-1 | ecosystem: Environmental > Terrestrial > Plant litter >... | reverse complement strand
TTCTACCGCTATTCCGCGACACCGGAGGGTGTACGGGCGGCGGCGGAAGGTCGACTGCCTGCCGATAGCGATGCCCTGATCGCCGCCGGCCACCTGCGCATCGATCCGATCATTTACGAAGATTTTCTACCGGTCAGTGCGGCCGGCATTTTCCAGTCGAATCTCGGCACCGACCAGCAGCAGAATTATGCGACCAAGTCCAACCGATCAGCGTTCGAAGAGGCGCTCGGCGCCAGGGTGGCGGACGAGCTGTGCCTCTATGCGGCCATCGAACAGACGTCGCGCGACGCGGCATTGGCTGAACTTCGCACCGCAGCTTCGACGCTTTCAGCACTCGGCTGATCCAGATGCTCCACCAGCTCAACCGGCCATCACACCGGTTGCGCCACGCTTCCAGTAGCCGGTGACCAGCGTCTGGTCGCGCCCGTAGCCGAGAGTGTCGCGCCAATATTGCCGCACCGTCTTGGCCGCCTCCGATTCTGCGGCGAACCAGCCAAAACTGTCGGGACCCGGCTGCCAGGGTATCGCGCAGACGGTCCTGACCAATGCGTCATGGTCTCCGGCGGCGGTGCCGTTTCTGTGAATCCAATGCAGCTCGACACCGGCCGGACGGGCAATCACCTGTTCTTCGGCGGCATCGGCCACTTCGACAAAGGCGACGCCCTGGGCTTCCGCCGGCAGTCGCTCGAGGAGACGGCCAAGCGCCGGAAGGCCGGTTTCGTCGCATCCCATCAGATACCAGTCCGCAGAGCGGATCGGGCGACCGAGCGGGCCGATAATGCCGACCGCATCGCCGGTTTTCGCCTGCGTCGCCCAGGCTGAGCCAACACCTTCATTGCCAGCTTGCTCATCGCCATGGACGACGAAATCAACGTCCATGTAACCTGCTGCGACATCGATCTTGCGGATCGTGTAGACGCGCGCCACGGGGCGCCGCTCTTCCGACTGCCAAAGCGCCAGTCCGTTCGGGCCGGCGATCGGCCAGACTGGTTCGGGGTTGGTCGCCGTTGGAAACAGCATGCGGACATGCAGGCCGTTCATGCTTTGAAACCGGTCAAGATTCTCGCCCTCGATCCGGATCCGGCGCATATGCGGCGTGACTGTACTCGCGCTTCGGACACGCATCAGCCGGAACGACGACAGGGTGGAATCGTCGGACAAGTCGCCGGTCCAGATGATCTGGGGACTTTCCGCCTTGGCATAGAGCATCACCGCCGTTCCGAGCAGTTCTTTCAACCGTCGCAAGCCCTCGGCGTCTGGTGCTGCCGCGGCCATCACAAGCCGATCCGGCCGGATATCGAGACGCGCTTCGCCATACGCAAACTGGAAAGCGAGAGTATCGTCCGAGCGGGTGACGGATGCTTCGAAACTGGCCAGCCGATCAACGATCTGATGCAGATAATCGGCCAATGACAGGAGACGGATCTCCGAGCGGCATTGCAACTGCGTCATTCATCACCCCTTTGTATCCATGCGCCCTGCGCGATCGATCCCGGGCCAGAACAGGACAGAGACGATTTCACATCAGCGTCTGGTTAAAAAAGATGACATTCTCTGTCAACTTAAAATGAAGCTATACTCCGTGAGACGGCTTTTCGCGTCAGGCAGTATCTCTGACATTACGGCTTAGCAGGCTGGGACGGTGATAGCATTGAACGGCACCGAATTGACGCCGACAATCTCTGCAAGCTCCCGGTATAGCCATAGGACAGCGAATGCATAGAAGAGAAACAATCCAATTCTTGATGCATGGCTATGTTAGCAGGCGTCAGACGCTATCTGCCGGAGAGACATTCTCTTCATCGGCGAGACGGCGACGATGGAAGCGCGCCAAAATTTCCATAAAAAAAGCCCCCTCTGCCTTGGCAGAGGGGGCCATTTCAAACCTGAACTCAGTTCACCGAATTGAGGGTCAACGAGCTGCCTGTCGCAGCGATGTTGAGACCAAGCTGGCCTGTCACGCTGACGGTCTGCAACTGAATCGAGCCGGCAGTGCCGCCAACCAGAATGTTTGCGCCGATGCCAGCGCCAACCGTCGCTTCCGCCGTGGCGCCCTGATATACGCCGCCGAGCGAACCATGATGGTAACCGGCTGTCGGTGCAAATACGGCCCAAATCAGGCGGCTCTTGGTGGTGAAACCAAGATCGACGCCCATCTTGCGGAACGCGCCCGTATAGTTGTCGGTGCGCTTGCCATCGGTCGACTTGAAGAAGCAGCTGACTTCCTTGGCCGAACCGATCACATAACCGACGCCGCCGCCAATATCGCAATCGAGATAGCCGATCTTGACGCCATTGCGCGCGTCTTCTTCTTGATACGTGGTGACCATGTCCGCTGCGGTCGATGCAGTGGCACCAGCGAGTGTCAGCGAAGCGGCGGCAAATGCCATCCCAAAAGTCTTTTTCATTTGTTTCTCTCCTTGTTCAAACCGAACGCGGCATGGAGCGCGGTGGCGCAGCCAGCAATTCAAAACCTATAACGCCGCGGAGCACAAAACGATCCATGCCGCGCAAGCGTGCGTGCCGAAAATGTTAATGGTTGACTAATACAGGCGTTCGGCGAATCCCATCTCGGCCCTCAATGGGACATTTCGAAGGCCGGGTGTGAAGAGACCGTCGGGCCGCAGAACCTCGCAACTGCGTGCGGTAGAGTGAGTGACGGGTTCGTCGACGAATTTGGCGTTACAGCCTTCTTGATGCCGAAGCCGCATTTGCAGATTGCATGCTTTCTCGAAAGTCCCACCGGCGCCGACTTCGACCATAGGCCAAAGCATCGACGGGCCTCTATTCGGTGGCTGCGTCATCCAGCAGGTTTTGCGCCAGTTCGCTGATCGCCACTTCAGCCTCTTCCAGTCCCCAGCCGGCGCTTTCGGCCCGTTTGGCGAGCTTCATCATCACCGGCGACAGCGTTCCGCCCGCAGCCGGCGTCACATCCGCCCAGTGTGGCCCGGCAAGCGCGTTGAACTCGGCTTCCAGGGCTTCCTGGCAGTCGATATCGCGATCCTTGTACTGGCTTTGATTCAATGGACCCTTGAGCGTGCTCATCTGATTTCCTTTGCGTCCGTCCCCGTGAGGCGGCAGCGATTGAACGGGGCGACCGAACGGCCGATTTGGCCATGGGCTATACACGTTCCAACCCAGTCGCGCACCGAAATTGGTGAGGATGAGCGCACACCGCCGGCTGCATCGGTTGATTGAACCCGAGTTCTCGGGATCAACGAAACCGACGGCGCCAGCGCCGATGGTCCGCTCTCCGCACTGCCAACTTCGTGAGACCCAGTGGCACCTCGCCAGCCGGAGCTCGCGGCACGGCCCGCTATTGCCTGACGATGATCCGTGCCTTGGTCGGAACCCGATCATAGAGATCGATGATGTCCTGATTGAGAAACCGGACGCAGCCCGAGGATTTCGCCTTGCCGATCGAGCTCCATTCCGGATTGCCGTGCAGACGGTACAGCGTGTCTTGGCCATTCTGGAAAATGTAGAGCGCCCGGGCGCCGAGCGGATTTTTCAGGCCCGGATCCATGCCGCCATTGGCGATCGAGAATTTCCTGAGGTTGGGCTGGCGCGCGACCATTTCGTCCGGCGGCGTCCAGCGCGGCCATTTCTTGCGCCACTGAATGACGCCCTCGCCTTCCCATGCGAACCCATCCTTGCCGATGCTGACGCCATAGCGCATGGCGGTGCCGCCGGATTCGACGAGATAGAGAAAACGCGCGCGCGTATCGACCACCACAGTTCCCGCCGGTTCGCCGGTCGGGTCGATCACCCGCTGGCGATAGAATTGCGGATCGATCTTCTTGTACGGTATCGCCGGCAGCGGGAAGCCGCCATCTGCCTCCGCCGCATAGATCAAAGCCGGATCCGGCTGGCTTTCCGGCGGGATAACGATGGGGGTGACGATCGCAGGCGCGAGCGGTTGCGGCTGCGTGCCGGTTGCTGGCGGCACGGTGGAGCAACCGGTCAATGCAGACGCCGCGCCAAAGCCGGCCATTGCAAGGAGCTGGCGCCGGGAAACGCTCGGAAAAACGGTCATGGAGGGTTCTATTCACAAGGAGGCAAACGGGGACGCAGTCGAATGAGGCCGAACGGTTCCCGCAGAGTTTTCAGGCCTTGCCGGCAGCCATACACGGGACGATTACCGACCACTATCCTCTTGTTATCACATCTCGGTGAAAGCTCGCCTGCGCGTCGGCAATGACAACGAGGCTTGGCAATTCAACGGTCTTCAGACGCTGCGCGGCTGGCGCAAAGCCATCCAGAAACAGCATTGCGCCAGCACCCCCGCCCCCACCAGAACGATGGCCGCCGACAGCGCCGGATCACGGCCAAAGCCGGCCAGCGCGGTGCAGATCGCACCCACCGCCATCTGCGTGAAACCATATAGACCCGATGCCGAGCCGACCACCGCCGGGTTGATGCTGACGGCGCGTGTCAGCGCGGTCGGGGACGCGATGCCGACGCCTATGGTCAAAACGACCATCGACGACACCGTCAACCAGACGGAGAGATGACCACTGAGCACCGCGGCGAGAAACACCAAGGCGGCCGCGATGCTGGCGAGGTTCGAGAGGATCAGCAGCTTTGCCATCGGTACCTTTCCGATCATCCGGCTGGCCATCATGCTCCCCAGCCAGACGCCACCGATCAGCAATGCGAGATAGATCCCCGTCTCCTGGGCCGGACGGCCGAGATCCCTGCCGAAGATGAAGGGCGCAGAGGCAATGAAGGCATACATCGAGGTGGTCGCACAGCCGCCGCCAATGGCAAAGCCGAGGAAGGCTTTGGAGCGGAGCAGCTCAAGACAGTTGCGCCCGAGCGTGGCCACGCTGGTGTCGGCTCCCGGTTTGCCCGTCTCCGGGATCAGCCGCCATGTGAGCAGGAAATTGGCAATGCCGAGACCGCACAGCACGATGAAGATCGAGCGCCAGCCAAAGCTGGTGGCCAACAGTCCGCCGATGATCGGGGCTGCACCCGGGCCGACGGTGACCATCAGGTTCATCACCGCCAGGCGCTTCGCGGTGTCGTTCGGGTCGGAGGTATCGCGGACGATGGCCCGGCCGATCACAAGGCCGGCGCAGCCGCCGAGCGCCTGGAACAGGCGGGCAGCGATCAGCGCGTGCGCATTCGGGGCAAAGAGTGCGGCCAGTCCCGCCAGCGTATAAAGCACCAGACCACCCATCAGGGCCGGGCGGCGGCCAAAACGGTCGGACAGCGGACCATAGATCAACTGGCCGACCGCCAGGCCGAAAATGTAGAGACTGACGGTCATCTGCATTTCGCTTGTACTGGCGCCGAGATCGAGCGCCGCAATCGGCAGTGCCGGCACGAAAATGTGCATGGCGAGCGTGCCGCTGAAGGTGACCAGCGCCAGCAGCCAGATGGGAACGTGCAGATATGTCCGGACGACGAGCGTGTCTTGAAGCGGACGAGGGTGTTGATTCACGACTCGGGCTCCTCGAGCGTCTGGAGAAAAACGCCCGAGACATGGTCCAGCACGCGGATGGCGGCCTCAACGTCACTGGCCGTGACGCCCGAAAGCGCTTCCTGCCGCACCTGGCTTGCGATCCTTTCCACCTGCAGAACGGTGAGGCGGCCGTCATCCGTCAGAACGATCTCCTTCGAACGCCGGTCTTCGCCTTCCTGGCGCGCGACCAGGCCGGCTGCCTCGAGATTGTCAATCAGGCGGACGACCGAAGAATTGTCCAGCGAAAGCGCCGCCGCCAGCTGCTTCTGCTGCATTGGCTTGGACGCGCGCGAAATCCTCAACAACGGCAGCCAGGTCGCCTCCGTAAGCCCGAACGGCTGAAGACGCTGATTGGCCGCACGGCGCCATAGGCGAGCCGTCTGGGATACGAGCGTACCCAACCGGGCCCGCATTTTATCATCGATTTCGGTCACGGCAACTCTCAAGAATGGAATATCAATAGATGACATATCATTCATTTCCACACAAGACCGCAGTGTTTGCGCGAGAATGGCAGCGCAATTCTGCAAATCATCGTTGGTGATCGTGCGTCAAACGGCAGAGATAGCCTCCAGGACGACTGTCCTGGTGTCGCGATCTGGTTGAGCCCATCGGCACCTTGCGTCGAAGATCAGCTGGTTGCGAGATGCAGGGCCCCGAGTTCGCTGTAGCAGTGTTCGCTTGTATGGGCCGGGTTGCCGGAAAAGCTGGAGGCCATGCCGTCGCCATGTATTGGTCGTGAGGCGGACCGCGCTGCCGTCAGGTTGCCGAACAGTCGCTGGATTGTCGTTGCCGCTTCCGAAACGACGATATCGGCGGCAAGAGCTGAGCGTCGGGCGTCTTCGATGGTGGCCGTGCCCGGCGTCACCTGGGCGATATCCAGCAACTTGCTGGCCCGCTCCACCATGGCCCGGGCGCCATCGAGCCGAGCGGCCATCGAGCCGATGTCCGACACTGCACTGTTGTCCTGAACCGCTGCCCCCCCATCTTCCGCGAGCGACAGAGATACCGTTCTGGCGATCGCCAGCGCTTTCGAAAATGTTGCCGCCATCGTGCCGAGAGAGATGCTCGTGCCGATCAACTCGCGCAACGCCAGACTGGTCGGCATATCGCGCAGCTCGGCAATCGTGCCGATCGAACCGTCAGCAAGATAAAACTCGCGTGATGTGTTCAAGTTTTCGCGCCCGGAATAAGGGAAGAAGTCGTCCGCGTCGATGGAAGGAAAGCGATGGCCGTCGAGAATCGCAAGACAGGTACAGTCGTCCCGCGTCCGGGCCACCAGGCCGAGCCAGTCGCACAGACTGTCCTGCCCGGCAATCTCGGCCGGAATTTTCACCGTGCTGGCGGAGCCGCTGGTTTCAATGCTGAGATCCTTACGCGCTGTCGTGTCGTCGGATCCGGCCAAGCATCCGAACAGCGCACCGGACAGAGCGCGGGAAAAGTTGCGCTGCTTGAAGTTCTCCGAGCTAACGGCGCGGACAATGTCGAGGATATAGAAGTGGTCCTGCAGATAGCGTCCGATTGAGGCGTCGGCCTGCGAAACCAGTGCTGCGACGTCGGACACGATCGAATTGGAGACGTCGATGCCACCGTATTCGGTGGGCACGGAAATTCCGAGCAAGCCGGATCTGGCGATCAGCTCGAGTTCGATCCGTGGTGCAAGTCCGCGCATCTGTCGCTCGACTGCCCGAGCAGAAAAGATGGCCGACAGTTTCTTTGCAAGGTCCAGTGCATCTTCTTCGCTCTCCGGCCTGCCGATTACAGCGGCGGTTCTGGCAGAAAACAGCGATATTGTTCCCATGGCTTCGACTCCTGGCAATGATGACGGATCATGCGTCAGTCACGATCTTCGCTAAAGGAATGGATTGCTAAGATCGCGAGTGCTTTTGAGATAACTCGCCTTTTGGGCCCTTCCGATCGGTCTCGCATACCCCTCCCCCGATCCATGCCCGTTCATCAGCCATGCGCATGCGCACCATGCCGTACGCCAAGCCAATCGAGCAGATCGGCACGAATGCGGGCGAAGGCCGGGTCGGCGATATCGCGCGGACGCGGCAGGCTGATGATTTCCTCATGCGCGATAACGCCATCCTTCATCACCAGCACCCGATCCGACAGCAGCACCGCTTCCTCGACGTCATGCGTCACCAGCAGCACAGCGCAATCATGCTTCTGCCAGAGCTCGCCGACCAGTTCCTGTGCCTTGATCCGGGTGAGCGCATCCAGTGCCGCAAAGGGTTCGTCGAGCAGCAGCAGATCCGGCTCGCGCACCAAAGCCCGGGCCAGGGACGCACGCTGCGCCTCGCCGCCGGACAGGACTTTTGGCCACTGATCGGCACGGTGGCCGATGCCGACTTCTTCCAGCGCCGCCAGCGCATGTTCCCGGTCGGCGCCCTCAGGCAGGCCGAGCACGACATTGCGCCAGACATTCTTCCAGGGCAGCAGCCGCGGCGCCTGGAAAGCAACCGCGCGCCGGGTCGGCACCTCGACATCGCCGGTAAACTCGCGGTCGAGATCGGCGAGGATCCGCAGCAGCGTGCTCTTGCCGCAGCCGCTGGCCCCCAGCAACGCCACGAACTCGCCAGGGGCAATATCGATGTTCAGATCCTTGAGCACCTCGTGATCGCCGAACCGGCGGGTCAGGCCCCGCACCTTCACCGCCGTTCCCGTCGGCTCGCGCGCCGGACGGGCCGGTGCCTGTTCGAGAACCTTCAATTTCCGCTGAATGCTGGTCGCCATGACAAAAGTACCCTTTCGAGAGTTCGGACGGTAAGATCGACCGCAAGGCCGAGCAGCGCATAAACGACCAGGCAGACGACGATCACATCCGTCTGGAAGAATTCCCGGGCATTGGCCATCAGATAGCCGATGCCGGCGGTGGCATTGATCTGCTCGCCGAAGACCAGCGCCAGCCAGGCGATGCCCAGCGAGTAGCGTAGCCCGACCAGTGCGCTCGGCAAAGCGGCCGGCAGCACCACGTGCCGGACCATCGCCAGCCGCGACAGCCCGAGCGTGCGCCCGGCCTCGATCAGGCTGGTATCGACATTGCGGATGCCGGCATAGACGTTGAGATAGAGCGGAAAGGCGGTGCCGAGCGCAATCAACGCGATCTTTGGCGCCTCGCCAATGCCGAACCAGATGATCAGCAGCGGGATCAGCGCCACGCTGGGCACGGTACGCAGCATCTGCATCGTCGCATCGACCAGATCCTCACCGAGCCGGAACAGCCCGGAGATGACGGCAAGCGCGACACCGATCGTGCCGCCGATCGCCAGACCAAACAGGGCGCGGCCGAGAGACACCTGCATCGCATCCTGCAATTCACCGGTCGCCACCAGTTTCGAGGCGCTGGTCAGCACCGTCGAAGGCCCCGCCAGAATCTCCGAGGGCAGCACACCGGTTACCGATGCCAGATGCCACAGGAGCACGAGCATGATCGGCCCCGAGGTCCGCCGCAGCCAGCGCGGCAGCCCCTGCCGGCCGGCCGGTGCCGGCGCGATGCGCTGCAGGGCAATTTTCCCGTCCCTGCCCCGGCCGGACAGCCCGACCCGCTCCGCTGTCGCGGTGTTGATGGTGGAAATCGTGTTCATCAGGATCGCCTCAATTGCTCGGAAGGCCGCGATAGACGTACTTGCCGAGATTGAGCGAGCCGCTGAGCACGCCGGCTTCCTTCCAGGTGGCAAACACGGTCTGCAACGAAGCCACCAGCGTGTCGTCGATCGGCACGCGCTTGAAGGCCGCTTCGTCAGGATAGATCGCCTCGATCACCGAGCGATCCTGCTTGGCAAAACCGGTGTAGAAATCGATATAGGCATCCTTGTTGTTGTTCGACCAATCATAGCCCTGCTCGATACGCGTGGCGAAATCGGCAATTGCCTCAACCTTGCCGGGATCGGCCAAGGCGCTGTCGGTGGCGCTGAGCACGCCGTTGCCCGAATTGATGCCAGCGCCATCGATCAGTTCCACGGCTTTCAGCGTGCCGATCGTGCGCGCCTTGTAGACGCTCCAGGTGGCCCAGGCATCGATGCTGCCAGCCTGGAAGGCGGCGCTGGCATCAGCCGGGTTCAGAAACGCGAGTTTTACGTCATTGACCGTCAACCCGGCCTTCTTCAGCACGCCGATCGTCAGATAATGGGCGACGCTGCCGCGCGTGGTCGGCGAAATGGTCTTGCCCTTCAGATCCTCTATGGTCTTGATCGGGCTGTCTTTCGGCACCAGCAGCGAGGTACCGAGGCCGCCATTGGAATAGGCCGCGACGATCTTGATCTTCGAGCCGCCGGCAATGGCGCTGACGGTCGGGGAATCGGCGGCGCTGCCGATGTCGATCGCGTCGGCCTTCAGGGCCTCGTGCAGGTTGACGGCGGCAGGAAACACCGACCACTCGATCTTGTAGGGCACATTCTTCAGCAAGCCGGCGGCTTCCAGCTTGGCGCGCTGGGCGCCGGTCTGGTCGCCGATGCGCAGCGTCACCTTGCTGAGATCGGCTGCGGCCAAGGCGGGAAAAAACGCACCGAAGGACAAGGCTGCGACCAGGCCGCCGAATGCGGTGGTGAACAGGCGACGGGACAGTTTGGTCATGATGATCGGCTTTCTGCTCTGAGATGGACTAGGGCTGAGGCGGCTACGCTCCCTGGAGCGCAGCCAAGAACCCACGCGTTATTCGGCCGCTTCGGCGTGACGCCCGGCATGATCGCGCTCGGCAATCAGGGCCCGCACTCGCGGAAGCAGGTCGCGGCCATATTGGAAGGCGTCCTCGAGCGGATCGAAACCGCGGATCAGGAAGGTGGTGACGCCGAGATCGTAGTAGTCGAGCAGTGCTTCGGCCACCTGGTCGGGTGTGCCGACCAGCGAGGTGGAATTGCCGCTGGCGCCGGTCAGCGCCGCCATTTCCGTCCACAGCCGCTTGTCGAGCCGCGCACCCTGGGCGGCGGCGGCCAGCAGCCGGCGCGAGCCCTCGTTGGCCGGCGGATTGCCGCGATCCGGCTTGACATTGATCAGCCGTTCGCCGGAGGCATTGGCACGCAACGCCTTGGCGCGCTCCAGAATACGGTTGGCCTTGGCCCAGGCTTCGTCCTCGGTATCGGCCAGGATCGGCCGCAGCGACAGGCTGAAGCGCGGCGAACGGCCATGCGGGGCGGCCGCCTCGCGAATCTGCTTGATGGTCTCGGCCACCTGCGCATAGGTTTCGCCCCAGAGCGCATAGATATCGGCATGCTTGCCGGCCACCGCGATCGCCGCCGGCGAGGAGCCGCCGAAATAGACCGGGATACCGTCCGCCGCCTTCGGCTTCACATGCGAAAAGCCCTTGTCGACCTGATAGTAATCGCCGGCATAATCAAAGGGCTTGCTGCTGGTCCATTCCTGGCGGACGATATCGAGATATTCGCTGGTGCGGGCATAGCGCTCGTCCTTGGTCAGATGATCGCCATCCTGCGCCAGTTCCTGGTCGTTGCCGCCGGTGATGATATGCACCGACACGCGGCCGTTGCTCAGATGGTCCAGGGTCGCCAGTTGCCGGGCGGCCAGCGTCGGCGCGGTAAAGCCCGGACGATGGGCGATCATCAGCTTCAGGTGCCGCGTTTGCGCTGCCACGTGCTGGGCGATCAGAATGCTTTCCGGCGAGGTCGAGTGGAAGGCAAACAGAACCCGGTCGAAACCGCCATTCTCGTGGATCGCGGCGGCGGCCGAGATATGATCAAGATCGATGATCGGCCCGGAGGCGGCGATCGTTTCGGATGCGTTGTGGTTGCCGATATAACCGATGAATTCGACAGACATGAAAACCTCCTGGGAATGATGGATCGAGAGTGCAAGACCGTCTTTAAAGCGCGTGAAAGTCGTGGACGGATAAAGACGGCGCGTTATTCTGCAGCCAGAACCGACGGTCGGGCAGCGTGGGGCAGGAATCGTCCGAGTTCGTCGACGACCTGCTCGACCCGCAGGCTCAAAACCTCCGAAACGATTCGGTAATCGGCAAAATCCCGGTCGGCGGCATAGACGGCGGTCGGAAGCGTGTGCGCCATGAAGAAACCGAACAGCGGCCGCAACTGATGCTCGACCATCAGCGCATGCCGGTCACCGCCACCGGTGCCGGTGATGATCACCGGCTTGCCGCGCAGCGCCAAGGGATCGATCAGATCGATCAGGTGCTTGAACAGGCCGGGATAGCTGCCCTTGTAGGTCGGGGCGCCAACAACCAGCACGTCGGCTGCGATGATCTGGCGGATGATCGCCTGCGCGCCCTCGTCGAGATCCTCGTGACGCCGGGCCGATCCGAGCGATGGGCCGACATTGCCGAGATCATAGACGGCGGCATCAAGCCCGTAGCGGGCACTTGCCAGATGACCGACGGCGGTGACCAGAGAGTATGTTTTCGAGGGTTGGCTGAAGCTTCCGACCAGGCCCACCAGTTTGGCGCGAGACATGATAATTCCTCTCTGCGAATGCTGCCGGCGCGGTCTGCCGGATCGCTGCTGACTGTGGGATCCATATTATCTAGTAAAGCGATCAACTAAAGGTCGGCCCGGCCTGCCCGCGCCCTCGATTGTGAAAAATCCTACCCCGCAAAACCCGATGTGCAAGAAACTGGGCCTCGCCTGGGCCGGAATTTTCCGCTTATTATCACCACGGCACGCACGGGCGGCATCTGTATCAATGGAGCAGCAGGCATCCGAGCGATACTGAACCGGCACGGCCTGCAAACCCTCTTGCAGGCGCAGCCGATCATCAAGACTCATATGGATTGGAAAAACTTTTGCCCGAAGACCACAACCATCACCATGACGGCGACCACCACAGCCATTCCCATGACCACCAGCAGGCCGAGCGCTGGAAGCATGACGGCATCCGCGTCATTCGCGGCGACCAGCTGGATGCCAATACGGCACAGACGCCGGGCATGCTGCGCCAGGCGGCGATCAACCACGCCCGCGTCGGTGCACAAAAGATCTGGGCCGGCACGGTGGCGATCGAGCCCAATGCCAAGACCGGCGTCCATCATCACGGCGCCCTGGAGAGCGTGATCTTCGTCATTCGCGGCAAGGCGCGCATGCGCTGGGGCGAAAAGCTCGAATTCGTCGCCGAGGCCGGCCCCGGCGATTTTATCTTCGTGCCGCCCTATGTTCCCCATCAGGAGATCAACGCCGATCCTGACAATGTGCTGGAATGCGTGCTGGTGCGCTCCGACAACGAAGCGGTGGTGGTCAATATCACCGATGTCGAACCGGCGGAAAACCCGGAGGAAGTCTACTGGGTCGATTCGATTCACCGGCATCCGGGATAAATGCGCCGATAGCGACCACCTCGCACATGCGTCCTTGCCGGCGGGGGCGACCTCTCCGGCGGCAAAACAGCGACATCACCGGCGCCTCTCGAAAATCCACAGGCGACCGCGATTAAGTGCTTGCATCACCCCGCAAATCATTTATATGACCCCTCAGCCGACGCGGAAATCACCCGCCTGCTGGGGAATAGGTTAACGGTAGACCCACGGACTCTGACTCCGTTAGTCCTGGTTCGAATCCAGGTTCCCCAGCCAGTCTTTTTTTTCATACAAGCTAGTAAAAGCGCGGAAATACCTGCGCAATTTCAGACGCTTGTGGTCCATTTATATTTATCCAGACCGCTAATGGCTCGCAATTATGGGCCATTTGGTGAGCCGGTCTGTGCTCGGCATTTGCAGATTTACAGTTTGGGAAGCGGCGGCGGAGCGCCCATGGTAAAGCATCACATTTTGCACGCTTGCCTCGCTCAGAGCGAAGCTACGATTTGTCTCTGCGCGTG
>Ga0247808_10001053_pt1 | contig 13292 bp, 12 predicted proteins | sample UWRJL089202R1_FD_179914 | JGI IMG/M metagenome (GOLD analysis project Ga0247808, IMG submission 179914) | Plant litter microbial communities from Arlington Agricultural Research Station in Wisconsin, United States - UWRJ-L089-202R-1 | ecosystem: Environmental > Terrestrial > Plant litter >... | reverse complement strand
TACCCTCTTTTTTTTAATATTTTTTTTTTAAAATTGGCGTCATGGTATTCAAAAAGCAGCTGCTAACCTTCTTTAGTAACAAGCGGTACATTTATGCAGTTTATTTTCTGCTTGCCATTCTAGTAGCGCTTAAGCAATATCAGCATGGTTCTTATAATAACTACCTGATTTTTAAGTATACGTTTTGGCATACCTTGCAACAGGTATCCTTGTATGCAGCGTATCCAGCAGCGTATTTTGACAGTAATCATTACGGGATATTCTTTAGCATCTGCATTGCTCCTTTCGCGGCTTTACCCGACGGATTAGGCATGGTTTTATGGAATATTGCCAATGTAGGCCTCCTGGTATATGCGATAAATCAGTTGCCCATGGCAGATGCTAAAAAATCGTACATCAGTTGGATCTGTGCACATGAGTTAGTCACCAGTCTGCTGAGTTTTCAGTTCAACGTGGCATTAACCGGGATGCTGCTGTTGAGTTTTGCATGGATAGAAAAGCGGCAGGAAATGAAGTCTGCATTTGTTATTGTTGCAGCCACATTTATTAAACTGTACGGAGTAGTTGGATTAGCTTTTTTCTTTTTTATCAAACACAAACTCCGATTTATCTTAGCCATGTTTCTATTTGGGATTGTGTGCTTCCTGTTGCCTATGTGTTTTTCATCTCCTCAGTTTGTGATGCAGGCTTATTCAGAGTGGTATTTAAGTCTGGTACATAAGAATGAATCGAATGTGGTGTTAGGCAATATGCAGGATATCAGTTTGATGGGCATGGTCCGTCGGATCACACACAACGAACATCTAGGTAATCTCCCGTTTCTTGTGGTTGGTGCGGGTATATTCGCTATGCCCTACCTTCGGATTAGTCAATATAAATATCTCTCATTCCGTTATGCTACGCTATGCTCCACATTACTTTTTACGGTCATTTTCAGTACGGGCTCGGAATCTCCTACCTATATCATTGCATTCTTTGGTGTGGCGATATGGTTTTTTATACTGGATGAGTCCAGGTTGACTTATCGGTTGATACTTTTGATCTTCGCTATACTGCTTACCTCACTATCGCCTTCGGATCTTTTCCCGAGGTTTGTACGGGATGAATACGTGATTAAATATGCGCTTAAAGCTTTACCCTGTGTGCTGATCTGGGCTGAAGTTATGGTACAGCTTTTATTTACTGATTTTTCAAAGAATTCAAATAACAAATTGGGGGAAGCATAAATGTTAATTTTTGTTAAGTGAGATAAAGATTACCGGTAAATCAATTGGGAAACTATTTTTTTGTAGATCTTCGCAACCTATTAACTTTTATACATGCAATTGAACAAAGACGCAGTGGTGCCAGTGGAAAAAGGAAAGAAGAACTTCGATTTTGTTGATACAATCAGGTGCATTTCTATGATCGGGATCGTATTCGAACATAGTGAGCAAATTGGCGTGCCTCATTATTCGGAACTCAGTTCTCAATTGTTTCAGGCCTCATTCATGCAGTTTTTTAAGTTTGCCACCATTGCCTTTTTTCTGATTGCTGGTTTCCTGATCAATTATAAATTTACGGAATATACACCATGGCAATATATGAAAAACCGTTTCAAGAGCACTATCGGGCCCTGGGCTTTCTGGCTTAATGTGATGGTTTTACTCACTGTTGCGCATCTGTTTTTTATGGTTTATATGAAGCATGAGACATCAGAGATGCCTGCAGATTTCCTGGCCTATGTTGGAGATCTTTATTATGACGTCACATTTTTTTCAAGTTTCTGGTTTATCCTGAACTTTTTGGTTTGCATCGCCATTTTACTGATTTTTAAAAAGTTTATCTATAATAAATATTATGGGTTAGTTCTCGGTCTGCTGTCACTGTTTTATAGTGTGAATCTATATTATGGATGGATCATCACCTCACACAGTACGGCAATGTTCGGTTTTGTATTTTATTTGTGGTTGGGTGCATACATGAATAAATATTATGATGAGGTAATGGGTTTCATCAAGCGTAACTCCATATGGTTATTTATCGGTATCACGGCTATCTGTTTTGTGGCTGCAGATATTGAAACAATTTATCTTAAAAATTTAGAGAATAAGGATGCCTATAACACCCTGCGTGTTACCAATATCCTGTATTCACTCAGTTTCTTTGCGTTGCTGCTCAAGATAGGCCCGATTGCCTCAATCAACACGTATTTTCAGCCACGCAAAACAACCTTCGGAATTTATCTTCTGCATCAGATTATCCTGACACATGTCATTTCTGAGATCGTACGTCCATTTGAGGTAAACATGGATACAATTACATTGTTGGGCGCTGCAGGTTATACGATTGTTCGCTTTCTAATGGCTTATCTCTTTAGTATGATTTTGGTCAGGTTGTTTATGCGTACCCGTTTCAAGTGGTCAGTTGGCAATGCCGCTTAGTCTATAAAAGCCTGCATATCGATCAGGCGTTTATACAGACCCTGCTGGGCGATCAGTTGCGTATGACTTCCTTCTTCAATAATTTCACCCTTGTCTATAACGATGATGCGGTCTGCATGCTGTATCGTACTTAGTCTGTGTGCAATAATAATTGACGTTCTGTTTTTCATCAGATTGTTTAAGGCCTCCTGAACTAATTTTTCGGATTCTGTGTCTAGCGCAGAGGTAGCTTCATCAAGCAGCATAATCGGTGGGTTGGCCAGAACTGCACGTGCAATACAGATACGTTGTTTCTGACCGCCAGAGAGTCTGTTACCCCTATCGCCCACGAAGGATTGATATCCATGCTCCGTATTGAGGATAAACTCATGGGCGTTGGCGATTTTTGCGGCAGCGATCACTTCTTCTTCAGAAGCATCAGGCTTGGCAAAGGCGATGTTGTTGAAAATCGTATCATTAAAAAGGAGGGATTCCTGATTTACCGTACCCATTTGCGCACGGATGCTTTCGACCGTCAGGTCTTTATAATCATGTCCGTCTATGAGTATGTTGCCAGAAGCAGGTGCATGGAAGCGTGGAATTAAGTCCATGAGTGTACTTTTTCCTCCTCCCGATGGACCGACTAAAGCGATTGTTTCTCCTTTTCGGATATTCAAGGAAATGTTTGTCAATACTTGTTTTTCACCATAATTAAAGTCAACATGATCAAATACGAGAGATTTTCCAAATGTGTCTAGAACGACCGCGTCTGGTTTATTAACCAGTTCTGGTTTAGTGTCGATCAGTTCAAGTACGCGTTCGCCAGCTGCAATACCGGAATGAATTCCGCTGAAAGAATCCGTAAGGGCTTTCGCCGGGCGCATCACCTGAGAGAAAATAGCAATATAAGTGATGAAATCTGCTGCAGAAAGGGCATTAGACTGGTGGTTAATGATCAGGCTTCCACCATACCAGACAATAGCTGAGATCATCAGAATGCCTAAAAATTCCGATACCGGAGAGCCAAGTTGCTGCCGGCGGACCATTTTTCTGGTCAGGTTGGAGTAATAGATGTTTTCCTGGTTAAATTTGTCTTTGATTCTTTCTGTTGCATTAAAGGCCTTGATAATTTTTATTCCTCCTAATGCCTCATCGAGGAATCCGATCATTTTAGCGAAAGATTCATGGGATTCTTTGGCCTGTTGTTTTAATCGTTTAACAATTTTGCTGATAATAAAGCCTGAGATTGGTATAACCAGTAAAGAGAACAATGTCAGTTTAGCAGAAATATTAAATAGCAGGACAATATAGATAATCAGTGTTACCGGTTCCTTAAAGACGACCTGCAACGTGTTGGTGACTGTGAACTGAACAACCTGTACGTCTGACGCTACCTTGGATATGATATCTCCCTTGCGCTCATTGTTAAAATAACCAACATGCAGGTTCATCACATTGTTGAAGACAGTTTTCCTGAAATTCAATAGGGTGTGGACGCGCAGATCTTCCATGATCCGCTGTGAAAGGTATTTGAAGATATTGGAAAGGAATACTGAAATGATAATGACGATGCACACGTATTTTAATGTGGTCTCAGGACCATTTGTCAAACTCGATTCGTTTACAAAGGCTCTGAAATGGGCTAAAATGCTGAATGACTCTGCTGCCTGATCAGTTAGGGTAGGCGTTTTGTCTTTATTGAGGAGTACTTCAAAGAGTGGTGAAAGCAGGGCAAGGTTTAGTGTTCCGAATATGATGGAAAGCAACGTTGCAAAAACATAGGGGATGGCAAACTTCTCTATTGGCTTTGCGAATGACAGCAATCTGAAATAAATCTTCATAATAAAAATTAGGAGACAAAGTTAAGCATTTCCTGATTGTATCTCATATGCTCTGGATAGCGCTGAGGCTCATGTAATATTTAATTTATACTTTTGCTACAGACAGCAAGCCAATCATGCTGAATCTACCTGACGATCTATGACTAAACATATCTCCATATTAACAGGCTTAAAGAATAATCTGGACTATACCAAGCTTTTCTATTCGAGCACTCGTGCCTTGTATCCTGATGTTGAGCTTGTTTTTGTTAGCCATAATAGTACTGATGGTACTCATGACTGGCTGGATAGTTTAAATGATCCGCATTTAGTTTATGAGTATGGAACTGTTGACAAATCGTTTTCGGACACTTTCAATCGTTGTGCTGAACTGGCATCGCGTGATTATGTATTGTTTGCGCATAATGATATGGTTTTATCACCTTGCTTTCTGGAGAATGTAGCCAATGTAATCAGCGAACGCCGTGTTGTAATCTATTCGACAATTGAACCCCCTATTTTTTCAGATCATGAAAGAGATGGTAAAGTGATCCGTGATTTTGGATTGGATGTAGAATCGGTTGATGTGGATGGGATATATGCTTTCAGTAAAGATTATCAGCTAAAACTTAAGGTTAGTGCGCTAAAAACTGAACAGGGTTCTTTCTTTATGTGCCTGCATAGAGCAACCTTGCTTGGCATCGGGGGGATGGATCCTCTTTTTAATCCGATGTTCAGGGAAGATGATGATTTACTGATCCGCCTTAAATTACTGGGTCTGGATATTCATATTGCACTTGATGCTTTATGTTATCATTTTGTTAGTAAAACATCGCGTTTTTCTGAAGAATACGAACAGCGGACATCCGCTATTGAAACAAATTCCCATCGTAATTTCATTCGTAAATGGCGTTTCAGCAATACCTCCTCGGTACAAAAAAGCTATGATATAGGATTTGTTTTGCGTCATGCTACCCCAGAACTGATTCATGAAATTGAACCCTGGTGTACTTGCATTTATGTAGATACCGGCAACAGCGCATATATTTTAGCTGAGCAGTTGAATACCAGAATGGATTTAGGCGAGCGTGTTAAGGATATCTCTTTTATTGCTGAGCATGATATCATTGTCTATGCGGACGGCGATCGTTCGGCAGCGAAAGTTTTAGCTAAGGTTGGGCGTTTGAATGAAGTGGTCTTTAAAAGGATCCGTCGTAAGCACGCCTTTTTTACAGGGATAACAGATCAAATTAAAAATATTTTTGCTCCTCTTCGAATCGCTATTCACAAGGAGAGGAGTCACGAGCTGGAATTAATAAATAGAAATACAGATGATGAGGTTTCTTAGCAGGTTTTTTAGCCGGGTCCGGATATCGTATGGGATAACTGTCTGCAATGAAGCCGCAGAACTGGATCGCTTACTTGCTGTACTGACAGCTGAAAGACATAAGCATGATGAAATTATTGTATTGCAGGATGTCACCAATAGAAGCATTGAGGTGAGTAAGGTAATCTCTAAATATCAGGAAAAGATCATCGTAAAGGAAAGCTTGCTTCAGGGAGATTTTGCTACTTTTAAGAATAGCCTGATTGATTTAGCCGCGGGAAATTTTCTTTTTCAGATCGATGCTGACGAGGTTCCGCAGTTAGCGTTGCTCAGACAACTGAAGTCTATTTTGAGAAGGAAATATAAATATGATTGTTTTCTGGTGCCTCGTATTAATATAGTTAATGGTATTTCCGCTGATCATATTAAAGAATGGAATTGGAATCTTGATGAGGAAAACAGGGTAAATTTTCCGGATTATCAAAGCAGAATCTTTCGCTTAAATGGAAAGATCAGTTGGAAGAACAAGGTACACGAAGAGCTGTCGGGCTGGGAAAGGCAATATTATTTTCCGATAAAGAATGACGATTTTTGTTTGCTGCACGTTAAGGGGATTGAAAAGCAAATCACACAAAATGAATTTTACAAACATCTTTCTTAAATGAGCTTAGACGCGATCAAATATGTTTCATACGGTCAGCAGGTTGGCTATGCCATTGCATCCGTAAATTATTTGGAGCATCTTGTATCAGCGCTTCCAGAGCTAAGCTGGGAAACCATTATCCAGGATGACCATCTGAAATATGGATTTGATCCGGCATTTTATGATGATCTGCCAGCTTCGCTACGCAGGCTGCTAGAATTCAGCAGGGATGGTGATTCCAAAAAACAGATCTTGCATACCACACCCGAACATTTTCCTGCATTAGTTAAAGATGGGCAACAGAATATAGGAATGACGGTTTGGGAAACCAATAAGTTGCCTGTAAACTGGAAGAAATACTTTGACCGGATTGACAAAATTATCGTGCCCTGCACCTGGAATGTGAATGTATTTGAAGAAGCCGGACTTGGAAAGCCAATTTATAAATTACCACATATTGCGCAATTTCTTGGCGAAAATGACAACACTAATTTTCTGAATATTCCGGATGATACCTTTGTGTTTTTAAATATATCTGTTTGGGAGCGGCGGAAGAATCTGGAACAACTCGTAAACGCTTATTTTAAAGCGTTTAGCAGACATGATAATGTTGTATTGATCATCAAGACATCCAAGCGGGATATGTCGGCCCCATTTCATACCATTGGGGGAAAGAAGCGCTACCTCAAAACAAAAAATAGAGTCCGTATTCTTGACATGAAGAATGGATTTCGAAATGCGCGGATCATTTTGATTCCGCATAGTCTGTCTACAGCGGAAATAAAGAGCCTGTATACCCGGGCTAACGCTTATGTATCCTTAAGTCATGCCGAAGGATGGGGAATGGGAATTTATGAAAGTGCCTGGTATGGAAAACCAGTAATCGCGACGAATTATAGTGGCTATCTGGATTTTTTAACGCCCGAGAATGCTTATTTAGTTGATGCCCATCTTGTTGATGTGGTGGCCAACGACTGGGAGAAAAATGACTTAAAAGGTCATCAATGGGCGCAGCCAGATATGGAAAGTGCAGTAGCACAGATGCGTAGGGCGTTTTCAGAAAAACTGGAATCCAGCCGTAAAGGAGACTTGCTAAAGGCCCATGTTTCGGAGAACTTTTCCGCAGCAGGGATTACATCGGATTTCATAAAAATTATAAATGCTTAATATGGAACGTGAGAGAATAGCGCTGATTGTGCAACGCTACGGACTTGAAGTTAATGGGGGGGCTGAATATCATTGCAGAATTTTGGCAGAGCAGCTCAAATCAGTTTATGACGTAACTGTGCTCACTTCCTGTGCCCAGGATTACCGGACCTGGGAGAATGAATATGCCGCAGGAAAGGAAGTAATCAATGGGGTTGAGGTCATCAGGTTTCCTACTGCAATCCCAAGAGATTCCAGGAAATTCAGGTCATTGAGCAGGAAATTTGCTAACAGGAAACCTTACCAGAAAGTTTTGAAGGCTCTTGGCCTGCTTAAAGCATATAAGAAATTGGTTTCATCACAGGTTACTGAAGAAGATTGCTACAATTGGGCAAAGTATCAGGGCCCTTATATGCCTGAACTGATTCCCTATCTGGAAGCAGAGCAGGATCGGTATCAGGTCTTCATATTTTTCACTTATTTATACTACCCAACGATTTATGGGCTTGACGTAAATCCGGGCAAATCCATCTTGATTCCAACGGCACATGACGAGCCACCAATTTATTTCCCTGTATTTAAAGACCTGTTTGCTAAACCGAGGGCGATACTTTATAACACCCTTGCGGAGAAGCGGTTTGTGAATGGACAATTTCATAATGAAGAGGTCCATTCAGAAATTACCGGGATCGGCATAGAAAGGACTGAGCCAGTTGTGCGGTATAACTCAGCTCAGTTACTGAATGATACCAAGCCTTATTTGATTTATATTGGCCGTGTTGACGCCTCCAAGGGATGTAAGTTGATGTGCGATTATTTTCTGAAATACATTCATGATGCTCCTGACTCATGGAATCTTGTTTTGGTTGGTCAGGCATTTATGGAGATTCCTGTGCATCCTGCAATTATTGCAATGGGTTTTGTGGAAGAAGATGTCAAATTGTCTTTACTGGAAGACGCGGAGGCTTTGATTATTCCATCATTTTACGAAAGCTTATCGATGGTGACACTTGAAAGTATGGCGCACGGGATTCCTGTAGTGGCCAATGGAAATTGCGAAGTGTTAAAAGATCATATTGACCAGAGTGGAGCTGGCTTTGCTTTTACCGACTATGAAAGCTTTAAACTGGCGATGGATGCCTTGTCTGATCCGGAATTTAATCTACCAGCTATGCAAAAACGGGCGGTTGCGTATGTGGCAGACAATTATAACTGGCAGGTGGTGGTTGAGAAAATTCAGAGAACAATTACTTATGTAGCTGATCAGAGGGTATCGTAAATTTTAAGGTAAGCTTTTGCTGTTTCCTGCCAGTTGAACAATGCGGCCCTTTTTATTGCCTTTTGTGAAATATCTCCTTTTGCAAAATCAGCCATACCTGCATTAAAGGTCTTTAACATATTCTCAGGCTCAAAATCCTGGAAGTAATATGCCGCGTCAGCGCCGATTTCGGGAAGTGAAGTGTGCGTAGATAAGAAAACAGCTTTGCCATAATGCATCGCTTCAATAACGGGCAAACCAAAGCCTTCAGCAATGGATGGAAAAACAAAGGCCATGCAGTTTTTATAGTACCAGCTGCGATCTTCATCGGAAATGGATCCTATGATTTTGACGCGGTTATTTACACCAAGCGCGACTGCTTCCGCCAAAATTTTTTTCACATAATCCGGATCACTGAGATTTCCAGCGATAATGAGTTCGTGATCATTTCCCGATAATAGGGCAGGTAGTACGTGAAAATTCTTTTTAGGGAGTACTGTGCCTATGCTAAATAGAAAAGGCTTTGTCGGATTATATTTAGGGGTGTTAAAATCAGGAAAATCGTTTATGGTGCAGCCATTATAAATTACTGATAGATTCTTATCGGCCACATTTAGATAGGTCTTCACCTGATCTGCGACGAAATGAGAGATGCAGACTACGGTTGTCGCCTTATTGATTCTTGACTGGATTTGGTTCAGGTGCTTCTGAATTCTGGCGGGCCGATCTTTCTTTTCAATCAGAAAATTAAGGTCATGTATAGTCAGGACTATTTTTGTTTTTTTGAAAGCGGGAAAATACCAGGAAACCTGGTTGCTGCTGTGCCAGATGTTTACTTTGGTGCTTAATGGCAGAAATATTTTGTGCCAGGAATGCTGAATAAAGCAATTTATGTCTCTTCCAAATATGTTTTTAGCGCTCAAGGGAACATAGGGCGTAATCTTTCTGTTAAGACCTTCGTTGTGTAGAAGTGCTTTCCCCAGGCTTTCACAAAAAGTGTATAAGCCAGTATTTGGATATTTAAGTCTTTCGCAATCAAAAACAATTCTTTTAGGCTTCATATGTTATCTCTAGTGCTGCCGGCTTTATAGTTATTCTTTTCGAATGTAATTCTTATACTCAAATAATCGAAGACCGGTCGTATCCTCAATCCACTGCAGTAATTTGCGTTTAAAGTTTTTGTTGATCTCCTGTTTTGTAGGGTCAAACTCGAATTTCCAATTTGCACGTGCTATTTTCTTGCGCATCACAGCAGGCGATGTTTCTGTGAAATGCAATACCTTATCGGCATTACCGTAATCAAAAGTATCTGAAATCGGGGAATACTGCTCTACCCAATCGTCATCATGATAGAATTTATTGAAATTATTCATCTTGGCACTGATGCCTTCAGGCGGTTTAACCCAGCCATAATGATAAATGTAAGCATCAATTAATTTCACATTGATTTTTTGTCCATTTTTTCTAAAGCCCTGGGCATCGCGGTAAGCTTGCATGCCGGGGAGATTTTTAATGACCCTGATTTCTCTTCTGTACCACCGTCTGGATTCCGCGGTATAATCGTAAGATCCGTAAAAATGCCTGTATTTAAACAACAGACCTTCTATGTGAGGTTTTTTCAGGTTATTCTCCATTTCCGCCCTGATGAGATCAAGATATTTTTCATGAACGCATTCATCACCCTGAATATAAAATGCCCAGTCTATATCTGGTGATATTGCCTGAAAGGCTTTGTTTGTTTCTTTGGCGAAAACAGCACCACCTTCCCTGAGCTGGTCTTCCCAAATCGTCTCAATGATCCTAATCTTTGGTGACCCGATACTTTTGATCATCCCCAACGTATCATCGTCTGATTCACCTACTGCGATTACAAATTCATCACATATTGGCAGAATAGAAGTAATTGCTTCTACAATAGGGTAATCATTTACAATCGCGTTCCTGATAAAAGAAAAGCCTGCAATTTTCATGTAGTGAGGATATAATGGGAATTTAAATGGTGTTATGGTAGCAAATATAGCTTTACTCATTTGATTTTAATTCGTTTCTTTGAGTATTGACTATGGAAAATGTTCAGTCGCTTATTCAGGGAATTCAGTCAGGCGATTTCAGGTTGCTGGCCAGAGGGCTAACGCTGGTCGAGAACAATCTGAAATTTGCTGATGATCTACTGAGAACTATTGAGGTTAATAATAAAGTTCCGATAATCGGTATCACCGGTCCACCGGGCGCTGGAAAAAGCACTTTAGTTAATGCAATTATCAGTATTGCGGTGGCAGATGGAAAGCGAATTGCCATTCTGGCAGTAGATCCCACCTCGCCATTCAATTTCGGTTCATTGCTGGGTGATAGAATCCGTATGGCACAGCAATTCAATAAACCAGGTGTTTTTATCAGGTCTGTTGCTACCCGGGGTGCTTTAGGTGGGATATCTGCTAAAACCATTGAGATGGTGGATGTCTTAAAAGCAGCGGGCTTTGACCTGATTCTGGTGGAAACAGTAGGTGTAGGACAGTCTGAACTTGAGATTGCAGGACTTGCTGATCAGACAATTGTGGTGCTGGTACCTGAATCGGGTGATGAGATTCAAAACATCAAGTCCGGACTAATGGAAATCGCTCAGGCTTTTGTGGTGAATAAGGCCGACCGGCAAGGGGCATCGCAGTTTGCCAATAATTTAAAGAAGATGGTCTTTCAACAACATCAGGACATACCGGTTTTTAAAACGATTGCCGACAAGAGCGAAGGGGTGACAGTGCTATACAAATGGATGTTAAGTGCTGAGTCAGGTTCTGATGATCGTAAGAATCATTTGCTCGCCGATAAGGCTTTCAGGTTGATTCAATATTATAGAACAATAGATCTCGACAGAAATGCGTTATTAAACGAAATCGCTACAGCTTCGGCGGCTCAGGACTTCAATATTTACAGGTTTATTGACACCTGGAGGTGATTGTTAATAACTATGTCTTAAAAAGAGGACTCAACTGTACGGTGCTGTATACCCGATCTGAATTTGGGCTAATAAACGCCGTCCTGATGCAGTTTTAGCGATTTTTAACAAAACCTAATTTTGCATGCTATGGCCGTTATTAGTTTTTTTTATCTCAAAAAGGCCTTTTTTAGCCATTAATTGGACATTAAATGACAATGGAACAAGTTTGGAACGGAGTTTGTATACCATTTTGAGAATTTAAAAATTTGTTTAATTTTGCTACACAAAAAAATTACGCAATTAAAATTTGTTTAACCTTAAAAAAGAAAATTATGAATTATTCTACTTTAAAAAAGGGTCTGGCAGTTTCTTTTGTCGCACTAATGGGAGCTACAACTCTTGCTAATGCACAAGATTCTACTATGACTACGTCTTCAGCCAAGGTATTTGGCGGAAGAGGCCAGTACAGAACTTGGTCAATTGGTGTAAATGCAGGTGTTATGTCTCCTTTCCTTGTGATTGGTGGTACTAACGACTTCACTAACCAGGATGTGAATCTAGGTTATGGTGTTTCATTGAAAAAACAATTAGGTCATGCATTTGGCATAGAAGGTAACATTTTCCGTGGAAAAGTTTCTGGAACAAACAAAGATGCTGCTAACGGAACTCAATTCGGAGTTAGATCTTTCGAAACTGAAATCGGTTATGCTGCTGACATTAGAGGTGTTGTTAACGTTGCTACTGTAGATTTCTTACGTCGTGAGAACTCAGTTAACTTCTTCGTTACTGCAGGTTACGGTTTAATTGCTTATGCACCTAAAACTACAGCTACAGACGGTACAGTTTCTGACTGGAAAGATGTTGCTGGTGAAGACAGAAACAACACTTACGTTAAAGAAGCTTACATCCCAGTTGGTGTAGGAGTTAAATTTAAAGTTTCAGACCGCGTTGCATTTAACTTAGGTTACACTATGCAATTCATCGATGGCGATAAATTTGATGGAGTTTATGCAAAACCACAATCTAAAGATAAATTCTCTTACGGATATGCTGGTCTTGAGTTCTCTCTTGGATCGAAATCTAAACCAGATTTAAACTGGGTTAATCCTTTAGCTTTAATGTATGATGAATTGAAAGATCCTTCATTACGTCAAGAAGTTGAAGCATTGAAAAACCGTGTTTCTAACGTAGAAAAATCTGTTGAAGATTTGAAACGTGATTCAGATGGTGATGGTGTTGCTGATTTATTTGACAAATGTCAAGGTACTCCAGCAGGTACTGCAGTTGATGGTTCAGGATGTCCACTTCCTAAAATGGAAGCTGCTACAGCTGTTGGTCCTGTTAGTACTGTAACTGGATGGGAGCCTATCCAATTCGAATTTAACAGTTCAGTATTAAAAACTGAATCTTATCCAATCTTAGACAAATTGTCTTCTACATTACGTGAAAACGGTGGTAAAGTAGCCCTTAAAGGTTACGCTTCAAGCGAAGGTACTGCTGCATATAATATGAAATTGTCTAAAGACAGAGCAAATTCAGTTAAAACTTATTTAGTTAACTCTGGAGTTGGCGCTAGCGCGGTAACTACTAAAGGTTATGGTGAAGCTAATCCAATTGCTTCTAACGATACTGAAGAAGGTCGTATCCAAAACCGTCGTGTTGAGTCAGCTAGACAATAGTCTAAACTTAATAGTATAAAAAACGGGTTCCGGTTTCGGAGCCCGTTTTTTTTATGCCTTTTTTTAATGTATGTAAGTAGCC
>Ga0247808_10001052_pt1 | contig 13301 bp, 9 predicted proteins | sample UWRJL089202R1_FD_179914 | JGI IMG/M metagenome (GOLD analysis project Ga0247808, IMG submission 179914) | Plant litter microbial communities from Arlington Agricultural Research Station in Wisconsin, United States - UWRJ-L089-202R-1 | ecosystem: Environmental > Terrestrial > Plant litter >... | reverse complement strand
CATTGTTGCCAGTTTGAAAGCATAATAAGGCTGGCCATGGTACAATAGCTAAATCTTCTAACATTGAATTCGTAGGATAGTCCGAATTGAAATTCAACGAGCTACCACTCAAGACTTGAACAAAAATCCACCCGCCTTCTTCGAGCATAGTGGAATCCAAGCCTTTCGCAGATAGCCACTCCAAGCATTTGGACTTCCACGACTGAACTGTAGCATCATTAAGACCATGATGCTGATGGTCAGTGGAGTTTGCCTGAAGCTGAGCATTACATAGGCTACCTGGCAAATCTCCATCATTTTGACTTCCGTAATATTTTGCAGCATTTCCCCCAGGAGCCAACCATAGTGCACTACCTGGCAAAGGCGTTGAAGGCACATCTCCTATAGCGGACGGATTCAAACGACTCTGTAGGCCTGGTGCGATGTCACAATGCCCTTTGACAACAAGTGTGCCCATAGACGTTAAACTTATATCTAACGTAGCGAGTGTGAGAGAGTCGGTCTCAAGTACCATATTGCTTGTAGCCATGCCTGAAGCCTGAGGGGCTGCTAAAATCAAGGTTCGGGAATTTAGGGGCAAATAGCCGTGGTCGCGGCAGAGAAAAAACACGACAGAACCCAATACGGCTGATATAAAGCACTCATGAATGTCTCTTGGTAAAGGCCAGCTGAAAATACTTGCTGATTTGATCCCTGGAGATGGTATTGGTGGCTCGTTTATTATATTTTGGCCAGAGTTTCCCTGCACTGCTCTTGAGTTCATACCCTGGGAGTTTCGTATGGTGGCATCGAAAGAAGAGGAAGGCGAAGAGCTAATGCTCGAAGCGCTGAAGCTGTTTGAAGTAGCTACCTTGCCTCTTATCAAGCTGGCCGGCTCATAAATGCCCTTTTCTCTTAGTGAGAGCTTAAGCCCATATTCCTCAACCTCAATAGAGATGTCGACCGGACTAGCTCCATCTGTTTTAGAGTCTGCCTCATTCTCTACTGCGCTCTTGAATTTCCATATACCATCCCTGGCAGAGTCGCAGTGAGCTAGAGAACCAACGCGCCTCCACTCTGCCTCTACTCGTTGGAGCTGTCTTCGGCCAAATCCAGTTAAGGGGGATTGAGGCTCGTAATATTCATAGTGAATGGATCTGTATCTACACTAGGGTCACAAAGTCAGTAAGTGCTATCAAGAGAAGAGCAGCCATACTCACAGAGGATAGCACATTCGTCGAATATTCGCCAGGCTCCATATCGAAATGACTGCTCTGTCATTGATGGCCACCAGCGAGGGGCTCCACACCCCTTCTTTCCCTAACAGCGACCGCCTTTGTGTCACCTCCAATCGTCACAAAGTTGGTTCTGGATGGTAGTAATTGCTGTGTTATTGAGTTGTAGTTGGTATCGAGAGTAGTCTCTGCTTGGATCCATCTCAAAAGGAGATGGTCGCAGCCAATAAATGCCAGATGATTTAGAGCAATTCAAACAACATCTGAGTTTGCAGGTGAAGCTTTGCGACTGAGTGCTGTGAAATGTGCTGTTGAGGGATACTGCGGGTGCCAGCCGCATGTTCGCGCTCAATTCTGGATTACCTCTTTGAGCCTTATAGGTGTACGATTGCAGTTTAGTGTATGAATTTATGCATACCATATTCAACTAGGCTGCATTAGGGACTAGCTCAGAGCCTCGGCTCGGGAGGTGGGGACCTCTCGATAAGAAAATTAAAAAAGTTCCTCCAATTCAGCAGACGACTTCCAGACTCCCAACTGGCTGCAGCACAGTTATTCTCATAGAGAAGGCTCATAATGCAGCTCACCAATCCCCATGATGTGCCCGTATATACTATATCGGGTGCATCCACAGCCCGTCCACTCCCAGACTGGCTCGCAAGAAAGCGGAAGCGCAGCTTGAAGAATGATCCTGAGTATGCAAACCGGGTTGAGCTTCTACAAGACTTCGAATTTGAGGAAGCTAGCAACTGTGTTCGAGTTAGTGAAGATGGAGAATGGGCTATGAGTACCGGGACATATAAACCGCAGATTCACACTCACAGTCTTCACAACCTCTCGCTCTCCTTCTCGCGACACACGACAAGTCTTAACTACTCCTTCATACTTTTATCGTCAGACTATTCCAAGTCGTTACATCTGCAAACGGATCGCAGGCTTGAATTTCATACCCCAGGCGGCTGTCATTATCAAACACGCCTCCCACGCTATGGTAGGGACTTGATATATGATAGACGTTCGACCGAGGCTCTTATTCCTGCCGCTGGCGTTAATTCTGACGGCAATGGTGAGGTATATCGTCTAAACCTAGAAATAGGAAGGTTCATGAAGCCATATCAGGTTGATGTTGGAGTCGATGATTTAGTTGGAGGTGGAGGTTTGCAAGGTGGAATTAATGCTGGCAGTGTGAACACAGCTGCTATCGCGGAAGAAAGTCATAACCTATTAGCATTCGGAACATCAATAGGAACGGTGGAGTTCTGGGATCCCAGGTCCAAAGCAAGGGTTGGAATCTTAGCAGGCCAGGAAGGGGAGATAACAGCTCTTGATTTCGACAGATCGGGGCTTTCGCTAGTCACTGGATCTTCAGAAGGCATAGTTCAAATCTTCGATCTTCGACGGCCGGTACCAATTCTACGCAAGGATCAAGGCTATGGTTATCCAATCAAGACTCTAATGCATATGACAACATCTTCTCAAGAAAAGAAAATCCTGTCTGCGGACAAGCGAATTATCAAACTATGGGACGAAAGTGACGGAAAAGCGTGGACTTCTGTTGAGCCTGCAGTCGATCTCAACTCTGTCGCATGGTGCAAAAACAGCGGCATGCTCCTAACAGCAAACGAGGGGAAACAACAACACGCTTTCTTCATCCCGCAACTTGGTCCAGCACCTAAGTGGTGCTCGTTCTTGGATAATATGGTTGAGGAGATGGCCGAAGAAGCGCCAACTGAGACGTATGACAACTATAAATTCCTCACACTTCCAGAGCTGAAACAACTTAATATGGGCCATCTAGTTGGCACCACCAGTCTTCTACGCCCATATATGCATGGTTATTTTGTTGCCACAAAATTGTATGAGGAGGCTCGTTTGATCTCTAATCCATACATCTTCGAAGATGAACGGGCTAAGAGGATCAAAGAGAAGGTGGAGAAAGAGAGGGAAAGTAGGATTAGAGGAGGCAAGAAGGTCAAGGTCAATCAGAATTTGGTTGATAAGATGCTCAAGAAGCAAGAAAGACGGGAGAAGGTGGATGAAGACAAGGGTGTTCTGGGCGATGATCGTTTCACCAAATTGTTCGAGGACGAAGAATTCGCAATTGATGAAAAGAGTAGGGAGTTCCAAGCGATCAACCCAAGTACCAAAGTTGGTGAGATTGCAGCACCGAAAGCTGCAAATAGTGATAGCGACGGAAGCGACAGTGATGAAGAACAAATATCGAAACCGAGACCAGAGGCAAAACCTGAGATGCGTATTTCTTCATCTTCATACAAGAAATCTGGTCATCAACGACAAGATAAAGCGCTTGGTGCACGAGTTCAGGGTGCAGGGCGTGTTACTAAAAACCGCACAGATGTTGTTGGGGAAAGGCAATCTATATTTGTTCCGTCATCAGGGAAGAAAGACAAGGCAAAACCTGAGCCAGTCAAGAAAGAAAGGAGGGATGATGGCCGACGGAGCGCTTCAAACAACGTGTTTAGGAAGCTTTAAATGTCAATATTACCGCCTATAACTAAGATTGACCCTATATCCCGACAATAAAACTATGTCCATGAAGCAAACAAGGGTATATATAGAACGTTTCGTCGTAAAAGAATTGCTCATACCAACTGCACAGCAGAGGTCATTTCTTCTGCGCATACTTCGACTTTTTGGGTGGCTCTGATAACTCGAATGAGGAAATCTTCGTCGAGTTACCATTCCTGCTTCCTTTCTCAATATCACCAAAATCCTCCCTCAATCTCGGCGTTGGAGGAACTTCATCTATCCTAGTCAAGCCCCTTTTCGATCTACTGTTCTGGATGTCCTTGGGAAACGTTGAGCGGCGAGGCGTCAGTGCTGTAGCGACCTTTCTTGCCGACCTTCGAAGTGTCTTGCGAACCTCCCATGACCGCTTTTTAGCAACGTACCAGAGTATCGACGAACCAACTGCATTTTGTCAACGTCTATCTCATACCAGATTTCAATTTCAACATACTTCCAAAAAGAGCTACTACAGAAACACAAACAACAATCGCAATGATTCCCGTTGTAGATATGGTAATGGAGCCAGACTCGCTACCAGCAGCCCCTGCATCCGAATCTCCAGCACCGGCAGATGAACCAACATCACCAGCCAAAGCACCTTCTCCCGGTTGTTCGGGCGTAGCTGTAGATAAAGCGTTGAAAAACGAGGCAACCGAGCTTGCGGACATCTCGGGTGTGATATAGACGAAAGTGGTCGGTGTAGAAGGTGAAGCGGTAGTGGAGGGATCCTGAGCAGTGGCTTTTGTAATAAACAAGACTCCGTTCAGCAAACAGCTGAATAAAAGAAAATAAATCATAATGAGCACTATTCTTTACTTTAAGAAAGAAATCCGGTGAAACAGGCCCGGCGCCAAACAGCACGTGTAGGGTAACAGCAGAAGTGATCTGGGTGGAGAGCTAGAAAGCCACAAGGTAGGGAATAAATGTGATAGTGATGTGACTGCACACCCTTCTCACCAGAACTACCAGAAGTGGAAATCCCCTACTCTTATGAAGAGAGCCAGCGGTTGCAAGTTGACCTATTATTGGGTCTACGGGATCTGGAGTAAGAATATCTATTCGGGTGATGATACTTGGCGGACCATGAAACTCACCAGAGAGCGGGATGGCTTCTGCAGGTCGAGGTGATGGAGATGGGGTGATTGGTGAATGGATCCCTGTGCGAAGTGCCGGCGTCTACGCAGGCTATTCTGGGGGCAAGACTGGAGGGACAAGAATCCAATCAAGCAGCCCTGTGTCGACTGTTATTTACGCGAGGTGGTAAACGACACAACGACAACCCACACGTCTTGATCTTCATGGGATTGGGACGACTTGCAAAATGCTTGCATTCGGCTTCGATGCGTTCCGCTGCAAGCAGTCATCAAGACTCTACATTGCATTGTCGTACAGGACCCACGAAACTGTCCAAAATCATTAGATGTGGGTAAAGGTTGCCGCATGGAGTCTGGGGTCCAACGGGTGTGTACGCCTTATGCGCCTGTGATAATGGACACAATTAAATATTGCTTGCTTTGGTCACATAGCTGAAACCTCTGGTTGTTCACCTATCAAGTCTTTTGCACAAATAGGTTTGCAGCAGTTGCGAGTGTTTCTGTTTGTGGGTGCTTCAATGTCACTGGTGTTAACTTCAAGCAATAACTAGAACTGCCACACAGAGATCTATAGTTTGCCCTGTAAATATGCTACATGTTTCTGTGATACCGGAATCCTACTTCATTTGAAGCGAGCTGGCCCCCGTGGCTGCGACGAGATCAAAGATAACCCAGTGATGCAATGCAGGAGGGATCACTCTTCCGCTCTTCATATTGAGATCGCCCTATGCATATACCTCGAGCTATTGAACTAGGGAGAGTCTCAAGGGTTATAAATGTGGAAACGCGCTGCTTGTTCTTTCTTTTGCACAAACGAGGCCATACAAAGAAGTCTTCTATATTGCCCTATTCTTGTATATTTTGAAAAGGGAAGCATTTGGTTTTAGGTGACTTCTATGGAGGCAAAACCTAAACCTTGCTAAGCTGGAGAGTGGTCATAACCCGTTAAATCGAGTGGAACAGAGCCTTTACAATGTCGAATACCTGGTGCCTAAATCCTGTACATGCATCAATGCAAGTATACTTCAGGATCTCAACTTGAGAGTATAGAGAAAGGGAAGTTTGTCACTCTCGAATAGGGCGGTAAAAACAGCTAAGATATATATGAAGCATTATTGAACGTACCATGTCTTGAAGTAACGCAGACTTTAGCTCTTAGCTAATTTGGCAAACGATCTTGTTTCGACTGTAGGGTATCGGTCCTCGGATATATTTCAGAAAATTAGTTGTTCATATAATGTAGACTTTCATCTTTATGTATCCTTCCTGAGCTCCAAGGTAACTCTATTACTGTTGCCCTGACTTCATATAGCAGACTTCTTAGCTTGTCATATCTTATTTACAATGGCTTTTAGTGGAGCTCGGAAGAATTTACTGGACTGAAGATAGGACTGTAGTTAATTTACACTTCGATGGTCTATACTAAATTGTTTTCTTCAAATTTCCAAGGTCATGCATTGCCTGGCTTGTCCCATTCTGTGTGTAAGCTTATTTCAAATATTCCCAGATGCGATACTGCTCGGTAATGACCAGTTCAGACTGAAAATGTGATGCAAGCGATCAAAAGAGTACGGGTTCCTGAATTCTCACAGCCTCAATCTGATAGCAGACTAACTCCATTGTGAACCACGGATTATGGTTTCCCTGAAGTGTGTTTCTACTAAAATGGTGCGCATTCGAATTCGGTTAAGAGATGGGCTGTCCGCCCAATTTGGAAGTTCCCGAAAAGGATGCCGTCGCTCTCACTTCTCTTCCTCATTTATCAACATCACTTCAACTCACATTAAAACTCCTCCATGCGAACTCTAAATCAGCTGATCTTTTTGTATCTTGCATTCTTCCAGAGTGCGACACTCTCTCCTATCATCGATTGCAGGTGATAACCACCGTACCCTTGCCCTGTGATAGATTGCTCATAACTTCATCTTTTCGATTGAAGTATGTATCAACTCTTCTACATCTATCCAAGTTTACCGAATCAATAGTCATTAGGATGCATATCAATACTCAGAGCTAACTGTTGCCAGTCGTCGTATGGCGTGAGGCACAATGCCACCCAACCTAGAAGTAGTAGGAAGTCAGGCCGCTGAGCCTGATCTCTGTCCGTCTGATGATGACTTAGACGATGTTCGATCACTATCTCGAGAGCCCGAAGTAAACAATAGCGCTGAAAATCACCGTTCCAGCAATTGTAGGAAATCAGAAACCCACAACGAGGCTAATATTGTAGATGAAGACGGGCTGGATACAAATGCATCCAGAGTTGGGGAGACGCAGTTTCACTCTATTGAATTAATATCCACCCAGGAGGGCTCCTGCTCTATCACTGAAGATGCACAGCATACAATAATAGCTCCGGCAGCCCTATATATGATGGAAGGCAAAGAAAACAGCCCACAGTCCGATCCAATATTACAAATATCTCCAAAAATGAGTTCCCTCAGCGCCCCTGTCGTTTCCGCACTAATCCCAGAAACACCAAAGCCCACTATTTTTACCCATCTCAGTCGAAATTGTTCAAGGGCGTCCTTGGAAGATGTTGGTGATGATTTCTTATTCGCTCAAGCATCCAAACCTCCTCGGTTCAGTAGTATTATTGGTACTCAAAGTATCACTCCACCATGCGCCGCGGAGCTCATCACTAGGAGAGAAACAAATCCCATAAGTGAGTACAGCTTGAGATTCCAGGTACAATATTAACAAAAAGTGCAGGCCATTGCTCTTCTGGAACAATTCTCCATAGGCATCAGGAACAAGGGCTAGAGCAGTTGGATCATCCACCGGACCTCGAACTTATGGTACCCGTAGAAATCCATCTAAACAAGATATTAAATCAAGATAGGCAACAAGAGAAATACAGAGACTATCCTATACAGGTAGACATACAACGCCACATGTTCAAGCAATCTTCCACTTCCCAGCTTGCTAAACAATTACAATATTCCCAAGAACTTGCAAAAACTTCTCTTTCTGGAACGTGTACGGATCATGTTGTAGAACTACACCCTAACCAACTCATTCCTCGAGCTAATGAGGTTCGGTCTCAATCACAGATATTATCAACTTCCCTACAATCAGACGTTGGCAAGGACATGATATCTGGAGTTCCCACGAAATCTCTCCTTGTCGTGGAAAACATACAGACTACGAGGCCGCAGCAACAGAAGCTAGATGGACCAATATCTCATGGGTCATCTAAACTGGACACAGAACTCGTTCAAGCAACATCTAATTCAAAATTGGGCTTTGTGTAAGATCTTAGCTAGATTCACGTCGTCAACCGCTGATAAAGTTGTAGAACTAGAAAACGACCCAAGAATTTAGTCCCTTTTCCTGATGTAGCTGCAAATTCAGGAAACCGGCGAACTCTTTTAGACAAATCTCGAGGGAAGCATGACTTGATAACTCAGCATAAAGAGTCAAGTCAAGCCAATCAAGCTGCTAGTACTATACATATAGATTCTCAATCAAGGCACGAAAACGGCCACAAGATCATTGTAGAAGCGTGTATAGCTGATGAATCCCATCAAGCTATTGGTGACAATGGTGTTATATCGAATGCTGAGAAGAAATCTAATCAAACCCACAATCACGTTGGATCACGAGCACTAAAAAGCTCATGTCATCTGAATTCTTTTGGCCATCTGACGGATCACGAAAAAGGAGATGAAAAGCTACAGCGTACAGTCAAAACAGGTGATATTCCTGCAAAGCATATCAATGTAGAACGTGGACAAGACGTACGTCAATCCGTGAAAACATCAGATACAACCAATGAACCTTTAATACAAGAACCGGTTGATGATGATCATTGTACAACTTACAACAGACTCCAAACGGCTTCGAGTGCTTTAGATTTCGCGAACAAACCAAACATCGAATTGGGACAAAGAAATGATTCATGCCATTCCTTCAGCAACGTCCAACAGCACAATTCGCTGGCACCCGAGAACTGTACCCTATCGATCCACCCTCACTATGATTCACGAGAAGTCAGCGAGGAAAAAAATACGCGTTTTATCAACAACTCTAAGGTGGCTAAGGTGAAGGGTGGGAGCAGTTATGAAGGTCCCGGAATAAAACCCAAAACTCCTAAGTTACAAATCGGAAAAAGTCAGTCTACTTTTGGGGTTGCATCAGATTATCAGAAATTTCTCCAGGCTGGTCAAGCGTTTCAGGGGCAACTACATGCTTATGAGAAGCAAAAGATGCTCGTAGAATCCCAAAATGCTGAGATCATGAAACTCAACTCTTCAAATGCCCAACACTTAGCCAGATTGAAGTCGCTTGAAGAGCAAAACCAGAGCCTTGTACAAAAGATCAAGAGACTCAGTGCTCTTTCTAAAAAGTATCATACCCATATCAACGAGGTTGTGACGGCCCAAAAAGTCTTGATTAGTTCTGGAGATAAGATCAGGAATGAGACCAAACGCCTTCATGAAGACATAGCACATGCAAACATTGAGTCAAAAACTTTAATCAAGGCTGTTAGAGATGATATGGATGATGTTCTCAATACTTGCCAGATTGGAACTAAGCTGAAGCAGCTCAAAGAGGATGCATTGCGCCACAACACGGATCTGGAAGTGCAGGTCAAAACCCGTAAGCGATCTTTTATAAGTTGAAGCACAATTACTGACTACTGTAGTGACACAAAAGAATACATGGCTCCAAAGAGATCTGAACGAGAGATTACTTGATCTAGGCCGTGAACGCCATAACACTGAGCAGCTTCAAAGGCTGCTCAAAGGACAGACCGAAAACCATAAGGAGCTGGTGGAGCTCATCAAAAGCGATGCCCCATCTAAAGTAATCCAAGAGCTCGTAAAACATGGAGGAATCATTGAGAGTGTTTTGGAGTCCGGAAATTTGACTCGCGAAAGGTGAGCTCCTTCATCAGCTAACAAAATCGAGGACTAACGCCATCAAGTCTCAAAGAGCTTTCTATAGTTCTTAAAACACCGAAACCAGCAAATCATGAGATTCCACCAGAATTAGTGAGTCTGATGGATGCTTCGTACACCAGGTAAGTGAAGCTTAGCTGTCTTTAACATGAACTAAATCATTATTACATAGGATCATAAAGGAGTTGAAAAGCTCTGAATCTGGTCGTTTGGTTCAGGCAGATGCCATTACCAAGCTCCTCGAAGATCTCACAACTGGTATTAATCAATTTAGGCTAGATCAGGAATTGCAAGGAACCTTTGATAGTCAAATCGCTATTTTGCGAAAGGCGAATGCTAATGTGAGCACTGATCTTAAAGTGAAAGAGCTAGAAATCCAGACGCTAGAAAATAGGATTACGGAATTGCAGAAAGATCTGGCCAGCTGTCGTGATCAATTAACCACGAAATCTGATGAACTGATGGTTGTTCTAGCAAGACCACATAACGAATCTGCCCTTAAAACAAAGATTGATTTGTTGGAGGTCACTAACATTAGTCTACGGGCTGAATCCGACACACTTAAGCAGGAAATAAGTCGAGTGAAATCTGAAATGGGTGACTTTCAACAATCTTCTGTTCAAGCGCAACACCAGATCCGTGAACTAGAACAAAGTTTGAGCAAAGCTCGAAACTCTCTCAGCATCGCTGCCAATGAGAAGAGAGAATTCCTGGAAAATTCAAAAATAGAATTAGTGAAAGCGAAGCAGGAGATTGGAAAAGCGGCGGATCTTGCAAAGAGAGAGGCACGGATGCATCATGAATCTGAAATCAAAAATCTAGAACTACTTCGGAGTGAAGCAGAGGTACGAGAGAAAAAGGTGCGGGAAGAACTTCAAATTAGTGAGCACGAAAGACTTGCCCATGTCGACAATATCAAAGAACTTCAAACAGAGATATCGGCGCGCAAAGAGAATCTTGTTGAATTGGCCACAAATATTGAACAGCTCAGCCAACGACCCACTACTCAAGAAGTTGAAGCCAGAGTCTCAGCATATACTGACCAGCTGAACCACCAAGCTGCGGGGTTGAAGCAGCTGGAGCTTCACATACCAAATCAAGCGGATTTCAAAGCTAGAGGCGAAGAACTGCAGTCTGCTCGAAGCGATATCATCAAAGTCCAGAGTGGGCTTGAAACTGTTCGTACAGAGTTTTCCATGAAACTTGACACAGCTTTGCAGAACTATTCCGAGATTGAAAGTCAGTTACAGCAAACACACACTTTACGACTAGATAACGAGATTCTGACGGGTGCTAACACCCGCTTGGAAGGTCAAAAGTATGTTCTAGAGGGCGAGAACTCGAGCTTGAATCAGAAGTGTGATAACTTGATAGTTGATAAGATTGCTCTGTTAAGCCAGATTTCTATGCTCGAGCAAGAAAAGAGTTCCTTAAACAGCCAGAACTTGGATCTGCGAGAGAAGTATAATGCTTTGGCAACAGCTACTTCTACTCATCTCAAAAGATATGGGATTCTAGATGGCAGTACATCATTAGAAAATTGGGTCAATGATGTTTCGGCTATCATACCTGAGAGGTCACCATCAGTGTATCCTACTCCAGAGGAAGTTATTCAAGCTGCTCTCGACCGATCGTACACAGCGGCTGGGACTCTGAGAACCTCATTGGAACACCCAAATGAAACTCAGCAGAAAAATGCTGCTGTCCCTTTTACCAGTGTGGAACAAGTTTCTTCAAGTCAAGATATTCTGCGAACAAAACTACGACCAATCGAACACACCCCTCAGTCAAGCCCATTGAGTGATGTTGAACTCTCTGCTATAGTAGAAGGTCAAGCCTCGTATCTGCAAAATGAGTTTACAGAGTTGAGTATGCCCGGGGATAATACTGTTGACACGGTGGAAATGCTAGGTCATCTACCACAAAAGGCCCGGATAGTTCCGCGCAGAAAAGGTACAACTCCAAAATACACAATTTCGGAGCCATCAGATGATATCGATGAACCAATATTTGGTGATATTCCAAATCCAAACAGACATACAAGGAAAAGTAATATTACTTCCAGGACAGCAACAACGAAACAAAAGACGTTCATGGAGACCAACGTATTAAAAAGCACACCAGGGACAGATCAAGTTATTTCAAAAGCGCTACTCCTTCCACTAAAGCCTTTAAAGAGTGCTATGAAAAAACCCAACCGTAATGCGAGTGTAAGTGTCAGTCTCGTGCAGAATACGAATACCGTCAACATTTCTGCCATTTCAGAATCGTCAATTGATAGTCAGGCTTTTCCAAATAAACAACTGGCTCATGTGCCGAACAGAAAAGGATCAGGGTTGAAGCGTGATTTCCCGGGGATTTCTAGTGTCAAGGGTCTTGTGTCTGGTGCACACCTAGGGTCCAAGAATCAGGCGAATGCTAACTCACATCGCAAGCAGCGAGCATCTACCTCCAAAGCTGGTATCTACGAGCGGAACCAGAAATCTCCGTTGATGTCAGCTCCTCAGCGCAATGTAACTAAAAGAAAGGCCTCCATTGAAGTCAAAGACTTTGTGGACTCGTCAAAACCCACCAAAGCTCCAAGACGTTCGGCACATTCCTCTTTCATGAGGACGGAAGTTCCAGACTCGCAAGAATACTCGCCAAACCTTCACTTCTAACTTATTTTTTGAGAATAAGGAGACATCTTGCTCTCGGAATCGTGTTAGCACACACTTGCCAATGATATACATTTACTTGTCAGAGCCCTCTTTGCTACTATACAACTACTAAGTACTTGCTTAATACTTTATGCTGTTCTGTTTGCATGACGAATGGAGCTAGCTTGTTAGGTTTTGTAGAAGAAGCATTGCATCGTATATAGGTTGAGGACATATTATTGTGCTGCTCTAGTGCCACTATTTGTGAGCCTTATTGTGTTCTACTGTATACAAACAATCTGCTTGCGGCAAACAATTTCGCCCTAAATGATCCAGCTCTCCAAACGCCATTCCATGCCTTCATGTACAATAATATCGAACTTATACAAAGTGAGCTTTTATTTCGCGTCCTTGCCCTCTTACGTTGCGTTTCTGACGAAGAATTCCACATTTGTTACATGTCCTTTCTAACCTCTTCCTCCACGCTTCTGCTCCAAAAATAAGACCTGTTTCCTAACTGCAAGCACACATTAGCATTTCCCTCAATATCCCTAAAATTTCCAGGTGTTCTGCCCCAATTCCGCTTCAAATTGCAAGCTGCATTTGCAGCCCATCCTTCCTCTGCTTCCATTGAATAGAAAAGTACATACCGACAGGATCGTATTTCAGCATACTCAGCGGACGATGCGTTCTTGGTCGAATGAGGGTTTTGTAATATCCAGTTAGTGCCATTGACACGAGACGCACGGCTATCGTGCGAGATTTGGCTTTGGAGAAGGTTAGCTAATTTATTCCGAGGTGGAGTAGATGGGAAGAATGGTCGGAAGTTGGCGAGGTGGAATAATTGCAACTGGAGGGAGAGACGACATACCCTTTTTTGCCATGATCGGGGGCGATGGGAGATTTCAGCTGGCGTCGGAA
>Ga0247808_10001050_pt1 | contig 13322 bp, 11 predicted proteins | sample UWRJL089202R1_FD_179914 | JGI IMG/M metagenome (GOLD analysis project Ga0247808, IMG submission 179914) | Plant litter microbial communities from Arlington Agricultural Research Station in Wisconsin, United States - UWRJ-L089-202R-1 | ecosystem: Environmental > Terrestrial > Plant litter >... | reverse complement strand
ATAGGCATCGATTAGCACTTCGTTATCAACTTCCGGAGAGTCAAATTCGGTACGGCCTATAAAGAAATCACCTTCCTTTCTATCGATCAAAACCTTATAGGTATTACCGATTTTTTCTTGGTTAATATCAAAAGAAATCCCTTGTTGAAGCTCCATAATGGCATCAACTCTAGCTTGTTTGATTTCTTCAGGTACATCATCTACCAGTTGGTGTGCATGAGTTTTTTCTTCATGTGAATAGGTAAAACAACCTAAACGATCAAATTGAGTTTCCTCAACCCAATTGTACATTTCTTCGAAATCTCTTTCTGTTTCCCCTGGATAACCACAAATTAAGGTGGTACGCATAGCGATATTGGGAACTTTATCTCTGATTTGGTTTACTATATCAATGGTCTTTTGCTTGGTAATACCTCGGCGCATGGATTTCAGCATGTTATCGGTAATGTGCTGCAGCGGCATATCCAAGTATTTGCAGATATTTTCACGTTCGTTCATGGCATCTAAAATTTCCATAGGGAAACCAGATGGATAAGCATATTGCAGCCTGATCCACTCAATGCCTTTAACATCAGATAAACGGCGCAACAAATCATCTAAATTACGCTTTCCATAAATATCTAAACCGTAATAGGTTAAATCTTGCGCAATTAAAATTAACTCCTTAGTGCCATTAGCAGCTAATATTTTTGCCTCATTTACCAATTCGTTCATGTCTCTAGAAACATGTTTACCACGCATTAAAGGGATGGCACAAAATGAGCATGGACGATTGCAGCCCTCTGCTATTTTAAAATAGGCGAAATGTGAAGGAGTGGTCAATAAACGTTCTCCGATGAGTTCGTGTTTGTAGTTTGCACCTAAAGAATGAAGGATATTCTGAAGATCGTTTGTGCCGAAATAAGCATCAACATTGGTAATTTCAGCTTCTAATTCAGGTTTATAACGTTCGGACAAACACCCTGTAACAATTACTTTCCCTACTTTACCTTCTTCCTTTAATTGGCTATACTGTAAAATGGTATCAATTGATTCTTGCTTAGCATTGTCAATGAAACCACAGGTATTAATTACTACGATATCATTTTTGCCCACGTTGTTCGATTCGTGTTCAACTGCTAAGTTCTGACCGCGTAACTGGCCCATCAATACTTCAGAATCATAGGTGTTCTTAGAACAGCCTAACGTAATGACATTGATTTTTGGTTTAACGATTGTTTGAATAGGGGCAGATGATATTTTCGTTTTCATTTTATTTTGATTTCACCGATTAATGTGATTACACAGCTAATCTTTTTACTTTGCAACTTGAATTGCCAAAGTTAATTAATAATCCAGTTGTTATAGGACTAGCTATTAAGATAGGAGAGAAGTTGACTTTTAAATAACTTAGGTTGAATACCCGTTGCTGTTTTAAGATCAACAATGACTCTTCTTTCTACAAGTAAGTCGTATCTAAGCTTCCAGTATTTTGATGCTCAAAAATTACATTGAAGTATTTCCCGGCGTCGAAAGTCAGTTTAGATTGTATAAGTTTGTCTTTAATGCATTTAAATAAATTTTCTCTAAAAAGCCTGGACCTTATTGGTTGTAAACTTCATAGTAACATTCAATGATCTCCTTGTTAAAGGATCAGCTTGGTATTTCTGTCTTTGTATCTCAGGTATGATTTCATTTGAAATGGAATATACTTTAGCAGCTAGAAGGATGGACGAGTTTTTACCAATTGATAAGTTAGAGGAAAAATTTCAACGATAATAAATTTTTATGTAATCCTAATTAAAGAGACTATTCACAAAATCTCGTTTATCGAACAATTGTAAATCTTCCATCTTCTCGCCAACGCCAATATATTTTACGGGAATTTTAAATTGATCCGAGATACCTATTACCACTCCGCCTTTTGCAGTACCATCCAATTTTGTGATGGCTAATGCATTAACATCAGTAGCTTCGGTAAACTGTTTACATTGTTCAAATGCATTTTGGCCTGTTGAACCATCCAGCACAAGCAGAATTTCATGGGGTGCATTTGGAATAACCTTTTGCATTACATTTTTGATTTTGCCTAACTCGTTCATTAATCCAACCTTATTGTGTAATCTTCCGGCGGTATCAATGATCACTACATCTTCTTTATTTGCAACGGCAGACTGCAGCGTATCAAATGCAACTGAAGCTGGATCAGAGCCCATAGCCTGCGCTACAACTCTAACACCAACACGTTCGCCCCAAAGTTTAATCTGTTCAACTGCGGCGGCTCTGAAAGTATCAGCGGCACCGAGTACTACCTTTAGCTGTTCTGCTTTTAACTTGTGCGCAAGTTTTCCTATCGTGGTGGTTTTGCCAACTCCATTAACTCCAACAACCATTATTACGTAGGGTTTATGATCGCCATACTCGAAATTTCTGAAGTCGGTGCTATTATTCTCGGCTAGTAGGAGTTGAATTTCATCACGCAACAGATGATTTAACTCAGTTGTAGATAAATATTTATCCTTTGCAACACGAGCTTGAATTCTATCTATAATTTTAAGGGTGGTGCTCACACCAACGTCGGAAGTAACCAATACTTCTTCAAGGTTATCTAATACATCGTCATCGACAGTTGATTTGCCCGCAACTGCTTTAGTGATTTTACTTAGAAAACTTGCTGCAGTTTTTTCTAGGCCCTTATCCAAAGCTTCTTGAGCCTCAGGAGCACTTTCTTTTTTTTTGAAAAAATCGAATAAACCCATAAAATGATTTTAAAATAAAAAAGCCCTTCCGTTAAATACGGAACGGCTTTAATGCTATTCGTGAGTAGAATTACTTGCTTGTACCAGCAAGAGCATCTTTAACGTGATCATTATGAACAATGATTTCTTTGAAAGAATAAGCACCAGTTTTTGGTGATTTGTTCATTGTAATAACTTTCGAATATTCTTTTCCTGTACCCGTTTTTAGGGTTGCAACTACTTTCTTTGCCATGTCTTATAAATTAATGATTAAAAGATTAAAGCCTTCACTTTAGTCTTTAATCTTTTCCTTACTTAATTTCTTTATGTACGGTTACTTTTTTCAATACCGGGTTGAATTTTTTTAATTCTAAACGCTCAGTAGTGTTTTTACGGTTTTTGGTAGAAATATATCTAGACATACCCGGCATGCCGCTAGTTTTATGCTCTGTACATTCTAAAATAACCTGTACTCTGTTACCTTTTTTTGCCATTTTATTTATTATTATAGCTGATCGGTATCAGCCAATGATTTTACAAATATCCTTTTTTCATGAAACGACTAATCGCCTCAGAAATACCAATTTTATTAATGGTTTTAATTGCTGAAGTTGACACTTTTAGTGTTATCCAACGATCTTCTTCAGGAATGTAAAATTTCTGAAGCTGTAGGTTAGGGTAAAACTTGCGCTTAGTTTTAACGTTCGAGTGAGAAACATTAAATCCTGACATCGCCATTTTTCCGGTTAAATCACAAACTCTTGACATGACTTTATTTATTATGTTGATTATTCGCTACTTAATTTTTTTAAGAGTGTGCAAATATCAGAATTATTTTTGTAAACATCAAGTATGATGCTAATTATTTTTTAATTCTATGTCGATATTCCATTTTCCAGCTTCAGTTAGTTCAAATTCAACGATATCAGTATCAGATGAAATCTTTAAACGAAGTGGAAAAGTAAGCCCAGTTAGCGTATATTTGTTTTTTCTAGCCCCATCTTTTAGCACGGTCATGTCCTCATATTTCCCAGCTAAGATTACCACATTTTTTATTTCTGGGGTAGTTCCCTGGTCGCCAAAAGGCCTGCTCGATTGTACGGTTGTAGAAGTTAGTGAGTTATTGCCCGGCATTGGGGTCGGATAACCAAATTTAATGGTCAATACCTGTTCTTTAGACTTTTTGTTTTTATTAAAGGTCAAGGTGCCGATCTTGTCTGATTTACTAAAGACAGTGTAATTGCTCTTTTTTACAGTATCGGTCGGATTGATTTGGGTGGCATAATCATTTGCCCTCAAGTTCACCGCGAAGAATGAACCGAAAATTATTAGGAATAGGATCTTTTTCATATATCAAATATACTAACTATGTTGATTTTTATAACGTTGTATTTGAATTTTTGGTACAAGTGCGCTAGGTAGTTATTTTGATACAATTTCAATATCTAATCTTTTATATATTTATTTAAATTAGCAACCACTAAATATAAATACCAGCAAGTGATGCAGATAACCTCATTTAAACAGTACGAAGAAGAATATAAAAAGAGTGTCGAAAATCCTGAACAGTTTTGGGGAGAGATTGCACAAAACTTTCAATGGCGAAAACCTTGGTATAAAGTTTTATCATGGAACTTTACCGATCCTGAAATCAAATGGTTTGAAGGTGCTAAATTAAATATTACGGAGAATTGCTTAGATAGACATCTGATCAAAAATGGAGATAAACCTGCGATTATCTGGGAGCCAAATGATCCTGAGCAAGATAGCGTAACACTAACCTATCAAATGTTACATGAAAGGGTTTGTCGCTTTGCCAATGTGCTCAAAAGAAATGGAGCAAAAAAAGGAGATAGAATTTGTATTTATATGCCAATGGTTCCAGAGTTGGCAATCGCAGTTTTAGCATGCGCTAGGATTGGAGCTGTACATTCAGTTGTATTTGGTGGATTTTCTGCTAAATCTATCGCTGATAGAATTAATGATGCTGCCTGTAAATTAGTGATTACTGCTGATGGAGCTTATAGAGGAAATAAGCCAATTCCGTTAAAGGATGTAATTGATGATGCATTGATTGGTTGTCCGACAGTTGAAAAATGTATTGTATTAACCCATGTACGTACCCCTGTTTCTATGCTAAAAGGCAGAGATGTTTGGTGGGAAGACGAGGTTAAACACGTAAATGATGTATGTGATGCCGAAGAGATGGACGCAGAGGATCTTTTATTCATTTTATATACTTCGGGCTCGACAGGCAAGCCAAAGGGTGTAGTGCACACCTGCGCAGGTTATATGGTATATGCAGGTTATACCTTTGCGAATGTATTCAACTATCAACCCAATGAAGTTTATTTCTGTACAGCGGATATAGGATGGATTACTGGGCATTCCTACATCGTATATGGCCCTTTATCTCAAGGCGCAACAACGTTGATGTTTGAAGGTGTGCCTACCTATCCAACGCCTTCAAGATTTTGGGAAATCGTTCAAAAGCACAAAGTAAATATTTTATACACCGCACCAACAGCGATCAGGTCGCTAATGGGCTTCGGAACAGCACCATTGGAGGGAATTGATCTGAGCACAATTCGCGTATTAGGTTCTGTAGGGGAGCCAATCAATGAAGAAGCATGGCATTGGTTTGATGAGCAAATCGGAAATAAAAAGGCACCCATTGTTGATACTTGGTGGCAGACGGAGACTGGTGGAATCATGATTTCTCCAATCGCTTTTGTAACGCCAACCAAGCCTAGTTTTGCAACTTTGCCATTGCCAGGCATCCAGCCAATTTTAGTGGATGAAAACGGAGTAGAAATTGAAGGAAATGGCGTTAATGGGAATTTATGCATCAAGTTCCCTTGGCCTGGTATGTTGAGAACAACTTATGGTGATCATGAACGTTGTAAAATGACCTACTTTTCAACTTATGAAAACCTTTATTTTACTGGTGATGGTTGCTTGCGCGACGAAGATGGCTATTATAGAATCACAGGCAGGGTTGATGATGTGTTGAATGTCTCTGGTCATAGAATTGGCACTGCAGAGGTCGAAAATGCGATCAATATGCACGCTGGTGTGATTGAAAGTGCTGTTGTTGGTTATCCACATGATGTGAAGGGACAGGGTATTTACGCTTTTGTTATTTTCCCTAATCCGCATGGTGATGTAGAATTGACTAAAAAGGATATCTTACAAACGGTAACAAGGGTAATTGGAGCGATCGCAAAACCGGATAAAATTCTTTTTGTATCAGGCTTGCCAAAAACAAGATCTGGTAAAATTATGCGACGTATTTTACGGAAAGTAGCAGAAGGTGATGTGTCAAATCTTGGAGATATCAGTACACTTCTAGATCCAAACGTGGTTCAAGAAATAATAGAAAGCGCTAAAGGGTAATGGTTTGGATGCTTAACCTGATTAAGCATCCAAACTTCTTTCTTATTTGCTTGTCGAAACGGCGAAATTTAATGATTTATCTGGTGCTTTCCCAAAATGACTGGTGTACCAATCGATTAATTGTTCAGACTTGAACTGCTGTTTTCCATTTACTCCTTTGATAAGCCTTTTTGCAGATTTTGTGCCATTTTCACCTTGGTTAGCCTGAAAGAGTACATAGTCTACTAAAGTGTGATCGCTAGGCTTTGGTCCCTTGTAGGAAAGGATAGATCCATCTTTACCAATAATAAATGGCGTGGCATTTTCTACAGACAAAATGGGGATAATCTGTTTTGAAAAATCATTTTCTACTAATTTATAGGATTTTAACTGGGTGCTAGATCCGATATACAAATTGGCAAATGTAACATCTGGATATTTTGCGAATCTCTTTTTTAATTCCTTATACTCTTTATTATTTTCACTTGGGGGTAAACTGCTTTCATTTTTCCAGATGTACAGATATATAGTTTTTCCTTTAAATGTTTCGCCTAATGATTGGATCTTACCATCCGCATCTTCTATTTGCAAATTGGATAGATTGATGTCAGTGTGGTCATTATATTCTTTGACCACTAATTTTACCAGGCCTTTAACCATCATGGTGCAAGAGCTTAACGTTAGACAAAAAGTTGCGAGGGATAAATACAGGAGTTTCTTCATTTTAATAGTTGTTTTATAATGATGACGATTTGACCCTGAAAAAGGTTGCACAGTTGTAAAACAATTAGCTAAAAGCCTTGTTGTAATTACAATAAAACCGATTGTTAAATTTAAACTACGACAGATGGACAAGTTAGAATGGCAAGGAAAATGGAATGAAATCAAAGGTAAAGTTAAGCAAGCATACGGCGACTTAACAGATGATGATTTGAAACATGAAGAGGGAAAAGATGACGAACTCTTAGGTAAACTACAACAGAAAACCGGTAAAGGAAGAGATGAACTTGTAAAGTGGATTAATTCTCTGTAATCTTTTCATAAAATTGAGCAAATAAGCTCTTAAGCCACAAATATAGGTGTCATTTAACCTCATGTTTGTGGCTTTATTTTGATTATTTGCAAGAGAGTCCGAAAGTCCGGGAGTCCGTTCCCCTCATATTTGTATAAACAGCCTAAAAGAGCCTTTCCATTCAATCTGTGAATCTGTGGTTAAGAGACGTTTGGTTTTCTATGTACCCAACCTCGTAACTTAATTAATCTTCTTTACCTCAAAAAACTTTTCTGCATAAATTACATCGTTGTTGCTAACGCCCTGTACTACCACTCTGAATTTCCCGACAATATCACTGGTATAGAAACTAATTTCTGTCTCATTTTTCCCGTTTAATGCCATGCCGAAATTCCAGTAGATAGTAGAAAAGTAAGCTGGTTCCATGGGATCTTTATAGTCATTATTGTAAAATTCTTTGTTTAAATGTATAGCTGGGACTTTAAAGAATAGTTTTTGATCTACACTTACGCAGCCTTGATAAACTACACTGCCGGCTTGCGATTGATATATTTTTCCTTTAAGAGGTGGTTTATTGCCTAAAGATCCCCGATGATTTTCGCAATTTAAGATGTTGTAAACACAAACATAATCTCCACACTCATTTGCGGTAAAGTTGAATTTAGAGCTCAGTCCATTTCCCGAAATTACAACCTCCTTCAGGCGAATTTCCCTTTCATTGCTTTTCAATACTAAGGCTTCATTATTTTGCAATGTTGATGGTAAGATTACGGCATCGGGATCAAAAGTTTTGGCCAATTTATTACTCATATTGAAATAGGAATCGTTGATTTTGATCTGATAGTTCTCTTTATCTTTTTTATTGATCAGGAGATATAGTTTAGTTCCAGCGTCGGTAATTAAATTTTCGTTAGCCAACAGAAAGGATCCATCTATTTGGGTGTTAATCCATTTTAATGATTTGCTGCCCATGGTAACAAGAGTTATAGGCATGGTTATGGGCTTCCTGATATGTTTCACAAAACCATCCATTTTTAGGCTTGCAGTATCAGATTTCATGTTTTCTATCTTTGTTTCCTCCAATTCCTGCCAGGTATATCTTCTCCATCCTTTTACCAATAATATCGTTTCCAAATAGGCTTGGTCGGCTAATGAGTTCCCTTTAAAGTTTATGGGAAGCTGGTTTAATTCATTCTTTAAATAGGTGTAGTTGACAATATCAATTGTGTTTTTTAAGTCTAATCTATTGTCCTGTACACAAGCGATGGAGACTAAGGCCTGATCATTGATCTCGTTCAGTTTTAATTTAAGCGTAACCTTTTCTCGTTGCCCGTAAATATCTTTATCGGCGGCTATTGATATAGGCTCTTTTTGATCATAATGGGCAAAAAACATTTTCTCCGCAAGCGGTCTTTCTAAACTATCAGTAATCGTAATGGTATTTAGGCCCTTAGGTATTTCGGTTAAGGGGATTTTTACGACCCTGGTCTGAAGATCCATTTCAAATTGAGTAGATAGAAAACATTCCCTGAAATTATGTATTCTGATCTGGATTTTTTTAGGTCCATTCGACTTCAAATTAACTTTTAAAGTGTCTTGGGCAATAGATTGTGGGATATTGATAATGAGGCCGTTGGTTAGAGCTTTTGGTAACGTATAAGTGCTATCTGCCAGTGCCGAGTGGAGTAATTTAACCGTATAAATAACATCTGCTTCTGGGTAGATCTTAAATTTTCCAATGCCGTAACTTCCCGTTTCAATGGTGTCCATCGGCACTCCATTACGATATAGAAAGGCTTTAAGCGAAATAGGCATCTGTTGTTGATCTTTGACCTCCCAGCCTACCATTGTGGCAATTCCCGCTACCATGTTTCCTCCCTCTGGATAGAATTTAACACTTGCCCTATTTTTCGTTTGGGGAATGGCCATGCTGATAAAACTGCTATCCTTGGCGTATTTAAGCTTCACGTAAACATTAGGGTCCTTTAGATTCTTTTGTTCAGGTAAAACCATTAATAGTTGCCCAGAAGCATCTGTGTTTGTTGTTTGCTGAAACTTTCCATATCTATAGGTAACAGTTGTGGGTTTTGGCAGAAACCTATTGTCTTTTGAGGTTACAGCCAACATTACCTTCCTGGGAAGATTATCTGTTTTGTTGTAATCAACCAGTTTCATGCTTGCCTTAAAAAATGGATCGATACTAGTCTTTAAGGTAATTGGCTGGATGAATACTGCTTCAGGATTGCCATTCAGGATGCGATTGGTATAGGCGATAAAATGATAGTTTCCTGTCATGATCGAATCGGGAAGGGTGAAATTGCCAAAAGAGATACCGCCCTGCACTAAAAATTTGTCTTCAAGTACTACTGCGCTATCTACATCTCTAATCAGGGCCAGCGCCAATAGTTCATGTTTACTGGTTGAGGCACTATCTAAGTTTAGGAGATATCCAGTAAACCAAACTGTTTCGTTGTTAGCATAGATGTTTTTGTCAAAATGAACAAATAAGTTTGGAGCTGATTTTGACTTGCCATACCAGCTCATTTTGTCGGCAATAGGGTCTTGGGCGAATGAAATTAAAAAGCTACAGCTAATAAAGAAGGAAAGTAAATAGCGCATCACTAAATATACGAGACAAGTATAAAATTTTCAAGTTTAAATGGATGGCTGTAATTTTATTCACCATAAAGGGCATGAAGTTAGAGAGGCCTCCAGGTTGAGCTTCGGGTTATGTATTGATCTGCAAATATTTTCGGTTGAATGGGGCTATTGATGTGGTATAGGTATAGGGAAAATGGCATTTTGCTCTAGTCAAAGTTCATCCATCCTTCTTTCATCCTAGGGTCATCTTAGGGTCTAATTAAGTTAGGGAAGCAAGAAAGCTTCATATAAAATGGATTTTGAGATAGCTTACCTACTGCCACAAATTCTATGTTGATTTAGCATATATTTTGTTATTTCGATCGCGCAAGTGCAGGACAGGCACTTGATGACAAATTCTCGGATTGACTGTAAAATGTTTTAACCACATAGGCACATAGAAGACATGGGTTTTTATCGTGAACGAGGGCTTGTAGGTAATGCCTAACTATTAAAGAGCTGTGAGGTAATTCCAAAGGCATCTAATTGAGGGGAAGGTTAAGGTCTATTGATTGATTTGACGAATTAGTTAGCTACGGCTGTCCCTATTGATGCATGTCTTCTAGAGCATCAGTTGCAATTTAATATACAGATTGTGCATTTGTGGCTCGCAACTTAATTAATTTTCTTAACCTCAAAAACATGATCTGCATATACTACATCGTCTTTTGTAATCCCCTGGATTACTACTTTGAACTTTCCAGCAATGTCTCCAGCGTGGAACTTAATTGTATTGGGCTGATCGTTTTTTAAAAGGATTGCATAATTCCAATAAATAGTGGAGAAGAAAGCTGGTTCTGCAGGATCTTTATAATCATCGAGATAAAACTCCTTTGGATGATGGAAGCCGTTAAATCTGGTGTACTCGAGATCTGTGGATGCAAAAACTTTACACTCTTGATACGGCCCGATGTGGCCTGTATAGGTATGTCCTGGTATGGGTTGGGTATTTTCTGGATCACCAACATGATTTCTACAATTAAAGATATTGAATTTGCAAACATAATCTCCACAGGGATTTGGACCATAGGGTCCTTTGTTTGAGAAATGGAAAGAAGATGCTGTTGGGGCTTTTTTGATCACAACTTCTTGTAACCTTATCGCTTTTTCGTTTCCTTTGATTAGTAGTTCTGCATTGTTGGCTAAGGTGGATGGAAGGATGCCATTCTCCATGTTTAGTTTTTTTATTTCTTCTCCCAGTTTGGCAAATTGGTCGTTGATCTTGATTTGATAATCGAGCTTGTTACTGCCCACTGGATAGAGATAGGTTTTTTTACTACCACTGGTAAAAAGTTCGGGAGCATTAAAATCGAAGAAACCAATTGGCGTGGTACTTTTTACATTAAGGCCATCCCCACCAAATACAGCTAGTGTTATAGGCTCTTTCAGGGCTTTTCCCTTTCTCAGTACTTCACCGGTCATGGTTAAATGAGTTGATTTTTTAATGGTATCCGCTTCTGTTACCGTCATTAATCCTTGCCATGAATATCTCCTCCATCCTTTTACCAAAAGAATCTGCTCAAGATAGTCGGTATCTTTAAAAGGCAAACCTTTTACATTGAGCGGTAAGGTTGAAAGCTCATTGGTTAAATATGTGTAACTTTCAATATCAGTATATTTCCGTTGATCAATCCTATTTTCTTGCACAACGGCTACAGAGACTAAAGATTCCTTTATTGCTTCATTTAGTCCAAGAGATAAATTGATTTCCGCTCTGGGCTCATAAATTTGTTTGTCGCTATTAATGGTGATTTTTTCTTTATTGTCATAGTGTGCAAAGAAGATCCGTTCTGCTAGCGGCCTATTTAGGCTATCTGTAATTGTTATCGTTGCTAAACCTTTGGGTACTTCGGTTAATGGAATTTTGATTTTTCTATAGGCTAAATTCAAGGCAAAGGGAACAGCAACAAAAGTTTCCTTGAAATTATGGATGTAGATCATCAAATTTTTGGTTTCGTTTGCTCTTAATCCGATGGACAAGGTATCCGTAGTTATGGCTTTTGCGATATTTAGCGCTAAACTATTTTGTATGGCTTTAGGGAGGTTGTAAGTGGTATCAATAAAGCCATCGTGCACCAGCCTAACGGTATAATTGGCATTGGGTTCATTGAAAATATTAAAGCGGCCAATTCCATAACTACCAGTTTCAATGGTGTCTATAATCTGATCGTTTTTATATAAAAGGGCTTTTAGTGCAACTGGCCTTTTTTGCTGGTCTTTTACTTCCCATCCGATTGTATTGATCAGTCCATCTACCCGGTAGCCGCCTTCTGGATAGAACATTACATTGGCTTTGTTTTTTGCCAATGGAAGGGCCATACTGATGTAACTGGTATCTTTATCCCTGGTAAGTTTTACATACACATTAGGATCTGTCAATTGATTTTGTTGTGGCAATAACATTAGTACCTGTCCTGAGGCATCCGTTTTTGCCTTTTTGATCATGTCACCATATTTATAGGTAATGTTGATTGGCTTAGCTAAAAATCTGTAATCATTTGTGGTAGCAGAAAAGAGAAGTTTGTGGGTTTTATTGGCATCATTTGCTAGTTCGGTTATTTTGATGTTTGCCTTAAATTCAGGATCGATATTGGTCTTTATCAAAATCTGTTGAATGAATGTAACCTCTGGCTTTCCATTCAATAAACGATCGGTATGGGCTATAAGGCGATAATTGCCTGTTTGGATTGAATCTGGAAGGTTAATGCTTCCTAGTGATAACCCATTTTTCATCGCAAACTTTTCTGTTAGGATCAATGTAGTATCGATTTCCCTAACCAGGTTAACCGAAAGTACATTATGGCTATTTATTGGCGTTGATTCACTTTTGACTAGGTAGCCGGTGAAATAAATGGTTTCATTGTTTGAATAAATGTTTTTATCGAAATGCACAAATAATGTACTGTTCGGATTTGCCATTCCATACCAGCGCATTTTTTCTGGGGTTGGGGTTTGACCGAAAGTTGAATAGGTGGTGAAAAAAAACAAAAAAAGACTGAACGAGCGAAGAACTAGAGCGTATTGAAGTTTCATCAAATTTTCAATTTTTGAGGGCCTACTTGAAACACGATAATACGCATTTTTCCAATTAAAAAGGCAACTATCTTAATGACAGTTGCCTTTTTTAATCTAATTGTTACACATCAGGATTTAATTGCTGATGTTACAATAAGTGATCTGTATTCAATTAATATCCAAACAGTTGTTCAAGCGTTAAGGTTGTAACTGTTCCGAATTTTTGCATGTCTTCCATTTTCACTTTTTTATCAGAGGCAACAATTGCATAGGTGTATGGTTTGTTGGCAACTTTTTGTTCGTGAAAGGCTTTAATTGCAGCGAAATCAATAGGTTTCAATTCTTTGTACAGATCTATTCTAGAATCATAGTCATATCCAAGTTTTTTATCTGCGAAATAATAAAAGAAAACCGCGTCTTTAGTAACCCTTGTTGTTTCAAGGTTATTTAATACGTTTGTTTTTGCACCTTCAAAAGCTTTATCATTTTGAGGCAGTACGTTTAAGAGTTCATTCATGCCATTAACTGCATCTGTCATTTTATCAGCCTGACTTCCAACATAA
>Ga0247808_10001047_pt1 | contig 13387 bp, 13 predicted proteins | sample UWRJL089202R1_FD_179914 | JGI IMG/M metagenome (GOLD analysis project Ga0247808, IMG submission 179914) | Plant litter microbial communities from Arlington Agricultural Research Station in Wisconsin, United States - UWRJ-L089-202R-1 | ecosystem: Environmental > Terrestrial > Plant litter >... | reverse complement strand
GCTTACTTCGTCTCCAGGTTGGTGATAATCTTTATGTACACCGTTGAAATAGAAAATAACCGGGATGCCGAACTTAGCGAAGTTGTAGTGGTCTGAACGGTAATAGAATTGGTTAGGATCTGTACGATTATTATATTTCTCGTCTAAAGTAATATTTACATAATCAGTATTTGCTTTCTTGCCAATACGATCCAAATCATCACTTAGCATGTTTGAACCAATGATATAAACAAAGTTGTTATCCCCAGGGCGGTCATCATCACCGCGACCGATCATGTCAATATTTAAATCTGTAATGGTATTTGCTATAGGGAAAATAGGGTGTTCTGAGTACCATTCAGAACCTAATAACCCTTTTTCTTCACCAACTACTGTCATGAATAAATACTTCTTTTAGGGCCATGACCTTCTTTTTTAGCTTTAGCAAAAGCTTCAGCTAACATTAAAACGCCAGTAGTACCTGAACCATCATCATCGGCACCATTGTTTACCTTGTCAGTTGCCTTAGGGTCTGTAACCAAACCAATATGGTCATAGTGTCCTGTTACAACCAAAATTTCTTCTTTTAAAGTAGGATCAGATCCTTCTAAGAAACCTAAAACATTTTCTCCACGGTGAGCGGTTTCTGTTTTCTTTGCAGTTGCAGTCAACGCAATTTTTAATTCTTGAGAAGCAGGTTTTACACTTTCTTGGATTTTTTTAGCTAATGCCTCAATAGTAGTATTGCTTGATTTTAATATGGTATTCGCAATAGCAGGAGAAATTGTGATGCTTACGTAAGGAGCAGCTCTTTGCGCAGGAGCCTTCTCACTTTTTAACATGATACGACCATTCGCAGCTGCCGCTTTAGTAGCTTTAGAAATCTCACTGAAATTTAAATCAACAAATAAAATAGCTTTTGGCTTGCTTTTCATCAAGTTGGTCATCATTTTCTGTCTTGCCATCGCTGCGGCACGTCCAGTAAGTTTTTCATCTGTAGGTTTGGCAGTTGGATCACCAGTGCTAAAAATCATTAGTACTTTACCTTCTGCATTAACTCCAGCAAAATCATCGTATCCATCTTTTGTGATGCCATATCCCGCGAAAACAACATCACTTGCACTAAAGTCAAGTCCCGTCATTGGTACGCTATTGCTAGAGATGATGAAGTTTTTTGCAGATTGTGCTTTTCCGTTAATGGTTAATTTCGCATCACTAACATCGTAAGTAACTAAATCAACTTTTTGGAAATAAGGGTCTTTTCCATCTTTTACAGGTCCAACTAAGCCAAAGCTTTTGAACTGTTTTTTGATGTATTCTGCAGCCATCCAAGCACCTTTTTTGCCCGTTTCTCTTCCTTCATATTTATCAGAAGCCAATATAGACAAGTGGCTATAACCCCTATCTTTTGTGATAGTTTGGCTATATTTAATCGCATTTTGATCTTGGGCTAATGCGCTTACACTGAGCATCAAAGCAAAGCCAGTGTATAGAAATTGTTTTTTCATTTATTTTATTGTTTGATGATGTTAGTTAATACATCATTTGGTTTTATAATAATAGTTTAGCAGGATATCTTATCTACTCTATTTGCATGTCTTCCGCCTTCAAATGGAGTGGTTAAAAAGGTATCCACCATTTCTTTCGCTAAGTTTGTAGAGACAAACCTTGCAGGCACACAGATTACATTTGCATCATTGTGCTGTCTAGCTAACGATGCCAACTCATTCTCCCAACAGATTGCAGCTCTAATTCCTTTATGTTTATTTGCGGTAATGGCAACTCCGTTTGCACTGCCACAAACTAAAATTCCATAGTCTGTTTCTCCGTTTTCTACCGAGGACGCCAAAGGATGTGCAAAGTCTGGGTAATCAACTGAATCTGATGAAAAGGTTCCGAAATCTTTCACTTCGTAATCAGCTAAATAAGTTCTTAAGATCTCTTTATACTCAAAACCTGCATGATCTGAACCAATTGCAATCTTTAATTTTTGGTTTATAGCCATTTCTCAAATTTATATAGAATATTGATAGTCGTGCGTAAATTTTTTGCTATAAATAACATTGATATCAATCCATCAATGTTCCATAGTACATTAATTCCAATTCATTTTATGTCTTTTACCTTCTTGATTAATTTTTATAAAATAATTCCTCAGCTTTTAGTTTTTTCTTTTCAATGTTAGCGGAGATCATGATACTTAATTCATACAACAAGAAGAGGGGCAATGCAACGATCATCATCGTGTAAGGATCCGCGGTTGGTGTTACAACGGCCGCTACAATCAAAATCAATACTGCTGCATATCTTCTGCTCTGCCTCATAAACTTTGGGGTCATGACACCAAGTTTAGATAGCACAAAAATTACTACGGGAAGTTGAAAGATAATTCCAGAACCAAGGGTTAATGTAAGTACGGTGCTAAGATATGAATCTATGGTAATTGTATTTGTGATGCTCTCATCAACTGTAAAGTTCAATAAAAAGTTGATAGAAAGTGGTGCGATAATATAATAACCGAATAGCACACCTGCAAAAAAGAGCATAGACGCAAAAAACACAAAGCCACTCGCAGATTTTTTTTCTGTATCTAAAAGGGCTGGCTTGATGAATAACCAAATTTCAAAAAGTAAATAAGGAACACCAAGGATTAAACCAACGGTAATACCCGAATTCATTTGTAAGGTAAACTGACCGGACATCTCAGTATTGATCAGTTTTGCATCTATTTTGGTAATACAGAACTCGTTCCCAATTACAGATGGAAACATTTCTACCAATTTACACATCATCCTATAGGTCCAAAATCCAGGGTTTTTTGGCCCCATAATAATGGTTCCCCAGATAAAATCTGAATAGTAAAATGCAAAGCAAGTAAAAACTGTAACCACAGCTAATGCTCGTAAAAGGTGCTTTCTTAATACATCGATATGGTCAAAAAAAGACATCTCTGCTTCTAGACTCTTTCCTTTATTTTTGATCGAATCGATTAATTGTTCTGTTTTAGTCTTACTCATTGAAATTAGTTAATAAACAAAAATACCATTCTGTTTGATATAGAATGGTATTTACGGTTAAAATCTATAAACCGATTTAATAAAGATAGTCATTTTGGTATTTCTTAATGATTCTCGTTGGCAAAATGTTGCCATCAGGCAATAATTTAAATACGATCGGATAGCATGTTTTATGCCGAAAATTCAAACGTTTCCATAAACTTGGTGGTGAAATTACCTGCTCTAAAGTTAGGGTCTTTCATCAATTGTAAGTGAAATGGAATGGTTGTTTTAACGCCTTCAATAACAAATTCACTCAGTGCACGTTCCATCGTACAGATAGCTTCTTCACGAGTTTGTGCTACACAGATCAATTTTGCAATCATCGAATCGTAGTTAGGAGGAATTTGATACCCTGCATATACATGTGTATCTACTCTAACTCCATGTCCGCCTGGTGAATGGAAATTAGTAATCCTTCCAGGAGATGGTCTAAAGTTATTAAATGGATCTTCTGCGTTGATACGACACTCAATTGCGTGCATATTTGGTACGTAGTTGTTCCCCGAAATAGGAATTCCAGCTGCTACTTTAATTTGCTCCTTTATTAAATCGAAGTTGATTACTTCTTCAGTTACTGGATGTTCTACCTGAATGCGTGTATTCATTTCCATGAAGTAGAAATTACGATGTTTATCCACCAAAAACTCTACCGTTCCAGCACCTTCATAACTCACCGCAAGGGCTCCCTTAATCGCAGCTTCACCCATTTTCTCACGTAACTCTGGTGTCATGAAAGGAGATGGTGCTTCTTCAACTAATTTCTGATGACGACGTTGAATGGAGCAATCTCTTTCTGATAAATGACAAGCTTTACCATATTGGTCACCAATTATTTGGATTTCAATGTGACGTGGATCTTCAATATATTTTTCTAGATATAGACCATCGTTACCAAATGCAGCACCAGATTCTTGGCGGGCACTGTCCCAAGCATTTTCAAATTCTTCGTCTTTCCAAACAATTCTCATACCTCTACCACCACCGCCAGCAGTTGCTTTTAGAATAACCGGATAGCCCATTTCATTAGCTATTTTGATACCATCTTTTACACTGTCTAATAGGCCTTCCGACCCAGGAATAGTTGGTACACCTGCTATTTTCATGGTTTCCTTGGCTGATGATTTATCACCCATTCCATTGATTTGTTCAGGAGTTGCACCGATAAATTTAATCCCATAATCACGGCAAACTGATGAAAATTTAGCATTTTCAGACAAGAAGCCATAACCAGGGTGAATAGCATCTGCATTGGTTAATTCAGCTGCAGAGATAATATTTGGAATACTTAAGTAAGAATCTTTACTTGGTGGGGGACCTATACAAACTGCCTCATCGGCAAAACGTACGTGTAAACTCTCTCTGTCAGCAGTAGAATAAACAGCAACGGTTTTAATGCCCATTTCTTTACAGGTACGGATAATACGCAGAGCGATTTCGCCCCTGTTGGCGATTAATATTTTTTTAAACATAATTTATAATATAGGATTACACTGATTATAATATAGATTACACTGATTAAAGACGATTGCACCCATAGGGTTTAGCAAGTCTCAAGTATAAGCTCTTAATCTGTGAAATTATTTTAATCTATGAAATCACTTTAAATAGGTTCTACTAAAAATAGCGGTTGGTCATATTCTACCGGAGATGCATTCTCGACCAATATTTTAACGATACGGCCAGATACTTCACTCTCAATTTCGTTGAAGAGTTTCATCGCTTCAATGATACATACTACTTTCCCAACGCCAATTTCGTCGCCAACATTTACGAATGATGGTTTATCAGGGCTAGATGAGCGATAGAACGTACCGATCATCGGTGATTTTACAGTGATATATTTTGAAGTGTCTTCAGCAACTGGAGCACTCGCTGCTTTACTTTCGGCAGCTACAGGAGCTGGAGGTTGCATCGTTACCTGTGTGGTAACAGGGGCGGCAGGCAAAGCTGCATTTACATAAACAGGTGCCTGGTTAGTTTTAATCGTAATCTTGAAGTTTTCTTGTTCGATAGCAACTTCATTTACGCCTGACCGAGAAACAAATTTAATCAGTTCCTGAATTTGTTTGATATCCATTCTTTTGTTGTTATGTTAAAAAAATTGGTGTCTTTATGAATTAACTAAGTTATAGTTTTTTTTGTTTTATTTTTTAGTTCATGGTTAATAGCTTATAGTTCATTGCCTAGTCGCCTCGACCATGAACTATGAACCATGATCTATGAACCATGATCTATAGGCTAATTAATAAGCCCACTTAAGGTAAATCGACCCCCAGGTAAAACCTCCGCCAAATGCTGCCAAGATCAAATTATCGCCCTTTTTAAGTCTACTTTCCCATTCCCATAAGCAAAGTGGAATGGTGCCGTTTGTGGTATTTCCGTAACGTTCAATATTAATCATTACTTTGTCGGTATTTACACCCATTCTTGAAGCTGTTGCATCAATAATTCTTTTATTTGCTTGGTGAGGTACCAGCCATGCTACATCATCTGAGGTTAAGCTATTGCGCTCCATGATTTCTGCAGCAACATCCGCCATATTTGTAACCGCAAACTTAAATACAGTTGGACCTTCCTGATGTGCGAAGTGCTCATAAGCATCAATAGTTTCATGGCTTGCCGGTTTAACAGAACCACCTGCTTTCATACCTAAAAAATCTCTCCCAGAACCATCTGTTCTTAAGATAGAATCCTGAATGCCCAGGCCTTCTTCGTTTGGTTCCAATAAGGCACATCCACACCCATCGCCAAATATGATGCAGGTTGTACGGTCTTTATAATTGATGATTGATGACATTTTATCGCCACCAACCACTAACACTTTTTTGTGCTTGCCCGATTCGATAAACTGTGCCCCAGTAGATAAACCGAAAAGGAAACCTGAACAGGCCGCTTGTAAATCGTAGCCCCAGGCATTAGTCGCTCCAACTTTATCTGCCAGTACATTTGCTGTTGCCGGGAAGGTAAAGTCTGGAGTGGTAGTGCAAAAGATAATCAATTCTATTTCTTTTGCATCGATGCCACGTTTTTCCAATAGGCCATTTACGGCATGTACTGCCATATCAGAAGTACCTAAACCTTCTCCTTTTAATATTCTTCGCTCTTTAATGCCAGTTCGAGAGGTAATCCATTCGTCTGATGTATCAACAATGGTTTCCAGCTCTTTATTTGTCATTATATAGTCTGGGACGTAACCATGAACTGCAGTAATAGCAGCGTGAATTTTGTTCATTTCTTTTATTTTAAATTATTGGAATGCTGCTTGTATTTTACTGACCAATCCAGTTAAAATCATATCTCTAGATTGGAAAATCATATTTTTAACAGCTTCTGGACTAGAAATACCATGACCAATCAATACTGGTGCATTTACGCCCAATACCGGGCTTCCACCATAGTTTTCATAGTTGAAGCGATCGAAAAATTCGTCCTTTAATCCCTTTTTAATGGTCAGCACATAAAATGATTCAGCAAGTTTAAGCATGATATTTCCTGTAAAGCCATCACATACAATTACGTCAGCTTTATCGTTAAATAAATCACGTCCTTCGATGTTACCCACAAAATTAAAAAGCTTGGTTTCTTTCATTAATGGGAAGGTAGCCAGAGAAAGCATATTCCCTTTTTCATCTTCTTCCCCAATATTCATCAATGCCACCTTAGGCTGCTCTATTTGCATAACGTTTTCTGCATATAAACTACCTAAGATACCGAACTGTAATAGGGTGTCCGGTTTGCAATCTGCATTAGCCCCAACATCTAATAATAATCCGGTGCCACCTTTCAGTTTTGGAACGATGGTACAAAGACATGGACGAATAATACCAGGAATGGTTTTTACGCTAAATACAGCGCCAACTAACATTGCTCCCGAATTTCCTGCGCTTGCAAAAGAATCGATTTTGCCTTCCTTTAAAAGTTGAAAACCTACAGCGATACTAGAATTAGGTTTTTGAAGAATGGCTTTTGTGGGGTGTTCGCCCATACCAATTACCTCGTCGGTATGCACGTATTCAAAGAGATTGGAATCGAATCCCTTTGCTAAAAGTAGCTGTTGAATCTGCTGAGTATCCCCAATTAGCACTAGTTGCTGATCGGGAGTTAGAGATTGATGAGCTGCTATTGCTCCCAAAACATTTGCTTCGGGAGCATAGTCTCCGCCCATAATATCGAGACCTATTTTCATAGTAAAAATCTTTTGTGTGTAAGCTTTATCGCTATTTAATTCTACAGGCCTAAGTTAAACTTTAACCAAGAGAAAACACAAAAATTTTCTTAGAAAACTAACCTATTGAAGTGTTTTCTATAACTAATTTACCGTTGTAATACAAGTTACCATCAACGTTGTAAGCGGTGTGAGGAACGTGTATAGCACCAGTAGTTTGGCATGTAGCCAAAGAAGGAGCTACAGCTTTATAGTGCGTTCTTCTTTTATCTCTTCTTTGTTTAGAAACCTTGCGTTTTGGATGTGCCATTGCTGCTTTATTTAATTATTATTTTAATTTTTTTAATGCCGCCCAACGAGGATCGTCATTTTGTTCTTCTTCTTCTTCTTTTACGCTTCCACTTGCCAGTTTCGCTAAGGTCGCAATCATCTCTGGATCACATTCCTGTCCTTGGCCCGCTTGTTCGCAGTTATTGATATAGGGGATAGATACATTGATGAATTCATAAATCATTTCTGAAACATCAATTTCACTTTCCTTTCTGTTAAGTATAATGATTTCTAAATCATCACTTTCTAACTCGTCCTCAGCAAATTTTACAATCTGCCTTTCTTTAACCTCAATTGGCTGTGAAAATTCTGATAAACATTTATCACAGTTCAGTTGTATTGTACCCCAGATATGGAAGTTCAAAATCAACATCGTCTCTTGCTTATCCAGTTCAAGCGTAGCTTTAAGCGCCCCATCTTTTACCAAAGAGTACTCAAATGCATCAAAGAAGCCCTTATCAATTTCAAAATCGAATTGATGTTTGCCCAATTTTAAGCCTGTAAAAGGGATTGAAAATTGTTTTAATGCCTTCAATTGTAACTAAATTTTAGCCTGCAAAGGTAGAAAATAATTTTATTAAACGAAATGTTTTTGTAAAAATAGAATCAGTTAATATTTGTTTGATTGTTAATTTGTTGCACTGAAATCTAAAAGAAGAATGCATTAGCTTCGCATCGTCTTTAACTGGTTAATAAATTTAGCTAAAAATAGAAAACAATTCGGATAATGCTGCTTAACCTTTTTTTGCTAAAACCATATCTTTCTCATTCCTACTCCATTCACTCCAAGAACCGACATATAATTTAGGGATTGTCAAACCCGCATAATCCATGGCCAATAATAGGTGGCATGCAGTTACACCCGAACCACAATGGACAATAATGTTTTCAGCCTTGTGGCAAGCTAATGCTTTTAGATACTTTTCCTTTAATACCGTTTCCGGTAGAAAAAACCCTGGCTCATCTAAATTTTCTGTGAATGGAATGTTAATGGCACCAGGAATATGTCCTGCAATTAAGTCGATTGGCTCTGTTAAGCCGGCAAAACGATTGGCATCTCTTACGTCAACTATAGTTTGGCTTCCTGTTTTGCTCGCCTCTTCAACTTCATCAATATCAGCGAGTGCTAATTGCCAATTGCTAACCGGATAGGATCCTTTGGTTTCAACAACTGGTTTTTTATCGTCTGTAGGATAGCCAGCAGCTACGGCGCCCTGAAAGCCACCATTTAGTACCTGAACTTTTTCATGTCCAATTGCCTTTAACATCCACCAGAAACGCGCTGCAGCATTTCCTCCCTTTTTGTCGTCGTAAATGATTACATGACTGGACTTATCAATTCCAAATTGGCCTAACACTTCAGCAAAATGTTCGGGGCTAGGTAAAGGATGTCTGCCGCCAACCGCAAAGTCACCGATGTCCGCCAAATCAGTATCGAGGTTAACATATATAGCACCTGCTAGATGCTTTTCATCGTATCTTGCTTTTGAGCCGGCACTGGCATCGATTAAAACAAAGTGCGCAGCTCCATTTAATGACATTAAGGTAGCTGGCTCAACAATTGGTGATAGTTTCATACACGCTAGTTAGTGATTTGCTTATAACTTAATTTGCATCGTCCTTCACGTCACTTGCAGTTTCGATCAGTTTACCTCCACTACGCAATTGATTTTTTAATAGGTTTTCTTGTTCCCTTCTGTTTTTAACAATATGGATGGCGGCAAAAATAGCCTCCATAAACGAAGTTGGGTCAGCCAAGTTTTTACCAGCAATATCATAACCTGTTCCGTGATCTGGTGAGGTTCTGACAAATTTTAGTCCAGCAGTATAATTTACTCCCGTGCTAAAAGCAATTGTTTTGAAAGGAATCAATCCCTGATCGTGGTACATGGCCAAAACAGCGTCAAATTTTTTGTAGGTTCCGTTTCCAAAAAAGCCATCAGCAGGGTATGGGCCGAAACAAATGATGCCTTTATCAAAAGCTTCCTGTATAGCAGGATAAATAATATCAGCTTCTTCGTTCCCCAAAAGGCCATTGTCACTTGCATGTGGGTTTAGACCTAAAACTGCAATTCGAGGTTTTTCGATCCAAAAGTCCTTTTTCAAACTGTCGTTGATCAACTGTAGTTTTTTAACGATTTTATCTTTGGTAATGGTGTTGGGTACATCCAATACCGGTATATGACCCGTTACGACACCAACCCGTAAAGTTTCACTAATCAAGAGCATCAGTACATCCGTACTTCCGCTTCGTTCTTGTAAATATTCGGTGTGGCCAGGAAATGCAAAAGTTTCTGACTGGATATTATTTTTGTTGATTGGTGCGGTTACCAATGCATCGATTTTGCCGCTCACTAAATCATCCGTGGCTTTCTGCAAAGATAATAAAGCGTATTTGCCCCCGGTTGCGTTTGCTTTGCCCAATTCAATCTTTACATCTTCTTCCCAGCAATTGATCATATTTACCTTACGTGGGTTTGCAGCATCTGGCTGATTAATGATATTGAAAACGATATCGTTGAGGTGTAATGCTTTGCGATGAAATGATGCCACTTTACTATGGCCATAGATTATCGGTGTGCAATAATCGAGCATCTTACTTTCGGCAAAAGTTTTCAAGATTACTTCTAAACCTATACCATTAATATCGCCTACGCTGATTCCTATTTTAACTTTATCGCTCATGATCTATTCAAGAATTTTAGCGCAAATTAGCGAATATAAATATTAACCACAAAGTGAAGGCAGGATGTTTATTGTTTCATCACAAAGAGACACAAAGGTCAAGAAGCTCGATATTTACATACACTAAGTATGTGCACATCTTCCATCATACCCCTTCCATTCACCTATTTCCAATTTTGCTTTTTCCAATGCTAAGGTATTCGCTAGGTCATTCCCTACACTAAACGTATGACGCTAGGTCGAGTTAAGTTAAACAAAATCTAGATACGCAGATAAAAACCTTAACTTTACAGGGCGTAAGTATTTACGTTTTGTTGAAAAAAGCAAAGTATGAGTTTAGTAAAAGCGAAAAAACATTTAGGACAACATTTTTTAACTGACAAGAAAATTGCTGAGAAAATAGTAAATGGTTTAATCCACACTGATCAGTATCATCAAGTTTTAGAGGTTGGTCCGGGGATGGGTATTTTATCTGATATTTTACTTGAACGAGCTGACCTGGAAACATTTCTTATAGATATTGACGTTGAATCAATTGCTTTCTTGGCGGATAAGTATCCACAGCTTGGAGATCGCCTCATCAGTGGTGATTTTCTGAAACTGGATTTGACTTCCATTTTTAAGGACAAATTTGCTGTAATCGGGAACTTCCCATACAATATTTCTTCACAGATCTTATTTAAGATCTTAGAGCATAAAGACCACATTGTAGAAATGGTGGGGATGTTTCAAAAGGAGGTTGCTGAGCGTTGTGCTTCAAAATCAGGTACTAAAGAGTACGGAATCTTAAGTGTATTGATCCAGGCATATTACGATATCGAATATTTATTTACCGTAAAGCCGGGTACATTTAATCCTCCTCCAAAGGTCAACTCTGGTGTAATTCGTTTGAGCAGAAATAGTACTGCGGCTTTGCCATGTGATGAAAAGCTATTTTGGCGTACGGTTAAGGGTGGATTTAATCAACGACGAAAAACCTTGCGCAATGCACTATCTGGAACCATACCAAAGGATAAAATGGACAACCATCCTTTTTTTGATAAAAGAGCCGAGCAGTTGAGCGTCGAGGATTTTATTGTTTTAACACAACATTTATCGGCATTGATGCAACCTTAGCTCCCTTTTTTTCATCTGTAATGATATGAAAAAACTACTTTCCCTTATCTTATTCTTTGCATTAACAGTTCATCTTAAAGCACAGGAACAACAGAACATCGCCGACTTAGACTTTCTTTATCAGGCCATTAAGCAGCTCCCTTCTTATAAGGACCAATTGAAAAACGATGCATCCTACGCACAGTTATATCAGCAGTTGCGGACAGAAATGAATACTGCAGACGATTTTGAAGTATTTAAAAAACTAGCTCAACTCATTTATCCCATTAAGGATAATCATCTTGGTTTTTATAGGGCCCCTGATTCTACCTACAAATTTAAGTTCTTAAAAGCGGATTTACCTGCTCCAGATCTTATCAAAAGACTTGAGCAAACGCCAAAAGATAGCATTGAAGGATTATACTACTTTGGAACAAAAAAATATGTCATCTTCCACAAAATGGGACCTGAATATCATGTGCAAAGTGTTGAAAGTAGTATAATTACAGCGATACTAATGAAAAATAAATTTGGTTCATTTGACGGTATCCAATTCTTAAATCCTCCAAGCTCCTATATGATCCGCAGAAATGTAAAGTTGATCAATGATGGTTTAATCGGGCTAGGCTACAGAAAAACCAAAGAAACTAAGTACAACGAGCTTGGAAAAACAAACGGGCTTTATGAATATCGTGATCTTAATGAAAAAGTTGGATACTTAAGGTTAGGCAGTTTTTCTTCATCTGATGCAAATATTAAAAAGGCAACAGACTTTTTCGATAGTGTAAAATCAAAGATCAATACACAAAACCTGATTGTGGATTTAAGGAGCAATACTGGAGGTGGCTACAAAACATCAGGTCAGTTTATTTCTTATCTGACGAGGTATAGCGGGAAAATCTATGTGCTTCAGAATGCCTATACGATGAGTAATGCAGAACAATTTATCATCAGATTAAAGGATCAAAAAAATGTAGTTACCTTAGGAGAACAATCTAATGGGATGATCACCTATGGCAGCAATTATGGTAAAACGTTAAGCTTGCCGAGTAAACGTTTTGCGTTTTATCCAACGGATATGAATGGATCAAGTAAAGAATTAACCTATGAGAGTATTGGCGTTCATCCGGGCATTTTGTTAGATCCATATCTTAAAGATTGGATTGAGCAGACCTTGGAAAAGATAAAATAAATTATGGCGAAAAAGATTTTAATTGTTGATGATCTTCATCCAATTTTTAAAGAAAAGGCGATAGAATTGGGTTTTCAAGTGGATGACAAACCCTTAATTACCCGCGACGAAACCTTGGCGATCATCAAGGATTATGTTGGCATTGCGGTACGTACCAAATTCAGGATCGATCAAGAACTTTTTGATGCAGCTCCACAACTGAGGTTTGTAGCTAGGGCAGGAGCTGGTTTAGATAATATAGACGCAACGGTGGCAACAGCAAAAGACGTTAAGTTGATCAATGCACCTGAGGGAAACAATGATGCCGTTGGTGAGCACGCTGTTGGCTTATTGCTGGCGTTGATGAATAATTTTCGGAAAGCAGATGCGGAAATTAGAAATGGCATCTGGGATCGCGAAAGCAATCGTGGTTATGAACTGAAGGGCAAGACAGTTGGGATTATAGGATATGGATTTATGGGGCAGAAAATGGCTCGTAAACTAGCAGGTTTTGAAGTAAATGTGATCGCATACGATAAATATAAAACCGGTTTCAGCAATGAGTTTGTGCGAGAAGTTAGCATGGAAGAGATTGTAAAACATAGTGAGGTACTGAGTTTGCACATTCCATTAACTAAAGAGACGAAACAAATGGTGAATGAGGAATACTTTTATCATTTCAAGAAACCGATTTTTCTAATCAATACGGCAAGAGGGGAGATTGTAAATACTTCGGCTGTGCTTTCAGGGATAAAATCAGGAAAGATTTTAGGGGCCGGATTAGATGTTCTGGAAACAGAAAAGTTTCCTGCTTTAGCTTCACAAGCATGGTTTAATGAGCTGAAGGCTTGTGAAAGTGTGATTTTAACTCCACATGTTGGAGGCTGGACTTTCGATTCTTAT
>Ga0247808_10001044_pt1 | contig 13400 bp, 12 predicted proteins | sample UWRJL089202R1_FD_179914 | JGI IMG/M metagenome (GOLD analysis project Ga0247808, IMG submission 179914) | Plant litter microbial communities from Arlington Agricultural Research Station in Wisconsin, United States - UWRJ-L089-202R-1 | ecosystem: Environmental > Terrestrial > Plant litter >... | reverse complement strand
TCGATTCCGGCAGTGCTAATCAATTGGATTTCATTGCTGTAGTCCATGCGCCGGATGAATTAAGAATTAAAAGAGTCTTGAAAAGAGATCCTCAGCGCGGTGAAGATCAAATTAGAAACATCATATCCCACCAGATGACTCAGGAAGAAATGATGAAGCGTGCTTCATTTTTAATCGATAATTCTGAAGAAAAGCTATTAATTCCTCAAATAGTAGTTATAAATTCATCGATCATTCGGAATATTTAGTCTAATTTTATAAAAATACGTTTGATTTTTATCTATATTTAATTCAAAATAAGATATCATTCCATTCTTCTCATAATTCGCTTTTTCGCCTCAAAACAGGGTTGTATGCGTATTTAAAGCCATTTTTATTCAATGATTTGAATTTTGTCGTGTGATTAATCTATATTCTTTCAATATACACATGCCAGTAATTGCTTTCTATGTGTAACTAGTAAACTTGCTAAAACGTATTAATTAATTGATTAATAGAGAATATTCTTCGATATTAGTGAAGTTACATTTCTAAATGTTTACGTATATACTTTATATTTGTCATGTAATAAATATCGTGATTATGAAAAAGTGCTTACTCCTCGCTTTCTTTACTATTTTAAGCTATGACACGGTTTGGGGACAAGTTTCTCCTTATTCATTATCTCCAGATTGGGCTTTTGGTAGTGGAGGACGATTGAGATTTCCCAATGGTAATTTTCCTATGTCTGGTGCTCCTACTCCAGCATTTAGAAATACTAATATTTCTGCTCCACCAGATGTAATAGGTGCATTTACAGGAGAAGGTGCTGTTGAAGCTTCTACGAGCTTGTGTCATAATGACGGCAGTGTGGCTATATATAGCAATACTTCTAGAATATGGAATGGTTCTGCTACAGTATTGAATGACCATATCAGAAATTTTATAACGGATAACACTTGTGCTGGATCTTCGACAGGAGGAGCTGTGTCATTTCCAGATCCAACTAATCCCACGGGAGCTTTTTATGTTGTGTTAGCAAATGATTTGACGTCAGGCACATGCCCCAATAAAGGAGTTCATAGGTATAGATTTACAGGCAGTGGTAATTCTGTTGCTTGGGATGGATCTTTGCCTGTTACTATTGCTCCGGACGCATTTGCATGTGAAGCACTAGCAGTAGGTACAGATGGAACGGGAGGGTATTGGTTGGTAGCTCATGATCAAGGTACTGCCAATATATTTAGAATTTGGCATTATACTTCGACGGGTATAAGTGCTCCCGTTGATTATAACATGAATGATTTTTTTACCAATGTAAATTTCCATTCCTATTTAAAGTTTAGCCCTTGTCAAAATCAGCTGGCATTTGCCGGGGGGAATGCAGCAACTGTTTATAGTTTTAATAGAACTTCGGGAGCTATTATCGCTGAAACACGTAGAGTTCCTAATATCGGACATGGAACAGGAGTAGAGTTTTCTCCTGATGGGAATAGGCTTTTTTATACTGGTCAAGGTACTGTTGTGAACTATGTAGATATTTTAACAGGAGCAACTGGAAATGTTTCAGGAAGTGCTTCATGGAGTTTACAAATGGGACCTGATGGTAAAATATATACCTCTCCGGGAGGAAACTCTAATGTGGGTATAATATCTACTCCCAATGTAACACCAACTTACGGCGTAACAGCTTTACCTGGCGGAGCCACTATTTATCGTGGTTTAGTTAACATTGCTTGGTTAACGCCAAAAGTTCCTGTCATTACACCTGCTGCTACTGCAACATGTAACATCTATAATTTTTCTTACGCATTTGAAAATTATTTTGGAACCAATATAGGTATTACTCCTGGTTCTGAAGTATGGAACTTTGATGATGGATCCGGTGATTTGTCGGGTTTAGGTGCAACACCGTCGCATACTTTCCCTTCTGGTTCAGGTGGTCCTTATGACGTAACATTAACATTCAAAGATGCTACATGCGGACAAGATTGGACCGCTACAATCCCGGTAACAGTAACTTGTTCTGCACCTGTAGAATTGATTAGTTTCAATGGAGTAGCTTCTGCGGGTGGAGCAGATTTAATCTGGAAAACGGCAATGGAGTTGAACAATGATTACTTCGATTTGCAACGTTCTACAGATGGGGTGCATTTCTCTTCTATAGCAGAAATCAAAGGAGCAGGAACTACTAAGCTTGCATTAACCTATAACTACAGAGATACAGAAGTTTCATCTGGAGTGGTATACTACAGGTTGGCTCAACACGATTATGACGGTACTATTTCATATAGCAAAATTATAGCCGTACACTTTGACAAAGCAGGTTCTACACCGGTTCTTGTGGCTCCGAATCCATTCTCCAGTTCTTTTGTTTTAAGCAAAATTTTCTCCGAAGCGGCTACAGTATCTGTATATGATGTGTATGGAAGATTGTTAGAGCAAAAAGAAACAAGTGCAGAAGAATTCTCCGTTACACTTGGGGAAGGCTTGGCTAATGGTTCCTACATTGTTCAATACCTGACAGGAGCTAATAACTACACTCTTCACGTAGAAAAGAAATAAGCAGATATTTACTTTTTTAAACGGTTTGTTCCAGATGGAGCAAACCGTTTTTTATGTCTTTTATATTGAAGCGGGAATAAGCTCATTCCATTCTTACCAGAAAATATGGTTGTCCTCATGGATTCAGTGAAATATATTGGGCCAAATACTGCTAATAATACGGCATAGAAGCTACTTCCACTATTTGCACGCCCGTAGAAAAACAATAATCCTGAGTTGGCTTAAAAATAAAAAGTCTCCCGCTTTAGCAGGAGACTTTTTTATTGGGTGGATGATGGGGCTCGAACCCACGACCCTCGGTACCACAAACCGATGCTCTAACCGACTGAGCTACAACCACCGTGTTAGGAATGCATTGATTCCGATGACAAAAGTAGTATACCTGCTCTTATTATACAAGTATAACAGACTTTTTATCTGTCAAACGCTAAGCGTTGGCCATATTGCCGTTCATTGAATTTACCCTCTGAATACACTAAATGACCAGATACAAGCGTATGTTTGATCTTGTGCGTGAACGTATAACCCTCAAATGGAGACCATCCGCAGTGGTATAAGATATTATCTTTGGATACGGTTTCTGTTTGTTTTGGATCTATAAGAACTAAATCGGCATGGTATCCTTCTCTGATATATCCGCGACGATTGATTTGGTATAGAATCGCAGGATTGTGACACATTTTCTCAACAATTTGCTCCAGGCTGATTTTCCCTTTACTGAAAAAATCAAACATGGCCAGAACACTGTGCTGAACCAAAGGCCCACCGGATGGAGCATCCAGGTAGCGTTTGTTTTTTTCTTCAAGCGTGTGTGGGGCATGATCGGTTGCTATGACATCGATGCGATTGTCCAATACCGCTTGAAAAATAGCGTCTCTGTCTGCTGCACTTTTTACGGCAGGATTCCATTTGATGAAATTCCCTTTCGTTTTATAATCTTCATCGCTGAACCATAAGTGATGAATGCAGGCCTCTGCAGTGATTCGCTTTTCTTTTAAAGGGATTGTATTTTCAAAAAGCGATAATTCTTTCGCCGTTGAAATGTGCAGAATATGCAATCGCGCATTGTGTTTCTTGGCTAAGGCCACAGCCATAGAAGATGATTCGTAACAAGCTTCCGCGTCGCGGATAAAGGGATGAAAGGTGGCGTCAATGTTTTCTCCATACTCTGCAATGATGCGTTGCTGATTGGCTTTCACCATAGGATCGGACTCACAATGTGTGGCGATCAACATCGGTGAATTAGAAAAAATAGCAGATAACGTGGCCGATTCATCTACGAGCATATTCCCGGTAGAAGAACCCATGAAAATTTTAATTCCGCAAATGGTTTTAGGATCAGCTTTTACGATTTCGTCAATGTTATCATTAGTTGCTCCCAGGTAAAAGGAATAGTTCGCCAAAGAACAATTGGAGGCAATCGTGTATTTGTCTTCTAATAAAGATAGTGTCACTGTATTTGGCACCGTATTAGGCATTTCCATAAAGGTTGTCACTCCACCGGCTACAGCTGCTTTGGCTTCTGTATAAATTGTTCCTTTATGAATCAGTCCGGGTTCTCTGAAATGCACCTGATCGTCTATTGCTCCGGGCATTAAGTACAGCCCTTCTGCATGAATTACTTGATCAGCCGGTTGATCAATCGTTCCTATTTTATCAATCAGGCCGTCTTTTACCAATACATCGGCAACAAATCGTTTTCCTTCATTTATTATTTCTGCTTGCTTAATGAGTATGGTAGACATATTGTGTATTTTTGTCATTCAATTTAGGCATCAATTTCCATTGGGATTCGAACAATTCAAAATAAACAAGCAGCTTTTACAAGCGATTTCTGATCTGGGTTATGAACATCCTACAGAAGTGCAGGAAAAGGTTATTCCACAGGTCTTTGCAGGTCATGACTTATTTGGCGTGGCGCAAACAGGCACGGGTAAAACCGCTGCTTATCTTATTCCGATCATCAAGCAACTCAATTATGCGCAAGGCAATGACCCTCGTGCTTTAATCATGGCTCCTACACGCGAATTGGTGATGCAGATTGAAGAGCAGGCTCAATTGCTGGCAAAATATACCGATTTGCGAATCGTAGCTTTATACGGCGGCATTGGTCCCAAAACGCAGATCGAAACTTTAAATAAAGGAATAGACCTGATTATTGCTACGCCTGGTCGCTTCATGGAAATATACCTGAAGGAATTGATCGTGGTGAAGTACATCAAGCATTGGGTCTTGGATGAAGCCGATAAAATGATGGACATGGGCTTTATGCCGCAGATCCGGAAAATGCTCGAGATTCTTCCGCGTAAAAGACAAAACTTATTGTTCTCTGCTACCTTACCGGAAAAAGTGGTGAAGCTATCGGAAGATTTTTTATTGTATCCGATGAAAATAGCCGTTACGCCTCAGGCAACGACAGCGACGACCATAGAACAGATACTTTACGAAGTTCCCAATTTTCAAAGTAAACTGAACTTGTTGCTTCATTTATTGAAGGATATCAAGATGGACCGTTTGATTGTATTTGCGCGCACAAGAACCGCCGCCAATCAAATCTTTGATGTTTTGTCGCCTCATGTTGGAGAATCCATTCGTGTCATTCATGCCAACAAAGGACAAAATACACGCATCAATTCGATAGACGATTTTAAAGAAGGATCTATTCGTGTATTGGTGGCTACAGATGTGGCCGCAAGGGGCATTGATGTTACCATGGTGAGTCATGTAGTGAACTTCGATGTTCCGTTGATCTACGAAGATTATGTACACCGTATCGGTCGCACGGGTAGAGCTGGAAATTTGGGTGTAGCCATTACCTTTATGAATCCTGCGGAAGAATACCATGTCCGTAAGATTGAAAAATTAATTGCGCAGCGGATCAAAAGAACATTGATTCCTATGGATGTTGAATTTGTGAAAACGCCTCACGAAGAGAGACAAGCGATAGCACGAGAAATTGACGATCAAAAGCGTAAAGAAGACCCTGATTTCAAGGGGGCGTTCCATGATAAAAAAGAAAGAATCCCTGTAAAAACGAAGAAAAAGGGCAAACGATAATTTTTCTGCAAAAATGTTTAAACTTTTAAAGTTTAACGTAACCTTTGCATCATCCTATGCGTTATTATACTCAGAAAAACATTAAAGATTCCATAGCTGGTTGAAAGACCCCGGAATGTTTCGGTTCCCCACCGGACTTCCGGGTTTTCTTTTTTCTAGGAAAATTGAAATTATGAGACGGTTAATACTCCTTGCGTCTGTTTTTCTTTGCCTTGCTGCTCAGCAGGCTTTCTCTCAGGTTAAACCTAAGATTTACTATGTCTATGATCCCTTGTGCGGTTGGTGTTTTGCTTATGCGCCCATCATGGAGAAATTAGCCGATGAATGTAAAGATCAGGTAGAATTTGTAGTGATCCCAGGTGGAATGATTGTGGGTGACAACGTGCGACCGATCCGCGAAATAGCTCCTTATCTTTTACAAGCTATTCCTCAGCTGGAAGAAATATCCGGTGTGAAAATGGGGGAGCCGTATATGGCTATGCTGAAAGAAGGTTCTTACATCGCCTCCTCTTTTAAACCTTCACTAGCAATGGTTGTGTTTAAATCTTTTCAAACGGGCAGAGATGTAGCGTATGCGCACAAGGTTCAACAGTCCTATTTTATAGAAGCAAAAGACATCATGGGTGATAGTTTATATATAGAGCTGGCACGGCAGTTTGATGTTTCTCCCGAAGAATTTATGAAACGTATGTCTGATACTGTGTATCAAACCAAGACACAGGAACATTTTGATTTTGCATCGTACCTTAATACAAAAGGATTTCCGAGTCTCGTTGGGAAGGCTGGTGATAGTTATGTGAAAATAACGTATGGTTATCTTTCAGAAGAAGAGAGTAGAAAAAAGATCCAGAAATTTCTTCGCAAGCAGCTCGATTTTTAATGATCCCGTCGGATTAAATTTGACAAACCAGATTATTTAGTCCAATTTGAGAACCTGAATTCTTACTCATGAATAAAATACTGATTATACTGTGTGCTTTAGTCCTGTTCGCTTGTAGCGAGACAAAAGAGAAAAAGCCTTCCACATCACAAACTCAGGTCGCCACCACTGTTAAGACACCAGAACTGCATTATACCATTGCCAATCGCTACCCACACGATGAACTGGCTTTTACAGAAGGATTTTTATTTCACAATGGCATATTGTATGAAAGCACAGGTTCTCCGGACAATCTTCCGCAAACACAATCGTTCATCGGCTCAGTAGATTTAAAAACGGGAAAGATCAATAAGAAAGTAGAACTGGATAGAAACATTTATTTCGGAGAAGGGATCGTTTTTCTCAATAACAAAGTATATCAGCTGACCTATAAAAACAAACTCGGCTTTTATTACGATGCGAAAAGCTTTAAAAAAATAGGACAGTTTACGTATGAAAACGAAGAAGGGTGGGGCATGACCACAGACGGCTCGTCGCTGATCATGAGTGATGGAACACATCAATTGACTTACCTGGATGCTTTTACTTTAAAGCCTACAAAAAAAATTACGGTGACAGAAAATGATTTTTTTGTTCAGCACCTGAATGAATTGGAATACATCAAAGGTTTTATTTATGCCAACATATGGTTGACCAATTCCATCGTAAAGATCGATCCGCAAACGGGCAAGGTGGTTGGTAAAATAGATTTGTCCAATCTGGTGTATGAAGTAAAATCAACGCATCCTGCAGCGGCAGAGTTGAACGGTATCGCCTTTAACCCGGAGAACGGCAATGTATACGTTACCGGTAAGATGTGGCCTACGATCTATGAGTTGAAGATGGCGGAATAGAAGGGACGAGTGAATGCGTACCTTCTAGCTCGTCCCTAAACAGAAAAGCCTTGATCATTGATCAAGGCTTTTCTTATAAAGAGAGTTTTATTTAACTCTGAAAATTAAGCTCCGATTGCAATTCTTTTGAATACAGAAGCAGTCAATCCTTTTTGAGTACCGTCCAACAATTGTGCGATGGTTTTAGAACCGTCTTTCACAAATTCCTGATTCAATAAAGTACTTTCTTTGTAGAACTTGTTCAATTTACCTTGAGCAATTTTCTCCAACATCGCTTCAGGCTTGCCTTCTGCTCTTGCTTGTTCTTTACCGATTTCGATTTCTCTTTCAATCGTTCTAGGATCAACATCGTCTTTATCTAAAGCTACTGGCTTCATGGCAGCGATTTGCATCGCTACGTCTTTACCTACTTCAGTAACGTCATTACCACCTGTGTTTTTGAAACCTACCAATACACCCAGTTTGTTATTCGAGTGGATATAAGGTACTACCTGATCAGCAGTAATGTTTTCGTAGTTCTGAATAATGATTTTCTCTCCGATTTTACCAGTAAGGTCAGTGATGTGCTCAGAGATGCTACGTCCGTCAGCCAATGGCAAAGCAGCCAAAGCATCGGCATCCGCAGGATTTTTAGCTACAGCAACTTCTAGGATCGCTTTACCTAAGTTTTTGAAATCATCTACTTTAGAAACTGGTTCAGTTTCGCAAGCCAAAGCTACTAGCTTACCATTTTTACCGTCTTTGCTTACTTCGATTAACACAATGCCTTCAGCTGTTGCGTTACCTGCACGGGCAGCAGATACTTTTTGTCCTTTCTTACGAAGGATGTCTATCGCCGCTTCAAAATCTCCTTCTGATTCAGTCAATGCTTTTTTACAATCCATCATACCGGCTCCGGTCATGGTTCTAAGCTTGTTCACTTCAGCAGCGCTAATTGATACAGTACTCATATTATTAATTAGTTAATTTTTAGTTTCAGATTTGGTATAAAAAAGTTGAACATTGATCGATAAAACCAATGTTCAACTTGAATAGAATGGTAGAAGATTGATTACTCCGCTTCAGCCTTAGTATCTACGGCACGCTTAGTATCTTCTTCTTCTTTCAGTTTTTGATCGTCTTTATCTCTTTTGCGCTCAGACAAACCTTCTTCGATCGCTGCTGCGATAACTGAAGTGATGATAGCGATGGATTTGTACGCGTCATCATTGGCAGGAATAGGGTAGTCTACTGTGCTTGGATCAGAGTTGGTATCAACGATAGCAAATACCGGAATATTTAATTTTTTCGCTTCTTTAATAGCGATGTGCTCTTTCTTAGCATCTACAATGAACAATGCGGCAGGAAGACGAGTCAGGTCGGCAATACCGCCCAACACTTTCTCCAATTTAGCTTTGTCACGAGCAACTGTAAGTTTCTCACGTTTCGCTAGACTGTTGTAAGAGTCTTCTTTCATCATTTTCTCAATAGAAGACATTTTCTTCAATGATTTACGCACTGTAACAAAGTTGGTCAACATTCCGCCCAACCAACGCTCAGTAGCGTAAGGCATTTTCAATCTGTCTGCTTCTTTCGTAACGATTTCTTTCGCTTGCTTTTTCGTAGCTACGAATAACACCTTGCGACCTGAACGAACAATATTTTTGATCGCACCACAAGCATCATCAAGGCAGGCTTGGGTTTTATTCAGATCGATCAAATGGATACCATTCTTCTCCATGAAGATATATGGCGCCATTTTAGGATTCCACTTCTGTGTTAAGTGACCGAAGTGAACCCCTGCGTTTAATAGATCTTGGTACTCTACTTTTTTGTTAGACATATATAAATTTCCCGAACGTGGCTCGGATTAACGTTTACTGAATTGGAATCGTTTTCTAGCTTTGCTTCTACCGAATTTCTTACGCTCCACCATACGAGGATCACGCGTTAAGAAACCTTCTTTTTTCAAAGCTGGTCTGTGCTCTGGGTTGATTTCACAAAGTGCTCTTGCAATAGCCATACGAATAGCTTCTGCCTGACCTGTGATACCACCGCCCTGAACATTTACAGAAACGTTGTAGTTTGCAAGTTCATTAGTAAGCACTAATGGTTGTCTTACAGAGATTTGAAGAGGCTCAGTAGGTAAGTACTCATTAAGCTCTCTGCCGTTTACAAGAATTTCACCTTTACCTGCAGTGATATAAATCCTGGCTACAGAGGTTTTTCTTCTTCCTATTTTATTTATGGTTTCCATCAATCAGGTATTATAACGATAAGGTAACAGCTTTTGGAGACTGTGCTTGGTGAGGATGCTCAGTACCTGCATACACATGCACATTTCTGAATAATTCTCTACCCAGTCTGTTTTTAGGCAACATTCCTTTGATCGCTTTCTCAAGAATACGAGCAGGGAACTTAGCCAACATTTCAGTAGGAGTTGTGAAACGTTGTCCACCAGGATAACCTGTGTGACGAACGTAAACCTTATCGGTCCACTTCTTGCCGGTCAGATTGATCTTCTCAGCATTTATGATCACTACGTAATCTCCACAATCCATATTCGGAGTGAAGCTTGGTTTGTTTTTACCTCTTAGTATTTTAGCTGCTTCACTGGCAAAACGACCTAGCGTTTGACCTTCAGCGTCAAGCAAAATCCAGCCCTTTTGAGCCTCTTGTTTGTTGACAAATACCGTTTTATAACTTAAACTGTCCATTGTTAATTGCTGCTTTTTAAATGCATACCTCTCCTAAAAAAGGGACACAAAGATAACTTGAATTTTTATAATTCCAAAATTGAGTTTGAAATATTTGAAAATCAGGACAACTCCTCCAGTTTTTTTACCAACACCCTGAAATCCTTAGGGTATTCTGCTATAACTTCGTCTTGTTCTCCTTTTAATGTATTGTAAGTCAAGCTGTAAGAATGAAGCGCTACTCTTTTAATAAGAGGCTGCTCTTCCGTATCTTTTTTCAAGTTGAACTTCTTTTTGAGCTCAGACAAGAAAATATCTTTTCCACCATATTGAAGATCTGCTACAATAGGAGCTTTTGCACAGCTCAAATGAATCCGAATTTGGTGCATCCTGCCCGTAATCGGTAAACACTCTACTAAGGTGTGGTTTTTATAGGCTTGTTTAGTGAAAAAGATGGTTTCAGCCTGTTTTCCCTCTGCACGGTCAATGGATACTGTTCCATTCGTATGAGCCAGGATCGGCAAGTTCACTACGATGCCATCGAGGTCATGTATCCCTGTGACGACCGCATGGTAGCGTTTGGCCACTTCTCTGTGTTCAAACTGCATGGACATGTGCCTGTAGGCTTCAGGGTGCTTGGCAATAGCCAGGATGCCTGAGGTTTCTTTGTCCAGGCGATGGCACAATTGGGCATCTTCCCAATATTCCTTGGCCAATACATTAATATTTAAGCCTGGCTTGGCTCTGTCTTCCAAAGAGGCTAAGAAAGGAGGCTTATTGATGAAAATATAATCTTCATCTTCTTTGATGATCCAATCCTTAAATTCTGATTTAATAGCCATGGGTATTCCTGTTCATTCTTTTTTAATGTGTATTGCCAGCAAATGGAGAAAATGAGTTAGGGGAGCAAAGGCGTTTATCCTTTGTCGTTGATGACTTTTCCTTTTCTTAAGGTGAATCCAAATTCGGTACCTTTGTTCAACTGACTTTCCACCCTGATTTTGGTTTCATGGGCTTCTAATATGTGTTTCACAATGGCCAATCCGAGGCCGGTTCCGCCCTGATCCTTAGACCTGCTTTTTTCTATTCTATAGAAACGCTCAAAAATACGGGATAAATGCTTCTCTTCAATGCCGGGGCCGTTATCTTTTATAGAAACTTCCACTTCTTCGCCTTCTATGAGGAAATTGACCACGACAAAGCCATTTTCTTTTCCATACTTGATGGCATTAACAATGAGATTGGTCATGACCTGGCCAATTCGCTGTTTATCGGCAAAAACATAAGAAGATTTCGGAGCGAATTTTTCAAATTTCAATTTTACTCCTCTCGCTGCCGCACGACCTTCCAGTTGCTCAAAAATATCCTGTGTCAGTTTATGCAAGTCAAAACTGGTAAAATGCATTTTTATTTCCCCGATTTCTAACTGTGAAATGGTGATCAGGTCTTGCACCAAGACATTCAATCCGTCCAATGCATTGGCTGACTTTTGCAAAAAGCGATCGCGTACGTTTAGATCGTCTATAGCACCGTCAATCAAAGTATGTACAAAGCCTTGTGCAGAAAAAATAGGCGTTTTCAATTCATGTGACACGTCGGCTAGGAATTCACGGCGGAAGATTTCCAGCTTTTGTAGTTCAGTGATTTCAGTATGCTTTTGTCTTGCGAAATCAGAGATCTCCTGTTTGATTTCATCCAGTGGATTGGAGCTGTATTTATAGTCTTTCGTAGCAACATGAGAATAGTCTTTCTTTTTGATTCGATCTAAAAGAACGGAGATCTTGTCCAGCTCTTTAAAAATCAAAAAATGAAGAACGAAATAGAAGACGACAAAGGATCCCAAAAAAAGGAGCAAGGTCATCCATAACAGTTGACCTTGCTCCTTAACATGATAATAATTTAAAATCGCAAAGCCTAGTGCGGCTGATAATGCAGCCAGTAATATAGATAAACGCCTTGCGGTAGTGAGCATGCTTATTCTTTTGTTGAATATTTGTAACCAATTCCTTTTATGGTTGCAATATAGTCATCTCCCAGCTTTTCTCTTACTTTTCGGATATGCACATCTACAGTTCGGGGAATTACATACACATCTCTTCCCCAAACGTGATTCAAAAGATCTTCTCTGCTGAATACGTGATTGGGTCTATTGGCTAAGAAGTAGAGTAGTTCAAACTCTTTTTTGGGCAAAATTACTTTTTTCGTTCCTTGAGTAACCGTGTAACTGCTTCGGTCAATGATGAGGTCGTCAATGGTTATAATGTCTTTTTCAATACCCAATGTTTCTCTTTTAAAGAACGCATGTACTCTGCTCATTAGAGCCCTAGGCTTAATGGGCTTTGAAATGTAATCATTACCACCGGCTTCAAACGCCGCAATCTCAGAAAATTCTTCCGAACGCGCGGTTAGAAAAATAATATAAGCATCTTTCAATTTCGCGAGTTGTCTTATTCTTCTGCAGGCCTCTACACCATCCAATTCAGGCATCATGATGTCCATGAGGATCAATTGAGGCAGGAAGTCTTTAGCGACTTCAATGGCCTGTTTACCGTTGTGCGCGACTTTCACGTCGTAACCGTCTTTTTCCAGGTTGTAGGTGAGTAATTCAACGATGTCTTCTTCATCATCAACTACAAGTATTCGGTTAGACTGTTTCATCGCGTTTTAGGTTAGTGAATGATCACTCGTTTAATAGTTCTTTTAATTTTTGTTCTAAAGCTTCTCCACGCAAGTTTGTAGCTACCACGATTCCTTTCTTATCGAGAAGAAAAGTGGCAGGAATACCTTTTACGTTATATAATGCAGCAGCACTGGATTTCCATCCTTTCAGATCTGATACGTGATTGGGCCAGGCTAAACTGTCTTTAGCAATGGCTGCTTGCCATTTTTCTTTGTTTTCGTCCAGGGAAACACTGAATACTGTAAAGCCTTTTGATTTATAGGTATGGTAGGCTCTGACTACATTAGGATTTTCCTGACGGCATGGGCCGCACCACGAAGCCCAGAAGTCAAGCAATACTACTTTACCGCGCAGGGATTTCAGATTAATAATTTTGCCATCTACTCCAGCTAATGAAATCAAAGGAGCTTCTTCGCCAACAGCAGGAGAGCCTTTAGGTGCATTAGCCAAGGCTTGTTTGGCATAATAAGATTGTGGATACTCTTTTACATAGCGCAATGCCAGTTCCCTTGCAAAGTCCTGATCATAGGGTGCAAACATATCAATGGTTGTCAGGTATAAGACCTGTCTGTTATTGGTATTGGCAGGAAATTGAGTCAACAAGGTATTCACGCCTTGTTTCCAACTGTTGATGTCTGGATTTAAGTAGCGTTGGAAATAAATACTGATTT
>Ga0247808_10001042_pt1 | contig 13416 bp, 10 predicted proteins | sample UWRJL089202R1_FD_179914 | JGI IMG/M metagenome (GOLD analysis project Ga0247808, IMG submission 179914) | Plant litter microbial communities from Arlington Agricultural Research Station in Wisconsin, United States - UWRJ-L089-202R-1 | ecosystem: Environmental > Terrestrial > Plant litter >... | reverse complement strand
GAGCATTTTCTTATTCACTCGCATTCTGATGTTCACACTTGTTCACCTACACTGGTTCAAGTTGGCGACCCGTTTGGCTTCTACCTGGAATAATATTCCCTCCCTGCTCGTTTCTTGGAACTGATTACCGCTGACACATATTTAATCTACGGTTCTTCCAGTAAAAGTGCCTGTATAATGCCAATATCCTTGTGGTGCAGTTGTAAGTATTTCCGTATTGCTGGAAGCTCATATCGAGCTCGGATGTCAATCCACCATCTAATTTCAAGGGCTCTACTGTACCACAAGTATAGTAAGAAGAGGGCCACGGGATCTTTTTCCTCGAGACATGCACGTAATTCGTCTGAAATAACGCTCACCACCATAAAAGTCTTACCTAAAGAAGCTTCGCCCTTCGGTACCTCTAAAAGCCTAGAGAGGGAGTGTACAAAACCAAAGTAAGTGTTGTTCTCTGGTGTAGATGACCCGTCAAGCCCGCATAGTTTGGCCAGCTCGACAGACACGCCATCAATACCTCCTATAGGCAGTTTTTCAGGAATTTGTGAAAAAGTGTCGGGCACCTTACGGAAAACACTGCTAGGCCGCATTGGGTTCGCCAGTTGCCAAATTGCTTTGTCGCTAGCCTTCAGCCGTAGCCACTGTAGATCTGATGGGTCCGGACGCTTCAGCGGCCAAGCTTGTTCAAATGAGGAGACGTCGATGCATGAAAAGGTTAGAATAGCAAGCGTCACGGCCGTTGCCCAGATGGCGTCTTTGTCTTCTTCTTCAATTGGTTGACTCAGCCATTTACTGAACAAAATCACACAGCGAGATGAGTGGTAAACCTCCCTCATTGAGCGATGGCGAGTTGACTGAACGGCTAGATAGCGATCATGAACGGCAGCCATCGCTAGGATACCATGCATCAAAGCTGGACACTACACATATGTCTTTCAGTATAGTTAAATGAGTTTCAAAGACGAGCTGACTTGTAAAAGTCGGAGTGAAAGTGTTTAAGGCCCAGGCACACTTACTGTAAAGGAATCTCTATATATCTTATTTTCATATGTATATACTAACTCAGAACCGCCTAGAGAGTATACCGTTCGGCGCCGGAACTGGAAGAACAACTCTTGATCCTGTTTTTCTAGATTGAGATACGACAACTTGTTTAAAGACCAAACGGCGTTGCTGACTAGTGCTCGCGGTGGTTCCAATTTCGCCTGAAATTGCCTAGCAAGCTCATGTGTAACTTGACCCTGCCGGAGTGGTTGAAGATCTGGCACGTTATACCCAAAATTACAGGCGACCCCATAAGCACGACACCGCTCACAATTAGGTCTGGTCTCATCGCACTACGAAGTAGGAAACCCTTAGTAACCTGTTAGAGACGGGAAAAGGACTGTAGCCGACCTACTTTCAATTTCCTTAGTTTGCAGTTTCGACAGCCGTATCTTGAAAGGCGCCGAATCGTACTCTGTTTGATGACAGATACAGCGGTAAGTGAATCCATGCCTGCTGGGCATAAAGGAAATATAGGAAACCGACAGCTCCGTAGTCATAAGGCGAAGATTGACCAGCAGACAACGACGGCGTTCAAGCTAAGGTTATGTGTCTAGCCAGTACTAAGGTGTGGTCCGATTTTTGAACTTGAGCTTGTTTCGGAACTGGGGCTTTTGCTTGATTGATCACAGGATCTTACCAAAACAATGTAGAAGGAGACGAACGACGGCGCTACAATGCCCAGGCACTAGCGTGCTGCTACCCCCCGATAGATATTCGAGAAACCCGCCGTTATGCCATACACGTGACTAGGCCTGAGAGTTGTGGCGAAGTAAAATATAGTGAGCCCATGCGTGAACATAGTGGAATTTATCTCACCTAATGTTTATTACTAAGCACAGAATATAGACTTTCTCATCGCACCCAGTGTAATTTCTAGACCGCATTTATTTCCTCTTTCAATATCTTCAGTTTTTGAAGTTATATGATTTCATGATATGACTTTTCTTAAATGCTCTGAATTTAAAAAAATAAAAAAATAGTCGCGATTAAATTGAAAGGAATTGCAGAGCGGCGATCGGTAGCGTGATTAGAATGACAACAGCATAATCAACTGTACTTTTCTCTTATCGCTAAGTGGTTTCTGTGAGGAAAAAATAGATAAAGAAAGTATTTTATCAATAACAACTCTACAGACACTAAGAAAAAAATTGTAATTCCAAAACTATAGAATCGTCTTGTGGCAGGCACGTCTCGCTACATAGGGACAGACGTTAGATAGGGCTAAAACATAGAAGAAAGTGGATAATATACAAAACGGTCTTTTGGATAGAAGTCGAACACTTTTCAATGCCCAAACATTGGCTTTATAATTGTGATTTGGCCCAGAAGAAAAGTAGTTATGCCATTCACAAATGTTGATTTTCAGCATAAGTTCTAAAAAGTAAAAGATGTCTCCAGTTCTCCGCTTTTAGTTTTGATTGGGAATATTGAATTTATCATATTTTTTTAAAAAAAGGAAAGGACCATTCGGCTAATTCCCTCATAACACGATATCTCTATAAGGGGTTTCTCGCTTAGCTAGGGCTATGGGTTTGGGACTAATTTAGTATCTTAGAACCACGAACCACGAAATTATCAAAACGAGGCATAAGAAATTACCATTTAATTTGATAGAGAACAGAGGTAAGTCTAGATGACCGCGTAGCAACTTTGTGTCTTTAGAAGTATAGTCACAAAGCTAACTCCACATTTCAGTTTTAATTCACAGCAATAAGCGAGCTATAATAGGGGCTTCTGAATCTGTCACGTGTAAATATGTCGATGTCTTCATAAAGTCTCTAATGCGGCATATTAATATTCACAATCCCGTAGACAGGAATATATGAAAGCAGGTTACTGATGTTTTGAGTTACTAGTACAGCTGCAAACAGTTTCTGGGAGGTCCAAACTTCGTAGCTACGTGTTAAAAATACGACTCCATAGTCAAAAATGAGTGAATTCATGACTCTATACCTTTATACTATTAGCCATGAAAGATATAGGAAATATACACCGTATGTTAAAGATCTATATTCGGTAGTTTTGTAACAGTCAGGAGAAGTTTTGGGTAGTTGTCAGTGCATACAATGCTTAGGTAACTGAAGAGAGCCTTGATCTATGAGAAATTACTGATGTAGCCTTAATCCCTTGTCCCTAATTCCACAATCAAAAGAAACCACAAATATTGACAAGAAAACGCCATGCTTATCTGGTAATTCAGTACGCCAAGCTGAATAGTAGCACAGGAATGTGCTTGCCAAGCAAGCCACGAAATAAATGTGGTCTCAGCCATGCGATCAAAAAGACTCAATTAGTCAGTCCGCTTTCTATTCGAGAGTATACTCAGCCATATAGCCAAGTCCAATACGCCAAGTTCTAGATGGATAATGAAAATCCCCTATAAATCTTGCATAAACACACAATGGATCCCGTTCTGCAAAGCTCAACTTCGGTCTCTACTTAGTACTCCAAGATGATTGTATTCTTTTCAGTCATTGCTCTCCAAATACTAGCTGTTAAAGCCATCGGACAAGACTTTCAGCAAAGGATAGCAGCTCGCAATCCCCAAGCAGATTCCGCCGATCAATCGGCACTTCTTTGTAACGTTGTGGGGTCACTGCTTGATATTTGTAACACGGCTGCGGCTCAGAACATTCAAGCAAGCTGTTTATGTTATAGTAACTCTACTTGGCTCCCAACTATTTTTGATAACGCAGTTGCTACTTGTGCAGAATATGCATACTCGGCTCTTCCCAAAAATGCCTATTCGTTGGCTTCGTCCTACGAGGGATTTTGTACGAAAGTAGGAGATATAAGCGCCAAAAATACACCATTAACTCCCACTCCAACCACCTCACCAATTCCTCCTGCTACTCTACCGACACCTTCACCTATCGTGCCACCTACTCCCAACGCGCCCATGATTTCAACAACCCAAATCGTGAATCCAATTGAATATGGATCGCCCCCAGCAACACCTGCTCCAACAGTTCCATCTGGGACCAAAGTCAACATATTTACCAACCCAGGATGTTCTTGGATCAGCTTTGCCCTCAGCTACTGCAATTCTGTCACTCCAGGATTTTCAAATATCGCTATTGCATCTCAGGCACCATGTCTTTGCTATAGCAGCACCTCATGGTTTCCAGATTCTTTTGATAGGCCAGCAAAAACATGTGCAGATTATGTAAGAACAGCAGACCCTTCATTCTATACCGATATTGTTGCAATTCAGAATTTCTGCACAAGTGTTGGAGATGTATTCGAAAAAGGTGCTTCACAGACTACTTCTACTGGCGGAGAAGGTGGTATTGGTCTCAACTTACCTGGCTTTGGAGTCACACAAGTGAGCAAAAGCACAGGAGTTCCACGTATTACAAGTCCAGCGAATACTCAGAGTCCTGCTAAAGCACCAATTCCAATCACTACAACGTCAACTCCAAATGAAGCTACTCCAAGAATGATAGTCACGCATTGTATTGTTGCTCTTATGTTCCTAGCGAATTCTATTATATTTGCGTTGTAGACGAAGCTACGCATAAGAAATACTCAACAGTGGACGTGGTGGAAATGATGTTTGCCTTATATAGCTTCTTAATCCTAGAGCTATTATAATATTGTTTGAAACTAGCCTACAATTGTTATGCGTCCCCATTATTACTTTCGTTCAAAATTCTGATTGACAACAAAGATCTCTTTTTTAAAGGTTCCAGAATCTCAACGCATCGTCAGCATCTTTGGATATGAAAAATTTGCCATCGTGAGAGACTCTGATACCTGCATATACCATATAGCTTACTTTATCCTCAGGTCCTCTCGTGAACTGAGACTTTAGATTAGTCTCAAAGTCATAGACCTCTACCGTTCCCTCGGAGGTTTTGAATAACAATTTCCATCCAACAAACTGAACGAACTCTGCAGACAGTAACGCTTTCATCAATTCTGGATCTTGTCCGCAAAATTCGTGCTCCCACTTATTCACGTCAATTCCAGTCATGGGATCATAAACAACGACGGTAGCATCTCGACTTCCTGCGGCTAGGTGCTTTCCCTCGGGACTCCATGCAATTGATCTAACCCACTTCTTGAAGCCCGAATATTTCGAGATTTGTTTTCCCGTCATGGTATCGTAGACATAAATAATTGTGTCTGGGCTACCCTGGCTAAAAGCTAGGTATTTAGAGTCAGGCGACCAAGCACCTGCCCACATTTGTCCTCCGAAGCTTCCTAAGGTGTAAAAGCAAGAGCCAGAGTGCAGACTCCAAATTCGAACCGTTCCATCCCAAGCTACTGTCGCCAGTTTCTTAGAATCCGGGCTCGCGCCGATCCACATGATAGAGTCAGTATGGCCTCTAAGCTGGTGAATTAGCTCCATTGTCTCCAAGTGCCGTACTTCAATACATGGCAATAAGTCCTCCGCCCGCATCCCCTGCTGCGTACTGTCGTTATGTAGAAGTGTGAACATGTATTTTCCATCCCATGAGAAAACATCTGAACCGAAGCTACCGAAAGATCCCTTGATAACAGTTTTCTTCTCCAGTCCCTTCTGCGCCACAGCAGCAGCAATGTTGATCTTGAAGTTCGACTCCAACGATTTAGAAGCTTCAGACTCGAATTCCCATCTGATCTCACGTAGTGTAGATTCCAAAGCACCTCGTGCAATGCCGTCCGTGTCGAAAGACTCTTGGGCATTCAGATCTTCACCTTCATCATTTAACTCCCAAATGATAATTACCTTGTTTGTAGAAGAGACCAACGTATATCCAGTTCGGGACTTAGGAACGAACTCAAGGCCGTCAATTGCTTCTGTGTGGCCTACCAACTCTGCTCTCAGTTCCAAATCGGCCACCGAAAAGATGTAAATTGACTCTCTAACGGCAGCGGCTAAAAGAGAGTCATCTCCGCTCAATGCTAAAACTTCATAATCTTTAGATTTGGTATCGAGAAAGAGGATATTGGATTCTGAGCCCCAATGAGAAGGCATATTTGGTGCCCAGGCGGCAGGTGTTCCATCTTCAGCCTTAAAATCGCTGGATAGTGCGTAGACGTACTTTTCCATGAACTTTGCTTGAATCATTGTAATTTCTGGTAGTCTGATACAGACAATCTAGCAATTATCCTTATAATTTGTTGTTGCTATTGCTCCAAATCCGTATTGTAGGAATTTATACATCTGGGTGGCAAAAGTGCTGCCTAACGAGGTCTGTTGACATGCTTGCCTCTTATTGGGTCAATGATAAGCTCTGTACAGTTGCCGCAATGAGCCATCGCGAAAAGCTATTGAATATCATTTTCACTCTAGTAATTCAAAGATAAACGGATTTAGCAATAATTAGTCCTGGTGCTTGATTCTCTAGGTAAAGTTAGGTCTCATGAGTTCGCTTAAAAAGGGGGCTGCCTCTCGTGAGCAAGCATAGCATGACGTGTAACTTTTGCTATCTAAATTTCCTTCCATACCAATTTTCACTTGCATGTTTAAATTCCACGATATGAAACATATCTCTTGTTGTTCAGATACTTGATTCCACCACCTTATAGCGTCGTTAGTTAAATAATCCCGTCGAACCCCTAACTGTATTTCAAAAGTAAAATGGCCATTATTACTTGGGACAATTATCTCACTACTATCGTAAAGTCTGATTTGTGTCTCTAAATCTCAACATATCGAGCCAAATAAGGAAGTGTAAACTAATCTGAAGGGCACAAGGTAACAGTAAAGGTTGAAACGACCTAGTTAATACGTAATATCTAGAGTATGCGAAGGAAATTAGGCTCACTTTCTACTATTTGTGACATTCTGTATATCCTCACAAATGAGAGAGACAAAGATCTGTCAGCTAGTTTCAAGTTTAACATGTTAGCTTTGCGGATGGAAACTTTGTAGCTATATGTATATGGAACGGAGTGACTACAAGCACTTTTCTTACAGATCTCAAGTATCTCACACACACATTGAACAACCCAGATTGGTACTGGTGGTAGGTTTAATTTCATTTTCAGCGCTAAATCGGTTAGGATATATCACATTAGGTCACGTGAAATTGTCATATAGTCTCCTTTCAAACACGTTGTTGAGCAGAGTAGCACTTCCTAAAGAGCGAGCATATGTTTGATGATATATAATTGATCAAGATTTAGCAGATCTTTTTCCAATAGAGCCCGTATTTCTGGTCAATACTTCTAGAACAGTAGTGTTCTGATCTTACTGCAAAATGGATGTGAGAAGTCGCATATAATTGACTTGAAGCGAGTATCCATGGTCTCGAAGTAAGCCGTCACGTCATTAAATGATTATCTGTGCATAATATTTCCATTTCCGTGTTACAACATGTACATCTATTTCCCTTCTTTCTTAACGAGATCCAAGTCTGCAGGCCCGTTTCCCAGTAATCTCTGGTGCGCATAGGCTTGTCGTTTCTTAAGGTGGACTGGCGTTTGATTGGCCGGAGAGTCTGGGATAACTTTCTCTAAATTCTATCATACACAGTAAGTATATGGAAGAGCTCTAAGACGCGATGGTACTCACCAGTTTCTCGAAGACACATTTATTAAGCTTCCATTCCGCGGGCCGGCATTGCCATAGCTGTTGATTGTTATCGTCGAGACAAGTCCAGTGCTTGCGAAACTCGTCTAAACAAGATTTGTTAATGTCCTCAATCCTACACAGATGTACATTAGTATTACATTACAAAATCGCTTTCTGAATCAGAGAGTGAACGGAATCGTCAGAGATCAACTATTTTAAGTAGATCAAATCCTTCCCAATGTAACAAAGCGACTACTCACACGCTCCTGGCACATCTCGTAACCCTTCTCCCCTCCTTCAAACACTCAATCTCGCCCCTTCCTGGATTCAATGTCTTGCATTGCATGAAGTCGTCATTATACGCCCTGCACCTTGCACCAATGAAGAAGCTCGCTGAGAGAAGTGGTGCTGAACTGCTTCCGATTTCCGTTACTGAAGGAATGCTCGACGGGAGTGGTGTTGTATCGACCAAGTTGTCCTGCGAGAACCTGCGATAGATTAGAACAGTAACGACATCGTAACAATGGCGCATTTATGGGGAGTATATCATACATGGGCTTTCGTGCTGCCATCTTGAGGATATTTCAGAGGACGGCAAGGTTGGTAATTGACTCAATTGACTTGGGCAAGAATTGTTGTCAATGAAGCTGGAGGTGAGGTTGGAGTGCCAAGTTTTACTTGGCGGACGAGCTAAAAACGCGAGTCCCAGAGCTTCAACTTAGGAACAAAACCCGACAGCAGACCACGACCACAGGATTCGCCCTCATGCAAAAGTCAACGCATCCACTTTGCATTACAGTCTTGCAGCGCGCATGGTTTAAATCTAACTTCCATCTCATTCCCACGTTACTTTAGCAAGTAGAAAGTCACTGCGCATTGCCTATTGCCTGTTCTCGACGCGGTTTCTACGCTCCAAGCCCGCGAAGCTCTTAGGTGAATAAATCTATTGTCGCAACTGAACTTCCATCACCCTTCGAAATGTTTGGGGCAAGTCAGCAAGGTCAAACCAATACCGGGGGAGGCATGTTCGGGTCCTCTACACAAAATCAATCGCAACAGTCGGGAGGATTATTTGGTGGACTGGGGAAGAGCACACAGCAACCAGCCGGTGGGCTCTTTGGCAACTTAGGGCAGAGCACGCAACAGAATCCACAAACTCAGCAGCAGGGTGGTGGTCTCTTTGGTAGCTTGGGTCAGAACACACAACCAACCCAGCAACAACAGCCAGCTGGTGGTCTTTTCGGTGGCTTTGGTCAGAGCACGCAAACTCAACAGCAGCCACAGCCGACAGGAGGACTATTTGGAGGAAACCAACAGGCTCAGTCTGGATCAAACACTGGTCTCTTGGGCGGTACAGGACAACAACACCAACAAGGTGGCCTTGGACAAGGTCAACAACAAGCAAGTTTATTTAACAACTCGGTTTCGCAACAACAAGGACTAGGACAATCTCAACCAAGCCTTCAGTCATCTTTATGGCAGCCAAATAGCGGCATGAGACCTCGTGGGTTAATTTCGCTGGTCACTTATTATAGCTAACATAGAAACAGGAGAAAAGAGTGTTCCTGATCAGATGGCAGCTGTCCTAGATGCTTGGAACACCGACAGTCCAGCATGTCAGTTTAAGCACTATTTTTATAACAAGGTGGAGGAAGTCAATGCGCCTTTCTATCGCCCGGGTCCTAACGAAGATCCCAAGGCGTGGGAGGACGCGCTTTCGAAAAAACCCGGCCCAGGATATATTCCTGCTCTATGTATCGGATTTCAGCAGTTGGGCGAAAGAATTGTAATGCAGCAACGCAATGTCATAACCTTCAACACCCGTCTCCACCAGATCAACGACTCTCTCACTGCGCTCTTACAGAAGCACGATACCCAGATCAGCATTCGGGCAATGGATGCTAAGAGAAAGCATATTGTAATCAAGCAACGATGTCTTGCTCTGGCAACAAAGGTTCAGATTTTACAAAATCGTGGTTATCAACTAGGCGGATCCGAGGAGGATCTGAAGGTTAAGCTAATGGCACTAGACAAGGGAGTCAACGACCCCGGACTCAATGCTAGAGGTGAGGAAATATGGGCAAGAATGGTTACTGTCCAGGAGAGGGCGAAGCTACTGAAAGCGGAGATTGAGAAAGCCGGCTCTCGGAATGAGAAAGTTCTAGATGAAGATACTGACAAGAGGGCGAAGAAGGTATTTGTTCTATGGTAATTCTTCAATGATACACATAATAACATGAAAAACAGATACTGGAAGATTACCAGACTCAGTTGGAGTATTTGAAGAAGGAACTGGATAAAATACAATCAGATTACGAGGAGTGGAACAAGCAACAGCCAGAAACAACTAAAGGCAACGGACGATAATATCTCCTAGAGATAACCGGATTTTTATCTCAATCGTGGCAATCATGATAACAACATAGGGCTGTAATAAAATGTTTATGACGCCAAACCCAGAATGGCATGTAGATAGCGGAAGACGCAGATGTCAAAACAAGAGTCCAGTCACGTGTTTACGGTGAATTGGTGAAGCAAACTCAATTTAAGAACGGTGCATGATTATTTGCAACGCTCGTAATGAAATACGACAGTGGTAGGCTATATTTTGTCGCAATTTTCCATAGTCCATATATGCTACTTGCTATTCCTTTATCCCTTAAGCCTCAGCTTATTGTAGTTTGTTAGCGCTTTTACATGGTGACTCATCCCTATATAAGAGTAGCCTTCCCATTGATTAATCTCAACCATATCACTATGGATCCAACATCCTACGAGCCTGAAGGTCCTCTTGTAACCGGTATCGCCCAGCCACCCGACATATTCAACGCAAACCTCCGTGGCAGCTATGTATCTCTTACGCCCCTCTCTGGCTCTCACGCTGCGCAACTTTACCTCAATATCGGAGGTGCGCAAAATGCACATCTATATAAATACTTGTCCTCCGGCCCATTCACTACCGAGGAAGAATTTAAGAAATATGTAGAAGAGCTATGCAGTAACACGTCGCTTTTCCCATTTGCTATCTTGAGCGAGGACCCTGTCCACAAGTTTGAAAAGCAGGGCGAGAACGAATGGCCCGGCACTGCCATTGGGATTATCAGCCTTCTGAACATTGTTGTCCCGCATCGGTCTGTCGAGATCGGTCATGTTCTATATGCACCAACGCTGCAACGTACCACTGCAGCGACGGAGGTCGTATACCTACTGATGAAGTATGCCTTTGAGGATCTGGGGTTTTTACGAGTAGAGTGGAAGTGTAATGAGAAGAATAGGCCAAGTGCAAAAGCAGCATTGCGGTTGGGGTTCGTGACTGAAGGGACATTTAGGGCCCATATGATAGTAAAAGGCAGGAGAAGAGACTCTTGTTGGTTTAGTATTATTGAAGATGAATGGGACGGTGTTAAGAAGGCATTAGAGAACTGGCTAGCAGACGAGAATTTTGAGGGTGGGAAGCAGAAGAGGAAATTGGAGGATATCAGGGCACCCAAAGCCTAGCAAGAATAAAGATTAATATTTCCTAATTAAATAGAAAAAGAACCTCTACTTATCTACAATAAAGAACCTAAAAGAAGTATGACATACTTTACCTTCTTTCCAAGTCGCAGAGGTCATCTCTTACACTCTATATTCACGGTGTAACATTCCATATACCATGACAGATATCTCCAATGAAAAGTGTATATAAGAACAGGCTCTGAGCACTTCAGATACTCACAACAGCTACCAAATATGTTCAATACTACTTGGCCAGCTTCTACCTGCTTGTGCCATATGCCAATGTTAGTGGCAAAGTATTGCAAATGATCACCAAACATCACGTACGTAATTGCGTATATCATTTACCATGCCCGACTCTGATAGAACCAGACGAAAATCACACGAGGAACAGAAGAACCATTGCCCAGTAATATGTGTAAATTATCAGCAAAGAACCATCCCAAAAGCATGCGCCACCGTTATTGCCCATTACAACTCATATAGTTGTTTTCCCACCTAATTACACAAACAGCGAGAACATCCCTCCATTCTTCCATGAACCCGTGGGTACCGTTTCCACCCGCAATGCCGTTTAAAACGAGAAATACAACGAAAACACGCCCTTGGTCCCAATTATGCTACCCAGTCCTGAACTAGAAAAACGAACGCTTTTTGTTCCTCCCCAATTTTTTTCGCTTTCCTTTCTGATCTTCTCACGCCTTCGAATAAAAAAACCCCCATTTGCCAGCCTAAGTTCCCATTTGTTCAGCCCAAAGCAGAGAACACCGGATTGGAAACACAACGTGAAAAACACAATAGGTATCCAGCGACCTCGACACCCCGCAAATGCAAGATTCCGAAAAACGCAATTTCAACCGAAGAGCAGCCGGCCCAGTCCGTACCCAAAGGAAATCCCCTGAAATCGCATGAGAAAAGAAATCAGATTTTATCGCAGTTTAAGTAAGGCGGTTGATCGCATGCCTCACAACATTTTGAGTAACGACGCCTACAAGCAGATTGAGATTAGTAACATATTTAACCCCAAACAGACGCCTGTACACCAAGGGGTTTGGTGCCCCATACTCCACCCTTGTTTGCCCAGCCTCCTCGTAGGTTTTCTTGAGCATTTGGGTTCGAAGCTGCAGATGTTGTACGGGCATCTTTTGACTCGGACTGATCATCATTGGCGCCATAGCCGTAGCTTAGTGGCGATGGCAATGGAGTGGTTGATCGCTGTTTGTTCAACGCAGGGTTGATGGCAACGTTGGGTCGGGTGCCAATAGGAGCAACACCAGTGGCTGGTGCCTTTCCTTGTCGAGGAGGAGATCCGCCGGGGGATGATGTTGAGGTCCGGCTTGACTGCTGCTGAGCAGCCTCAAACAGTCCAAAGCTGCTGTTTGGGTTGGATGATGGTGATGAGGTACTATTGGCACGGGATCGTTGCTGACCCGGACCTTGGGTAGCCGATTGAGGCTCCTGTGCCTGTTGCTCCTGTTGAGCCTGGGCATTGAATTGGTCAAAGGCTAGTGGTGAGTGACCACGGATCCCTGTTGCGGATTGGGAACCAGATCCCTGGGTACCTGGACGAGGAGTTCCGTTCTCGTCAAAGCTTTCTTGATACGCAGAACCTTCTCCATAAAGAGCACTTCGTTGCCGAGCGATCAGATCACGGCGTTCCTCTTCACCCATACCACTTCCCGGGCTCATGGTGCGATCAGCAGGTTTGGCTCCAAATGGTGAAGTATCAGCTACAGCGCCTTATTCTAGTCAGTAAATGTACCTTGGGAAAGGAAATGGGTCTTGGTGCAATATCAGGGATTCACAGAGCATCGTAAGAAAACAGGTGGTTGTATGTGCAATGATTTGTGGACCACTGGGTACAGTACGGAGTGTGTGTTATTGAGAAGATACAGAAGAGGGAGGCCTACTTCGATTATATTGCTGCTCCTGGTGATAATTGCGTAATTCTCTCTCTCGCTGAGCTGCCATCCGTCTCTTTGCCTGCATCACTTGTTCGGCCTCGTTCGCGCCACGCGATGGTTGGTGTCGCTGGGAGGCATAGAAGCTCTGGAGGTTTGATCCGGAGAACGAGCGCGAGTCACCGAAATCGCTACCAGATGAATGGTGTCGAGGTGGACCTCCGCCCATGCGTGGATCTGCAAGATGTTAATAGATGAAATACTATGTATAGTTAATGATGCGTACCAAATTGTTGCTGAAACTCTCTTGGTGGTGGTCCGCCGCTCATGGGCGTAGACTCACGACGTCCTGGCAGATTGAATCCCATCTTTCCGCTCTTGGCCAGGTTATCAACGGCTCTGTCTACCTCTGTATCGTATATTAGCCACGAGTTCTTCCAAATCTCCGCATTATTGGTGTCGCAAGGG
>Ga0247808_10001040_pt1 | contig 13416 bp, 13 predicted proteins | sample UWRJL089202R1_FD_179914 | JGI IMG/M metagenome (GOLD analysis project Ga0247808, IMG submission 179914) | Plant litter microbial communities from Arlington Agricultural Research Station in Wisconsin, United States - UWRJ-L089-202R-1 | ecosystem: Environmental > Terrestrial > Plant litter >... | reverse complement strand
CGAGTGTCGATCATTTCGGAATCGCCAGTTGCGGCGGGGACCAGCACCCGACTGGTACTGCCGGACGTGCCCACGGCCTTGTTCGGCGACAACGACACGAGGGTGAGCGCATGACGACCCTTCTTTTTGTGCGCCACGGACCGACTGACTGGACGGGGGAGAAGCGGATGCAGGGTCAAACCGACATCGACCTTTCCGCCACCGGCCGGGACAGCGCCGCCAGCCTCGCGCCCCTCATTGCGACGTGGAAGCCACGCACCCTGCTCACGTCACCGCTGTCGCGGACGCGTACCACCGCGTCCATCCTTAGTTCGCTCGACCCCATTGTGGACGACCGCTGGGCCGAGGCGGGCCTCGGGGAATGGGAGGGGCAACGCGCGGACGAGATCGGACCGGACTACCTGCGCTGGCGTGCGGGTGAACTACTGCCGCCCGGCGCGGAGGACACCGCGGTGGTCACTGCACGCGTGAGGGCGGCCGTGCAGAATGCGGTGGCGCAGCCGGGTCCGGTATTGGTTGTGACCCATGGCGGCACAATCCGCTCGGTGCTCGCGAACTACGTGGGGCTCACTACCGACCGTCTTGAGCCCGTGGGGGCGCCGAGCCTCACCGTGCTTGATATCGAACCGACCGGGGCGGCGCGACTGCGGCACTACAACCTGCTGGCCTGACCGTCGGTTCCGGTCCGCTGGTGGTGTGCACATTCTCACTCGGCGAGAAAGTGGGTTTCGCGCGGACGGCGCAGAGCCGAAGCTAGTAGAACCACGAACCACCACTCAACCTCAATGGGGAGGACCCGAAGTGAAATCCGTCCGGCTGCACTCTTACGGCACAAATCCGACGATCGACGAAGTGGCCGAACCCACCGTCACTGGCCCCTGGGATGTGATTGTGGATATCGGAGCGGCGGGTGTCTGTCGCACGGATCTGCACATTATCGAGGGGCAGTGGGACCCGATCCAACATCCCTCTCTGCCGTACATCCTCGGTCACGAAAACGCCGGATGGGTGCGCGAAGTGGGCAGTGCCGTGCATAACGTCAAGGTCGGCGACACGGTGATCATGCATCCGCTCACCAGCTGCGGACTGTGCGCCGCCTGCCGTATCGGGCAGGACTCGCACTGTGAGAACGCATCATTCCCCGGCATCAACGCAAATGGCGGCATGGCGGGGCAGCTTCTCACCAACGCCCGCGCGGTCGTCAAGCTCGAGGAAGGCTTGCAGCCGGTCGACGTGGCCGCGCTCGCCGATGCCGGACTGACCGCATATCACGCCGTGCGCAAGGCGGCGGGCGAACTCTTCCCGGGAACCCACGCGGTGGTCATCGGCGCGGGAGGTTTGGGCCACATCGGCATCCAGTCCCTCGCGGCCATCACCAGCGCCACCATCACCGTGGTCGATCGCAGCGAAGAGGCCCTCGAACTCGCGCGCAGTCTCGGAGCCCACCACACCGTACTGTCGACAACCGATGAGGAGGTCGAAAAGAAGGTTCTCGACATCACCGGCGGAGGAGCGCACATCGCGTTCGACTTTGTGGGCGAACGAGGCGCGGAACTGCTTGCCCCGCGACTGATCCGCAACCGCGGCTCCCACTACGTCATCGGGTACGGCGGTGAGATCCGACTGCAGACCATCGAGATCATCTCCCGCGAGATCAACGTTGTCGGCAACCTCGTGGGTACCTACAACGACCTGGTCGAGCTGATGGCCCTCACGTCGCAGGGACGGGTGAAGCTGCACACCGCGGTGTACCCACTCGAGCACGCGGTCGACGCCCTCGCTGATCTCGACGCTGGACGACTCGTCGGCCGCGGCATCCTCGTTCCTTAGTCCGTTCTCTCACCCTGACCCGTTCGTCCAAGGACCCACACACTGCATCACCCGAACAGCACTACCCGCATGACATCACGCAAAGGAGCTACTGATGGTTTTTCCCGCAAAGTATCCACAACTCAACGACACGGAGCTGACGGAGGAGGCACGAAGTGTCTTGATCCGCGTCATCCGAGTCGCCTTCCCCCACCCGAATTTTCCGGACGGGCCCTACGAGCGCACGGCCGACACAATCCTCGCCGAGGCCGCGAACTCCACCTGGTTCCGTGTCGCGATCACGCAGGGACTGCTGACGCTCGCCCACTTCGCCGGAGGTGACTTCCGCGACCTCAACGACGACGACGCCACCAAGGTGCTTCGCCGCATCGAGGCGACCGAGTTCTTCGGGTTTGTGCGCCGCACGACGGTGCTCAACCTCTACGACAACGAGGATGTGTGGGAGGCGCTCGGCTACGAAGGCCCGAGTTTCGACAAGGGCGGGTACATCAACCGCGGCTTCGACGACCTCGACTGGCTGCCCGCCGCACAGATCGAGGTCTCACCCGACGCCACGCCGCTGGTCGAGATTGCGACGAACGTTCCCCTGTCGGGCTCACGTCCGGCAACGGGACCAACACCCGTCACCCCGGGCGCACCCGTTGCTCCCGCCGCGACCGCCGCAACACCCGGTCGTGACACCAGCAACCAGCCCGGCCCGCGCGATGCCGAGATGGCGGAGGTCAAGAAGTGAACGCCATCGACCTGAGCGACGAGGCAATCGTCATCATCGGTTCCGGCGCGGGTGGTGGAACGCTCGCCTACGAACTCACCAAACGCGGAATTCCCGTGGTGGTTCTCGAGGCGGGTGGCTACCTGCACAACGAGGACTACGTCAACGACGAGTGGGAGGCCTTCAACCAGATGGCCTGGCTCGACCCGCGCACCACCAGCGGTTCGTGGCGAATCGCCCGCGACTTCCCGAACCTTCCCGCGTGGATTGTGAAGGCCGTCGGCGGAACCACCACCCACTGGTCGGGCGCAACGCCCCGGTTCAAGGCGCACGAGTTCGCGGCGCGGAGCACCTACGGACGGATCGATGGAGCGAACCTCATCGACTGGCCGATCACGCTCGCCGAACTCGAGCCGTTCTACGACAAGGCCGAGATCGCAATGGGGTCCACCCACGTGCACGGTCGCAAACCGCTCCCCGCAAACAACAACTACACGGTGTTTGCGAATGGGGCGCGGGAGCGCGGCTACCAGCACGTGTCGACCGGACCGTACGCGACGAACGCCGAAGAGTACGACGGACGCCCGGCATCCATCCAGGACGGGTTCAACTTCCAGGGCGACAAAAACAAGTCGAAGTGGTCGACCCTGGTGCGAGAGATCCCGCGGGCGGAGGCCACCGGACTTCTCGACCTGCGGCCGAACTCTCACGCCGTGCAGATCACGCATGATGCGACGGGACGAGCGGATGCCGTTCTGTATCTCGACGCGGAGGGCAACCTGCACCGCCAGGCGGCGTCCCTGGTGTCGATCGCAGCGAACTCGATCGAGACCGCACGGCTGCTGTTGCAGTCGGGAAGCCCGATGTTCCCCGACGGACTCGCGAACTCGTCCGGCCAGGTGGGTCGCAACTACATGCGCCACACCACGGGATCCGTGTATGCGCGGTTCGACAAGCCCGTCAACATGTTCCGCGGAGAGACGATGGCCGGTGTGATCGCCGACGAGTCGAAGCACGACCCCGACCGCGGATTCGCTGGCGGCTACTACCTCGAAACCATCTCGCTCGGCCCGGCGTTCCTCGCCAGCTTCGCCGAACCCGGTGCGTGGGGACGGGAGTTTACCGAGATCCTCGATGCCTACCGGAACACGGCAGGCCTCTGGATTGTGGGAGAGGACATGCCGCAGGAGAGCAACCGCATCACGCTCAACACCTCGGTAACCGATAAAAACGGGCTGCCGGTTCCCAACGTGCACTTCGACGACCACCGCAATGACGTGGCCATGCGTGAGCACGGCTACCTGCAGGCCGAACTGCTGTACGAGGCGGTGGGATCCGTCGGAGCGCACCGCACCCCGCCGTACCCGTCGACACACAACCTCGGCACGGCGCGAATGAGCGAGAAGCCGCAGGACGGAGTTGTCGACCGCTGGGGACGCACCCACGACGTGCCGAACCTGTTTGTCAGCGACGGGTCACAATTCACGACCGGGGCCGCGGCGAACCCCACCCTGACCATCGTTGCCCTCGCAATACGTCAGGCTGAGTACATCGCCGATCAACTGAAATCGGGAGGAATCTGACGCTAAGCGCAGCATCATCCCCACAACATCACGATTTCAAGGAGAAACAATGAGCACAAACACCTCGACCCAGACCAACCCCTACGAGCAGATCGCGAGTGTTCCGACGTTTACGGTGACCAGCACCGACGTGACGGATGGCGCCGAGCTGCCCACACCCCAGGTGAGTGGCATCTTCGGAGCAGGCGGCAGCGACACCAGCCCGCAGCTGAGCTGGAGCGGATTCCCGCCGGAGACGAAGAGCTTCGCGATCACCGTGTACGACCCCTCGGCTCCGACCGGCGCCGGATTCTGGCACTGGGCGGTCGTCGACATCCCCGCCACCACCACCGAGCTCGCCTCGGGTGCCGGCGACGAGGAGGGCGCGCAGCTTCCCCCGGGAGCGATCCAGCTGAAGAATGACGCGAGCATCGCCCGTTACCTCGGTGCCGCGCCGCCCGCCGGACACGGCAAGCACACCTACTTCATCGCGGTGCACGCGCTCGATGTTGACTCGCTCGGGATCGACGCCGGGGCCACCCCTGCGTTCCTCGGGTTCAACATGTCGGGCCACACCCTCGCCCGCGCGGTCATCGCGCCGTGGTGGGAAGCGAAGTAGGTCTGCTGCAGCAGATCCGCTGACGTCGGTCGCCACGTCGATCGCGAGCACGATCACCACACAGCGCCCGCCCCTTCCCATCGCGGGAGGGGCGGGCGCTGTGTTGTGTAGCCGGCCCCAGCTCAGTCGCCGGACACTCCCGCACGCAGCTGGCCCGACCGGTAGTACTTGCTCACGTGGTTGGATGCATCGCGCAGGTGCCGCTCGAGCTCACGCTCCCGCGCCGACGAGATCTCCTGGCTGGGGGCGCTGATCGCCACGGCGCCCACAATCATCCCGGCGCCGTTGCGCACCCCCACGGCCGCGCAGGTCATGTCCGGCACAAATTCCTCGTGCTCCCACGCCACACCGAGGTGCGCAACCCGCGCGAGGTGCTCGTCGAGCTCGGCCCGCGAGGTCATGGTGTGCTCGGTGAGCTGCGGCATGCCGTGAACGTCGAGGTACTGCGTGACCTGCTCCCGCGTCATCCCGGCGAGCATAATCTTTCCAAACGCCGTCGCGTGGGCGGCCTCGTGAAACCCGAAGTTGAGGGGTGTGAGGCGAGGATGACGCGGCGAATCCACCACAAAGGCGACAACCACGTCTGCGCCCCGATACACCGCAAAGTAGCCGGCAGTCCGTGCGGTCTCGTGCAGTCGCGCGATCTCGGCACGCACCGGGTTCGGCACCCCAATCTGACGGTGCAGGGACACCCCGAGTCGGTCGAGTTTGTACCCTAGCTCGTAGCGACGCTGTCCCTTGAGGTGCACCAGATAGTCGGTCTGCACCAGCGCCTGCAACAGGCGATAAACGGTGGGGATCGGGTAGCCGAGCGCAAGCGAGATGTCCCGTGCGCTCGCCCCACCCCGTTCGGCGATGATCTCGAGTATCGAGAGGGTTTTCTCGACCGTCATCACCCCGGTTTCGCGCGTCTCCTGCCGGGGCAGTGGAACGGGGGACGGGGTGGATGACGCGGTGGGCGCGGAACGAGGGGACGAAACGTCAATGGTTCGCATAGTGACATTGTGCGTCGGGTGTACTGCAGTCCACAACGAAGTCGCCCTCAATTCTCAGGGAGTGAGAACGGCGGCGTCTCTGCATTTGCTCAGGACGTTCGCCGCCACGCCTACTCCTCGATCGCTCCGCCAAGCGCGCGCAGGTGCTGGCGGAACGTGATGCCGTCCCGCTCGCGGGCTGCGAGAAACTCGGCGAAGCGCGTCTGCTCGCGAAGACTTGTGCCCAGCGTCATCCGGCCTGCCTGAATCCGTTCTGTGTCACGGATGGCCGTCGCAACCTCGGCAATCTCGCCAGCGCGATCGAGAGGCAAAAACATCACTCCATCGTCGTCGCCCAGAACAAAGTCGAGGTGCGTCACTGTGAACGTGCCGACTCGGGCGGAGGTGATCGCGTCTGCCTCCTGGCGATCGAGGCGCTGGGGGCCCGCGGGAAGGGTGCCTTGACTGAAGAGGGGAAGGTGGATGACGCGCAGCTCGCGGGTATCGCGGTGGAGTCCCCAGATGATAATCCCCGCAAGCCCCGCACGCTGGGTTTCGAGGGTGACGAGGTCGCCGACGCACGCCTCGTCGTCGCGGCCGCCGTTATCCACCACAAGAACATCGCCCGGGGACGCCGTCTCGAGTGCCTCCAGAAACACGTCGACGCTGCCGACGTGACGTGCCGGCTGCACCCGGCCGACGATGTGTGTGTTGTCCCAGAGCGGTCGAACGCTGGCGGGTGCCTGGCGCACGGCGATACCCAGCCGCATCACTGCATCCGCGACGTGGGGAGTGGTCAGGTCAAGGTAGGTGCGCTGAAGCTCCAGTGCGTCCATGGGGCGACTCCTTTTTATCGTGATTTGACTCTAGTCGCGGAGCTGCCGGGGGCGATGTCCCTCGCGCTACTGGCCACTGGGTCGATCGCGCCAGCGCTGAGTTCTGCGGTGCGCAGTGATCGCACACACAGTGACACCACCGCAGTGACCACCCACACGCTCGCGAGAACGATGGCCGCCACGGTGATACTGAATGACTCGGTGAGCACCGCAGCACCCATGATTCCCAGTGCCGGTGCCGCGGTGGCGATCGCATTCTGGGTGCCGATCACCCGGCCGCGCAGGCTCTCGGGGATCCGCTCGAGTGTGGCCACCCCAATGACGCTGCTGAACATGCCGGATGCGGCGCCCACCACAAACGCCCCCACAAAGATGGTGAGGGCCGAAGCGAGAGTGGCGATCACAACGAGCCCCGCCGCGGTGCCCACAAGCCCCAGCACCAGCCACACCCGTCGTCCCGTTCTGCGTGCGGCAATGGCGTAGATCGCACTACCGAAGAGCAGCCCCGCGGCGAGGGCGCTGAGCACAAAACCCAGCAACGTTCCCTGGTCGGTGGTGCTGAAGTAGACGGGGAGAACGAGTCCCTGCAGCGAGGCGAGCACAACGCCCAGCACGGTTCCGATGACGGTGACCGCGACGAGAAACGGATTGCGGAACAGCGTTGTCCAGCCCTCGCGCAGTTGAATCCAGCCCAGTCCCCGTGGCGTCGACGACAGCGCCTCGGGGGTGATCACACCAACCCGACGGGGGAGGAAGAGGGTGAGCAGTGCCGCCACCAGGGACGTCGCCGCGGTGACCCAGAGCACGGTGGTTCCCTCGAGCACGCCGATCAGGGTTCCCGCGATGGCCGGGCCGAGCACCAGTGCGATGGCGCCAAGGCTTTCGCGGAGTCCGATGAGACGCTCCGCCGACATCCCACTCTCGCGAACAATTGCGGGCAGCAGTGCCTCGCGCGCGGTCATCCCGGGGATATCTCCGAGGGAGCCGATCACGCCAAAGAGAACAAACCACCCCACCGTGAGGTCGGTGGCCAGCGCAACAAGGGGGAGGGCGGCGATCGACAGCGCCGACACCACGTCGGTGACGACCGACGATGTCAGCCGGTTGAACCGGTCGATCACCACACCCATGAGCAGGCCCGCGAGTACCGCCGGCACGGCGGTCGCTGCGGCAACAGTCCCCGCGCCGAGAACACTTCCCGTGGTCTGGAGGATGATCAGCGGAAGGGCAATGGCGGCGATCGAGTTGCCCAGCAGCGACAGCACGTACGACAGCAGATAAACGAATGCGATGGGGTTCATGCGTCGTAGCCTGAGCTATGACGTAGCGTCGGAGTCAATGCGCTCCCCGCCGCTTGACCCTGACGTAGCGTCATGGTCTTGACTGGGGCGATGTGGCATCATCGCGCGCTAGCTGCGCGCGAGTACACGAATGACAAAAAGGGTGACGGATGAGAAGCGCTGAACTCGCGCAGGTGGCCGGCGTGACCGTGCGCACGCTGCGCCACTACCACCAGCTCGGCATCCTGCCCGAGCCTCCCCGGTCCACAAACGGCTACCGCGAGTACACCATTCGCGACCTGGTGCGGGTGCTCCGCATCAAAAATCTCAGCACGGCCGGGGTTCCCCTCGACAGCGCGGCGCGCATGATCGATGACGAGAACACGGACTCTGACTTCGATTCTGTGTTGGATGACATTGATCGGGCGCTGGAGAGCAAAATTGCCGAACTGTCCGCCCAGCGATCCGCCATCGCCGCAGCCCGGGCGGCGAAGACCACTCCGGACCTGCCCAGCGAACTGCTGCGCTTCGTCGAGTTCCTGTCCGGTTCCTCGCCCTCAACCGCTGCGGCCGGACGCGAGCAACTCGCCCTGCTCGCGAACCTCGACCACCAGTCCGGTGCAACGAACGTCGCCACACTGCTCGAGCATTTTTTGCCCATGCGCGAGCAGCTGGTCTCCCTCACGGAACGGTTCGAGTTCGTCACGAACCACGAGGATGACATTGCGCGGCTTGTGGCCGACTTCCGCACCTTCCGAGAATCGACCGTCGATACTTTTCCCGCTGACCAGCTTGAGTGGATGCAGACGCCCCGCTTTCTTGCGTTACTCGAATCCTACGAACGCGACACATTTACCCCGGGCCAAGCTGCGGTGATGGCAGCGCTCGCCGATGATCCGACAGGCGAAATCGACAGTCCGTCGAGCTGACGCCCCGCGATTGTGGTGCTACACCCCGAGTGCCGGGCGGCGCTAGAGGACGGTGTCATCGGTATCCGAATTACTCGAAATCGCGTCATCCACCAACACGCCGTTGACCGAAAAAACGCACAAAAAATTGCCCGTATTTCGAACCCGAGGAAGCGCGGATCTTCGCCGTTTTCCACTACATACGCACATCATGGGGACCATAGACCACTAAATGTAGGAATGTGAAACTGCCCCGTTTTGTATCATTTGTGGTGTGAAGCAAAGCTCAGTTCAGCAGGTTCGTGCCACCTCCCGCGCCGCAAACCCCATCGTCATTGTGAAGCGCGACGGCCGGCGGGTGGCATTCGACAACACCAAAATCACCGAGGCGCTCGTCAAGGCCGCCGAAGGGATTTCTGGGCGGATGACGCCACTGCTGCACCGGGCGATCGCCGACATTGTTGCGAGCGTCGAGCGTGAGATCGAGGGACGTTTTACGTCCGACATCAAGATCTACGAGGTGCAGAACATCGTTGAGCACGCGCTGCTCGAGAGCCGCGAATATGACCTCGCCGAGGCGTACATCGGATACCGAACGCAGCGGGACTTCGCGCGCAGCAAGTCCACCGATATCAACCACTCGATCACCACGCTGATGAGCAAAGACCAGTCGGTCGTCAACGAGAATGCCAACAAAGACAGCGACGTTTTTAACACCCAGCGCGACCTCACCGCGGGCGCCGTGGGTAAGGCCATGGGGCTAAAAATGCTTCCTCCCCACGTCGCGAACGCGCACCAAAAGGGCGATATTCACTATCACGACCTTGACTACAGTCCCTATGCGCCGATGACCAACTGCTGCCTGATCGACTTCGCGGGCATGCTGCGGCGGGGCTTCCGCATCGGGAACGCCGACGTGGAGCCGCCAAAGTCGATCCAGACGGCCACCGCCCAGATCTCGCAGATCATCGCCAACGTGGCGTCGAGCCAGTACGGGGGATGCTCCGCCAACCGCGTCGACGAACTGCTCGCACCCTACGCGGAGAAGAACTTCACCAAACACCTGCGCGATGCCGCCCGGTGGATTCCCAACGAGGACGAGTGGCGCTCGTTCGCCGAGGAAAAAACCACCAAAGACATCTACGACGCCATGCAGAGCCTCGAATACGAAATCAACACGCTGTTCACGTCCAATGGGCAGACCCCGTTTGTGTCCCTCGGGTTCGGACTGGGCACTAGCTGGTTTGAGCGCGAAATCCAGCGCGCCATCCTGCAGATCCGCATCGATGGTCTCGGCAGCGAAAAGCGCACCGCGATTTTCCCCAAACTCATCTTCACCCTCAAAAAGGGCCTCAACCTCGGCGCCGACGATCCGAACTACGACATCAAGCAGCTCGCGCTCGAATGCTCCACCAAACGGATGTACCCCGACGTGCTCAATTACGACAAAATTGTCGACATCACCGGAAGCTTCAAAGTTCCTATGGGGTGCCGGTCTTTTCTTCAGGGCTGGGTGGATGACGCGGGCAACGACATCTCGGAGGGTCGGATGAACCTCGGGGTGGTCACGCTCAACCTTCCACGCATTGCCCTCGAGGCTGCCGGCGACGTAACGAAGTTCTGGCGGATCCTCGAGGAGCGGCTGGACATCGCGCGCGACGCCCTCGTGTATCGAATCGAGCGGTGTACACAGGCGACGCCCGCGAACGCCCCCATCCTCTACGTGTACGGCGCATTCGGCGAACCCCTCGACCGCACCGACTCGGTTGACACCCTGTTCACAGGTGGCCGCGCAACGGTCTCGCTCGGCTATATCGGGCTCTACGAGGTAGCAGCCTCCTTCTTCGGCGGCGATTGGGAGGGCACCCCCGAGGCGAAGGCGATGACACTCGACATCCTTCGCAACCTCGACGCACACACCAAGGAGTGGAGCCGCGACCACGGCTACCAGTTCAGTGTCTACGCGACCCCCAGTGAAAGCCTTACCGACCGGTTCTCACGCCTCGACCGGGCAAAGTTCGGGTCCGTCGAGAACATCACCGACAAGGAGTACTACACGAACAGCTTCCACTATGACGTGCGGAAAAATCCCACACCCTTCGAGAAGCTCGACTTCGAAATGGACTATCCCGAGTTCACTTCGGGCGGGTTCATTCACTACTGCGAGTACCCGGTGCTCGAGCACAACCCGAAGGCACTCGAAGCGGTCTGGGACTACGCCTATAACAAGGTGGGCTACCTCGGCACCAACACCCCAATCGACCGCTGCTACCAGTGTGGGTTTGCGGGCGACTTCTCGCCCACCGAGCGCGGCTTCGAGTGCCCCGACTGCGGTAACGGCGACCCACTGAGCTGTGACGTGGTCAAACGCACCTGCGGTTACCTCGGCAACCCGCAGGCCCGCCCCATGGTGCACGGCCGACACCAGGAGATCGTCTCGCGCGTCAAGCACATGGCCGGGGCGACCGGACGCAGCGGTTCGCTGTAGCGCCGAGCCGCGTCATCCATCGTCCACTCCACCGTCAAAGCGATTGGCAGCCGTCACCATGCGAAGTCCGCGACCACACGAGTGGCTGTCCAGCAAGGTCAGCCAGGGATACGTCGGTGACTACAAACCGTTTATGTTTGTCGATGGCGAGGGGGTGCGGTGCAGCCTCTACGTGAGCGGGTGTTTGTTTGCGTGCGAGGGATGCTTCAACCGCAGCACGTGGAACTTTCGGTATGGCACTGCCTACACACCGGAGCTTGAGGAGAGGATCCTCGCCGATCTGCGCCAACCGTATGTGCAGGGACTCACGCTGCTCGGCGGCGAACCGTTTGTGAACACCGGGGTGTGCCTGTCGCTGGTGCGACGGGTGCGTGCGGAGTTCGGGGACACCAAGGACATTTGGGCGTGGACCGGGTACACCGTCGAACAGCTGCTGCTCGACAGCGATGACAAGATCGAGCTGCTGCGATCGCTGGACGTGCTGGTGGATGGTCCGTTCGAGGTGGCCCAGCGGGACCTTACCCTGCAGTTTCGGGGGAGTCGCAACCAGCGGATTCTCGATGTTCCGCGAACGCTTGGCGCCGGGCATGCGGTGACCTGGGCGCGCCAGCGGGACTAACGCCCAGCGGGCTAGCTCTACTGCCCCGTGGGGCTAGCGCCGCTGCTCACTCGGGAAGTGCGGCGGGCCGGTTGTGTCGTCGTTTGCGTGCCGCGCCAGCCAGACCGCCGGTGAAGTTGTACCCCGCAAAGAGAAAAAGACCCACGGCCAGGGCCGGGACAATCCACTCGCGGTTCGCGCCCACAACGGTGGTGAGGTACCCCACCCACGGAATGCTGTACCAAACCGCACCGCGTACCTGTTCGGGAATAACGGTGTCCCCGTCGGGCTGGTCGCTGTTGTCCCCCTGGGTAGAGAACGTGCGGTCGCCAGCAGAGGACGAGATCGCGATGACCCGGTGCGTGACAATCGAGTCGCGACCCGAGACCGTCTGGAACGCGATGGCGTCGCCGATTCGGATGGCGCTGGGTTCGACCGGTCGCACTACAACCACCGTTCCTGCGGGATACGTCGGTGCCATCGAGTTGGTCTGTACCGTCAGTGGTACGGATCCGGTCGCGAGTGGCACTCCGATCATCACGGCGGCGAGGCCCAGTACAAGCAGGAGTAGCCCCCAGCCGAGTCCGAGTCGCAGTCCACGGGCAACGGGATGCGGAACCCGGTTGATAACCGGATGCGCTATCTCACTCACCGTCGTGCGCTCGCGGTGGTGGTGACCTGCTGGAGGGAAACCTCGACATCGCCGATTTCTGCAACGGACTTCTGGTTTGTGGTGCCCGTCGCGTTGAACTCGACATCCACGGTGGCAACGGCGCTGTAGGGACTCAGCGCCGAGGAAAATGCGTAGCTCTGGTTGGTGTTAGTGGGGACAAGATTTCCGTTTTTGTCTTCAACAACAAAGGCGAAAGTGGCGGTCACGCCGTCGACAGTGATTCCGGAATAGGCGCCGCTCAGGGTCGCTGCGAGCTCGTCGCCGGACCCGATGATTGTGTAGCTCTCGGTGTAGTTCGACCTGTCGCCGGGAACCCAGAGTTCGGGAGTGCCCGCGGCCCAGGTGCCCGCGGTGTCGGGGTCAAGGGTGAGGGTGCCGGTGGCGATACCGCTGAGTTCGGTGCTGGTGTTCGAGTTCCAGACGGCAAAAGTGCCCGCTCCACTGAGGAGGAGGGCCATCCCGGCCGAGGCCGCGATGGAACCGATAACGATCTTGTTCATGGGGATGTCTGTGATGTCTTTCGCAAAATCGATGAATGTCTCGGGAGGCGCGTCGATCGTGCTTGACCGGGTATCGCCCCGGCTCCGAAGCTGCGGGTGACCCCAAGGTGACCCGGTTCACAAAGTTACCTGTACCCCAAAACGCGGATGAACCGTATTCATATTTCTTGAGCAAAAACTGATGGAGATTCGCGAACGGGTGCATTTTCCTCAAAACCCTGACGAAAACTTGAGCAAAAACTGAGAATAATGAGCGACGATTAACTCGGAGGCAGTACTCCCGCCCCTCACGTTCTTGCGTGAGGGATCATCCTCCCAGCGAGGTTTTTCCGCGTTTCGCGGTGACAGGTATCAACATGAGCGCCACTTCGTTAGCGAGAATCGCACGTGTCTTGGTGGTCGACGACAACCGGGACCACAAGTTTTTACTCACCAC
>Ga0247808_10001039_pt1 | contig 13421 bp, 11 predicted proteins | sample UWRJL089202R1_FD_179914 | JGI IMG/M metagenome (GOLD analysis project Ga0247808, IMG submission 179914) | Plant litter microbial communities from Arlington Agricultural Research Station in Wisconsin, United States - UWRJ-L089-202R-1 | ecosystem: Environmental > Terrestrial > Plant litter >... | reverse complement strand
CGACGTGGCTGTGCGATCCGGGGCCGACGCCCCACCAGTCGTGGCCCTGCCAGTAGGCCAGGTTGTGCTTCGACTCGTTGTCCGCGTCGCGGGAGAAGTTGCTCACCTCGTACCAGCTGTAGCCGGCAGCGGCCATGCGGGCGTCGAGCAGCTCGTACATGTCGGCCTGCAGGTCGTCGCTCGGCTCAGCGACCTCGCCGCGGCGGATCTGCCTGGCGAGCTTCGTGCCGTCCTCGATGATCAGCGCGTAGGCGCTGAGGTGGTCGGGGTTCTGGGCGAGGGCGTGCTCGAGGGAGGCGTTCCAGTCGTCGAGGCTCTCCCCAGGCGTGCCGTAGATGAGGTCGAGGCTCACCTGCAGCCCGGCCTCGCGCGCCCACGCCACCACGAGCGGGACGCGCTCCGGGTCGTGGGTGCGCTCGAGGGTGGCCAGCACGTGCGGGACGGCGGACTGCATGCCGAAGGAGACCCGCGTGAAGCCGGCCGCCTTGAGGGCGAAGAGGTAGTCGCGGTCGACGGAGTCGGGGTTGGCCTCGGTGGTCACCTCGGCGCCGGGCTTCAGGCCCCAGGCGATGATGATCGCGGCGAGCATCTCGGCGAGGTCGGTGACGGGAAGCAGCGTGGGGGTTCCCCCGCCGAAGAAGACGGTCGAGACCTCGCGCTCGGGGAGGCCGGACTGCTCGAGCACGCGGCTGGCGAGGGCCACCTCCTCGATGGCCTGGCCGGCGTAGTCGCTGCGCTTGGCGCCGCGCAACTCCTCGCTCGTGTAGGTGTTGAAGTCGCAGTAGCCGCAGCGCACCCGGCAGAAGGGCACGTGCACGTAGATGCCGAGGTTGCGCTCGTCCGCGTGGTCGGTGACGGAGTGCGGCAGGAGGCCGTCGGCGGGCGCCGGATCGGCGAGGGGAAGGGCGCTGGGCATTGTCCGATTCTCTCACCCGGCGGGCGGGCGCGCTCGCGCGGGGCGCTCAGGGGGCGTCGCGCACAACCACGTTCTCGCTGATGCGGGTCCAGCCCTCCGCCTCGCCCGCCGGCACACCCACCGCGGCGATGGCCGCCGTGTGTCCGACGCTGCTCACCGTGAGCGGGCCCGTGCCCGTGCCGCAGCCGATCACTGCCCCGACCGGCTCGAGGATCACGACGCATGGCCCGCCGGCATCCGCCTCGTCTTTCGCCTTGACGATGAAGTAGTCGACGCCTTCGTGCGTGCCCACGAAGCGCGTCGTCGAGAGGTCGTAGCCGTCCGTCTCGACCGTGAGGTCGTCGGGAAGCTGGTCCGCGGCTGTCTGCTCCCGGTCGAATGCCGGGTACGCCGATCCCGCGCAGCCGGAAAGCGCCACTCCGAGCGCGGCGGCGAGCATCAGCAGGGACGGGAGGCGGAGCTTCGACGTCGACATGTCTGAACAATACTCCGCACTGGGCACTCGACACTGCTCGGTCGGGCGCGAACGCTGCGCTTTTTCGCCCGCGCTGCCGGATGTTCGGGCGCGGAGGCGAAAAGCAGGCGCGCGACCCGTCGGGGCGACCGTCAGTCGATCGGACCGGCCAGCGCGCGCAGGTAGCGCCGCGTGTAGAACTCCTGCGTCATCCGCAGCACCGGGTAGACCAGCCACCAGTACCAGCGGGCCGGGCGCGAGAAGGCGCGGATCACGATCCACACCGAGTCGTCGTCGGCGATCTCGACGACGAAGGCCTCCTCGCCGTCCTCCGGATGCCCGGGCAGCGTCCCGTAGGCGAAGCCCCGGCGGGTCGGCTCGTCGACCACGTAGACCACGCGCGCCGGGGCCTTCACACGCGCGAGCAGGAAGGGGATGCGCAGCATGGCGGTGTCGCCGGGGGCGATCAGGGCCGAGCCGTCGGGCGCATAGACGGTCTCGCCGTCGAGGGACGTGTGCGAGGGGGTGAGCGGCGCCCCAGACGGGTCGAAGAACACCGGGGTGTAGGTGAGCTCGCTCACGTAGCCGGGCGTGTGCTGGGTCTCGACCCGGAAGCCGCTGCCGCGCTGCACGCCCCAGGTGAGGATCGCCGTCGACGCCCAGCGGAACCGCTCCCGGCCGTGCCCGATGCGGGCGCGGCGCTCGAGCGGCCGGTAGCCCGCAGGCGGGTACTGCAGAAGGTCTGGCGCCTGGGTCGCCCCGACCGCCCCGTAGCTCACGGGGCGGGTCCAGAGCTCGGCGACCGCGGTCACTACTTGTCTTTCTTCTTGGCTTCCGTGTCCCCGGTGAGGGCGGCCACGAAGGCCTCCTGGGGCACCTCGACCCGGCCGACCATCTTCATCCGCTTCTTGCCCTCCTTCTGCTTCTCGAGCAGTTTGCGCTTGCGGGTGATGTCACCGCCGTAGCACTTGGCCAGAACGTCCTTGCGGATGGCGCTGATCGACTCGCGCGCGATGATGCGGGCGCCGATGGCGGCCTGGATCGGCACCTCGAACTGCTGGCGCGGGATGAGCTTCTTCAGGCGCTCGGTCATCAGCACGCCGTAGGCGTAGGCCTTGTCGCGGTGCACGATGGCGCTGAACGCGTCGACGGCCTCGCCCTGCAGCAGGATGTCGACCTTCACGAGGTCGGCCTCCTGGTCGCCGATGGGCTCGTAGTCGAGGCTCGCGTAGCCGGCGGTCTTGCTCTTGAGCTGGTCGAAGAAGTCGAAGACGATCTCGCCGAGGGGCATCGTGTAGTGCAGCTCGACCCGGTCCTCCCCGACGTACTCCATGCCCTGCATGGTGCCGCGGCGGCCCTGGCAGAGCTCCATCACGGTGCCCACGAAGTCCTTCGGCAGCAGGATCGAGGCCTTAACGATCGGCTCGCGCACCTCGGCGATCTTGCCGCCGGGGAACTCGCTCGGGTTGGTGACGGTGACGGTCTTCTTGTCGTCGGTGGTCACCTCGTAGATCACGCTGGGCGCGGTGGCGATGAGGTCGATGTTGAACTCGCGCTCGAGGCGCTCGGTGATGATCTCCAGGTGCAGGAGGCCGAGGAAGCCGCAGCGGAAGCCGAAGCCGAGGGCCACGGAGGTCTCGGGCTCGTAGACGAGGGCGGCGTCGGAGAGCTTGAGCTTGTCGAGCGCCTCGCGCAGCAGAGGGTAGTCGCTGCCGTCGATCGGGTAGAGGCCCGAGAACACCATCGGCATCGGCTCGGAGTAGCCCTGCAGCGCGACGGTCGCGGGCTTCGCGAAGGAGGTGACGGTGTCGCCGACCTTGGAGAGGCGCACGTCCTTCACACCGGTGATCAGGTAGCCCACCTCGCCCACGCCGAGACCCTTGGTGGGCGTCGGCTCGGGCGCGCTCACACCGATCTCGAGCACCTCGTGGGCGCTCTTGGTGCTCATCATCATGATCTTCTCGCGCGGGTTGATCTTGCCGTCGATCATGCGCACGTAGGTGATCACGCCGCGGTAGGCGTCGTAGACGGAGTCGAAGATCATCGCGCGGGCGGGGGCGTCGGCGTCGCCCTTCGGTGCGGGGATCAAGCGCGTGGCCATGTCGAGCAGCTCGGGCACGCCGACGCCGGTCTTGCCGGAGACGAGCAGGATGTCCTCCGGCTTGCAGCCGATGAGGCCGACGATCTCCTTGATGTACTTCTCGGGGTCGGCGGCCGGCAGGTCGATCTTGTTGAGCACCGGGATGATCGTGAGGTCGTTCTCGAGCGCGAGGTAGAGGTTCGCGAGCGTCTGCGCTTCGATGCCCTGGGCGGCGTCGACGAGCAGGATCGCGCCCTCGCAGGCGGCGAGGCTGCGGCTGACCTCGTAGGTGAAGTCCACGTGGCCGGGGGTGTCGATCATGTTCAGCGCGTAGGTCTGGCCGTCGAGCTCCCACGGCATCCGCACCGCCTGGCTCTTGATCGTGATGCCGCGCTCGCGCTCGATGTCCATGCGGTCGAGGTACTGCGCGCGCATGTCGCGGTCGCTGACCACGCCGGTGATCTGGAGCATGCGGTCGGCCAGAGTCGACTTGCCGTGATCGATGTGGGCGATGATGCAGAAGTTGCGAATGAACGCCGGATCGGTGGAGGCAGGCTCGAGGGCCGTGAGTGCGCGAGGAGACATTTGTGCCTATTCTCCCATGCGTGCGGCGAACGTGGGTGCGGATGCCCGGGGAGCCGTCGACGAGGCGAGTCGCTGAAATATAGTCAGCACCGTTTACTGCGCCGCGATCCGGCGCTAGCGTGTGCATCACCCGTGCTCCTGCGCCACCGCTGTCGGAATGGAAACGCCGTGAAACAGTCCAGAACCCTCGCCGCCTCTGCCGCGATCGCCCTCCTCGCGGTCACCGCCGCCCTCGGCGCCGCTCCCGCCTCCGCGGCTCCCGGCGACGTCTACGTGGCCGCCTCGAGCCTCGCTCCGACCCAGGACCCGCCCCAGCCCGGCTGGAGCTACGCCGGAACGGCGACCGCCCCGGCGGGCACACCGTCGGGCCTCACCGTCGCCGCGTCCTCGCGGCTCGTGCTCGGACTCGGCACCGCCGCCGCGGGCGCCACCCTCGCCGGCCTCGGCGACACCGTGCAGATCGACGCCGCCACGGAGGGCGCCGCCGTCGACTTCGGCATCGGGCTGCTGCCCGACCCCGCCGACCCGGCCGGCTACACCGAGATCTCCTCCGACGCGCTCGGCGCCGCGGCCTTCGACCCGGACGCCACCTGGACGGGCACCTTCTTCGCCGGGAGCCTGACCCTCGCACAGATCGACGCCCTCTCCCCCGGCCTGCTGGTGACGGCGGTCTCCTTCGGCGGGGCGGCCGACGACTTCGCGTTGGCGCGATTCGCGGCGAACGGCGTCGTCTACGCCTTCACGCCGGTGCCGACCGCCGTCGTGACCCCCGCCACCCTCACGCCGCTGGCCCTCGGCACGACGGGCGTGACCGCCACCTTCACCGGACTGCTGCCCGGCGCGCAGGTCTTCGCCTTCTTCACTCCAAACTCCGGCGATCCCGACGACGCGGTGCTGATCGACCAGGACTTCACAGCGGATGCCGCCGGCAGCGTCACCGTCCCCTACATCGCCGCGGCGACGACGTTCGCGGTCGGGTCGTACTCGATCGTGGTCGGCGACGGGCTCGACGTGGTCACGGCGTCGTTCGCCGTGGTCGCGGCCGTTGTGCCGGTCGAGCCAGCTCCCCCGGCGGCGTCCGCGCCGGCGGCGGCCGCCGGTGCACCGGTGCTCGCGGCCACCGGCGCGCAGGCGGGTGCCGGTGTGCTCCTTGCCGGGATGCTGCTGCTGGCCGGCGCCGGCCTCGCGGCCCTCGGGGCGCTACGCCGTTCCGGGACGCGGGCGTAGCCTCCGCGCGCCGGACGCGACGGCGCCCCGCGGGGGCCGGGCGCGGCATCCGCTTGGGGGATTTTCGCGTCTAGAGCAGCGACCACAGCACCAGCGGGCCGGTCATGACGATCCCGACCACCGCGGCGATCAGCCAGCCGAAGGCCATGACGGAACCGAGCACGATGCCCCAGACCGCCATGGCCCTGCCGGCCGGCTCGCGGCGGTAGCCCATCACTCCGAGCACGATCGCGGCGATCGGTACGAGGAAGGTCTGCCCGAGAACCACGGACCCGAGTCCGAGCGCGAGGGCGACGATGCTGAGGGAGCGGGCGGGGGCGGCCACCGGGGCGGCGGCGGTGTCGGGAAGCGTGGTGGTTGTCATGGCAACAACGCTAGGCACCCCCGATACGGGTCGCCATCGGGGAAACCCCCGGATGTCGGCTCAGGGTAGCGGCGCGGGGTCCCGGGGCGAGTCGGCCCCGGTGATGTCGCGCACGGCGCCCTCGAGCTCGGGGAAGTCGAAGACGAAGCCCTCGGCGAGCAGCCGGGTCGGCACCACCCAGCGGCTCTTCAGCAGCAGCTCGGTCTCGGTCTGCAGGGCGACGGAGCCGATCTCGAGCATCCAGCGGTAGAGCGGAAGGCCGAAGCGCGCGCCGACGGCTCGGCGCAGGGTCGCCATCAGCTCGATGTTCTGCACCGGGCCGGGCGCGGCGACGTTGACCGGGCCGTCGATGCCGACGTCGGCCTGGATGAAGCGGATGGCGCGGTAGACGTCGTCGATGTGCACCCAGCTGAACATCTGGCGCCCGCCGTGGGTCTTGCCCCCGCGCTGCGGCCCGCCGAGGCCCACCCGGGCGAGGCCGAGCAGCAGCTTCAGGGCGGACCCGTCGCCGAGCACGATCGCCATGCGCAGGGCGACCTGCCGCACGCCGTCGCGGTGGTGGCTGAAGAACTCGCGCTCCCAGGCCGTGGCGACGTTGACGGAGAATCCGTTGCCGATCTGGCCGTCCTCATCCGTCATCGGGCGGTCGTCGGCGTGGCGGTAGATCGTGGCGGTGCTGGAGTTGAACCAGAGCGCCGGAGGGTTCGCCACGGACTCGACCGCGCGCCCCAGCTCGCCCGTAGTGAGCAGGCGGGAGCGGAAGATCGCCGCCCGGTTCTTGTGCGTGTAGCGGGCGTTGACGCTCTTGCCCGCGAGGTTGACCAGCACGTCGGCGCCGTCGAGGGCCGCCTCGAGGGCGGCGGTGTCTCCCCAGGCGATGTCGGAGCCGCTGCGGCCGACCGTGACGACACTCTCGCCCTCGTCGCGGAACCTGCGGATCAGGTACTGGCCGATGAATCCGCTCGCGCCGGCGATGACGATGCGCTGACCACTCAACTGATGCTCCTCGTGTTCGGCACGGGGATGCGTCCCAGGCCCTCGACCACATTCTCCTCGCTTGTGGCGAGGCTCGCACGGATCCACCCCTCGCCCGAGCGCCCGAAGGCGCTGCCGGGGGCCACGGCCACGCGGCTCTCGAGCAGGAAGCGCTCGGTCCAGCCGGCGACGTCGCCCTCGCTGGCGTGGCTCACGTCGATCCAGAGATAGAAGGCGCCGGTCGGCGGCAGATAGCGGATGCCGCGCGCGTCGAGCAGCGCCGTGGCCGCCTCGAGATTGGCCCGGTAGTGCGCCTTCGCCGCCGCGACGTGGGTGTGGTCGCCGGTGATCGCGGCCACCGCCGCGTACTGGCCCGGGGTGCTGACGCAGCTGATCGTCGCCTCCTGCACCGAGCGCATCGTGGCGGCGAGTCCGGGCGGGGTCACCAGGTAGCCGACGCGGATGCCCGTCATCGCGTAGGTCTTGGAGAGCGAGAAGGCGGTGAACACCCGGTGGTCGCTGTCGAGGCTCGCGATGCTGACGTGCTTCTCGCCGAAGGTGAAGTACTCGTAGACCTCGTCGCTGATGATCCACAGGTCGTGGCGCTTGGCGAAGTCCAGCAGCTCGCGAAGCACCCTCTCCGGGAACACGGCGCCGAGCGGGTTCGACGGCGAGTTGACGATCAGCACCCGGGTGCGGTCGGTGACCAGCCGCTCGAGCTCGTCGATGTCGGGCAGGAAGCCGCGCTCGGGTGTGAGCGAGTACGGGATCGGCCGGGCGTCGAGCATCCGCACGCCCATGGTGAAGGTCGTGTAGCCCGGGTCGGGGATCAGCGCCTCGTCGCCCGCCGCGAGGGTGAGCGTCATCGCCTGGTAGAGCGCCTGCGTGGCGCCGACGGTGACCCAGACCCGCTCGACGTCGACGTGCAGGTCGTTCTCCCGCGCCAGCTTCTCCACGATCGCGGTGCGCAGGGGCGCGATCCCGCCGTTCGGGGCGTAGTCGGTGGCGTCGGCGTCCCAGGCGTGTTTCGCCGCCTCGGCGATGTGCGGGGCGACGGCCACGTCGGGTTCGCCGATCACGAGCGAGATGACGTCGTCGAGCCTGGACGACAACTCGAAGATGTGGCGGATGCCCGACCCGGGAACCGAGTCGATGTGCGGAGCGAGGTGCGGCATGCTCTCAGGCTATTACGCTGGGCGGCATGCTCGGTTCGGTCGTCCTCGTTCACGGGCTGCGCACATCCGCTTCGATGTGGCGCCACCAGGTCGGCGTTCTGAGCGACCTCGGCTACACAGTGTCGACCCCCGACCTGCCCGGCCACGGCGCGCGGATGGGCGAGCGGTTCACCCTCGACGGCGGTGTGGCCACGATCGACGAGGCGGTGGCAGCGGCCCCGGGGCCGGTCTTCCTGGCCGGTTTCTCGCTGGGCGGCTACCTCGCGGCGCACTGGGCGGCGGCCGCGCCCCGCGCGGTCTCGGGCATCCTGGCCGCCAGCTGCGGAACCCAGCCGCACCGCGTGATCCTCGACGCCTGGCGCCTCGGGGCCGGCGCCATCCACCTGCTGCCCGACCGCGGGCTGGGCCTGAACAACGCGGTGGTGCGCGCCGTGATCCGCGACCCGCAGTACGCGCACGACGTGATCGCCGGAGGGGTGGCGCTCGAGGTGATGCAGGACGTGCTGCGCGAGCTGCGCAGCATCCGCATGGAGAGCGCGCTCTCGCGCATCGACCAGCCGGTCTGGCTGGTCAACGGCACGCTCGACCACATCCGGCTGCAGGAGCGGCGCTTCCTCGCGGCCACCCGCAACGGCACCCTCGTGCGCATTCCGGGCGCGACGCACATGGTGAGCCTCGCCCGGCCCGAGGCCTTCACGCGCGTGCTCCTCGACGCGATACGATCGTGCGGCGCGGCTCTCTGATTGCCGGATCCGGCGAACTGCTGGTAATGTTGCCTGTTGGCTTCCGTGCAACCCTCTATTGCATGACTTGCGGCTGAAAATCGCTAATTTCGGCTGCCCCCGCGAGAGTCTTCCCGCGGAGTTTCTTACACTCGTCAGTTCAACAACAAGAAGGTAAATTCAGTGGCAAACATCAAGTCGCAGATCAAGCGCATCGGAACCAACAAGAAGTCGCAGGACCGCAACAAGGCCGTCAAGAGCGAGGTCAAGACCGCTATCCGCAGCGTCCGCGCCGCGGTCACCGCCGGCGACAAGGACCTCGCCGTCGCCACGCTCCTCATCGCAGCCAAGAAGCTCGACAAGGCAGCCAGCAAGGGCGTCATCCACAAGAACCAGGCCGCCAACAAGAAGTCGGCGATCGCCAAGGCTGTCGCGGCCCTCTAAGCCCCGAATCCTTTCCGAAAGGGCCCCGCACGCTTCGGCGTGCGGGGCCCTTTCGCGTCCCGGGGCGGCCTCGTGCCGGAAGGGAGGAGCTTCTGGGAACGACCCCGGAAACGTCCTTCCTCACGCGTGCATCGGAAGGAAGCTCCTCCCCTGCCGCGGGTCGATACCCGGGTCAGCGGATGCCGCGGCTCGCGTCGCGCGGGACGGCGGTGTCGCGCGCACCCGGCCGGAGGAACGGGGGCTTCCGCACGCCCGGCCGGAGGAACGGGGGCTTCCGCACGCCCGACCGGAGAAACAGGGGTCTTCGCGGGCCCAACTCCGGCGCACGAGCGGGCGACCGCGGCCGCGGTGCCGCGCGGACGGCGCGGACGCGGGTGCGGGAGCCGCAGGCGTGAGTGCGGGTGCCGCGGACGCGAGTGCGGGTGCCGCAGGCGCGAGTGCGGGTGCCGCGGACGCGGGTGCGGCGCGCGCACGGGGCAACCGCGGGCGGACGGCGGACTCCTCGCGCGTCATACGTCGGCGTCGCGATCAGGCGGATGCCGCGGCCCGGGTTCTGCGGTGGTCTTCTGCGCGAGGCCTCAGCTGCCGCCGCGGTTCGCCACGATGCCCACCATGCGCTCGAGCGCGAAGACCGGGTCGCGGCCGCCGCCCTTGATCTGGGCGTCCGTGTCGGCGAGCAGCTCGATCGAACGGCCGAGGCCGTCGTCGCTCCAGCCCTGCAGGTCGCGCTTGGCGCGGTTGACCTGCCAGGGGGCGAGCCCGAACTGCTGGGCGAGCTGCCCGTCGCTGCCGCGCACGCCGTAGAGCTTGGCCATGGTGCGCAGCTTGGAGGCGAAGGCCGCGAGCATCGGCACCGGATCGGCACCCGACGCGAGGGCGTGCCGCAGCAGGATCAGCGCCTCGCCGTGGCGGCCGGCGATGGCGGAGTCCGCAACCTTGAACGCGGTGGTCTCGACGCGGCCGGAGTAGTACTTCTCCACCGTCACCTCGGTGATCTGGTCGCTCGCGTCGGCCAGCAGCTGCTGGCAGGCGCTGGCCAGCTCCGCGAGGTCGTCCGAGAAAGCCGAGACGAGGGCGCGCAGCGCACCCGGGGTGATGCGTCGGTTGGCCGTGGCGAACTCAGCCGCCGCGAACTCGTACTTCTCCGCGTCCTTCTTGAGGTCGGCGCAGACCACCTCGATGCCGTTGCCCAACCCGCCGCGGATGGCGTCGAGCATGCGCTTGCCGCGCACGCCGCCGGCGTGGCGGAGCACGAGGTAGCAGTCCTCCGCGGGGTTCTCGAGGTAGCTGAGCACCTCGGCCATAAACGCGTCCGTGCACTTCTCGACGCTGTCGACGCGGATGAACCGCGGCTCGGCGAACAGCGAGGGGCTGGCCAGCGTCACGAGCTCGCCCGGCGAGAACTGCGCGGCGTCGAGGTCGCCGAGCTCGAGGCTCGGATCCTCGATGCGCAGCGTGTCGCGCAGCAGGCGGATGGCGCGGTCGGCGAGGAAGCCCTCGGTGCCGGAGACCAGCACCACGTGCGCGGGACGGATCTTGTCCCACGAGAGCTGCGGGATGACGACCTTCGCCTTGCTGGCGGTGGCCTTGGCGGCTGGCTTGACGGCCACGGTGCTCCCTCGATCGATACTGCTCCCAGCCTAATCGCCGCCCACGACGCCGCCCGCCGCGCTGCGGTCCTGCGCCTGCGCCGCCGCTGCGTCCGCCGCCGCGCTGCGTTCCCGCCGAGACCGCCGCCGCTCGGCCGGGCGCTGCGTCGGCCGCTGCGTCCAGACCCGCACCGTCCCCGGCTCCGGCCCGGGCGCGAGCAGCACGAGGCCGCCCAGATCGGTGCGCACCGCCGTGGTGCCGGCCGCCGCGAGGTCGTCGAGCAGCGCCGCGGTGGGATGCCCGTAGTCGTTCCCCGCACCCACACTGACCACCCCGACGCGGGCCGCGGCGCGCGCGTACAGGCGCGCCGACTGGTCCGCCGAGCCGTGGTGCGCGACCTTGACCACCTCCACCCCGTCGATGTCTCCCGCCGCGAGCACCGACTCCTGCGCCCGTTCGCCGAGGTCTCCGAGGAACAGCGAGCCGAGGCATCCGCTCGCACAGCGGCCCACCGGCTCGAAGGCGAGGGTGACGCTCGCGTCGTTGCCCGGCTCCACCGGACCGAGCCGGGCGCGCGGCCAGAGCACCTCCCAGCGCAGCTCGCCGAGGATTCCGGTGGCACCGCGGCTCACCCGCTCGACCACCGCTCCCCGCTCGCGCAGGTCGGCGACCAGCCGGTCGTCGTCCGGCTCCCCCGAGGGCCCGACCAGCGCCCGGTCGACCCGCCCGAGCACCGCCTCGGTGCCGCCCACGTGGTCGAGGTCGAAGTGGCTGAGCACGAGCAGGTCGATGCGCGCGATGCCGAGGTCGTCGAGGCAGGCGGCGAGCGGTTCGGGATCCGGCCCGGTGTCGACGAGCGCCACGACGCCGGCGCTGCGCACGAGCACCGCGTCGCCCTGGCCGATGTCGCAGGCCGCGATCTGCCAGTCGGCGGGACGGCTGAGCAGCTGCACCGAGCGGATGCCCGCGCCCGCGCCGACGAGACCGACCAGCGTCGCCAGCGCCACGGCCCCCGACGCCACGCGGGACCGCCGGGACACCCGAGCGAGCGCGGCGACGAGGGCGCCCGCCGTCACGATCACGAGCAGCGCGACGCCCGGCGGACCGGTCGGCCAGGGCAGTGCGGCACCCGGCAGCCCGGCGAAGTACCCGGCGACCGCGGCGATCCACGCGGCGGGCAGCCAGGCCACGGCCGCGAGAAGCCCGCCGAGCGCGGGGACGAGCGGGAGGAGCACGCAGGCGAGCAGCCCGAGAACGGTGGCCAGCGGCGCGGCCGGCTCGGCGAGCGTGTTGGCGACGACCCCGTAGAGCGGGATGGCCGGGTCGAGCAGCAGCAGCACCGGCTGGCAGGCCAGCTGTGCGGCGAGCGGCACCGCGATCGTGACGGCGAGCCAGCGCGGCAGGCGGCGTGCCAGCAGCCCGGTGAGAGCGGGGGCCAGCACGAGCAGCCCGCCCGTGGCGAGCACCGACAGGGCGAATCCGTAGTCGCGGCTCAGCCACGGGTCGGCGCAGAGCAGCAGCAGCGCGGCGAGCGACAGCACGGGGAGCCCGCGCACCGGACGTCCGCCGCCGAAGGCCAGCAGCACGATCACGGCCATCACCGAGGCTCGCACCACGCTCGACTGCGGTGTCACCAGCACGACGAAGCCCACCAGCACCAGGACGGCGGCCGCCACCCTCGCCCGACGGGACAGCCCGGCCAGCGCCCCGAGCAGCAGCACGAGGCCGACGATGATGGCGCAGTTCGCCCCGGACACCGCGGTCAGATGGCTGAGCGCCGAGGCCTTCATCGCGGCGTCGAGCTCCTCGCCGACCGCCGAGGTGTCGCCGATCGCCAGGCCGGGCAGCAGGTCGCCGCCGTCGCCCGGCAGCCGGGCCGCGGCCGCCGCGAAACCCGCCCGCAGGCCGTTCGCCCAGTCGAGGTACGCCGGGGGCGGCGCGACGAGCTCCGCCTCGCCGTCGGCGAAGATGAGAAAGCCCACGTCGTCCTCGGGTGCGGCGGCATCGAGTCTCGCATACAGCCGCAGGGTCGATCCGATCCCGACCGGATCGTCCACCTCCGCGCCGAACACGAGCACCGGGACGGAGACCGACAGCGCGTCGCCCGAGGCCGCGCCCGAAGCCCGCCCCGAGGCAACGACCGCCGCGGACCCCCGCGGCGCCACCATCACCAGGGTGGCCGCCACCGGTCCGTCCCGCGCGCGCCTCGCACCATCTCGCGCGGCACCCTCTCCCCCGGTGCCTTCTCCCGCGGCGCCCTCCCTCGACGCCATCTGCTCCGCCGCGACGACCAGCACGGTCAGCGCCCGTCCGTGCCCGGCGAGCTCCAGCACCTCGGGCGGCTGCCTCGCCGGCGCCCGCACCGCCACCACCGTCGCGACCACCGCCACCGCGACCAGGCAGGCCGCCAGCTGCGCCGCCCAGCCGCGGACAACGGCCACCAGCCCGAGCGCCACCGCCGCCCCGGCCGCGACCCAACCGGCCCCCGCCACGGCGGGTGCGGCGGACGGTGCCGCCACGATCAGCAGGGCCGCGCACCAGGCGGCCGCCGCCGGCAGCGCCAGGCGCAGGTCGAGTCCGGTGCGTGATCGGGCGCGTCGGGCGCTCACAGCGTCACCAGGTGCTTGAAGCCGTCGAAGGTCTTCTCGCCGATGCCCGTCACGCTCATCAGGTCCTCGATCGCCGTGAACCGCCCGTTGGACTCCCGCCAGGCGATGATGCGCGCGGACATCGCCGGGCCGACACGGGGCAGCGTCTCCAGCTCCGCCGCATCCGCCGTATTGATGTTCACCTTCGCGCCGCCCTCCACCGGCGCACCCGGCGGCGGCGCACCGGACTGCGCGGGCGGCGCCTCGCCCACGACCGGCACCACGATCTGTTCGCCGTCGG